>Ga0335083_10000282_pt1 | contig 81028 bp, 63 predicted proteins | sample Lox_Sample_42_FD_206716 | JGI IMG/M metagenome (GOLD analysis project Ga0335083, IMG submission 206716) | Soil microbial communities from Loxahatchee National Wildlife Refuge, Florida, United States - Lox_Sample_4.2 | ecosystem: Environmental > Terrestrial > Soil > Wetlands | place: USA...
TCTCACCGCCGTCGTTTCGTACCTGCTCTCGGTCGCCCCCGTCGCGAAAGCAGTGCCGAGCGGCGCCTTGAGCAGCGTCGCCAAATCGGTGCTGCCGCTCTTTCATCTCTCACCGCGCGGCGACCCCGGACCCCGCGGCGTGCCCCAGCAAACGGAACCGAGCGTCGAGCGCGGCGAGTACCTCGCCGAGCACGTGAGCTCGTGCGTGCGGTGTCACACGGCGACCGATCCGATGAGCCTTCAGCCGATCGGAGCGAAAGCGGGAGGCTCGCTGCCCGATCGCAGCCACGGCTCCGATCCCGAGAACGAGTTCGTCGCGCCGAACCTCACCGCCGATCCGATGACGGGTCGCACCGGGCAGCTCGACGAAGACGCATTCGTGGCGCGCGTACGCCAAGGGCGTCTCTACGAGTCGTCCCCGATGCCGTGGGAGAGTTTCGGCGCGAACACGAGCGACGCCGATCTCCGCTCCGTGTATCGCTACTTGCGCACGCTCCCGACCGTTCACAACGAAGTCGGACCGACCTACCGCGCGCGCGGCTGGACCCGTTCGCACTGACGCGGCAATCCGCGTCGAGCGCACAAAACGAAGCGAGCCACGCGAGAGATCCCGCGTGGCTCGCCTCTTTCGGCGAACGCGCTCGGTTATGCGCCGCCGGCCTGGCCGCCGCGACCGCCGCCGCCCGTGCGACCGCCGCCGCCGCGACCGCCGCTCGAAACACCGCCGCCGCCGGCGTTGCCGCGACCCGCGCCTGCTCCACCGGAGCCGCCCGAGCCTGCCGCTGCGCCGCCTGCACCGGAACCACCGGCACCCGAGCCGCCCATGCCGGCCATCGACGATGCCGCGGTGCACTCGGTCATGCCGGGTGCCGCGTCGGCGGATGCGCCGCCAGCGCCCGAGCCGGCCTTGCCCGCCGTGTCGGCGCCGCCGGAGCTCGCGCCACCGGAGCTCGCGCCGCCCGAGGTCGCGCCGCCCGCGCTCGAACCGGTGCCGCCCATGCCGCCGCTACCGCCCGTTGCGCTGCCGGTGCCGAACGAGAGGTTGTCGAGCTTCACCATGACCGGGTAGCCCGCGGTCTGCGCCGTCTCCGGACGGAACTGCCACTGCATGCCGATCGCCTGCTTGGGATCGAACTTGCCGTCGGTCATGCCGGGAGCCATCGTCGCGCCGCCCGCGAGAGCCGAGAAGGCGACGGTTTGCGGCGAGTCGCTCACCGTGAATTGCGTGTACGGCGACTGACAGGGGACGCCCGCCATGCCGCCGCACTGGCCCTTCATGCCCGTGTTGTCGGCCGGTTCGTCGGAGTTCTGCTGGATGATGTACCAGAGCGACGACGCCATCATGTTGCCGGAGGTACCGGACACCGTGAAGGTGACGCTCGAGTACTGCGAAACGTCGGTACACGAGTTGAAGTAGATGCCGAAACCCGAGTACGTCGTGACGGTGCCGCTGACGCTGAACTCGCCGGTGTCGGTCGTGTCCTGCTTCAAATCACCGTAAACGTAGAGGCCACCGCCGAAGTTGCCGTTCGAGAACGTGCCCCAGGTGGTGATGTAGTTGCAGCTGATCGGCGTCGGACTCGGGCACGCGTAGCCGGACGCGCCCGCCGCGCTCATGCCGCCGGAGCCGCCCGTCGTGCTCGTGCCGGCGGAACCGCCGGTCGAGCCGCCCGTGCCACCGGTGCCGCCCGTGCCGCCCGTGGACCCGCCGGTGCCTCCGGTACCGGTCCCACCTTTGCCAGCAGCAGCCGCTCCCGCGGACCCGCCACTGCCGCCGGCGGCGCCGGAGCCCTTGTTGTCGTCGTCGTCACTCTTGCTCGAGCAGGCAACGATGACGAACGCCGTCGCTAGAAGCGCCGTACCGGTTGCACCCAGCTTCCACTTGCGAACCATGTCCATACCTCCGGCCGACAGGCCAATCGAAAAAGGAACTCGACGAGGGTAGGCGACCTTCCCACATCTGTCCAGCGACCCCCGGCTAACGTCGAAGGATCGCGTCCGAACGGCATGCGAGTTCACGGGTGGGGGCCTCTGCCCCGAGGCGATGCCGAGACGACGCGCCCCGCACCGTCGCGACCTCGACGAGGCACGCCTTCGCGGAATCATTTGCCGTCTCTAGAACGAACCGCGAGCGAACCTCACCGACTGCCGCTCTTCGTTTCGCGATGGAGTCAATCGCGTTCGATCGTGCAAGTCGGTCGACTCACGAGTGCGCGATCGTGCGGCACGCATGTTATGAGGTCGCCCCATGCAGCATTGGCTCCGAGTGCTCGGCTTCGCGTTCGTGACAGGCTCCATCGCCGCGGGCTGCGCGCCCGGCCGTGACGTGAAATCAGCCGGCAAAGAGGACAAGCTCGCGTTCGACGAGAGCGGCAAAGGCAAGAAGTGCGACACGCCGAGCTCGTCGTGCGACGAGGTGAAGGAGCCGAGCCTCGACTTCCAGGAGAAGTGCCGCGAGGGCGGGTACCGCATGAAGCAATGCGGTTGTGAGAACCTGTGTAGCGGCAACATCAACGGCACGAAGACCGGCTACAACAGCAAGAACCAGCTCAAGATGTGCACGGATTCGGGCGGGACGTGCCAAGAGCAGGAGACGAGCGCGGCCTACCAAGACGCCTGCGACGCGGTCGGCGGCGAGATGATGGAATGCAGCTGCGAATGGCTGTGCTCGAAACAGCTGAAAGAGGCCATCCCCGACGCGCCGAAAGAGGACGAGAAGACCGCGGACGACGCGAGCGGCGGCGACGACAAGAAGAGCGACAGCGCGAAGGACGAGAAGCCGCACGGCAACATGGACGGCAAGTCGGCGAGCGACTCGTCCAAGGACAAGTCGAGCGACAAGTCGAGCGGCAAGAAGTCGAGCTCGAGCGACAAGTCGAGCAGCAAGAAGTCGAGCTCGAGCGACAAGAGCGGCAGCGACAAGTCGGGCGACGAGCCGAAGCACAAGGGTCGCTTCACGCTCCCCGACGAATGAGCGGCTCGCGCGCTCGGTGGCTCAGCGCGGCAGGCGCTCGGCCAGCGTGACCTCGGCGACGTAGACGAAAGAGACGAGGCCGTTCTCTGCGAAGCGCGCGTGAAGCGCGCTCAAGAGCTCGACCAAGCGCGCGCGACCGGCTTCGTCTTTCGGAACGTACGACGCGCTGAGCGCACGCCCGACGAGACCGTCGCGATCGACCGTCTGCCGGTGCTCGAACGACACCACGCGGCGCGGACCGAAGAGCCCCGAGCGATCGACGGCCGCCACGTCGGCGTTCATGCCCACGACGCTCCGGTCGGCGGCGAGCGAAACGATCACGTCCTCATAGCCGCGCATGAACGGGTCGCTCGGCGAGCGATGATTCCAGAGCAGCGCGAGGCGCCCGCCGCTCTTCGTGACGCGCGCCATCTCCGCGACCGCTTCGGGCGCGCGGAACCAGTGAAACGCCTGAGCGGCGAGCGCGAGATCGACGGACGCGTCGGCGAGGGGGATCGCCTCCGCCGTGCCGTCGAGCCAGGTGACTCCGGGATGCGGCGCGGCCGCCTCGCGCATCGCGCGATTCGGCTCGACCGCGCTGACGCGAACGCCGCGCTCCGCGAGGAGGCGCGCCGAAATGCCCGTCCCGGCTCCGACATCCACGGCGACGAGGCGCTCGGGCGCGCCGAGCCCCGCGACGAGCGCGTCGATGGCCGGCGCGGGATACGTCGGCCGGTAACGGACGTAGTCGTCCGCGCGGTTCGAGAAGCGGCCGGTCGGATCGAGATCGCTCGGCGTGCTCATGACGGCACGCGGAACGTAGGGCCGCAGGCCCGCGGGCGCCAGTGTCAGCGCGGCTGGCCGATGACGACCGTCTCGCAACCGAACGAGATGTTGATCTTCGCGTTCGCGTCGGCCTTCACCTGATCACAGGTCGAGCCGCACAGCACGACTTGGCTGTTGTTGTTCGCGTACTGCCAGCCCTGGTCGCACGTCGCGGTGTTGTTGTAGCCGATCTCGGTCCCGTTGTACTCGACGTTGACCTTGTTCGGGTCGAGCGTTTGGCCCGCGGGCGGCGCGGGCACGGCGTACGTGCAATCGACGGCGACCGCCGAACGAATCGCGTTGAACTTCGCGGTGAGCTGCGAAGTCACGTCTTGCCCGGTGTCGATGAGCTCGGCCATGTCGGTGCCGCCGCTCATCGCGATCGAGTTCAAGTCCGACAGATTCGGGCCGACGCCGAGCACGTACGTGCGGATCTGGTGCGGGCCGTTGAACGCGTCCGCCGCGTCTTTTGCGGCCACGTCGATGGTGTTCTTGTCGCAACCCATCGGGTAGCCGTCCGTCGCGTACACGACCACGACGTTCTGATCGGGATGCGCGGCCGCCCAGTCGCCGGCATGCGTGAGCGCGCCTTCGAGCGCGGGCACCGTCGGCGTCGAGCCGGCCGGCTTCTGCTTGTCGACCACCGAGTCGAGGTTCATCGCCGCGGCGGGCAAGAGCGCGATCTCGGAGTCGGGCTTCTCGTAGTCAGACTCGTTGCAGCTGCCGTTGCGCGAGAAGAAGCTGATGCCGGCCCACATGCCGGCGCTCGCCATCGAATCGAAGAAGCCCTTGAGCGCCGGGCTCATCTCGGTCCAGCGCGTCTGCGGGAAGGTCTTGTTCGGGTCGACCTCGCACGGCGGATCTTGCTCCGGCACCGGGCAGTTCATCGAGCCGGAGATATCGACCATGAAGAGGAGCGCGACCTCGATCTTGTTCGTGTCTTCGGTCACCGACGCGCACGCGTCCGCGCCGGCGAAGCCTCCGCTCCCGACCGATCCGGAAGAGCCCGACGTCGAACCGCCGACGCTCACGCCACCGCCCACGCCCACGGAGCTCGAACCGCCCGCACTCGAGCCGCCCGTCAGCGAGATGCCGCCGCCCGTGCCGCCCTTCGCGCCCGAGCCACTGCCGCTCGAGCCGCCTTTCGCGGGACCGAGCCCGCCGCCCGTCTTGCCGTTCGGATCGGAGTCACCACCGCACGCGGTGACGGCCAGCGCACCGAGCGCACCGAACACGAGAACCATCGGCACTCCGGCCTTGAACAACCTCTTTTGATGCATTCGAACCTCCGCGCCGCGTCGAGCCGACTTTCGGGCAGCTTGCAAAATATCACGTCCTTGTCGGCGTTCACGCGCCCTCACGCAAATTGTTGAGTGTGGTCATTACCCCTTCGCACATCGTCGCACCTCAAGCGACGTTGGCTACACGACAGTGCGTCGAGCTCGCGCGCGCACGATGACCGACGCGCACGGCACGTCGAACCGCAGCCACACGAGCGGAGTGGGGCGAACTGCCCGACCGCAGCGAGCGTTTCACGCCTTCTCTCAGTGCGTGCGTTCGGCTGCGGCGGCTCGCGGTTCTAGCGGGTAATCGAAGCGCAGCATGAAACCGCGCTGTCCGAGATCGTCTATCGGTCGTGTAGAGAGCTCGGCGAGAAACACGGAGATTCCCATGCGCAGCGGCAACGCAGGGTGCTCGAACGCGACGCCGAGCGTGACCATGCGCCACCACGGCACGCCGTTCGGCGCGGGCGTGAGCGGCGCGAGCTCCGGCAACCAACGCGTGCGGCGCGTGCCGAGCGGAAGCGGAGCGACGACGAGTCCGCCGTCGAGTCGAACGTGCTCGAACAGCGTCAGCCCGAGCTCCGCGCGCCCTCCGAGCCCGACGCCCGTGTCGAGCGGATAGAGTTCGTGCCACGGCACGTCGAGTGAACGCTCACCGGCGACCGTCGGGTGGAGATGCGCGGCGTGCATGCCGAAGTACGCGCCCGGGCCGATCCTGAGATCGACGGCGAACGGGCCCGCGGCGGCGCGAGCGCCGTACGTCACCGCGAGCGGCGACAGCACCCACGAGGATTCTTCGAGCGTTCGGGTCGCGTCGCTCGCGATGCGTTGTTCGAGCCACCCGCCGGTCACCTCGTACCAAAACGAGCTTCCGACCGGGCGCGCGTGCAGACCGCCGAAGCCGCCGATGCCGACGCCGCACCCCGCGTACGCGCCGGGCTCGGGGCAAGCCGGCGCGCTCACGCCGAAGGTCCAATCGCTCTCGTAGCGCGCCTCGGCGAGCCACGAGAAATTGCCGCCGCTCGCGAGCATGGCGACGGCGCCCTCGAGGCCGAGCATCACCGTCCAGGTCGACCCGTAGAGGACGCGCGTGGCTTCTTGCGCGACCAAGCCTTGCGGCTCGGGTGAGCTCCAACGACGACTCGTGAGGAGCGTGTCGAGCTGCAGAACGAGCGACCAGCTCCCTTCGATGCCGGCGATCACGGGCATGGTGTCGATGAGGCGCCGGCTCGCGCTCAGCGCGGAAACGCCGCTTTCGGCGTCGTCGTCCGGTTTCGCGCGTTCGGACGCGCCGAGCGTCCCCGTGACGAAGAGGAAGCCGCACAGCAAACGACACGTCACGCGGGAGCCGCGCGCTCTCACGCTCGCAGCGTACCAGGCTCGCGACGGGCACGGTCGCCGTGATACACGCGAAGGCGCCGCCATGGACGAGCTTTCGCGCCGCGATTTCGGCCCCCATTTTCGCTTCGGCGTCGCCACGTCGTCGTACCAAATCGAGGGCGCGGTCGCCGAGGACGGCCGCAAGCCGAGCATCTGGGACGACTTCACCCACCGAGCGGGCACCATCCGGGACGGCTCGAACGGCGACGTGGCGTGCGACCACTATCACCGGCTGGAGGCCGATCTCGACCTTTTGGCGTGGTTCGGCGTGGACGCGTATCGGTTCAGCGTCGCCTGGCCGCGCGTCGTCCCCGACGGCCGCGGACGCGTGAACGAGAAGGGTCTCGACTTCTACGAGCGCCTCGTCGACGGCTTGCTCGCGCGCGGCATCGCGCCGTGCGTGACGCTCTATCACTGGGACCTCCCGAGCGCGCTCGCGGGCGGCTGGCTCGCGCGCGACACCGTGCACGCGTTCGTCGAGTACGCGGAAGCGGTCGCCGCGCGCCTCGGCGATCGCGTCGCGCTCTGGCACACGCACAACGAGCCGTGGTGCCAGGCGTTCCTCGGCTATCAAGACGGCACGTTCGCGCCGGGTCACCAGAGGCTCGGCGACGCCCTCACCTGCGCGCATCATTTGCTCCTCTCGCACGGGCTCGCGACGGCCGCGCTCCGCGCGCGCGTGAAGGCGCCGCTCGGCATCGCGCTCAATTTCATGCCGGCGCACCCCGCGAGCGACGCCGCGGACGATCACGCCGCGGCGCGCCGCGTCGACGGCAACTTCAATCGCTGGTTCCTCGAACCGCTGCTCGGCCGCGGCTATCCCGCCGACATGCTCGCTCACTACGGCGCGGCCATGCCGAACGTCGCGGCGGCGGATCTCGCCGCCGTCGCGACGCCGATCGACGTACTCGGCGTCAACTACTACGAGCGCATCGTCATCGGGCACGACCCCGCAGGCGGCTACCTCCGAACGAAGCGCGTTCGCGAGACGGGCCTGCCGCGCACCGCGGACCGCGAAATCTACGCGCCCGGCCTACGCGAGATCCTCGTGCGCCTGCAGCGCGAGTACGGCGTCGGGCGGCTCGTCGTCACCGAAAACGGAGCGGCGTTTCCCGACACGCTCGAGCCGGACGGCTCCGTCCACGACGCGGGTCGCGTGGATTTTCTACGCCGGCACCTGGCCGAGCTCGCGGCCGCGCGTCGCGAGGGCGTGCCGGTCGAGGGCTATTTCGCGTGGTCGCTCATGGACAACTTCGAATGGTCGGAGGGCTACACCATGCGCTACGGCCTCTGCCACGTCGACTTCGCGACGCAGGAGCGCCGGCCGAAAGACAGCGCGAAGTTCTTCCGTGAGCTCTGCCGGCGCGGCTGACTCGCGCCGACGCCTGCGCGAGCTCACGCCGTGGCGCGTGCCGCCCGGAGCGCTGCGTTCGGATTGTGCTCGAGGTTCTCCCCGTGGGAGAGGACGACACGGCGCAAATCCGCGATCTGCGCGAGCCGGTCGAGGTGCTCACCGACGGCGTTCCGCTCCTTCACGATCATCCAGCGCGTGATGCGCGGCACGCTCGCTTGGCCGGTCGGCCCCATGAAAAAGCCGATGAAGCCGCCGAGCTTCGGCAAGTTGCAGACCACGTCGTTGATGACGAGCGTCGTCCCGCTCTCGGAGCGGATCTCGACGTAGCCCTCCTTCTCCTTACAGCCGTCGAAATAAGCGAGCTTCACCGTGTCGTCGCCCGGCGCGTCGCGGTAGTCGAGGTCGACCTTCGCGATCTCGTCGATCTTCTTTTTCGCGCCGGCGGGCGCCACGACCTTCGCTCCGGGAAAACGATCCTTCCAGATGCGCGCGTCCTGCCGGTGAAAGGCTCCCGGCACCACGATGTACGCCGGCCGCCCGAACGCCTCGAGCTCCTGCATCGCCTCCTCTTTCAGGGCGATCGCGTTGTGAAAGAGCAGCGAGCCGTCCCGCAGCCGAACGACACTCATCTTTCGCGTCGTCTTCCCGTCCGGCATCACCCCCTGCACGCACCAGAAATTCTCCGTCAGCTTCTGGATCGGGTCATGGGGCAGTACGGTCCATTCGGTGAAGCACGCGGCCATGGGGTCCTCCGCGCGGGAACCTAGGGCCGAGGCCGGCGCGTGGCAATCGGGTCTCTGACGGGCGCGAACGTGCAAGAATGCTCTCGTGAGCACGCCCGCCGTCATCAGCGTCGCCATCACGGGCTCGCTGCCGCAAAAGGCGCATAACCCCGCCGTTCCGATCACGCCGGCCGAACAAATCGAGTCGGCGCACGCGGCGTTCGAGGCCGGCGCCGCGCTCGTTCACATTCACGTGCGAGACGACGGCGGCGCGCCGTCCTCCGACGCCGAACGCTTCGCCCGCGTGCAGGAGGGCGTGCTTCGCCACTGTCCGGGCATGATCGTGCAGTTCTCGACCGGGGGGCGCGGGCGCGAGCTCGCCCTGCGCGGCTCGATGCTCCACTTGAAGCCGGACATGGCGTCGCTCGCGACGGGCTCGGTGAACTTCCCGACGCAGGTCTACGAAAACCCGCCGGACTTCGTCGAGGCGCTCGCGCAAGCGATGCGCGACTTCGGCATCAAGCCGGAAGTCGAGGTGTTCGACGTGGCCATGCTCTACAACGCGGCCGAGCTCGTCAAAGCCGGGCTCCTCGCCGCGCCCGCGCACGTGCAGTTCGTGCTCGGCTTGAAGAACGCGCTTCCCGCGCGGCGCGAGCTCCTCGACTTCTTGGTGCGCGAGCTCGCGGCCGTATTGCCCGGCGCGACCTGGACGGCGGCGGGCATCGGCCGCCACCAACTCACCGTGAACCGCTGGTCGCTCGAGCTCGGAGGCCACGCGCGGACGGGTCTCGAAGACAACGTGCGCTTCGACGACTCGCGCCTCGCCGCGAGCAACGCCGAGCTCGTCGCCCGCGTCGCCGCGCTCACGAGCGAATACGGGCGCACGGTCGCGACCCCGGCCGAAGCGCGCCGAATTCTCGGACTCCGGCCGTTCACGGGGTGATGGTACGCTCCGCGGCGATGAACGACGCGGCGGAGCCTTCGCAACGCTCGCTCGACGCTTTGCCCGAGCTCGTGCGGCGCGCGGGCGGCCACAAGGTGCTCTTGATCACGGGACCGAGCGCGCGCCACGCGGAGCGGGTGACGCGCCTGCTCGCGCCGCTCGAAGTCGAGCTCTTCGCGGGCGCGCGCCGGCACGTGCCCGAAGACGTGCTCGCCGAAGCGGCGCGCGTGCTCGACGCGAGCGGCGCCGACGTCATCGTCGCGCTCGGCGGCGGCTCGGCCATCGGCCTCGGCAAAGCGCTCGTGCTCACGCACCCGCTCCCGTTCATCGCCGTCCCGACCACGTATTCCGGCTCCGAGCAGACGAGCCTCTACGGCACCACGAAGGACGGCACGAAAAAGACCGGACGCGACCCGCGCGTGCGTCCGCTCCACGTCATTTACGACCCCGCGCTCACGGAGGGCACGCCGAAGGCCCTCAGCGTCACGAGCCTCGTGAACGCGCTCGCGCACCCGATCGCGAGACTCGCGTCGAAGAACGCGCCGGAAGATCAGCGCGAACGCGCGCTGCGGGCGATCGCCGTCGTCTTCGGCGCCCTCGAGGCGCTCGTCGAAGACCCGAACGACGCGCGCGCTCGCGTGGACGCGCAGCGCGGCGCCGCCCTGGCGGCGGAGGTGCTCGAAGGGGGTGAGCTCGGAGCGCATCACGCGCTCGTGCACCGGCTCGGCGGGGCCTTCGACCTCGACCACGCGGCGCTCCACAGCGTGCTCCTGCCGCACGGCGTCCACCGGTTGCGTTCGGACGCGCCGGACGCGCTCGCGGCCGTCGAAACGCGCCTCCACGTCGCGGATCTCGAAGCCGCGCTGTTCGACCTCTTGCTGCGCGCGGGCGCGAGCACGTCGCTCAAGGCGCTCGGCGTCGAGCTCGCGAAGTTCGATGGATTGTTGGAGGCGACCGACGAGCGGGACCGAGCGCTCCTCCGCGCCGCGTTCCACGGGCGACGCCCCTCGGCATGCGTGCGGCTCGAGAATTTCGGTTTGCGCGAGCTCGTCTCGGTGCGCGGCCCCGCGTTCGGCGAGGCGCGGCGCGTCGTCGTCGCCTTGCACGGGCGAAACGCCACCGCCGACTCCGTGATCGGCCGCGTGCTCGAGATCGTCGGGAGCGATCCGGACGTCACCGTCGTCGCGCCGCAGGCGACGAACCTCGCCTGGTACAGCGCGCCCTACACGAAGCCGCGCGCCGAGCTCGGCGCCGCGCTCGAGACGGCGCTCGGCGAGGTGAACGCCGTGCTCGACCGCGTGCTCGCGGCGACGCCCCACGAGCGCGTCGCGCTCTTCGGTTTCTCGCAGGGCGCTTGTCTCGCGCTCGAGCTCTTCCTGCGCCGCGGCGAGCGGCTCTCGGCGCTCGTCGCGCTCTCGGGCGCCATCATCGGTCCGCCCGGCGAACAGCCGAGCGTCGCGGCCGGGGTCGTGGGGACGCCGATCGTGCTCGGCGGCGCGCTCGCCGATCCGTACCTCGAGGCCGGCAGCGTCGAGCGGACGGCTGCGGCGCTCTCCGCGGCCGGCTGCGCGGTGACGCTCGAGATGGCGCCGGGCACCACGCACACCTTCCACGCGCGCCAGCGCCTCGCCGCGCGCGAGCTGCTCTCCGGGCGCGCGCCGCCGCCCGAGCCCGCCGGCTTCGGCAACGTTCTCGCGAGCGAAGCGCTGCCCGGCGCGTTCCCGCGCGCGCAAAACACGCCGCGACACGCGCCCTATAACCTGCACGGCGAGCTCGTGAGCGGCACGGCGTTCACCGCGCCGCGCGCCGAGAACTCGCGCGTGTGGCTCTACCGCTTGCGCCCGTCGGCGCAGCAGCGCGAATTCCGGCGTCTCGCGCACCCGACGCTCGGGAGCGACTTCGAGGGCGAGCCGGCACTCGCGAACCTCACGGGGTTCGCGCCGCTGCCGCTGCCGTCGGCACCGACCGACTTCGTGGACGGCCTCTACACGCTCGGCGGCGCCGGCTCGGCGCGCCTGCGGCGCGGCTACGCCGTGCACCTCTATGCCGCGAACCGCAACATGGAGGATCGCGCGTTTTACGACGCCGACGGCGATCTGTTGCTCTTGCCGGAGCTCGGCGCGCTCACGCTCCTCACCGAGCTCGGCGCGCTCGAAGTGAAGCCGGGCGAGCTCGCGCTCGTGCCGCGCGGCCTCCGTTTCACGGTGATCCTCGCGGGACCGGCGGCGCGCGGCTACGTCGCGGAAGTGTTCGGCCGCCGCTTCACGCTGCCCGAGCGTGGCCCGCTCGGCTCGAACGGGCTCGCCGACGCGCGTCACTTCCGCGCGCCCGCCGCCTGGTACGAGGACAGACTCGCCGTCGGCTACCGCATCACCGCGAAGGTCGGCGGCGTGCTGCAAGAAGCGACGCAGGATCGCTCGCCTTACGACGTGGTCGCGTGGCACGGCAATCACTGCCCCTACGTCTACGACCTCTCGCTCTTCACGCCGGCGGGTTACACGCGCATCGATCACCCCGATCCGTCGATTTACACCGTGGTGAGCGCGCCGATGGACGAAGCGGGTGCGCACTCGCTCGACCTCGTCGTCTTTCCGCCGCGGTGGGATGCGACGGAGCACACGTTTCGGCTCCCCTACTTCCACCGCAACGCGACGACCGAGATCAACGGCATCGTGCGTGAAATCAGCACGAATGACGGCATGTTCGAGCCAGGGTGCGTCTTCGTGAGCCCGTGCATGACGCCGCACGGCGTGGTGGCCGCGTCGATCGAGCGGCACCTCGCGCAGACGGCGGAGCAAGCGGATCGACCGCACCGCTACTCCGATCGCGCGCTCTGGTTTCAGTTCGAGACGGCGCTGCCGCTCACGCTCACGCCCTGGGCCGAAGCCGCGGCAGGGCGCCACGCCGACTGGCACGCGCGCTGGGGCGTGTATCGCAGTCGCTTCACGCCCGACCGTCCCCGCGGCGATACGTGAGCGCCTCTCGGCGGGGCGACTTGAAAAAAGCTCAAGCAGCGTGACACTTCGCCGCTTGACGCGCTTTGACGTCCGGCCGGAAATGGAGGGATGAGGCTTCGTTTGGTCGGCGCGACGGCGATCGGCTGCGCGCTCTTATCGGGTATTCACGGCTGCTCGGCGGACGATGCCGCGTCGGCGGCGAACGACGCGTCCGGCGCGGCGAGCGGCGCGGGTGGAACGCAAGGCTCGGCCGGTCTCGAAGGATCCGGCGGAACGAAGCCAACAGGCGGAAACGGCGGCGCGCCGAGCTCGGGCGCAACCGCGGGCGCGCCCGGTGACGCCGGTGAAGGCGGAGCGAGCCAGGGCGGCACGACTTCGCGCAGCGGCACCGGGGGAACACGAGTCGGAACCGGCGGCAGCCGGAGCGCTACCGGCGGCAAGGTCGGGACCGGCGGCAGCGAGAGCAGCGGTGCCGGGGGTGAGGCGGGGGGCGAGACCGGCGGCGCACGATCGTCGAACGGCGGCATGGCCACGGGCGGCGAGGGCGGCCTCGGCGGCGCGGCGGGCGCTCACGGCGACGAGCCGTGCGTGGACACCTTGAACCTCCCGCTACTGAGCACGCCGCCCGCGACGCTCGATCTCACGGGCCTCTACACGTCGCCGAACGCCGATCCGACGGACACCGCGCCTTACGCGAACATCTACACGCCGACGTACCCGCTCTGGTCCGACGGAGCGAACAAGCGGCGCTGGATCTACCTCCCGCCGTGCACGCAAATCGACACGAGCGACATGGATCACTGGGTTTTCCCGGTGGGCACGCGCTTCTGGAAGGAGTTTCGCATCGGCGACACGCTGGTCGAGACGCGCTTCATCCACCGCTTCGGACCGGGCGCGAACGACTGGCTCTTCGCCGCGTATCAGTGGGATCCGAGCGTCGCGTCACCGACGGCCGCCAACACCATCTACGTGCCCCACGGCGTGAACAACGCGAACGGCACGCAGCACGACATCCCCGATCAGTCCGCGTGCCCCGAGTGCCACGCGCATTTGCCCGAGCGCATCCTCGGCTTCAGCGCGTTCGAGCTCACCGGCAGTCCGGGCGCGATCGACATCGGGGTGCTCTCGAACCAACACCTGCTCACCTCCGCGGCGCCGAACGGCTTCGTGCCCCCGGGGACGAGCACGCAACAGGCCGGCCTCGGCTACCTGCACGCGAACTGCGGCATCTGCCACAACGCATTTTTCGACGCGACGGCCACGTCGCCCCCGCGGATGCGCCTGCTCGTCGGAGAAACGTCGCTCGTGACGACGGACACGTACACGAGCATGGTGAACGTCCCCACGCAAAATCCCGACTTTTTGAACATCCCCCGCATCAAGCCGGGCGACGCCGCCAACAGCGAGGTCATCATGCGCATGTCGTCGCGAGGCGACAGCGACCAAATGCCGCCCATCGCGACCGAAGAGGTGGATCACACCGGGGTCGACACCGTATCGGCCTTCATCAATTCGCTCGGCCCGTGACGCTGTCAGCGGATTCGACGCTCGCAGAAGCCGATGAGCATGATTTTCGGCTGAAAACGCGCCGTTCGTCCTGACTAAGTAGTCAAAGTTACTATGGAGCCGCCCGCCCCCATTGCGCTAAAAATTTCTGGTCGCGATCGAGGGCACTTGTTGGGGCCGCCCGGGTAGGTCGGCGGGGGGGCTTTTTGCGAGGGCGCCTACGCGCCGGCCGCGCTCCGCGCTCGCTTGTCGCGCTGCCAACGCTCGAGTCGTTCCCGCGCGCCGTTCTTTTCGGGGTTCACGGCCTCGGCGTGGTGCGGCTGTTTGGCGGTGAGCTCGATGATGTAGCCGTTCGGGTCCTGAAAATAGATCGAGTGGATGAAGTCGTGATCGGAGACGCCGCGCGTCGGCACGCCGGCGCGTTTGCCTTGCTCGAGCATGGGCAAGAGCCTGTCCGGCTCGACTTCGAGCGCGATGTGAAGATCGTAGTCGTGCTGCGCCTTGAACTCGAACGGCATGTCCGGCGCCTCGAAGAACGCGAGGAACGAGCCGTCGTCGAGCGCATAAAAGGTGTGAAGCGTCTCGGTTTGCCGGCCCGTCTTGGTCTCCGAAATGCGGAGCGTCGCCGAAAGCGGCAGGCCGAGGAACCCTTCGTAGAACGCGCGCGTCTCCTCGGAGTCACGACAGCGATAGGCGTTGTGGTGGAGGCCCTTGATCATCGTCCGGTTCCCGAGAAGGCATGAAACATAGTGCCGGCGGTCCCGAGTGGCCAGACAACGCTCGCAACGTCGGGACGCCGGCAATCAGAGGAGCAGAGCTCCGGCCCCGCCGTCACGGGGCCCCGGGGCTCAGCAGGTGACGAACGGCGCGTCTTTGACGGCGTTCGCGAACGAGTAGAGCGCCTCGTTCGTGCGGTTCCAGCTCTCGAGCTTCTTCATGTTGGCGATCCAGCGCTGCACGTTCGGATACGGCGAGAAGTCCACGCGCACCACCTCACCGAGCGTCACGAGGCAGACGCCGAAGTAGTCGGCGATGGTGATCTGGTTGCCGCACACGTAGTTGTTCTTCGGGCCGAGCCAGTGCTTGTCGAGCACGGTGAGCCAGTTGCGCGCGCGCTCGGTGCCCCAGGCGACGGTCGCCGACTGCACCTCGTCCGTCGGGCGCTTGTGGTTCGGGAAGATCTGCGGGTACGCCATGCCGTACGCGTAGTCGCGGTAGAAGTTCGTGTTGAACCAATCCATGAGCTCGTTCACCTTCGCCCGTTGCTTGAGATCCTTCGGGTAGGCGGGCGAGTTGGTCTTCTCGGCGAGGTACTTCAAGATCGCCGAGCTCTCCGTGAGCCGGAGGTCGCCGTCCTCGAGCATGGGGACGAGCTTGTTCGGATTGATGGCCGCGTACGCGTCCTTCATGTGCTCGCCGGTCATGAGGTCCACGAGCTGCTCTTCACAGGGGATCTTGTTTTCCGCGATGAAGAGCCGGACCGGACGGCTCGTCATGGAGACCGGGTGCATGTAGAGTTTCATTGAGTTCCTCCGCGCTGTCCTCGTACCCTGACGCGACGGACGTCGCGCCAAAAGGGCCGTAAGCGTAGCACGAAGCCTCGGGCCTCGAACCCGCTACGTCAAGCGCGCTCGAGCGCCGAGCCGTCGTAGGGCACGGCCGCCTCGGCCGCCTCCCAGATCGCCCGCATGGCCGGTTTCTGTTGTTCTTCGTGCACGTGACCGACGAGCCCGGCCGCACGCGCGATGAGCGAGATGCCGCGCAAGACGGCGCGCGGAATGCCGGCGTCGCCGAGCACCGCGGCGATGGCGCCCGTCGCGTTCAACGTGATGTGCTTGCCGAACGTCTCGTCGATGGCGGCGGACAACGCGAGCACCGCCGCGACGTGCGCGCCCGCGACGCCCTGCTCGCGAGCGAGCGCGATGAGCACCGGCGAGCGCGGATCGTCCGGCTTGTGAAACGGGTGGCCGAAGCCCGGAATCGACTTTTTCTCCGCTCGGTAGGCGCTCGCGATTCGCCGCGCCTCAGCCTCGGCGCCGTCACCCGCGCGCACGATGCGCTCGATGAGCTCGCCGCAACCTTCGGTCGTCCCGACGAAGCGACTGCCCACGGCGAGGAGACCCGCCGCGACGGCCGCCTGCATCGCCTCCTCGGCGCTCGAGTACACGAGGCGCGTCGCGAGCGCGCTCGGCGTGAGCCCGTGTTCCATCAGCGTGACGAGGCACGCGTCGAGCACGGCGACTTGCGGCGGCGTCGGACGGCGCCCGAGCAGCTGAAAATAGATGAGCTCGGTGAAGGTCACCTTGCCGATGAGCTCCCGGCACAAGCTCACGTCGCGGATGAACACGTCGTCCGTGGTCGAGGTGGCGATGCTCGTCGTCTGTTTTTCGGGAAGAGCGCTCATGCTTTGGTCCGTTTCTCGAGCTCGTGCCGTTGGATCTTGCCGGACGCGCTCCGCGGAAACTCGTCGAACCCGATGAAGTGGAGCTCCTTCGGCTGCTTGTAGCTCGCGAGTCCGGCCCGGCAACGACCGAAGAGCTCTTCGGCCGTGAGCGACGGATCGCGGCTCGCCACGAACGCGACCGGCACCTCGCCCCAGCGCGCGTCCGGTTTGCGCACGACGGCGGCGTCGGCGACGCGCGGCTCCTGCAAGAGCACGCGCTCGATTTCGGCGGGGTAGATGCTCTCGCCGCCCGATTTGATGAGGTACTTGACGCGATCGACGAAGTCGAGCGTGCGGTCGGGGTTTCTGACGAACACGTCGCCCATGTGGAACCAGCCGCCGCGGAAGTCGTGGCGCGTGGCTTCCGTCGCGCGAAAGTAGCCGCTGAAGAGCGTCGGGCCGCGCATGCAGAGCTCGCCGGGCGCGCCGTCGGGCACTTCCTCGTCGTCCGGGTTCACGAGCTTGATCTCGCAGAAGCGACTCTGCTCCTTCGAAAGGCGCGCGGGCGCGACGCCGACCGCGAGCAGGTTCGCCGAGCACGGCGGGCAGCCCGTTTCGGTCGCGCCGAACGTGTTTGCGTACGGCGCGCCGAGGAGCTCGGTGATCTTGGCGATTTCGGCGGGCGGCACGAGGTCCGCCATCACGCCGCAGATCTTGACGCCGCGCGCCTTCACGCGCCGCTGCTCGAGCTCCGCCGCGAAGCCGCCGACCATGCCCGGCATGAGCAGGAGCCAGCCGAGCGACTCCGTCGCGACGACTTCCGCGAGGCGCGCGCGCTCGAAGCCGTCCACCGTAATGACCTTGCCGCCCGACATGAGCGCGCCGAGCGAGTTGTCGACCGCGCCCATGTGGTAGAGCGGCGACCAAGCGACGAACGCCTCGTCGCCCGTCACGCCGAATTCGGCGCGGACCACGAGGTTTCGCACGATCTCGGCGCGATGGCTGATGACGGCGCCTTTCGGCAGCCCGGTCGTGCCGCTCGTGTAGAGAATGAGCAGCGGCGCTTCGGGGTCGAAGTGGCGGGCGTCGGTCGCTCGGTTCGCCGCGGCGAGCGCCGCTTCGTAGGCCTCGCCGAATACGAACACGGAGCGAGAGAATCCCGCCTCGACGAGCCTCGCCTCGTAGCGCGGTGAAGCGAAAGCGAGCGCGGGCTCGGCGAGCGTCAGGCAGTGCGCGAGCTCCGGCACGGCGACGCGCCAGCTCTGACACGCGACCACCGCGCCCAAGGCCGCGGCACCGAGCAAGACCTCGAGGAACTCGGCGCGATTTTCCGAGAGCACCGCGACGCGGTCGCCCGCCGAAACACCACGCTGTTCGAGAACTCCCGCGAGGCGCAGCACGCGCTCGGCGAGTGCTGCGTACGTGAGGAGTCGCCCGCCGTCGGCAATGGCGATCGCGTTCGGATCGCGCCGCGCCTGAGCGAAAAATAGACTCGCCACCGTGCTCATTCCTGCTCGCCCGACGAGCTGAGCGACGGCGTCGTCGGTGGAGGAGGTCGAGCGAGCCAAGGCCGCTCAGTCTACGCGGGCTCCTTCGACGGCAGCGAGCACCGCCGCGAAACCAGGCAAAAACGCGCCTTCCACGCAGCCGCACGTCGTTCCGGTCCGGACGGCACCGACAGCACGGCCGGCGGGCAGACCAAAGTGCCATGCTCGACTGACATGCTCGCAACATCGTTGTCGACCGCGGTTGGCACCGGAGTTCATCGACTCGACGACTCCGACCGAACTGATGACTACGTCACGAGTGTCCGAGTCGAGGTTCGAAGTTGGCACTTCATGGCACAGCGGTTTTCCGAACGAGCATGTTCGCTCGATGAAATGATTTTGACGAACAGGAACAGGTCTTGCACTCGGGCGGGCGCGTTCCATTTCGGGACGGGGAGCGGAATTTTATGAAATCGTTCAAAAAGAGGTGGTGGTCGAGGTTTGCGCTCATGGCCAGTATCGGCATGGTGCAACTGGTCGCGTGCTCGTCCGATCACCGACAAGGACACGTCGACCCTCAGCGCACCGGGACGGTGGGGCTCTCCCTCGAAGCAGCTGCGCAGTCGGGAACCATCTATCGACTCAGAAATGCAACGTTCGTGATCACCGACACGCACACGGGGCAAGCGGTCGACTTCCTCTTCAGTGAAGACGCGCCGCCGACGGCGACGGAAATCACGAAGGTGCTCCAACCGGGCAATTACACGGTGACGCTCCAAGACGGTTGGTTCATCGAGCGCGTCTCGAACGGCGGCGGCGCGGGCGGGACGGGGGGCACGGGCGTCGGCGGCAGCGGGGGAACCGGCGCGAAAGGCGGTTCGGGCGGCAAGGGCGGCTCGGGCGGCAAGGGCGGTTCGGCGGGCAAAGGCGGCTTCGGTGCCGGCGGCTCCGGCGCGCTCGGTGGCGAAGCGGGAGCGTTCGAGGCGTTCCCGTCCGCTCCGGCGCAGAGCGCCGCGGCCCCGGCGGAGATCGGCGCGGGCGGGCAAGGCGGCGACGACGTGCCCGTGCAGGCGTTTCTCCTGAGCGACGCGGTGCAGTTCTTCTCGATCTTCGGCGGCGACGACGAGTTCGTGAGCTACCTGTTCCAAATCGGCGGGCAGGTCGTCGACTTCAACCACGGCACCTTGCACGTCGGGATCGAGGTCGTCGAGGATCCGTCGGTGTGTCAATCGCCGGAAGGGGTGTTGAGCCCCGGCCGCGTGCTCCTCGAATCGAACACGGACGCCGTGAGCAACATCAGCATCTTCGATGCGTTCGCCGCGATCGTGAACAACAGCGGGATGGCGACCGATCCGACCTTGCTCTACCAGGAGCTCTACGACAGCTACGCGTCGCCCGCGAACGCGCAGCTGCCGAACGCGGTGCACTGCGGCGACGAGATGACCAACGGCGTTCCGACGCTGAACGGCTTCCCCCTCACGTGTGATCGCATCGAGCACAACCACATCAACGACGAGTTCAACTTCTTCACGACCGCGTTCGTGAATCGCATGGATCTCGCGCCGGAAAACGGGGCGCATTGCGGCCAACAGCGCCTCATTTTCGCCAATCCCTCGCAGGGCCGGGCGTTCATGATCATCGAGCCGCAGATCCCGAATCCGCATCCGGAGCTCGGCATTCAGGGCTGCGCGCCGCTCGCCGAGTTCTGGCGCGAGCAGAACGACATCGACGATCCGGTCGCGCGCGGGACACGCCTCGCGCAAGCGTTCTTGTTCGGCGATCCGGACCTCGCCAACGCCGGATTCGGGCCGTTCCTCACGGCGGCGAACTTGACGGTCGGCAGCGGTCAGATTCGAACGAACCAGTTCGATCAGAGCCCGTGGCTGCTCCGCGAGTTCAGGATCGCGCAGGACGACGCCGACCTGAAGGTCATTCCGTTCCCGACGAGCGAAGCGCCGAACGGCACGCTCTGGAACGACGCCATCGACACGCCGCAGGGTCCGACCTGCCGCCAGAGCTTCCTCGACGCCGTCGATCAGCTGCTCACGAACGATCCGAACGCGATGTCGTTCGTCGTGGACCAATCGTGCCTCGACGCGGAGAGCCGCAACGACTTCAGCCAGTTCTACGACGCCGATCTCGGTGACGGGTTCCGCCAACAGCTCGAAGACCGCCTGGCCGGAACCGGCCTGAACGCGGACGATCTCGCCCTACGGGCCGATTTCGCGGGCTCGTGCATCGGCTGCCACAACGAGGCGAACGGCCAATTCCTCGGCAACGGCGTGTTCGCGCCGTTCTCGAACGACTTCACGCACGTCGCCGAGTTTACCACCTCCTGCGATCGTAAAAATCCGGGCCAGTGCTTCCAGCAGTCGACGGCGCTCACGCAGACGTTCTTGCCGTCGCGGTTGCAGGTGATGGGGCAGATCCTCGGCATCCCGATCATCCCCGATCCCTGCGACGGCGACGGCAGCGGCTCGGGCGGCTTCGGCGGCTCGTCGAGCATGGGCGTCGGCGGGAGCAGCACCGGTTCCGGCGGGACGTTCGGCGGGGGAGGTCGCAGCATGGGGTTCGGCGGCCGGAGCGGAGGCTTCGGCGGTGCGACCACGAGCACCGGCGGCACCTTCGCCGCGGGGAGCGGCAACTTCGGCACCGGCGGCACCGACATCGGCTCGGCGGGTGAAGCCGAGGAGCCGTTGCCCGTGCCCGCGCCGGCACCGAAGGCGGCCGCGGCAGCCGACGCGCCGCGCATCAGGATCCGCCTGCCGTCCGCGAAGCTGCCCATCGCCGAGCTCCGCGCCCTCGACGCGCGGATCCGGCTGGCGTTCGGCGCGAAGACGCTGAGCGGCCGCTCGGCGCGTTCGACGCACTAAGCGCGCGAGCCGTGAGGCGCGGCCCGGGAGCGATCCGGGGCCGCGCCGTTCGCGGCCTGGCGCGCCGTTCGAGCCACGAGACGCGCTTGACGCTCCGGCGCGCCGTATGGGTGACTACGCGCGTGGCGCGCTACGAGCTCTCGTGCGGCGACGGCATCGCCTTCATGGCCGCACGCCGGGCGCGCTCGATCGAGGCGATCGTCACGGACCCGCCGTACGGTTTACGCGAGTACGAGCCGGCCGAGCAAGCGAAGCTCCGGCGCGGGCGCGGCGGCGTGTGGCGCATCCCGCCGGCGCTCGACGGACACGCCCGGCGACCGTTGCCGCGCTTCACCGTGCTCACGGGCGAGGATCGAGCGAAGCTCGCGGCGTTCTTCGAGCGCTTGGCCGCGGCCGCCGAACGCGTGCTCGTGCCGGGCGGACACCTCATCATCGCGACGCAGCCGCTTTTGTCGCACCACGTGTACGGGCCGCTCATGGCCGCGGGCTTCGAGAAGCGCGGCGAAATCGTGCGCCTCGTGCAGACGCTGCGCGGCGGCGATCGACCGAAGAACGCCGAGCGCGAGTTTCCGGGCGTGAGCGTGATGCCGCGGTCGGCGTGGGAGCCGTGGGGCGTCTTCCGCAAGCCGTGCGAAGGGCGGGTGCAGGACAACCTCCGACGCTTCCACACGGGCGGCCTGCGCCGAACCCCGGACGATCTGCCGTTCGCCGACGTCGTCCGTTCCGCCCCGACGCGAGCCGCGGAGCGCGCCCTCGCGCCCCACCCTTCCCTCAAACCCCAAGCCTTCATGCGCCGTATCGTGCACGCCGCGTTGCCGCTCGGCCGCGGGACGGTGCTCGATCCGTTCATGGGCGGCGGCTCGACGATCGCGGCGGCCACGGCCGTCGGCTACGCGAGCATCGGCGTGGAGCTCGACGCGAGCTATTTTTCGCTGGCGAAGCGCGCGATCCCGGAGCTCGCTCGCCTCGTGCTCAAGGACGACGGCGAACGCCGGGCGTGACGGTACAAGCTTGCCCCGGCGTGTCAGCCTTGGCTCGCGTCCGGCGACGACGACGGCGGAGGGACGGCACGCGGACTGCATCGCTCAGGAGCGAGGCAAGTCATGGACCGCATGTGTTTGGGTGTTTGGACGTTGCTCGCCGGCGCGCCGCTCGCGTGCATGAGCGCTCGAAACGACACGCGCGAGGAGCCGCGCCCCGACGCGACGACGGTCGCGCCCCGAACGGTCGCGGCAAGTTACGTCGTGAGCACGGCTGCGGGCGAGACGAACGCTTCCGGCGCGGCCGAACCGCTCGGCACGGGCGGCACCGGCGCGACCACGAGCGGTGGGGCTCACGCGGGCGGCCACGGCGGCAAGAACACCCGGAACGGCAAGGACGATCACAACACCCAGTGACGCCGCGGGCGATGGTCGTCGCGCCACGCGCGTGGCATGACGTGCGGCGAGAGGAAAAGACCATGGACGAACGCGTGCGAACTCGACGGGCAATCTTGACGAGCGCCGCGTCCGGAGCCGTGCTCTTTGCGTGCACGAAGACGAAGAGCGAGGACGGCGAGGACCCGAAGGCCGAGGCCGTCGTCACGCCCGCGGAGGATTTGATGCAGGAGCACGGCGTCATCGAGCGGATCCTGCTCGTGTACGACGAAGCCGCGCGCCGCCTCGAAGGGAACGCGGGGCTCGACCTCGATCAACTGGTGATGGCGGCGAACATCGTGCGCCAGTTCGTCGAGGGGTACCACGAGAAGAACGAAGAAGAATTCGTGTTTCCGCGCCTCGAAGCGCACGACAAGGAAGCGGCGCTCACGCGCGTGCTCCGCGCGCAGCACGAGCGCGGGCGCGAGATCACGGCTGAAATTGTGCGGCGTGCGACGCGCGGCGCGCGCGATGCCGAGCTCGCCGGCCTGCTCCGCGGCTTCTCGCGCATGTACCGCCCGCACGCCGCGTTCGAGGACACGCGCGCGTTCCCGGCTTTTCGCGCGCTGATGACCGACGTGGAGTACCGCGCGCTCGGCGACCAGTTCGAGGACCGCGAGCACGAGAAGCTCGGCAAGGACGGCTTCGAAAACGCCGTCGCGGAGATCGCGAAGATCGAGTCGGCGCTCGGCATCGGTGATCTCGCCGCGTTCACGCCGCCCGCGCCGAGCGCCGCGGCGCCGAGCTCTTCGGCCGAACGCGGTTGAGCGCGCGCCGCGGGGGCGACAAACTGCCCCGGGGCGGGCACGAGACGACATCGCGCGGCAGGTGACTCCGGGGATTTTCGAGGCGAATCCGTGCGTTCGGCGCGTGCGGCACGGTTCTCGCACCGGCTCGTCGGGCTATGCAAGTGCTGCCGGGCTCGCCCCATCCACTCGGGGCCACGTGGGACGAGGACGGGACGAACTTCGCGCTTTTCTCCGCGCACGCGGAGGCCGTCGAGCTCTGCTTGTTCGCCGCGGACGACACCGAAACGCGCATTCCCTTGAAGCAACGCACGGCGTTCGTGTGGCACGGGTACGTGCCCGGGGTTCCGCTCGGACAGCGCTACGGGTACCGCGTGTTCGGGCCGTACGACCCCGGACGCGGGCATCGCTTCAATCCGAACGTCGTGCTGCTCGATCCGTACGCCAAAGCGGTCGACCGCGTGGAGGATTGGTCGCGCGGTTGCTTCGCCTACGAGCTCGGGAGCGGACCCGACGCGGATCTCCACCCGACGACGAAGGCCGCGCTCGGCGCTCCGCGCGGTCTCGTCGTGAACACGGCGTTCGATTGGGAGAACGACGAGCCGCCCGCGACGCCGCTCCGTCAGACGGTGATCTACGAAGCGCACGTGCGCGGCTTCACGGCGCTGCATCCGGACGTGCCCGAGGCCCTGCGCGGGACGTACCTCGGGATGGCGCATCCGTCGGTCATCCGTTACTTGAAGGAGCTCGGCGTGACGGCGCTCGAGCTCATGCCCGTCCACGCGTTCGTGGACGATCAGCACCTGCTCGAACGCGGCCTCCGCAATTACTGGGGCTATAACAGCATCGACTTTTTCGCGCCCGACGTGCGCTATCGCGCGGGCGACGAACCCGGCGCCGAGGTCCGGCAGTTCAAGGAGCTCGTGAAGACGCTCCACCGCGCCGGGATCGAAGTGATCCTCGACGTGGTCTACAACCACACCGCCGAGGGGAATCACCTCGGGCCGACGCTGAGCCTCCGCGGCGTCGACAACGCGAGCTACTACCGACTCGTCGCCGACGACCCGCGCTACTACTTCGACACCACGGGCTGCGGCAACACGCTGAACGTCCGCAACCCGCAGACGCTCGCGCTCATCATGGACTCGCTCCGCTACTGGGCGTCCGAGATGCACGTGGACGGTTTCCGCTTCGACCTCGCCGCGGCTCTGGCGCGCGAGCTCCACGAGGTCGATCAGCTCTCGAGCTTCTTCACGCTGATCCACCAGTCGCCCACCCTGAGCCGCATGAAGCTCATCGCCGAGCCCTGGGACATCGGGCAAAACGGCTATCAGGTGGGCAATTTCCCCGTGCTCTGGGCCGAGTGGAACGGGCGCTACCGCGACGGCGTGCGCTCGTTTTGGCGCGGCGACGCGGGTTTTTTGGGCGACTTCGCGAGTCGGCTCACGGGCAGCAGCGACCTTTACGAGAACACGGGGCGCCCGCCGTCGGCGAGCGTGAACCTCGTGACCGCGCACGACGGCTTCACGCTGCGCGATCTCGTCTCTTACGAGCACAAGCACAACGAGGCGAACGGCGAGGACAATCGCGACGGCAACAACGACGAGCGCAGTACGAACCAGGGCGCCGAAGGGCCGAGCGACGACCCCGAGGTGGAGGCACGCCGCGCGCGCCAGCAGAGAAACTTCCTGACGACGCTGTTCTTGTCGCAGGGCACGCCCATGCTGCTCGCCGGCGACGAAGCGTCTCGCACGCAGAACGGCAACAACAACGCGTACTGCCAGGACAACGCGACGAGCTACGTCGACTGGAACCTCGACGACAAGCGACGGCGCTTGCTCGAGTTCACGAAGCGGCTCGTGCGCTTGCGCGCGCAGCACCCCGTGTTTCGCCGTTCGAAGTTCTTCACGGGCTCGGACGTCCTCGGCGGTACCCTGCGCGATCTCGCGTGGTTCGGGCCCGACGGCAACGGCTTCGGCGCCGAGCGTTGGGCCGATCCGGAAGCGCGCGCGGTCGCGATGTTCCTCGCCGGGCGCGGCATCGACGACGTGGACGAGACGGGGCGCTCGCTCGTCGACGACAACCTGCTCCTGCTCGTGAACGGCGGCGACAGCGCGCTCGAGTTCGTGCTGCCGGCGTGCGAGTCGGTGGCCGAGCCCTGGGAGCTCTTGCTCGACACCGCGAACGATCGCGCCGAGGAGCGCGTGAAGGCGGCGGGCACGACGACGCTCACCGAGCGCTCGATGAAGCTCTTTCGCTCGAGCTCGCGCGTGCTCCGCGCCGGGGGCGCGCTGCACCGTCTGAACGCGACCTACCGGCTCCAGCTGCACAAGGGGTTCCGCTTCGCCGACGCGCTCGCGACGACGGCTTACCTCCACGAACTCGGCGTGACCGACGTGTACACGTCGCCGCTCCTCCGCGCGGCCGCCGGCAGCATGCACGGCTACGACGTCGTCGACTACGGCGCGCTCAATCCCGAGCTCGGCGGCGAGCCCGATTTTTCGGCGTGGAGCGACGAACTCCGGCGCCGCGGCATGGGCTTGATGCTCGACTTCGTCCCGAACCACATGGGCATCTCGAGCGGGCAAAATGCCGCGTGGGACGACGTGCTCGAGCACGGACCGAGCTCGTCCTGCGCCGACTTTTTCGACATCGACTGGTACCCCTCGCGCGCCGACCTGCACGGGCGCGTGCTCTTGCCGATCCTCGACGGGCAGTACGGCGACGTGCTCGAGCGCGGTGATTTGCGCGTCGGTTGGGAGGGCAACACGTTGAAGCTCTGTTACTACGAGCGCCGCCTGCCGCTCGCGGTCGATACGCTGGCGGACCTCCTGACGACCGCGATCGCCAAGTCGCGACTCCCGGAGGACGACGGCGCGCGCCGCGAGCTCGAGAGCATCGTCTTCGGGCTCGGACATCTGCCGCCGCGCGAAGCGATCCCACAGGAACGCAAGCGCGAGCGCCAGCGCGAGACGCAAGTGATCCGGCGCCGCTTGGCGGAGCTCCTCGGGGATTCGCCGGCGGTGCGGAGCGGCCTCGACGAAGCGCTCGTGGAGCTGAACGGCGTGAAGGGCGTGCCTTCGAGCTTCGATGCGCTCGAACGGCTGGTGTCGCGGCAGAGTTACCGCCTCGCGTCGTGGCGCGTGGCCGTCGAAGAGATCAACTACCGGCGCTTCTTCGACGTGAACGACCTCGCGGCCGTGCGCATGGAGTCCCCGTCGGTGTTCGATCGCGCGCACGCGCTCGTGTTTCGTTTGATCGACGAGCGCCGGGTGAACGCGCTCCGGCTCGATCACACCGACGGGCTCTACGATCCGTACGCCTATTTCGACGCGCTCCAGCGTCGCTTCATCGGGCACGAACGGAGCGCGAAGCAGAGCCCCGACGACGAAGCGCGGCCGCTGCCGCTCTTGGTCGAGAAGATCCTCGGCAAGGACGAGACGCTGAGCCCCACCTGGCCCGTCGACGGCACGACGGGTTACGACTTCACGTCGCTCGTCCAGGGCCTGTTCGTCGATCCGGAGTCCGAAGCGGCGCTCACGGCGACCTATCGAAACTTCACCGGCGACCTGGCGAATTTCCAGGAACACGTCCACCACGTGCTCGCGCACGCGCTCGTGAGCGAGATCAACATGCTCGCGGCGCGGCTCCAGCGCATCGCGATGGACAACCGCAGCTACCGTGATTTCACGCTTTTGAGCCTCACCCGCGCGCTCGTGGAAGTGGCGGCGGCGTTCCCCGTCTATCGCACGTACCTCCGCGACACGAACGAACGGCAGGAGCGCGACGAGCGGCTGATTCGCACCGCGGTGCGGCTCGCGCGGCGGCGCAGTCCCGCGCTCAGTCCGAGCATCTTCGAGTTCGTGGAGCGGCAACTGCTCGGTCAGCCGACGCCGAGCGGCGTCGAAACGGATCGCCGGGCGTTCGCGCTCCCGTTTCAGCAGCTGACGGGGCCGATCATGGCGAAGGCCGTCGAAGACACGGCCTTTTACCGCTACACGCGGCTGATTTGCCTGAACGAGGTCGGCGGACAGCCGGCGCGCTTCGGCGTCGAGCCGCTCGCCTTCCACGCGCAGAACGAAGCGCGTGCGCAGAATTGGCCGTTCTCGCTCGTCACCACCTCGACGCACGATACCAAGCGCGGCGAGGACGCGGCGGCGCGTATCGCCGTGCTCTCCGAGGTGCCGCGACTCTGGACGGCGACGGCGCGTGCCCTGCGCGAGCTCAGCGCGGACGGCGAGACGGATATTGCCGCGCCGGAACCCGCGCAGCTCTACGGCCTTTTTCAGGCCATCGTCGGCAGCTGGCCGTTCGGATGGGACGGGCGGGACGGCAAGCAAGAGTTCGTCGCGCGCATGCAGACCTACGCGCTCAAGGCCGCGCGCGAAGCGAAACAGCGCACCTCGTGGTTGAACCCGGACGCCGAATACGAAGCGGGCGTGTCCGCGTTCATCGAGCGGGCCTTCGCGAACGACGCGTTCGTCGAACAGCTGCGCGAGTTTTGCGACAAGATCGCGCCGTACGCTGCGTCGAACGCGCTCGCGCAGTGCCTCCTGCGCTTCTGCGCGCCGGGCGTCCCCGACACGTATCAAGGCGCCGAGCTCTGGCACCAGTGCCTCGTCGATCCCGACAACCGGCGCCCGGTCGACTTCGAACGGCGTCGGCGCCTGCTCGCCGAGCTCCGCGGGCGGCTCGCCGACCGTCGTGGCCTCGCGCGCGACCTACTCGACCGGTACGCGGATGGCGCGGTCAAACTGTTCGTGACGCACCTCGCGCTCGCCGCGCGCAAAGACCGGCCAGAGCTCTTCCTGCGCGGCGACTACACCGCGCTCCCCGGCGTCAACCACGTGGTCGCGTTCACGCGGGGCTTCGAAGCCGAGCGGCTCGTGTGCGCGGTGCCACGGCTCGCCTACACGCTCACCCGCGGCGAAAAGCCGTGGGCCGTGGGTGACGCGTGGGGCGAGCTCACGCTCGACGTGCGTCACGGTGGAACGTACCTGAACGTCTTCACCGGAGCGCGCCTCTCGCTCGGCGAGAAGGTGCGACTTTCGGAACTTTTCGCGGAATTTCCGCTGGCGCTCCTCTTGCGCGAGGACGGCGCGTGACGGCTTCGAGACCGTTCCTCGGCGCGCGCTTCACCGGCGACGGGACGCGCTTCGGCGCGCTCACGGACGCACCGCGCTGCGCCGTGCGGCTCTACGACGACACCGAGCGCCCGCTGCGCGAGGTGCCGCTCGAGCCGTTCGGGGGCGGCTACTTCGGTGCGGACGTGCCGGGCGTCCATCCGGGCGCGCTCTACCGTTTCGTGCTCGGCGAGCAGGCGTTGCCCGATCCGTACGCGCGCTTCTTGCCCCGCGGCGTGCACGGACCGGCCATGGTCTTCGAGAGCAAGCACGTGTGGCACTCGCCGCGCCTCGCGCGCCCGGCGCACGCGCACGTGATCTACGAGCTTCACGTGGGGACGTTCACGCCGGAAGGCACGTACGCGGGCGCCGCGGAGCGTCTGCCCTTGCTCGCCGAGCTCGGCGTCACCACGCTCGAGCTCATGCCGCTCTCTTCCTTCGCGGGGGAGCGCGGCTGGGGCTACGACGGCGTCGCGCACTTTGCGCCTCACGCGCCGTACGGCACCCCCGACGACCTCCGGGCGTTCGTCGACCGGGCACACGAGCTCGGACTCTCGCTGCTCCTCGACGTGGTCTATAACCACTTCGGTCCGGCCGGGAATTACCTGCCGGCCTACACGCGGCGCTACTTCACGCGTGAATCGGCGACCGCGTGGGGTGACGCGCCGGACTTCGGCGAGCCCGCGCTCCGGCGCTACGTGCTCGACAACGCGCGCTACTGGCTCGAGGAATTTCGCTTCGACGGGCTACGCCTGGACGCGACGCACGCCATCGTGGATCGCTCGCCCGAGCACGTGCTGCACGAGCTTTCGCGTTCGCTCGGAAACCTCGAGCCGAAGCCGCTCCTGATCGCGGAAGACGAGCGGAACGCGCCGGAGCTCGTCGTCGAGCAGGGCCTCGACGCTATTTGGGCCGACGACTTTCATCATCAAGTGCACGTGACGTTCACGCGCGAGCGCGAGGGCTATTACGCCGGCTACGAACCCGGAGCCGCGGAGCTCGCTCGAGCGATCCGCGAAGGCTGGCTCTACAGCGGGCAACGCTTCGCTCCGACGGGCAAACCGCGCGGCGCGAAGGCCGACGAGCTCGAGCCGGAAGCGCTCGTCTATTGCTTGCAGAATCACGATCAGGTCGGCAATCGCGCGCTCGGGGAGCGGCTGTCCACCCTCGTCACGCCGGACGCATACCGGGCCGCGCTCGTGCTGCTCTTGTTCTTGCCGGCGACGCCGCTCCTCTTCATGGGCGACGAATGGGGCGCTTCGACGCCGTTTCTGTACTTCACCGACCACGACGCCGAGCTCGGAGCCCAGGTGCGAGCGGGGCGGCGGCGGGAGTTCGCGCGCTTCGGAGCGTTCGCGAGCCCGGAAGCGAACGAGCGCATTCCCGACCCGCAGGCGGAGAGCACGTTCGCGCACTCACGACTCGATTGGGACGAGCGCGAGCGCGGCGAGCACGCGGAGACGCTCGCCCTCGCGCGCGCGGCGCTCGCGCTCCGGAGCCACGATGCGGTGCTGTGCGAGCCGAGCCGCGGTCGCTTGCGAGCCGAGGCCGTCGGCGAGACCGTCGTCGCGCGGCGCTGGTTCGGGCAGGAGCTGCGGCTCCTGCTGATGAATTGCGGTGAAGAGGCACGACCGCTGGCGGAGTTCGCGGCCTACCGCGAGCTCGCCGGGCGGCGCTGGTTGCTCGGGAGCGAACCGGCGGCGCTGACGCAGGAGCTCGCGCCGAAATCGGCCGTGATCTGGGGCGGCTTGGCGAGCGGAACGAGCGACGAAAGGAGCGAGCATGCGTGACGGCAAGCCGGACGAAGGAGCGCTCACGTGAAGCGCGAGCCGCTCTGGTACAAGGAAGCGATCATCTACGAGCTCCGCGTACGCTCGTTCTACGACTCGGACGGCGACGGACTCGGGGATCTCGAGGGGGTGATCCAAAAGCTCGATTATTTGCAGGATTTGGGGGTGACGGCGCTCTGGCTCCTGCCGGTGTACCCGTCGCCGCTCAAGGACGACGGTTACGACATCGCGGACTACATGAGCGTGGATCGCGCCGTCGGGACGCTGGACGATTTCAAGCGCTTGCTCGACGCCGCGCACGCGCGCGACCTCAAGGTGATCACCGAGCTCGTCTTGAACCACACGTCCGACTTGCACCCGTGGTTCCAGCGCGCGCGGCGTTCACCGAAAGGCTCGAGCCAGCGCGACTTCTACGTCTGGACCGACGACCCGCGGCAATGGAGCGGCGCCCGCATCATCTTTCAAGACTTCGAGACCTCGAATTGGACCTGGGACCCCGTCGCTCAGGCGTACTACTGGCACCGCTTCTTCGCGCACCAACCGGATCTCAACTTCGACAATCCGGAAGTCGAGCAGGCGATGCTGCGCGTCGTCGACCACTGGTTCGAGCTCGGCGTGGACGGCATGCGGCTCGACGCCGTGCCCTACCTCTTCGAGCGTGAGAACACGGGCTGCGAAAATCTGCCGGAAACGCACGCATTTTTGCGGAAGCTGCGGGCGCACATCGACTCGAAGTTCGACTCGCGCATGCTGCTCGCCGAGGCCAATCAATGGCCGGAGGACGCGGCGGCGTATTTCGGGGCCGGCGACGAATGCCACATGGCCTTTCACTTCCCGATCATGCCGCGACTCTTCATGGCCCTGCGCATGGAGGACAGCTACCCGATCGCGGACATTCTCGAACAGACGCCGGTGATCCCCGAGACGTGCCAGTGGGCGATCTTTCTCCGTAACCACGACGAGCTCACGCTCGAAATGGTGACGGAAGAAGAGCGCGACTACATGGTGCAGCGCTACGCGAGCGACAAGCAGACGCGCATCAACCTCGGCATCCGCCGCCGCCTCGCGCCGCTCCTCCAAAACGATCGTCGCAGCATCGAGCTCATGAACGCGCTCTTGCTTTCGATGCCCGGCGCGCCCGTCGTGTATTACGGCGACGAGATCGGCATGGGCGACAACGCCTACCTCGGCGACCGCAACGGCGTGCGCACGCCGATGCAGTGGAGTCCCGATCGCAACGGCGGCTTCTCGCGGGCGAACCCGCAGCGCCTCGTTTTGCCCACGATCATCGACCCCGAGTACAGCTACGAAGCGGTGAACGTCGAGGTTCAACAGCAGAACTCGAGCTCGCTCCTCTGGTGGATGAAGCGCGCCATCGCGCTCAGAAAGCACCACCCGACGTTCGCGCGCGGCACGCTCCGACTGCTCGCGCCCGAGAACCGCAAGGTGCTCGCCTTCGTGCGCGAGGACGCGAGTGAGACGCTGCTCGCGGTCCTCAATTTGTCGCGTGCGCCGCAATGGGTCGAGCTCGAGCTCGCCGAGTTCAAAGGCGTGAAGCCGCTCGAGCTCATCGGCAACCTCGAGTTTCCGGCGATCGGCGACAAGCCGTATTTACTCACGCTCGGCGGACACGACGTGTATTGGTTTTCGCTCACGCGCGCGGCGCAGGCGAAAAACCCGGAGCTCCCGAGCGTCCCGTTCAGCGCGCCCGTGTTCGAGCGACCGAGCACCGAGCCGCAACCGCTGCTCCGACCCGGCTCCCCGCTCGAAGGCGTGCTCCTGCGCTACATGCCGGCGCAGCGCTGGTTTCGCAACAAGGCGCGGCGGCTCGCCAAAGCGCGCCTCCACGACGCGGTCGCGCTTCCCGGCGGCCACGACCTGTTTCTCGCCTTCGTCGAGTGTTCGTTCGACGAGGGGGAGCCGGAGACGTACGCCCTGCCGGTCGCTTTCGAACAAGGCGACGCGCAGCCGGCCGGCGGCCTGCTCGGGCTGCGGTCGCCCGCGAGTCCGGGCAGCGTCACGTGGATCGTCGACGCGTCGGGACAGGGGCGCGTCGGTCAAGCGCTGCACGCGCTCGCCGCGGGCGAGCACACGTTGCGCGGAGCCGAGGTCGAGCTCACGGGCGTTCGCTCGGTGGGCGCGCCGTCGGGCGAAACGCCGGTGCTTTCGTCGCGAGCGCTCGGCGCGGAGCAGAGCAACAGCTCGTTTCGCATCGGGTCGGACGTCGCCGGCAAACTCGTGCGCAAGCTGGAAGAGGGGACGTCGCTCGAAGTCCGCGTGCTCGAGTACCTCGCCCGCGCGCCGGCGCGACCGCGGGTTCCGGAGCTCATCGCGCGCATCGAGGTCGAGCTCGGACGCGGAGCCCCCTCCACGCTCTGGCTCTCGGAGAGTTACGTGCAAAACGAGGGCGACGCGTGGGGCGTGACGGTCGACGCCGTCCAGCGCTTCTACGAACGGGTGCTCTCTTCCCACCGCGCGGAAGAGCCGGTACTCCCGCCGACCGGCATCGCGGCCGCCGGCGCGGAGGCGCCGCCGCTCGTCGTCGACCTGCTGGCTGAGCATTTGCCGCTCGTCCGCCTGCTCGGCGAACGCACGGCCGAGCTTCACCGCGCGCTCGCCCACGACCGCCACGACCCTGCCTTCGCGCCGCGTGCGCACACGGCGCTCTCGCAGCGTTCGTTCTACCAGTCGCTCCGCAACTTGAGCGCGCGTTCCTTCGACAAGCTCGGGCGAGCGAACCTCGAGCCCGCCGCCCGTGAGCTCGCGAATACCCTGCGCCAACGCAAACACGAGCTCTCGCGCCGCCTCGATCGCCTGCTCACGGTTCGACTCGGCGGCCGCTTGATGCGCGTCCACGGCGACTACCACTTGGGACAGGTGCTCTACACGGGGCGCGACTTCTACATCGTCGATTTCGAGGGCGAGCCCGCGCGCTCGCGCTCGGACCGCGAACGGCTGCGCTCGCCGCTCGCGGACGTCGCCGGCATGCTGCGCTCGTTCCACTACGCGGCCTACGGCGCGCTCACGGGCGAGCTCTCGGGCAGCCACGTGCGCGAGCACGATCGCGCCGAGCTCCTGCGCTGGGCCGCGTTTCACGAGCGCTGGGCGAGTGCCACCTTCCTCGCGGGTTACTTCGCGGGCATGGCCAAGACGGACCTCTTGCCCGCTCCCGGACCCGAGCTCGAGCTCGAGCTCGACGTGCATTTGCTCGAAAAAGCGCTGTACGAGGTCGGTTACGAGCTCGACGCGAGGCCGCGCTGGGTCGAGCTGCCGCTCCGCGGGCTTCTCGACGTGCTCGGCCAGCCGGCGCCTCCGTCGTGATAGGCCTTCCCCGGTCGCCATGTCACGGGTCGGACGGCGCGGTCACGCGGGTGTTCGTGCGCTCGCGCTCGCCGTTGCCGCGTGCACGCCGAAGTCGGCGACGGACGCCGTGACGCCGAGCGGGGACGGCGCGCTCCCGGGCCCGCCGCACTCCGCGCCGAGGAGCCCCTCCGCACCCGTCACGAGCGCGCGTGCGGAACCCGACGCACCCGTCACGAGCGCTCGTGCCGAACCCGATGCCCGGCTTCCGCTCTTTCTGCTCCGCGACGTACCTCTGCCCGGAAGGCCGGTGCGTTTCGACTACCAAGCGCTCGACGCGGCCCACGGCCGCCTCTTCATCGCGCACATGAACGACGCGTCGGTCGTCGCGGTCAATCTCGCGGACGCGAGGGTCGCGCACGTCGCGCCGAACATTCCGCTTCCGCGCGGCGTCGCGCTCGCGAACGAGGCGAACGCGGTCTTGGTCACGAGCTCACCGCACACGCTCGTCATCCTCGACTCGGCTTCGCTCGCCGAGCTCCGGCGCGTCGACACCGGAGCGGGACCCGACGGCGTCGCTTGGGACGCCCGCGATCGCATGATCGGCGTCTCCGATCAGACGGAGGGCGCGATTTCCGTGATCCACGCGGCCGGCGCCGGCGAACGTCGAACGCTGAAACTCGGGAAGGAAACAGGCAACGTGGCGTTCGACGCGCGGCGCGGCTTGTTTTGGATCGCGGTCGAAACCGTGCGGCCGCCGGACGAGCTCGTCGCGGTCGATCCCGTCGGCCCGACGCGGGTGCGCTCCGTTCCGCTGCCCGGCTGTTCGGGGGCGCACGGCGTGAGCCTCCATCCCGACGGCGCGACGGCGTTCGTCGCGTGCGAGGACGACGCGAGGCTCGCGCGCGTGTCGCTCGACGAAGGGTCGGGCGCGACACTCTCGCTCGCCCCGACCGGCGCCGAGCCCGACGTGCTGGCGCAAGATCCGTCGCTCGGTTGGCTCTACGTTGCGGCCGAGAGCGGCGAGCTCAGCGTCTTCGACCTCTCGCGGCCCGGACTCGTGGGCCTCGGACGGCAGCGCCTCGCGGAGGGAAGTCACTCGGTCGCCGTCGACCCGGCCACGCACCGCGTCTTCTTCCCGCTCGCCAAGGGGCCGGGGGGAACGCCCGTGCTCCGGATCATGTCGCCGTCCGGACTCGAGCGCTGAACCGCGCGTTCAGTGCGTCACGCCGAACGACCAGGTGAACCCGGCACGCACCTCGAACACGCGCTCCGAGTCGCGCGAACCGACGCGGGCGGCGCCGTCGAGTGCGAGCGTCTCGCGCACCGGATCGATGAAGCCGAGCAGCGCGGAAACGGCCGTTTCGGCGTGAAACTCGCGGTCGTACTCGAGCTCCGCCACCGGGCGCGCCCCCGCGACGAGCGCCGGCCCCTCGATGATTCCGTCCACGACGACGTCGGCGTTCTCCGCGCGCGTGCGGGCCGCCTCGAGATTCAGGTGGAACTTGGCGAACGGCAACACCACCGAACCGATGAGCGCGGCGCTCGCCCCCGCGCCGGACTCACCGTGAACGGTCGGGAGCAGCGCGCCGACTTCGAGCGCAAGGCTCGGGCCTTTCTTCCCTTGAAGCGCTCCCTCGACGAGCACCGTCTTCACGAACGCGCCGTCGTCGACGAGCCCGAAGCGAGAACCGGGTGCGCCGAGCGACGGCATGAGCTCGTGGAGCTCGAGGACGAGCTCGACGCGCCGGACGCGCCGTAGTTCAGGATCTGACTCGGCGTCGAATACGTGGCCGCTCCTTGTCGCAGGTACCCGAGCATTCCGGCTTCGAGCTCGAAGGTGCCGTACTCGGCGACGGAGCCGTCCGTGCCGTCGAACGGCCGGTACGCGAAGGCCGGCGTGCTCACGAGCACGAGCGAAAGCGCCGGTAAGATTCGGGAAACGCGCACGCCCGGGAGTATAGGGCTTGCGCGGTTACTTCGAAAATACTAGAAGGACGGCGTGCCCTCCAAGCTCGAGCGCCATGCGGAGCAACTGGCCGCGCTCGGCCATCCCGTACGGCTCGCGATTCTGCGTTTCGTCGTACCGTTCGGGGACACCGGCGTCCCGGCCGGGGAAATCCAGACGCACATCGACCTCCCGGCCTCGACCTTGAGTCATCACCTGAAGCGCTTGGTCGATGCGAGCATGCTGACGAGCCGGAGCGAAGGGACGTTCCACTACTACGCGGCGGACTACGCCGGGCTCCGTGGCCTCACCGACTACTTGTGGGAAGACTGCTGCAAGCGTGGTCGAAGCCAGGGCTGTTGCTGAATTTTTTTGCTCCACTATTTCGAGTTTTTTGGAAGGAGATCATCGTGCAAATACTGAAGCCCCATGTTTCGCTGAACGTCTCCGTGCTCGATCGGGCGGTGGCCTTCTACGAGAAGGCGTTCGGCGTGCCCGTCACCAAGCGCCGTCCCGGCTACGCGAAGTTCGATCTCGAGAGTCCGGCGCTCAATCTGAGCATGGTCGAGGCCCCGCGGACCGGCGTGAACGCGAGTCATTTCGGCATTCAGGTCGCGTCGAGCGCCGATGTCCTCGAAGCCAAACGGCGCTTCGACGCCGCGGGACTCGAGACGAGGACCGAAGAAGATACGAACTGCTGCTACGCGGTGCAGGACAAGGTGTGGATCGAAGATCCGGACGGAAACTCGTGGGAAGTCTTCGTCGTGAAGGGCGACGCGCCGACGCTGCGTGACGCGCCGAGCACCTGTTGCGCGCCGTCCGCGAAGTCGAGCTCACCGAGCTGTTGCCGATGACGACGCCGCTGCCTCGACGCGCCGTCGCGGAGGCGCTCGCTACGGCGTTCCTGCTCGCCACGGTGATCGGCTCGGGAATCATGGGGGAACGTCTCTCGGGCGGCAACGTCGCGGTCGCGTTGCTCGCCAACACGGTCGCCACGGGCGCGGGGCTCGTCGCGTTGATCGCGACGTTCGGTCCGCTTTCGGGCGCGCACATGAACCCCGCCGTCACGGTCGCCGAAGCCGCGCGCGGCGCCTTTCCGTGGCGTGACGTTCCGGCCTACGTCTGCGCCCAGGTGCTCGGCGCCTTCGCGGGCGCGGCCGTGGCGCACCTCATGTTCGAGGAGCCGGTCGTCTCCATGTCGCTCCACGCACGCGCCGGCGCAGCGCAGCTCTTGAGTGAGTTCGTCGCGACGTTCGGCCTCCTCGTGGTGATTCGCTCCACGGCGAGGCACCGGCCGGCGGTGGTCCCGTTCGCGGTCGGCGCTTACATCACCGCCGCGTATTGGTTCACTTCCTCGACTTCGTTCGCGAACCCCGCGGTGACGCTCGCGCGCGCGGCGAGCAACACCTTCGCCGGCATCCGGCCGGCGGACGCTCCCGGCTTCATCGTCGCGCAGTGTCTCGGCGCCGGAGCCGCGACCGCCGTCTTCAACTGGTTCTCTGCCGGTGCCGCCATGCCGGAGCCGGAAGTGGAAGGAGTGATCCCGGAATGACTCGAACGCCCGAAACCGTCCTCTTTGCTTGCATCCACAACGCCGGCCGCTCCCAGATGGCGGCGGCCTGGTTCAACCGACTCGCTGATCCGAACAAGGCTCGCGCCGTCTCGGCGGGCACCGAGCCCGGCACGCGCGTTCATCCGGAAGTCGTGACGGCGATGGGCGAGGTCGACATCGACCTCGGAGGCGGCACACCGCGACTCCTGACCGACGATCTCGCCCGAACGGCGTCGCTGCTCGTCACGATGGGCTGCGGTGAAGCGTGCCCGTACGTGCCCGGTCTCGAACGGCGCGATTGGCCGCTCGAAGATCCGAAAGGCAAGCCGGTCGAGCGCGTCCGTGAGATCCGCGACGAAGTTCGCGCGCGTGTTTCCGCTTTGCTCGAGGAGCGAAACTGGGCCGCGGCCGCCCGCTGAAATTTCGTACGGAGTGGGGCGGGCACGAGCGCGGACGGCCGCGGGGCGCGGATCTGCTAGCCTCGCGCGAGAGCCATGGGGATGACCGAGGCGTTCATCGAACGTGAGCTGGCGGCGGCGCGCACGCGTGAGGCGGAGTACCGAGCGCGCCTCTCGCGCCATCGTGATCTCGCGCGCAAGCTCCGTTCGCACGCCGCGCTGCTCCGGGACGCCATCAAGGATTCGGGCGGCGCCGGCAGCGTCGAGGCTCTGCTCGCGAACGTGGCGCGCTTGACGAGTCACGCGCTCGAGATCCCGCGCACCAGCATCTGGCTCTTCGACGCGAGCGGCCGGTACCTCGTCTGTCGTTTTCAGCTTCCGACGCCGCCGGAGGGCACGCCGGAACCGCACATCGAGGTCGCGAGCTGCCCCGGCTACGTCCGCGCCATCATGCAGACGGAAGTCGGCGCGGTGGCGGTGGACGACGCGCTCACGGACGCGCGCACCTCCGAGCTCCACGACTATCTCGTGCGCAATCGCGTGGGCGCGCTGCTCGACGTGCCGCTCATCGGCCCGGGCGAGCTCCGCGGCGTGCTCTGTCACGAGCACCAGGGCGCCGCGCGGCACTGGCAAGAGGAGGAGATCGACTTCGCGGCCGACGTGGGCGCGCTCGTGGCCCTCACGCTCGAGGTGGAGCGGCGGGTTCACGCGGAGCGAAACCTCCGCGGCACGGAGGCCAAATACCAACACCTCGTGGAGTCGCTGCCCGTCGTCGTTTACTCCTTCGACGCGCGAACGGGAGTGCTCGACTACCTGAGCCCGCGCATCGAAGATCTCGGCGGGCGGCGCGCGGAGGAGTTCTTGGTTTCGGGCGGCGTCGAACGCTGGGTCGGTGCGGTCGTGCCGGAGGATCGCGCGGGCGTCCGGCGACGGCTGTCCTCGCAAATCGACGAGGGTTTCGAACCCGAGCTCGTCTACCGCATCCGTTTGCCGGAAGGCGCGCTGCGCTGGGTGCGCGACACCTGCGCCGTCGTGCGCGACGCGCACGGAACACCGGTGGCGGTTCAAGGCACGCTCGCCGACATCACCGTCCAGAAAGAGGCGGAGCTCAAGCGCGCGGAGCTCGAGCGGCGCTTCCAGACGCTGCTCGAAGGGGTGGACGTGCTCGCCGTCGTGCTCGACGCGGGCGGTCGCGTCGAGTTCATCAACGACAGCTTTCTGAGGCTCACCGGTTACGTGCGTGCGGAGGTGATCGGCGCCGACGGCTTCAGCCTGCTTTTGCCGTCGCGCGACAGCACGCGCGTGCGCGGTGATTTCTTGGAGGGGATGCGACTCGGCAAGGTCGTGCGCCACTTCGAGACGACCATTCGCCGGCGGGACGGCGCCACGCGCAAGGTGCTCTGGACCAACACGCCGACGCACGCGACGGACGGCTCGGTCGTCGGCAGCTCGAGTCTCGGCGTTGACATCACCGATCGGCTCGAAGCGGAGGCGCTCGCGCTCCAGGGCGAAAAGCTCGAGAGCCTCGGGCGGCTCGCCGCCGGCATCGCCCACGACTTCAACAACCTCCTCACCGTGATCGGCGCGGCAGCCGACCGGCTCCGCTCGCCCCGCGGCGACGCCGCCGAAGCCGCGCTCGACATCCAGGCGGCGGTGCGTCAAGCGGCCGAACTCACGCGAGCGCTCCTCGCCTACGCGCGGCGCGAGCCGATCCGTCCCGTGGCGCTCGTCGTCGACGGGCTCGTGCGCGAAACCTTGCCGATGCTGCAGAAGCTCGTGCCCCCGGGCATCGCCTTCACCTTCGAGATCGCCTCGAACGACGCGAAGGTGCTCATCGACCCGACGCAGCTCCGGCAGGTCGCGATGAACCTGGTCGGCAACGCCGTCGATGCCACGGCCGGCCACGGCTCGACCATCCGTCTTTCGACTTCGGTCGTCGTCTTCGAGCCCGATCAAGCCCGCGCGCACGGCCTCCAGACTGAAGGTACGTTCGTCCTCCTCTGCGTCGCCGACGACGGCCCCGGCATCGCGCCCGAAATCCTCGATCGCATCTTCGAGCCCTTCTTCACCACCAAAGCGAAGGGTGAGGGCACGGGCCTCGGCCTCGCCATGTGCGCCTCGATGGTGCGCGGCGCCGGCGGCAGCATCACGGCCGAAAGCGCGCCCGGAGCCGGCGCGACCCTCCTCGTCTATTTGCCGACCGTCCCGTGAGCCGGGCTACCCACGACCCCGGCGCTCTGCTAGTAGAAGCCGCCCGAACGATTCACCAAGCCGAAGTGGCGGAACCGGCAGACGCGGCGGACTCAAAATCCGTTTCCCAAAAGGAGTGTGGGTTCGACTCCCACCTTCGGCACCAGCACTCGAGTCGACTTTGACGTGAGCGGGCGGGCACTCCGCGTTCAGAGCGCGTCGGCCACGAACAGATCGAGGCCGCCGGCGTTCGAAGCCGCAGAATAATAGAGCCTCGCACAGGGGCCGTCGGGCGCCGCGCTCGCGAGGTCGCCGAGCGAGACGAATGCGTCGAACGCGTCGCCGAGCGTCGGCCGAAAGGCGCCGCGAAACTCGCCCGCGATCTCGTCCCGGTAAAAGAGCGTGAGGCCGTCGCTCGAGAGTCCCGTCGCGATGCGCCGCTCTTGACCTTGCGCCCACAGCCGCTCCTCGCCGAGCAGCGCCTCGCCGAACGACCATTGGCCGAGCCACTCGGAGGCGAAAAGCGTCGGCCGAGAACCCTCGTTGCTCGGCGACACGAAGGAGTAGACGAGCAAGCTGTCGCCGGCGCCGAGCAGCGGCTCCATCACGACGTCGTTCGTGGGATTGCCCTCGAGCGCCGCGTTGAAGGGCAAGAAGTCGGCGTCGTCGGGCGAGTCCGAGAAGGGCTCGCCGCGCGCCGGCCGACTCACGGCGAAGAAGCCGTCCGTCCTCGCGCCGACGATCTCGAGACCGTCCGCGCTCACGGTCACGGCCGCGAAGTCGAGACCGGCGGCCACCTCGACGGGCGCGCCGAAGTCGCCGTCGGCGGAGTCGCGATCGGCGACGTAAAAGTGCGAGCCCGTCGCGAAGACGAGCGTCAGTTCGTCGGGCGTGACGCCCTGAAGCAGGTCGTCGTCCGGTGTCGAGAGTGCGAGCTCCGTCCCGACGCCGAAGCGCAACCGCGGGGAGCACACCGGAACGGGCCGCTCCTCGCCGCCGGGCGCGCCGGCTTCCGCCGACCCTGCGCCCTCGCCGGCCGCGCCGCCTCGGCTCTCGTTGCCGCCCGCGCCGGATCGACCCGCGGCGGCCCTGCCGTTGTCGTCGGTAGGTGCACCCGCGCCACCTTCACCCGCGGCGCCAGCCGCGGTGTCCGCCTCGCCCGCGTTCGAGCCGCCACGGCCCCCGGTCGCCGTGGCTCCGGTGCCGCCCGCGGCGAGCGCGAAAGTACCGCCCGCGCCGTCCGGGTTCGCATGCGTGAGGCTCGCGGGCGCGGGTTTCGAACCGCGAGCACACGCCGCCGCAACGAGGACCGAGGCCGCGAAGACGAGCTGCGACCGCGCGCGCCGCCGGCCGCCGGCGTCACTCCGCCGGAACACAGTCATAGGTCACGTTCCAATCCTCGAGCACCGGTGTCGCGAGGCCGTCACTCGAGGGCGAGAGCGTGACCGTCACGCGCAGCCAGTCGAGGTTCGCCGAAAGCAACGCCGACTCGAGCGCCGTGCCTACGTCCTTGCTCTCGGGCGCGGCCGGACTCTCGACCGTGGACGTGGAGGCGCCGAGGCTCACCGGAGTCGCGCTGTCGAGCCCGTCACTCGTCGGTGCGGTGCGTACCTCGAACTCCACCGCGCTGTCGCCCGGCGTCGCGAGGTGATAATCGAAGAGCTGCCAGCGCGGCAGATTGCCGGCCGTGCAATCCGCTTGGTAGTCGCGGTCGAAGCTCGCAGCCGCGTAGCTCGGCGGGGCCGAGCAGGTGAAGTTCACGCACGTCGCGCCGGTGCAGCAATCGGCAGAGCTGTCGCAGCTGTCACCCTGGCTCGCGCAAGCGCCGCTCAGAGCCTGGCAGGTGCGCGCCGGAGCCCCCGAGCTCGGCGTCCAGCCGGCCGTCACGCGGCACGCCGTCGTCGGCGGCGAGTCCCCCCCACCGCAACACTCGCTGCTCAGCGTGCAGCTTTCACCGGCACCCTTGCAGAGCGAGGGCACGAGGTAGCCACGCTCGTTCACGTAGTGGTTCTGGCTCGTGATCGGCGCGACGTTCTGGCCCGGCAAGAAGAACGCGGGATGACTGCGGTCGCTGCCGTCGGCCGTCGTGTCGTCGATGGCCGCGACCCACAGCATCGACGCCGCGCAGGTGAAGTCCGTCGGCGTGCCCGTCACCGAACTGCCGGCGGACGCGCGTGCATTGAATTGATTGCCGTACGCGCGCGGGCTCGTGAAGATCGCCCAGCGGTATCCGCCGACCGAAAACGGCAGCACCGTCGGCTGGTAGCTCTTTTCGGCGTCGCTCGCGTCCTCGCCGTTCGTGAGGGACGAGAGCTCGACGCGTGTCGCCGTCGGGTTCTGACTGTCGATCGAGTAGATCTTGCCCGGCCAATAGCCGCGGGTCGTCGGGCTCATGCTGCCGTACGCCGCCTCCTGACAGGCGCGCGCTTGCGGCGTCAGCGTGCCGGGGCTGTTCGAGGCGCAGAACTCGTTCGGGTCGGTCTCGACGTACACGATGCTCCGGCTGTCGCTCTCGAAGAACGGCCACTTCATCGGCGTTCCCGCCACGAGCGTGTTGAACGTGTTGAGCAGGCGCTTGCGCCCGGAGATCGCGAGCGTCGCCGGATTGAAGCTGAACATCGATAGACCGCGGCGCCAGCCGGTATCCGCATAGCCGCTGATCGAATCCTTGTCGGCGTTGACGTACACGACTTTCGTCCCGTCGGGCGAGATCGAAGGCACCATCATCGAGGGGAAGTTCGGCGCGCTGTCCGCCGCGAACGTGATCGACGTCGAGTTGAGCGAGATCGCGCCCGTCGTCGTCACGCGGAAGACCGCGCCGCGGTTCGCGTTGCCGTCCGAGACCCTCACGTCCATGCCGCTCACGACGTCCCCGTTCGCGTCCGCGTCGTTACGGCGCGTGAGCTTCCACTTCGAGGTGAGCCCGCCGGCGGACGACACGACGTACACGCCGTTTTTCTTCGCGTTCGAACCGGTCTCGTCTTTGACGAGCACGGAGTAGCCGGTCGCCATGGTCTGGCCGTCGACCGCGAGCGTGCCGTTCGAGTTCGCGGTGAGAACGCCGCTGCTCGCGCCGTTCGAGGGCAGCGTGCCCGTGGTCGCGAACATCACGCCGAGTCCGGGGTTCGTCGTCGGCACGGCGAAGTAGGGCTTCGCGTGACCGGTGACGCCCTTGACCGTCGCGTCCTCGGTGTTGTTCAGCGCGGGAGTGTTGACCGTATTGCCCCAGAACGAAGCGGCTTGGAGCGCGAGAGCGCCGTCCGGCGAGATGGCGGCGTAGGCGAAGCCGCGGCTCTGTTCGGTGGGCCAATTGGCGTCGAAATCGTTGCCGGACGCCGAGTACGCCGGGACGTCGTCGAGCGCCGTGAACGTGGGCGTGCCGCTGCTCGAGAGCCCGATCGCGTCGATGCCGCGGCTCGTCCCCCCGCCGCTCGTCTGCCAGTACTGATTGCCGGAGACGAACGTCTGGCCGTCGGCCGACACGGAGTGACACACCGGGCAGCCGGCGGTGCCGTTGAAGGGGTCCAGGTTCGGCGCGGTCGGGCTCGAGAGCTCGATTGCGCGCGTGGTCGACGTCCCCGAGGTGCCGGGATGCGTGCAGTTGCCGACCGGGCAGACGAACCCGGGCGTGTAACTCGCGGGGTTCAAGTCCGTTTGACCCGAGCATATCGAGCTCGAAGTGCTCGGCGTGAAGAGCGTGCGGAGGTACTGCGTGTAATACACGGTGCCTCTGAGCGGTTCGGTCGCGAAGGTGACGGGGATGACGAGCTCGGCGTGCATGCTGCCGGAGTACCGGCGCTGAATCACGATGTCGGCCTTGCGCTCGGCAGGCGTGTCGCCGCGCGCGGCTGTCCGACCGAACGCCGTCCATACCTCCTGCGGCGGGCGCCACGCCGGCACGCTGGGGTCGAGAGTGCCTTCCCTGGGGGCACTGCCGTTGTAGATCTTCGAGTACCAAAAGGTCGGCGAGCTTGCGTTCGACGGGTAGCGCAGCGCGACCTCGACGTCGCTCGCCGGGTTGCCGCCGGTCATCCATTGGATCAGCGGTGCTTTCAAATCCAGGGGGAAAACCGTGCCTTTGTAGGGATAGAGCGTGCGGCCGCTACCGGTCGGGCCCGTGCCGACGAACGCGGCGGCGATGGTCGGGCTCGTGCCGGCGTCTTCCACGTCGACCACGACGTCGAGTGCCGCAGTCGCACTCGCGAGCGCATTCGACGCAGTCACCGTGATGCGGCCCGCCGTCCCCGCGAAGACGCTGACTTTGCCGTCGTCGCCGACGACGGCGCGATCGTAGCCGTCGAGCGACCAGCTCGGCGTCACGACGGTGCCCGACGCGTCGCACGTCGCGACGAACGTGACCGACTGCGACGGCGTCGCGACGAGTGTGCCGTCCGCGCCGATGCCCGTCACCGTGATGGTCGCGTGCGCCGGCGTCACGCTGAGCGAGCTGCAGTTACCGGCGTTGTTGCCTTGGGTGAGCGTGACGCCGTCGGGGCTCGAGTCGAGGCCCGGCCCGAGCGCGAGACCGTCGGGGGTGTCGTCGACCGTTCGGCAATAGGGATCGCACGGCTCGTCGCAGCTCGCGCTCTGCGCGCCGAGCGCGAGCGGCCTGAGCGCGCCCGAGTGGACCTGCGTCCCCGGCCGCGCGAGGACGCGCGTGTGGTCCGCGCTGCATTCGCCCCAGCTGCCGCCGTCTTCGCACGTTCGCTCGCCGAGGGCGCACGTGACGCTGCCGGCGCTCATCGCCGTCGTCGTGCCGCAGGGGACCACTCTGCCGGGCTCGGAGCATGCGCAGCCGGCGTTCGGAGTCGCGCAGGGGTCGCCCAGCCTTCCCGGGCCGAGCGTGCGGACGCCGACCCCGACGACCCGGTCGTCGCGCGACCCACACGCCGCGCCGAGCCCCCCGAGCAAGAGGACGCACGCCCAACGGCTGACTCGACGCCGCAGGCCGCACGAGCTCGCCGCCGCGCGCCGTAGACCCGCTCTCGCGTCCTCACGCGTCGTCGCTCTCGGGTCTCGTCCTCTCTCGCGCATCACGGGCCAACGAAAAGCGTAACCCGCATATCGTTTCACCTGCAACTAATTCGGCGCAGATTTGTCGCACCTTTGCCGGCATTCTCCGACCGAGGGCCCACGGCGAGCATGCTCGAAACCGCGGGTAATCAGTTTGAGCTCAAACTATCGTGACGCGGGTTTCGACGACCACCGTGCGGCCGTGGTTCAACCGTCGCCGACGGGGAGCTCGATGCGTGCTCGCGTGCCCTCGCCGGGGGCGCTCTCGAGCCGAATCTTCCCGCCGTGCGCTTCGACGACCTGGCGGGCGAGGGTGAGCCCGAGTCCGACGCCGCCCGCGCTCCGCGCGCGGCTGCGCTCGGCGCGAAAAAACGGCGAAAAGACGCGCTCGAGGTCGCGTTGGGCGATCCCGATGCCGCGATCGCGCACTTCGAAGCGCACGCGGCCGTCGCGACGCTCGACGGCGAGCACGATGGGCTCGGTCGTGTCCGGGCTGTATTTGGCCGCGTTCTCGAGCAAGTTGTCGAGGGCGCGGCGGAGCAAGACCGGATCGGCGTCGAGTGACGGGAGCACGTCGTCGCGCGTCACGTCGAGCCGGTGCTCGGGATGCCGGATGCGAAAACGCGCGACGCTCTCGTCGACGAGCGTCGCGCTCGCCACGCGCTGCAGGTTGAGCGACCTCGCCGGCGCGGCCCCCGCCAGCTCGAGCCGCGCCGCCGTGAGCACGTCGTCGATGAGCACCTCGAGCTCGGCCAAGTCGAGCCCGATGTCCGCGAGGGAGGCGCGCGCCGTCGCGGCGTTGCCCTCGGCGGCGATGTCGAGGGCCACACGAATGCGCGAGAGCGGCGTGCGAAGCTCGTGCGCGACGTTGGCGACGAGCTCGCGCTCGACGTGGAGCAGCGGCAGGACGACGAGGCGCGCCGTGAGGTACGCCCCGAACCCCACCGCCGAAACGCTCGTGAGAATGCTCAGCACGAGGAGCCAGGCGCCGAGAAAGCGCTCGGGCGGCTCGAGCACGAGCGTCCCGGGTCCGTTCGGGAGCACGAGACGGAGCGCGGCGACTCGCTCCGGTCCGTGAGGCGGCGGATGACCGAGGAGCGCGTGTCGCACGCCGTCGAACACGCCGGGCGGGGGCCGCGGGGGCCTTTCGCCGGGTCGCGGGGGCTCGAACCGCAGCGCCGGGAGCGCGAGGGGCGGCTCGACGTTCGAGGCGACGAGTGCGCGCCCGGCGTCGTAGATCGAAATGGCGGGACCGCCCGCCGCGCGCAGCTCCGTGAGCAGCGCCTTCAACTCGGCGGGTCGCTCGGCCACGGGCTCGACGCGGCTCATGACGTTCGGGACGTCCCAGCGCGCGGCGCGCCGCGCGACGAGCATGCTGATCGCGACGATGGACACGAGCACGACGACGAGCTGTGCCAAGCCCACCCAAAAGAGCTTGAACCAGAGTCCGGCGCGGGCGAGGCGTTTCACGGCTTCTCGCTGGCGAGCATGTAACCGACGCCGCGGATCGTCTTCAAGAAGCGCGGGTGCCGCGGATCCGACTCGAGCTTGTGGCGCAGACGCGAGACGTGCACGTCGATCGAACGATCGAACGAGTCCTCCGTGCTGCCGTGCAGGAGGTCGAGCAGCTGCTCGCGCGAAAGCACCTGGCCGGCGCGCTCGCCGAGAACCCGCAGCAGCTGGAATTCCTGGCTCGTGAGCGCGAGCCGAACCTCGCCGAGCTGCGCCGTTCGGCTCGCCGGATCGATCACGAGCTCGCCGATCGTCAACCGCTCGCGCTGCGGACCCACTTTGCCCTGCGCGCGCCGGACGTTCGCGCGGATGCGCGCCAGGAGCTCGCGGGACGAGAACGGTTTCGGCACGTAGTCGTCGGCGCCGCCCTCGAGCCCGCGCACGCGATCGGCCTCGTCGGTGCGCGCGGTGATCATGATCACGGGCACGTCGATGTGTCGGCGGAGCTGGCGGCACACCTCGTTGCCGTCGATGCCGGGCAACATCAAGTCGAGCAGCACCGCGTCGGGACGAACTCGCAAGACCTCGGCCACGGCGAGATCACCGCGCGCGACCGTCGTCACCTCGACGCGATGCGATTCGAGGTACTGCGCCGTGAGCCGCGCGAGACGGGCGTCGTCTTCGACCAGCACGACACGCAGGCGGCCTTCGAACACTTCGTCCGACATCGGCTCCATTTTAGCGCACGACGCGCGCCGCACGCGCCCTTGCAACAAAGCGTAACGCACGACGATTTTGGCCGTTTTCGCGCCGAAAACCGCGACTCGAGCGTGCGACGGATTACGGATTGTTTCGATCGCGAATGCGGGCCTTGTGATCGCCGTTGGCGGGAACATGACACTTCAAGACGAGCCCCGTGGGGCACGGAGGTCAGCATGAGCCGTCACCGAAAAACCGAAGTTTTCACGTCGCTCGCCCGGCACCTGGGCGTCGCGGCCGACGCGACCCTCGCGCGGGCCGAGCTGCAGCGCGATCTCCACCTCGAACCGCTCGACGTGGTTCTGTTCGTGCTCTCGTTCGAGGAGAGCGAAGACATCACGTTTCGGTTCGAGGATCTCGAGCACACGCTGACGGCCGGAGAGCTCGTCGACACCGTCGCCGGCTGGCTCGACGAATACGATCGCAACGAGCGCTTCGCCGACGCGGAAGAGGCGTCCTTTGCACGCAGGGGTGCCGCTTGACGCCCATCGATCGGCGCCGGCTGATCGCGCTCGGAGCGACGGCGGTGGGCGGCGCGGTCTTCGGCTGCGCGAGCGACGACGAGAGTCTCGGCGGTTCGGCAGGCACGGGCGGCGGCAACACGGCAACGTCCGGCAGCGCCGGACTCGCCGCCTCCGGCGCGGGCGGCACGAGCTCGGCCGGAACCGGCGCGAACGCAGCGACGGGGGGCGCGGCCGGCGCGGGCGACGACGTGCCGTGGGCGACGGGCGGCACGGCTTCCATGACCGACCAGGCGAGCTACCCGAACCCGTTCAGCGCGTTGCCGGATGCGTGCAGCGTCACGTGCGAGCTCACCGAGGGTCCGTGCTACTCGGCGGATTCGACCGAAATTCAGGACATCAGCTACGGGCGGCCGGGCCTGCCTTTGCGGCTCTACCTGCGCATCCTCGACGACACCTGCACGCCCGTCCCCGGCGCGACCGTCGACCTCTGGCATTGCGGCCCCGAGGGCATCTACTCGGGCAACGACGCGGCTCACGAAGACGTCGCCTTCTGCACCGGCAACGACGAAGATTTCGAGTCGCACCTCTACTTCCGAGGCAAGCAGACGACGGGCGACGACGGGGTCGTCTACTTCGACACGTGCTTTCCCGGCTGGTACGCGAGCCGCACCATCCACATCCACATGACGATCAGCCTCGGCGAGACGGCCTACGTCACGACGCAATTCGGCTTCGACGACACGCTCGACGACGACATCGTCGCGACGCAGCCGATTTACAGCGATCGCGGCAGCCGCGACACGACGAACACCACCGACACGGTGCTCCCCGCGGACGACGTCGCCGACTACGTGTTCGACGCCGAGAAGATGACGGACGGCGCCATGCTCGCTTGGAAGACCCTCATCCTGCGCTCCTCCGTCGACGACGCCATTTGTTCTCCCTCCGGGGCGGCGACGCCACCCGGAGCTCCGCCGAGCGGAAGCGCCGCTCCGTGAATTTCAGCCGCTCGTCGCCGCGCGTGGAGCGGCGCCGCGCTGCGGGTGAGCGCCTCCGCCCGCGTCAGTGCACCGGTTCGAGGCCCTGCTGCTTGAGCCAATCGGCATAGCGCTCTTTGCGCTGCTCGATTTCACGCCAGGTCAGAGGCGGCTCGGAGCGGGCGTGCTTGGCGGCGGCGGCCGTCGGCGGAGCGAACTCCGTAGCGGCGAGCGGCGCGGGTGACGCGGCAGTCGCGGCGGGCTCGGTGGTAGCAGGCGGCGCGACTGCGGCGGGCGGCGTTTCGACGGGCTCGGTGGCCCCGGCGGCGGCCGCCGTGTTCGCCGGCGGCGCGACCGCGGGAACCTGCGGGATCACTTCGGCCGGCGCGTCCGCTGGGGTCGTATCCGGCGGCGCCGGTGGCTGCGCCGCCGCCGGCACCACCGGGGGCGCGACGGGCTGCGCCGCGCGGCTGACCTGCGGCACGGGACGGGCGACGTTCGGCGCCGGTTGATCGGACGAGACGAGCGCGTGCGCGCGACTCGCGATCGACGACGCATGCGGCGCGATCGCCGCGACGCCGATACCGAGCGTCGCGAGGACGCCCGCGACGCCCAGGGCGTGCGCAACGAGAGCTCGTCGTCGCGTCGCGTTCGGATAGTGCAGCGGCACTTCCAACTCGTCGTCGTGCGGCGCATTCCAAAATTCGGTAGGTGTACGCGAATTGGCCATGCTGACTCCGTTGCCGTTCATGGACTGCATCGGCCGTGCCAGCGGCCGCTTTGCGTCCTATCCCGATCTAACCCTCGCGAGCGCGGCGAGAATAACACCGAGCTATGGCACAGTCGTGCTCGCGCGCACAATTATAGGACAAATTGCTACGCCGCTCTGCGCGCGTCTCCAGCGTACGACTTTTGACTACACGCCCGTAGGGACGAGCGTGACGTGATCACTGAAAGGGCGCTCGATCACGCGATCGAGCCGAAAGCCGGCACGTTCCGCGAGGTTTCGAAAGACGGGCAGCCCGCGCGGGCGCGTCGGGATACGGCTCGTGGCGCGCAGGCGTTGCATGGGCTCGTCGGCGCGCGTCACGGAGCCGACCACGACGAGCGCGGGTCCGGAGCCCGCGCGCAGCGTGGCGAGGTTCGCGAGTATTTCTTCATCGGAGCCGTACTCGAAGAGGCCGCCTTCCGACGAAGCGATCGTCATGGCGCCGCGCGCTCGCGCTTCTTCGAGCACGGGCACGAGCGCCGTGGGGTTCGACCAGTCGTAGTGAACCCGCTCGAAGCGCACGTCGAGCCCCGCGAGCGCGGCGCCCGGCGCGCCGAGAGCGGCGAGGGCGCGGGCGCCGAAGTGGGGACCCGCCGTGTCCAAATCGAGGACCACGATCTCGACGTGGCGACCGGCGAGGACGTGCGGCGCTTCACCCTGCAGCAGGATGAGCGCGTTCAAGCAGTCGACGGCGGGACCGCCCGCGATGCTCAAGAGGTGAAGCGGGCGCTCGGGCGGCGACGCGTCGAGCGCTCGGCGCGCCGCGTCGGCGATCAAGCGCGCCATGTCCGAAAGCCGGAGCCGCATCGCGAACGTGGGCAGCGCCGCCGCGATTTTGCGATCGACGGGCTTCGCGTAGGCGTCTCCGAGGTTCTCCGGTCCGAGCTTCAGGAGATACGTGTTCATTCCGCTCAGAAAGGAGCTCCCCGCCGCCCCGATGGCGCGGCCGAGCACGGACCCCCGCAAGAAGAACCTGACGAGCGGCCTGCGCACGAAACGCGGCAACTTCGCGAGCGGATCCTGCTCCTGCATGAACGCCGTGACGCGCGCCCGCTGCTCCGCTTCGCCGAGTGAAACCGCGAACGCCGAGTGCGTCACGTCCACGATCGGCAACTCGACGCCGTCGTCCGTCACGGCGTACCGGACACCTTCACGCTTGTGCCGCTCCGGCAACCGCAGCGCCGGATTCGTCAGCTGTTCCATCGAGGATCATTACACGATTTCGGGCCGAGAACGCAACGGCGCTCTTCCCCGGCCCGCACGACGAAGCGTCCCTTCACGCGCCGGAAGCGCCGCCCATCTGCCGCGTGAGCTCGTTTCGGAGTCGCTCGGCGTCCGGATGGCGCGGCGAGCTTCCGCCGTGCGGGCCGAGCTCGGCGCCGATCTTGTCCGAGAGCAGCATCGCGAGCAGGGCTTCCATCACGTTGCCGCTCATGCCGCCGCCGGAAGCGCCGTTGCCGCCGCCCTGGCCTCCGATCACGATCTTCGGGACCACGTCGACGCGCGAGGCCTCGATGGCCTGGGCGAAGCGATTCATGACCTCTTGCGTCAGCTGGAAGCGCGGGCCGCCGTAGGCGCGCACCTGCTCTTCGATGGCGAGCGCCTGGGCCACACCGACGCGCGCCGTCTGCTCGGCTTGGGCGTTCGCGAGCGCTTGAATCTTCTTCGCCTCGCCTTCGCCGAGGATGCGCATCTTCTCCGCCTCGGCCTGCGCGAGCGCCTGGATTTGGGTCGCCTGCTGCTGGGCGCGCGCGAGATCGGCCTTGCCCTGGTTCGTCTGGACGCTGATCGAGATCTCCGACTCGGTGATGTTCGCCTGCTGCTTCGCGCGCGATTCGGCCTCGCGGAGCTCGCGTTCCTTGACGGCGGCCTTCTCCTGCCGCGTGTAGGTCTCGACCTGCTCCTCGGCGATCTGCCGCGAGCGAAGCTGCGTCAGGATTTGCTCGATCTGCCCGCCCTGCCCCGTCGGCGTGCCGATGAGCACCTCTTGGAGCTCGAGGTTGTACTGGCTGAACTTCTCCTTCATCTGCTCGCCGGCCACCTGCTGAATCGCACTGCGATCCTGCAACAGCTGAATCAGCGTCCGGGTCTGCCCGACGTTCTTGAAATAGGCGGACACCATCGGATCGAGCGTCTGCTCGACGAGGCGCTTGATGTCGCCGAAACGCTGGATGACGAGCGGCGCCTTGCGGTAGTCGATGTGCACGACGACCGAGAGCGGGAGCGAGGGCTCGAACGCGTCTTTCGTGATGAGCGACACCTCCGCCAGGTTTTCGTCGAACTTGTGCGAGCCCGTCTCGGTGCGATTCCACTTCAGGATGAAGTTCGTGGTCGGCACCATGATGACCTTGCCCGCGTAAGTGTTGAACGCGTACTTGCCGGGCAAGAGCGGCTCGATCCAGACGCCGCGCGTCCCCTTCTTCACGAGCTCGCCGTGCTTGTACGCTTCACCCGAAATGTCGACGCCGGCGTCGCCCGTGTAACTCACGACCACGCCGACGGTGCCGACCTCCACGACGGTCTTCGGAATGGCTTCCACCGTCGCGAACAGGCGATTGATGTAATACGTGCCTTCGACGAGCGTCTGGAGTTGACGTCCGCGCTGTCCGCCCGCCGCGAGGAACTTCTCCGGATCCTGAAAGCTGTTGTGGTAGGTGTCGGGCTGGTTCGCGTCGTCGCCCAGCGTGGGCGCGATGATTTGGCCCGGTTGCATCGAAGGCCCGTCGTGCACGGTCACGACGCCGATGGCGTCGTCGGTGCCCTGAATCACGACGGGAACGAAGCCGTAGCGCGCTTCGATGAGCTGCGACATGCGGTGGAACACCTGGTCTTCGCCCTTTTCGAGCGGCAGGTAATACACGCGCTCGTTCGTGATCACGACGAACTCGGCGAGGTTCACGGCGTAGGTGCCTTCACGCAGGATCTTGCGCTGCGGCCCCTTTTGACCGCCCGCGGCGAGAAAACCGCGCACGTCTTGAAAGTCGGTCGCGGTCACGTTCGTCGCGAGCGCTTGGGCCGGCGGCAACGGCGCGCCGTCCCGCGCGAAGACGTAGCCGATCTTCCCCTGCGGAATCGTGACGAGCGGCATCGTGTGCACGCGGTACTGGAGCGGCCACAAGAAGTGCAGCCCGCCGCGCAAGACGTCGGGCTGGAAGCCGGCCTCCCCGCGCAGCGCCATGAGTCCGTGCTTCACGGAGCCGCTGCCGCTCAATCGCTTTTCGACGATGCCGACTTTGTTGTTCGGAATCAGGCGAAAGCCCGACAACAAGAACAACAGCGCCACCAAAACGACGGGCGTCACGAACCAATGCTCGACCACCCACGAAAACACCGAGTCGATCATGGGCGGTGAGGGTAATCATGCCGAATCGCGCTTGCACGACTCGGCCCGCCGATTCATGCGATGCCCCCGCAACTCAAGCGTAATTGGCGCGTCGGCTGTCACTAGAAAGCGCAGCACGACCGAGTTTGTACAAAGTGAATCGAATCGGCACTACGTCCGTCCGCGTGCAAGTCCGCCCTACAACTCAGCGCGACGCCGCGAGCAGAGGCCGTCCGACCGCGAGCAAACGCCCGCCGCCGCCCGCGCCGTTCGTCGCCGCTTCACCGCCGTGCACGATCGAACCGCGCGTGAGCTCGCGCCCGTCGGCGAGCACGAGCTCTCCCGCGAGCACGAACGCGCTCATGCCGTCGGGCACGCCGAACGTCGCGCCGGGTGCGAGGTCGACGTGATACGCGCCGCTCTGGCGCGTGAGCGTGAGCGCGTGAACGGAGGTCATGCCGGCGAGCGGCGGCTCGGGCTCGGCGCCGCACCAGGAACGTTCGCGCAGGAGCTCGACCGTGGGAATGGCGCGGCCCTTCAAATATCCGGGCTTACTGACGCGAACTTTCACCCGTTCAATCGTCGCGCGCCCCTCCCCGGCGGCGGGAACGCGCAAGAGGTGGCGCAAGATTGCTGCAGCGAGCGACTCGAGCAAACGCCAGCGCCCTTCCTGCGCGATGAACTGCACCTGATCGAGCGCCGCGACGTAATGCACGGAGTGGGTTAGATCGCCCCCGGCTGCGGCATCGAGGTCGAGACCCATGGCGAGCTCGAGCTCGAGGGCTTGGGGCGCTCGCTGCTCGTCCTCGTAGAGCCCCACGATGCACGGGAACCCTATCTTCGTGAGATAGATCCAGTCCGAGTGCTCGTTGTTCACTGCGCTCGAATAGCGGCAAATTCCGGGGAGAGCAAGGCGCGGCCTCGGCGCGACCGGCTGAGGGTACTGATCTTTGCGAACTGCGCGGAAACATGGATCACGCTATGCTTTCTTCCATGCAGGGTGGCCGGAGACTCGCGGCTTCCGTCGTATCGCTCGCGGCGATGGGGGCTTTCGTCGTCGCTTGCAGCTCGAACAGCAAAGATCAGCCGGGGCACCTCACGTCGATGAGCGCGGGGACCGGCGGTTCCGCGGCGAGCTCGAGCGGCGGCACGAGCAGCGGCGGCACGGCGACCGGTAGCGGCGGCACCGCGACGGGCGGGAGCTCGAGCATCACGCTCACCGGCGGCACCGCCGGCTCGAGCGCGGCGACGGGCGAAGGCGGCGTCGGCGCGGGGAACGCGCAGTGCGGCGGCGACGAGTACCAAGCGATGCTCCTGCCGCTCGATCTCTACGTGATGCTCGACAGCTCGGGCTCCATGCTCGACACCATCGGCACGCAGACGAAGTGGGACGCCATTCAGAGCGCGGTCACGACGTTCATCAACGATCCGGCGTCGGCGGGCATCGGCATCGGCCTGCAGTTCTTCCCTCAGCGTGACCCGAACGTGCCGCTCACGTGCACGACCACCGCGCAGTGCGGCCAAAACAACCTCTGCCTCAACAACTTCTGCCAGAACGCGGGCCCCGGCTTCTACGTCTGCGACACCGACACCGATTGCGTGCAAAATCGGCAAGATTTCGGCCCCTGCGTGCCCCTCACCTATTGCTGGTCGAGCGGCGGCGCGACGCTCTGTCACGACGACAGCGAGTGCACGGGCGGCCGCGGCGATTGCGTCCCCTACAATCAATGCTCGGGCAACACGAGCCTCATCTGCCGCCAGCGCGGCTCCGCGTGTCAGGACCCGACGACCGGTCAATCCTACGGCAACTGTGAGGCGCAGCCGCCGCAGTGCCAGCACACGGCCAATTGCGATCCGGCGGCGTACGCGGCGCCCGCGGCCGAGATCGCGACGCTGCCCGGCGCCGCCGCGAACCTGAGCAGCGTGATCGGCCCGAAGACGCCCGACGGACAGACGCCGACCGCGCCCGCGCTCCAGGGCGCCATCGATCACGCGCAAACGTGGGCAAAGGCGCACGCGGGACACACGGTCGCGGTCTTGCTCGCGACGGACGGCTTGCCGACGGAGTGCATCGCCGACACCACGAACGATCCGACGGGCATCAACGGCGTGGTCACGATCGCGAAGGCGGGAGTGAACGGCAGTCCGAGCATTCAGACCTTCGTCATCGGCGTCTTTTCGCAAGACGACAACACGATGTTGAACGCGGGCAGCAACCTCGATCAGATCGCGACCGCGGGCGGGACGAAGAGCGCGACCATCGTCGGCTCGACCGGCAACGTCGAACAAGACTTCCTCGACGCGCTCGACGCGATCCGCGGCACGCGCCTGCCCTGCAATTTCCAGATCCCGACGCCCACGAGCGGCAGCTTGCAGAAGGACAAGGTGAACGTCGTCTTCACCCAGGGCGATCAGCACCAGACCCTGTATTACTGGCCCGACGCCAAATCCTGCGACGCCACCGACGGCGGCTGGTACTACGACGACCCGAGCGCGCCCACTCAGATCATCGCGTGCCCGGCGAGCTGCACGGCGTTCCAGAACGCGAGCGGCGGCAAGGTGAGCATCCAGTTGGGATGCGACACCGTCGTGAAGTAACGAAAGTCGTGCTTCAGCCGGCGGCGGCGGGCGCGCCGCGGGCGATCCATTCGCGGTGCACGTCGGGGATGTCCTCGAGGAGCTGCTTCGTGATCGCGCTCGTCGGGTGTTGGGTGACCTCGTCGGGCGAGCCCTGCTCGACGATCTTCCCCTTGTGCATGATGTAGATCGAGTCCGACACGTAATACGCGAGCCCGATGTCGTGCGTCACGAACACGATCGTCATCGAGAGCTCTTCTTTGAGCTTCATCAAGTAATCGAGGATGCTCGCGCGGCTGCACGCGTCGACCATGCTGGTCGGCTCGTCGGCGATGAGCACCTGCGGCTTCAGGATGAAGATGCGCGCGAGGAGCATGCGCTGCATCTGGCCGCCCGAGAGCTCGAACGGGAATTTGCCGTCGATTTCACGCGGCTTGATGTTCACCGCGAGCAGCGCCTGATCGACGCGCTCTTCGATTTCGCTCGGGCTCGGCTTCTTTTCGAACAGCCGGAAGGAAGCCTTCAGCTGGTTCCTGATCGTGAAAAACTGGTTGAAGCAGGAGAACGGGTCCTGAAACACCGCCTGCACCTGACGCCAGTGATTGCGCGGCTCGCCCGTCGCGAGGATGGGCTTGCCGTTGAAGAGGAGCTCGCCCGCCGTCGGCTGCTCGAGCCGCAGCAGCATCTTCGCGAGCACCGTCTTGCCGCAGCCCGATTGGCCGACGAGCGAGATGATCTCGCGGTCCTTGATCTTGAAGCTCACGTTGTCGACCGCCGTGACGGCCTTCTTCCCGTGGCCGAAGACGCGCGAGACGTTCTTGGCTTCGAATTTGTACTGGTCGGTCATCGGACTAAGCGTCCCCTCCGACCTGCTTGATCAGATCCGTGTCCGAGTACTTGCAGCGCACCTGGCGGCCGGCGACGACGCGGAGCACCTGGTCCGTGCTCTTGCAGTCGGCTTGCGCGACCGGGCAGCGCTCGGCGAAGCGACAGCCGGGGATCGGCTTGTCGAGTTTCGGCGGCGCGCCCTCGATGGCGACGGGCTTGCGGCTCTTCTGCCCGGGCTCCGCCGAGAGCATCGAGCCCATGAGCGCGCGGGAATACGGCTGGCGCCCGTCGAAGATGACCTGCTCGGTGGTGCCGTACTCGACGAACTGGCCCGCGTACATGACGGCGATCGAGCTCGAGACGTGACGCAGGAGCGGGAGCTCGTGCGTGATGAACAGCATGCTCGAGATGATCTCCTGGTTCATCAGGTCGAAGAGCAGCGAGATCACCGACTTTTGCGTGGATACGTCGAGCGCGCTCGTCGGCTCGTCCGCGACGACGACCTTCGGATTCAAGAGCGTGGAAATGCCGATCACGCAGCGTTGCTTCGTCCCCGCCGGCAGCTCCACCGGGTACGAGTTCAGCACCTTGTCGGCTTCGAGCCCGATGCGCGAAAAGCGTTCGCGGAGTCGATCGTGGATCGTCTTCTTGTCCGCGCGCTCGTCGTGGCTCAGGATCATGTCGGCCGCCATGTCCTTGATCTTGCGCGTGGGGTTCAAGGAGTTGAGCGCGCCTTGCGGGATCATCGCGATCTTCCGCCCGAGCACCTCTTTCCGATTTTGCTCCGGCGTCATCCCGACGATCGATTGGCCGTCGATGCGCACGTCACCCGACGTGTGATAGAGCGGCGGGATATAGAGGCCCATGCAGCCCGAGACGAGCGTCGTCTTGCCGCAGCCGGACTCCCCGGCGATGCCGAGGATTTCGCCTTGTTTCAGGCTGAAGGTGACGCCGTCCACGGCTTGGATCTTCGCGCCGAAGCGCGTGAGGTAGTGGACGCGGAGGTCCTCCACCTCGAGCACCACCTTGCCGGCCGACGCTTTCGGCGCCGGGTGCTGGGCGGTTTCCACGGGGAGTGCGGGCGCGGTCATCGCTTACTTGCGGAGCCTCGGATTGAACACGCCTTCCATGGCCGTGTTGATGACGTAGAGCGAAAACGCGATCACGGTCACGAGCACCATGGCGGGCATGAAGGCCCACCACTTGCCGCCGATGAGCGCCTCGTTCGTGCGCGCGTCGTTCAGGATCTTGCCGAGCGAAATCGAGTCGTACGGGCCGAGGCCGAGCATGCTGATGGTCGCTTCGGTCAAGATGGCCGTCGCCGTCTGCAGGATGAACACCATGAACACGTACGAGAGCAGGTACGGCAGGATCTGCTCGATCACGATCTCGAACGTGCTGAAGCCGTTGATGCGGGCGAGCGCGACGTGGTCACGCGCGCGGAGGCTCGCCGACTGGGCGCGCACCGCGCGCGCGCTCCACGTCCACGTCGTGCAGCCGATGATGAGCGCGATGAGCGTGAGGCTCCGGCCCTTCTCCATGCTGCTCGAGAGCAAAATCAACACGATCAGCGTCGGAATCACGAGGAACAGGTTCGTCGCGACCGTCAAAATGTCGTCGAGCAAGCCGCCCTTGTAGCCGCCGTAGACGCCGATCAGCGTGCCGACCAAGGTCGCGACGACGCCGGCGAGGAAGCCCACGTAAAGCGACGAGCGCAAGCCGGTGATCAGCATCGACACCATGTCGATGCCGAGGTGGTCCGTGCCGAGCCAGTGCGCGGCCGAGGGCGCCATGTACGGATCCCCCACGCGGTTCTGCACGTCGATGTGCAAGACCACCGGCCCGAGGAACGCGAGCGCCAGCGTGGCGACGAAGAGTCCGAGCCCGAACAGGAACGACGGGATCTTGAAGAGGCCCTTGACGAGCTCCATCTACTTGGCCTCCGCCGCCTGTGCGGCGCGGATGCGCGGATCCAAAAAGCCGAGCAGCACGTCGACGCTGAAGTTCGCGAGCAGCACGGTGATCGAGAGGAGCAGCGTGCAGCCGGTGATGACCGGATAGTCGTTGCCCTGGATGGCGGTGAGGATGGCCATGCCGAGCCCCGGATAGCTGAAGATGATCTCGGTGATGAGCGCGCCGCCGACCATCGCGCCGATCGCGAGCGCGAGCCCGGTGAGCTGCGGCAGCATCGCGTTGCGGAAGGTGTAGAGCAGGATCTTGCTCTCCTTGATCCCGAGGAGTTTCGCGTATTTGACGTAGTCGGTGCCGAGCTCGTAAATGACCATCGAGCGCATGCCGATCGACTGCCCACCGACGACGATGAGGAAGATCGAGAGGAACGGCATCACGTAGTGGTAGGCCGCGCTCGAGAGAAATGCCCCCGAGAGCTCGGGCGTGGTGCTCGGGTCGTAGCCGCCGACCGCCGGGAACCAGGCGTGCCGGATGCCGAAGACGTAGACGAGAAGGATGCCGACGCAGAAGGCCGGGATCGCGCTCGAGAGCAGCGCGAGCGGGTAGAGCACGCGGTCGAAGATCCCGCGCTTGTAGGCGGCGAGCGCACCGAGCAAATTACCGAACAGCCATCCGAGAATGATGGTCGGTAGCTGGAGGCAGATCGTCCAGGGAATGGCGTCCAGGATGATGTCCGTGACCGGCTTCGGATACTGCAGGATCGACGTACCGAGGTCGCCGCTCAGGCTCATCTCCACGTAGTTCACGAACTGCGACGCGAGGCTCGTCTTGACCGGCTTGCCGTCCGCCGTGCGGATGACCTTGCCGTTCGCGTCCGTCTCGGCGAGACCGAACTCGCGGAGGTAGGCGTCCTCCTTCTCGCGCGCCGAGACGGAGTCCATCGCGCCCGCCTTCGCCATGATGGCGTCGATCGGGTTCGCGTCGCCGAGGCGCGGCAAAAAGAAATTGACCGTGACGGCGACCAGGAACGTGACGAAGTACCAGCCGGCGCGGCCCAGGATGTGCCGCAGAGTGGGATTCTTTCGGAGCATGGGGAGAGGCGGTCGCCTTAGCTACCCCCTACCGCCGTCAGATGCCAGAGGATGCGGGTGCCGAGGCGCTCGCCGGGCATCTGCGGCGGCAAGTACGGGTTTGCCGCCGTGGGGAAGCCCTTCCAGTGCTGCTCGGTGAATTCGTAGAACTGGTTCGGCCGGTAGACGAGCGGGATCGTCGGCTGGTTCTTCATGTAGAGGACGTTGAGCTCGCGGTACGCCTTGATGAGCTCGGCGTCGTCCTTGATGCGCGGGATTTGGTCGAGGAGCTCGTCGATGCGCGCGACGTAACCCGGCGCCTTCGGATTGTTGAAGCGCCCCATGTTCTTGTAGCGCTTCTCGCCTTGCGGCGCCCATTCGCTCGAATTCAGGACGTAATCGAAGCGCGACCACGGCTTCGACGGCTCGGGCTGGGGCGTCGGCGTGAACATGATGAGGTCGAAGTTGCCCGAGTAGAGATCGCCCCAGAAGAGGTTTGCTTCGATGAACTTCTCGCGCACGTCGATGCCGGCCGCGCGCATGCCCTTCACCACGATGCGGACGATCGACTCCCAGTCGGTCCAGCCGCTCGGCGACTTGATGTAGAGGGTCGGGAGCTTCTTCCCGGTCTTGTCGTGCGTCTCGACGAGCTCGCCGTCCTTGAAGACGGCGGTGTAGCCGCCCGCCTTGAGCTCGGCCTTGGCGGCGTCGATGTCGTAACGCGACGCGCCGTACTGCTTCGCGTCGTCGGCGGAGAAGAACTTCTCCTCGAGGCCCGTCGGCAAGATGAGGCCCGATTTGAGCTCGTCGCTGTAGCCGGAGACCGCGAGATCGCGGATGTCCTTGTAGTTGATGGCGAAGGCCATGGCGCGCCGGATGTGCACGTCGTCGAGCGGCGCGTGCAGGATCTCGGGCCAGAGCATGGGGATCGACGTCGGGACGAAGTACGGCTCCTTGTCGTACCAGGCCTTCACGACCTTCTTCTCTTGGATGCGCGGCATGAACGAGGACGAGACGTCGACGTTGCCCTGCATGAGCCCGACGGAGAAATTCTCGTTGCTCTTGTAGATGGGGTGCGTGACGTACTTCGGCGCGGGCAGCTTGCCGTCGAAGAAGACCTTGTTGCCCCAGTAGTTGTCGTCACGCACGGTGACGATCTTCTCGCCGGAGTAGGCGAGGAGCTTGTAGGGGCCGGAGCCGACCGGATCTTTGTCGAACTTCTGCTTCAGGAACTCGTCGATGTTGCCGTTCGCCGCCTTCAGCATCGGCTCGATGACGTGCTTGGGCACGATGCGGATTTCGACGCATTGATCGAGCACCGGGAGCGCGTTCTTTTTCTTCTGATCCAGCACGAAAATCACGTGCCGCGGCTCGCCGAGCTTCACGTCCGTGATGTAGCCGCCGGTCCAGAGCGGCGACATGAGCAGGCTCTTGAACTCTTTGCCGAGGTCGAACGTGTACTTCACGTCGTCGGCGGTGAGCGGCTGGCCGTCGTTCCATTTGGCGGCCGCGTTGATGACGACTTCGACGGACTCGTCCGTCACCGTGTACGACTCCGCCAAGAGCGGCACGAGCTTGCCCGCGAGCGGGTCGTACATGAGGAGCGTCTCGTAGATCAGGTTCATGTCGTTGACGGGCCAGTCTTGCCAGCCGGCCAACGGGTTGAAGGAGCTCGGATCGCCCCACTGCCTACCGCCGACATACAAAGTTTCGTTGCGCGCGAAAGCGGTCGTGCTCTCCGGCGTCGTGGCGGCACCCGAGTCGGACGACCCGGGGGCAACGTTCTTGTGCTTACGACAGCCGAGGAGCGGTGCGGCGACGCACGCGAGGGCGATGAGTGCGGTGGCGAGAGGTCGTCGGGCCATGGCGTTCCGAGGGCTCTGGTGGAAGGAGGGGTGAGCCGATGGATCCGCGGATCAGCGCGTTTCGCCGCCAATCCGCGATCGGCGCGGGATTGTTAGGCGATGGCTCCGGGGGGGTCAAGGGCGCGGCTCGCGAGCGCGCGAAGGGGCATTCTGGAACCGGTTTCCGCATCCGCGACTCCAAACCCTACTCACCACATCGGGCTTTGGTTCGAACGCGCGCCACCGAATGGCCCGCAGCGGTGACAAACTCGAACGCAACTCCGACAAGGCGGTGTTTGGGGTTGCGTGTGGGTGCGAGTTAGGCAAAAGCAAACGCCATGCGCTCTGTTTTGGCCATCTTCGGCGCGGCGGGACTTTTGTTCGTCGCGGCGAGCTGCGGGACCTCGTCGAACAACACGAACAACACCGGGGGTAGTTCCTTTACTCCCACGGGCGGCTCGGGCGGGCGCTCCGCCGGCGGGTCCGGAGGTCTGGCGACGAACAGCGGCGGCAAGGCCGGCGGCGGTCCGGTGTGCACCGGCGTGCAGGTCGCGTGCAGCTCGGTCTGCATCGACCCCACGACCGACAACAAGAACTGCGGCGCGTGCAACAAGCAGTGCGGCATGGGCGAGAGCTGTTCGGGCGGCAGCTGCCAGTGCACGGGCGGGCTTTCGGCCTGCACGTCGGGGTGCGTGAACCTGATGTCGGACGGCGCGAACTGCGGAGTTTGCGGCATGGCGTGCGCGTCGGGCTCGGTGTGCTCGCAGGGCAAGTGCACGTCGATGTGCGCGACGGGCGAGACGCAGTGCGGGCAAAGCTGCCCGAACACGATGACCGATTCGCGCAACTGCGGCTTCTGCAACAACGCGTGCCAGGGCGGCCAGGCGTGCACGAGCGGTTCGTGCGGGTGCGCCACCGGCCAGACGACGTGCAACGGCGTCTGCGCCGACCTCATGACCAACAACGCGAACTGCGGCACCTGCGGCCACATGTGCACCGGTGATCAGTCGTGCTCGGCAGGTCAGTGCGCGGCCGGGACGGGCGCGGGCGGCATGTCGTCGACCGGAGGCAGCGGCGGTTCGGCGGGCATGAGCGTCGGCGGTTCGGCAGGCATGAGCTCGGGCGGCATGGGCACGGGCGGCTCCGGCGACACCATGGTTCAGCGCGGAACCTGCAACATCCTCAAGGCGGGCATGATCGCCGACTTCGAGGAAGGCATGGGCATGCCGGTCGTGCCGATGCAGGAGGGTCGCACCGGTCAATTCGAGATCTTCAACGACGCGACTTCGGGCGCGACCGAGACGATGACCGTCGAATCCTCGGGCGGCACGGACATGTGCGATCAATGGGCGCTCCACGTGAAGGGGACGGGCTTCACCGATTGGGGCGCCGGGACGGGCCTGAGCCTCGTCGGCGCACCGACCTCGCCCACCCCGTACAACGCGCAGATGCACGGCTTCACGGGCATCAGCTTCAAGGCGAAGCTCGGGACGACGGCGGATTCGAAGTCGCCGGTGCGCTTCAACATCTCGACGCCGTGGACCGAGGACAAGTCGAACCCGGGCGGCCAGTGCGACACCTCGACGCTCGCGGCGACGACGACCAAAGCCGCGCGTGATTGCTACCAGCATGCCGGCAAGTTCCTCCCGCCAGGCAGTAACCCCGGTCAGCTCACGCAAAGCTGGCAGACGTTCACCTACTGCTTCGATCGCGATCTCTATCCGCTGTCCTTGCCGAGCAATCTGACGACCGATCAGCGCAACAACATCGGCACGAACATTCTGAAGATTCAGTGGCAGTTCAACAACGGCAAGGACTACAGCGGCGCGTACACGACCGACTACCCGAAGTTCATGCCGAACCTGCCGTTCGATCTCTGGCTCGACGACATCACCTTCTTCAGCGGTGATTGCCCGAACATGGTGACTTCGCCCTCGAACGGCTCACCGGCGAAGGCGTTCCCGCAGAACGCGAGCATGGTCGGGTCGTGCCCCGTGGCCACGAACGCGAAGGTCTTCGCCGCCGACATCGCGACGGCGTACGCGACCTGGACGAAGAACTTCGTGCAGAGCGGCGGCAAGATCGTCGCGCCCGAGCAGTCGGGCCACGTGACCTCCGAAGCGATCGGCTACGGCATGCTCATCGCCGCGGCCATGGGCGACAAGAACGCCTTCGACGCGTTCTGGGGCTACGCGAAGAGCAACGGCGCGAGCGGCGGACTCATGAACTGGGAAGACGGCGGCTCGGGCTCGGCGACCGACGCGGACCTCGACCAGGCGTACGCGCTCCTCATGGCGGCCGCGCAATGGCCGAGTGGGGGCTACGACGGCAACTCGCTCGGAAGCAGAATCGCGAGCGCGGACGTGTCCGGCGGCACCCTCACCGGCGGCAGTCAATTCTCGTCGGCGAACTACAACCCGTCGTACTTCGCGCCGGCCGCGATGCGTAAGCTCTCGGCGCTCTCGGGGTTCGTGAACCAGAACTACACGCTCGTGAACAACAACATCAAAGCCAGCACGGCGGGCGTCCCGACCGACTGGGCCGACAAGAGCAGCGGCGCGCCGTCCGGACCGGGCGGGGCGCAGGTGACGAGCGACATCCAGGACGGCAACAACGGCGCCATGGGCTACGACGCCGCACGCGTCCCGTTCCGGCTCGCGCTCGACGCCTGCCTGAACAGCGGCGATACGTCGGGCCTGAGCGCGATCGTCACGTACTTTGCGGGCAAGTACGACTCGGGCGCGAGCATCGATCTCATGAAGGCCGGCTGGTACAAGAAGACGGACGGGCCGTTCAGCACCGCCAAGGACATCCAGGGCTCGTTCATCGGCCCGATGGGCGCGGCCGGCATGGCGATGAAGAACCAGGCGATGCTCGACCGCGCCTTCCGCACCATCCTCGACATTCTCGAGAGCGGCGACTTCAACCACACCTATTTCCCCTCGACCGTCGGGCTGCTCACCCTGCTGATGATGAGCGGCAACTACCCGGCGCCCTGAGCCTCGGGCGCGTCCGCACGCGGCTGAACGGAGGGCACCGCCTCCGTTCAGCGCGCGCGAAAGCAAGCCGCGCGGCGCCGCGGCGGTCCGCTCAAATCCCGACGTGCTCTTCGAGGCGCGCGAGGCGGCTCTCGATCTTCGCGAGCCGCTCGATACCGAGCGTGCGCTCCTGCATCGTCACGGAGATGAGCCGGTCGAGGCGATCGGTGACCGCGTCGAGGCGATCCGTGACCGCGTCGAGGCGATCCGTGACCGCGTCGAGGCGATCGCTGAGCGCGCGGTGCATCGCCTGGGTCTCTTCACGCATGCTGCGAAAGCCGGCGTCCATGCGCTCACTTTGGAGCACGAGCACGTCGGTGATGTGCACGACGGCCGTTTCGAGGCGATCGAGCCGGCTCATGGTTTCGTCCGAGGAGTTTGCCATGAATGGACCCATCGGTCAGCGGCCGCGCGAGTTGCTTTGCATTTTCGCGGGGTCAGGGGCCCGGGTCAGCGCGGCTCGGCGATGGGCTTTCCCATGTCGCAGGGGAACGAGGCGTGGAGCGCGCTCCCGGGGTTCGAGCGGAAGTTGTCGCACGCCGAGCCCTCGAGAGTAATCTGGTGCTTGTTGTCTTCGAGGATCCAACCCGCGGCCATGTCGCCGTAGGTGAGCGGGTTGCCGTCGAGCGTCACGTTCGCGAGCGCGGGGTTGCCGGTGACGTTCGCGGTGAGATCGAACGTGCAGGTTTGCACGGCGCTCAGAACCTTGGCGAGGCCGGTGCGGAGGACGTCCGGGTCGTTCGACTCGAAGAACGGCGCGGCGCCGGGAGTCTGCCCCGCCGTCGCGTACGTCGCGGTGAACATGCCGCCCGTCTCGCCTTGCACGCACGGTTGGTACTGGTAGTCGCTCGGCGGCGCCTGCACGGGTAACCCGGCGCCCGCGTTCGCGACGTCTTGCAGGTGCTCGTCGCCGCAGCGCGACTGCGTGGCGTTACAGCCATCGTTCGGCTGCTCGACGATGTCCCCGATGCCGACGATGAGCGTGCCGACACCCTGGGCATACGCGTCTTGTACGGCCTTAATCGTGCGATCTTGGCCGCACTGGGGGTCGACGGTCTGGCAGGTGTTGGGGTTGCCGTCGGTGACGAGCAAGATGTACTTCGGGCCGGGCGGATCGGTGTCGTACGCGACGAGCGCCGGCGTCACGACGTCGATGGCGTGCCCGGTCGGCGTCTCCCACTTTTGGCCGCTGCCGGTGTCCATCCCGAGCTCGGTGTAGATCTGGTTGATGGCGTCGTAGTTGCCGGTCATGAACGTCGGCATGGCGGGCGTCATGATCGCGCACGCCGGATCCGCTTCGCTCGTACCCTTGAGACCCTTGAAGCTCGAAAAGCCGAAGCGGATGTCGTTCTCGAGCGGCTTCACGACGCCGCTCGTCGGGTCCATGAGCGCGTCGTAGAGGAGACTCCACGCCGTGGTCGTGCCGTTCATCAGCGGTTCGAACATGCTCGAGGAGTTGTCGACGAGGATGAGCACCGTCGGAACGAGCCGCGTCGAGACGGCGTCGAGCGGATCGCATTGCATGGCCGCGCTCGCGCCGGTGCCGCTCGAGCCGCTCACGTCGATGCCGCCGCCGCTGCCGCCCTGCGCGCTCGAGCCGCCGGTATTCGTCCCGCCGCCGAGACTGATACCGGTTCCACCCGTCGCGGAAGAACCGCCGTCGCCCGTGAGACCGGAGTTGTCCGTTTTCGAGCCCGCGCTGCAGGCGGCGAGCGGCGCCAAGACGAACGGGACCAAACCGAAGAAAGTGCGCAGGGTCGTCATTTCTTTTCCGTGTGCCGCGAAAAAGTGCCGGCTCTGCAGCGTAGCGTGAGCCGGCCGACGGAACAAACCTGAGCGCGCCGCCGCGCCGAGGTAGATCGAAGGGCGATGAGCGAGCCCTCCCCCGAACAGAGTCCCTTTCTGACCCGGCTGTCGGAAGTCGGCGTGGTCGCTGTGATTCGCGCGGCTTCGATCGACGCGGCGCTCGCCGTGAGCCACGCGCTCGTGCGCGGCGGCGTGACGGGCATCGAGATCACGTTCTCGACGCCGGGCGCGGCCCAAGCGATCGCGCGCGCGCGGCGCGAGTTGCCCGACGCACTCGTCGGCGCCGGCACCGTGCTCGACGCGGCGTCGCTCGCGGCGGCCTGCGACGCCGGAGCGAGCTTTCTCGTGAGCCCGCACACGGACGCGGCGCTCCTCGCGGCGGCGAGCGAACGCGGGATCCCCTTTTTGCCGGGCGCGCTCACGCCGACGGAAATCGTGCGCGCGTGGCAGCTCGGCGCGGCGTGCGTGAAGGTGTTTCCCGGATCGGCGGTCGGGCCGAGCTACCTGAAAGCGATCAAGGCGCCCTTGCCGCACGTCGCGCTGATGCCGACCGGCGGCGTCGACGAGACGAACCTCGGCGAGTGGCTGAAAGCGGGCGCGGTCGCCGTCGGCATGGGCGGCGCGCTCGCGACGGGAACGCCGGAAGCGATCGAAGCCGCCGCCCGGCGCGCGCGTGCCGCGTTGCTGGCAGCACGCGGGTAACTCCGCGCGCCGGCGCGCCCAACCCAAGCCCATCCAAAGAGGCTAAAGTCGGCGCCCATGGCAACGATCGTGACGTTCGGCGAGCTCATGCTTCGGTTGAAGACGCCCGGGTTTTCGCGCTTCGTGCAGGCGCCCGCGCTCGAGGCGACGTTCGGCGGCGGCGAGGCGAACGTGGCGGTGAGTCTCGCGCTTTTCGGGCACGATTCACGCTGGGTTTCCGCGGTGCCGAACAATCCGGTCGGCGACTGGGCGCTCGCTTCGCTGCGGGGGCTCGGCGTGGACACGCGCTTCGTCGCGCGGCGGGGCGAGCGGCTCGGGATTTATTTTTTGGAGGGCGGAGCGAGTCAGCGCGCGTCGCAAGTCGTGTACGACCGCGGGGGCTCGGCCGTGAGCGAGCTCGGGCCGGGCGCGCTCGCGTGGGAGACGATCCTCGCCGGGGCGCGCTGGTTTCACACGACGGGCATCACGCCGGCGCTCTCGGACGGTTGCGCGGCGCTCGCCGCCGAGGCGCTCGCCTCGGCGAAGCGGCTCGGCGCGACCACCTCGGTCGACCTGAATTTCCGCAAGAAGCTCTGGTCGAAGGCCAAGGCGCGCGAGGTGATGAGCGGCCTCATGGCGCACACGGACGTGCTCATCGCGAACGAAGAGGATTGCGACTCGGTGTTCGACATCCACGCCGGCAAGGTCGAGAGCGGCTCGCTCGATCGAAGCCGTTACGTGGGCGTCGCCGAGCAGGTTTTTGCGCGCTTTCCCGCGTTGAAGCGCGTCGCGATCACGCTACGCGAGAGCCGGAGCGCGAGCGACAACGGCTGGAGCGCCCTGCTCGCCGAGCGCGACGGCCACGCCTTCAGCCGCCACTACGACATCAGCGTCGTCGATCGGGTGGGCGCGGGTGATTCGTTCGCGGCCGGGCTCGTCCACGCGCTCCTCGACGGGCGCGACCGCCAAGCGTGCATCGAGTTCGCGACGGCCGCATCGGCGCTCAAGCATTCGATCCCCGGCGACTTCAACCTCGTCACGCTCGCCGAGGTGGAGACGCTCGCGCGCGGGGACGGCTCGGGGCGCGTGCAGCGCTGAGCGACCTCACGCGCGTCGCGCAGGGCGGCGGCGCTCACGCTTGCGTCTTGCTCGCTCGCACGAGGCCCGCGAGGGCCGCCGGAAATCGCGCGAAGAGGCTTCCGGCGTAGACCGCCGCACACGCGGCCGCAACGAGCGTCGTCTCGAGGTCTCGAGTCGCCGAGCGCAGGAGAACTGTAACGACGATGCCGGCAATGCTTCCGGAGAGAACGATGCGCTTCGCGTCGCGGCGGCCGCGGCTCGGGTCGTCGCGGACGAGGCGACGCTCGCTCGCTGCGAGCTTGGAGATGACGAAGGTCCAGAGGCTCAGCAGGACCCAGCACCACGGCAGGCCGTAAAAGAAAGCCGCAAGCGCAAGGAGCGGCTCGCCATGACCGCCGATCGTGATGATTTGCACATCGCCGAACGCCGGCAGGACGACGCCGCACCAGAGCAGCAGGGTCGTGGCGACACGCGCGACCCAAGACAAGAAGGCGCGGCCGAGGGCGAGGTAGAGCGCGCAACAACCGGTCACGAAGGAGAACGCTGCGAGCGGCAATGCGCCGAACACCACGAGTCCTCCGAACGGGAGCAGCGCGATCGCGATCACCGACCACGCGAGCGTGAGCAGAGTGAGCAAGAGCAACGTGCTCTCGTCGCGCAGGTTCATTCGCCGTCTGCCATGGCCTGATCGAAGCAGCCGCGCGGGAGCGGTTCTGCGGGCGGTGCCGGCAACAAGCGCGGAACGTCGGTCTCGACCATGTGCTCGAGCGCCGCGCGGTTGTCCGTGCAAAACATGCGGGTGTCGTCGTCGCGGGGCGCGTTGCACGCTCGCTCGAGCGCCGCAGCGAGCTCCGAGCCGTGACCCCAGAGTTTCGCGCAGTGAATCGCGCCCGGCCAGTTGCCGGGCGGTCTTCCGAACGGGGCCGTCTCTTCCGTGGGGCAAAGGCGAGCTGCGTAGCGACGCGCGAGGGCGTCGTCCTTCGACCACCCGCCGCCCTTCCCGAGCGTGAGGAGTTCGGTCCAGAGCTCCGAGGTGCCGCGGTAGTGGGGCCCGTACCTGAAAAGAAAGGCGTTTGCCTGCGAACGATAGGGGTTCAACGCGAACTCGGGGAGTCCGTCGCCGTCGCAATCGGCGACTCCGGCGACTTGGGCATTGCGGGTGAGCTCGTCCATCTCGAGCGCATTGCCCTTCAAATCCCACAGCGTGATGGCGACCTCCTGCGCCTGCGAGTTCTCGAGCTCCTCGCTGCCGACGACGAACGCTTCGGAGTGAGGCTTCCCGTCGACGTCGACGAACACGAAGCCGATGGGTTCGAGCAGGCCCGCGTAGTGTCCGTAGTCGAGGCACACTTCGGGATCGAGCTGGCAAGCGCCGCCCGAGTGCGACGCAAACAGCTGAAAATGCGCGGGCGCGGCTTTCACGACCTTGGCGCCGCTCTGCACGATGAGCTGCCACGTTCCGATCACGATTTGCGTCTCTTCGTTCGGCGGGAGCGCGAGGCTCGCAACGCTCGACCACGTCTCACCGGAGGGCGCGCGCGCACACACGAAGAGAAAGCTGCCCGGCACCTTTTTCGCGAAACGCTCGTAGAGGGAGCGGCATGGCGCCGACAGCGCTTTCACGTCCGGATTGACGACATCGATCGACTCTCCGATCACCCCTTTGAGGCGACGACCATTGAAGCGGGGCCAATAGTCTTCCGGGATCGCTGCTTCGACCCCGCCGTTCCACGGAGTCGGGTTCGCGGACGCCGACGGCGGCGCGGGAATGGGCGCTCGAACCGCGGAGGAGCGAGCGTCGCCCGCTGCCCGCGCGGGCGGGCGTTCCGTGCGCGGCGGCGGAGCGGGTGTACCGGCGCACCCGGCGACGGCGAGCACCAGCGCGGACGCGTGACGCGCATCAATGCCCATCGTCTTCGACCCGTCTGCGGCTCTCGTAGCGGTACTCCCTGCCGTTCCACGCGAAGCGCTCCTCGACCCAGTGCGTCTTCTGGTCGTCGGAATAGCCGAGCTCGAAGTCCGTCATGCCGAGCAGATCGTAGCGGCCTTTGGTTTGATGTTTGGGATCGAGATTGAGACCGTAGCCGCCGTAGACGAGCGCTTCGTCCGGCTGTTTCCCGTGGAGCTCGAAGACCGCTTGGGCGTGATCGGGTACTCGAACTCCACGAAACAACCGCTCACGGGCGGCCGCTCGCCGAGTGCCGCGTCGTAATAGTGAAGGTTCGAAGCGAAGGCCGGCTCGCTGCAGTGCTCGCGCGTGCACACTTGGTCGAAGAACGCGGAGTTTTCGTATAGGTCGTGCGCCATGACGCGTTGCACCTCGAGTCCGCCGCACGCCTGCGGTTCCGCGGGTTCCGGCTGCACCGCAAGGTCGTCCGGGTCGCTCGCGGGCGCTGCATCTTCCGGTGCCGTCGGCGGAGCATCGTCCTCGGACGTGCCCTGCGGAGCGGGCTGAGCGGCAGGGCTCGCGATCGGTGGCGAAGTAACGCGCGGCGTTGCCGTCGGCGCGCGCGACTCGGTCTGCGCGGACGAGCCCGCGCAGGCGGCGGTGCAAAGGAGCGCGAGTGCACCGACGCGCATGGCCGGCGTCGCTCAGAGTTCGCGATACCCGCCGGGCACCGCGTACGTGTCGTCGCGGCCTGCGGCCATGAACATGCCCCAGCAGGAGAGCTTGGTTTTCGCGGCGAACGTCAGGTCGTCACCGACGGAGCCGATGGGACCGAGCACGGCGAGGTTCGAGCGGTGCACGCCCCAGGAGCCGGGCCCGTGCTGCAAGATCGCTTCGTGAAGCTCGCGGCCTGCTTCGGCCGAGCTCTTCAAAATGGCGACGCGCAGGCGGACGGGCGCTTCGGTGCCCGCGCCGGTGACGTTCAGGTACACGAGGTCGGAGCGCGGCCGCTCGATGCGCACGTCGAGCTGCTGCTTCGACAGGAACTCGATGAGGTTCGCTTCGGTGAGCACGCGGCCGTCGGGCTTCAGGTTTTCGCCGCTGCAGACGCCGGCCTTGAAGCGCAGGCCGTCCGGCTCGATGCCGGGGCCGCCGCCGTCGCGCGTGGTCGCGTACGAGCGCGGGTCGGACCCGTCCGTCATGCGCAACATGGGGCTCGAGCACGCGACGAGGGCGAGCGCGGAAAGCGCGACGAGGGACGGCGTGCCCCGAGCCATGCGGGCGTTCTTAGCAGACGTGGCCCGGGGCGCGCAGGAAAAACGGGACGCGAGGCGCGGCGCCCGATTGCGACGGGAGAGCGGCATTGGTAGCCTGCCGCCGTGAAGGTCTTGGTGCAGGGTCGCGCGCCGGCCGCCGGCAAGCCAGTTCGGGTGGGGCTCGTCGCGCTCGCCCTCGCGGGCTGCGGCGGCGGGCCGTCGGCGATCGCGACGTCGAATCGAACCTTTTACGACTGGGCCGTGCCGACGGAGAGCGCCGGCAAGCTCGAGTTCGAAGAGCACTACCCGCCGCTCGATCTCGCGGCGGCGCAGCCGTTCCCCGAGTACGTCGGCGTGACGGTGCTGCGCCACGGCATCCATCTCTCGAAGCCCAAGGATTGGATCCTGCGCGACGCGAGCAACCAGCCGGGGCAAGCGTACGTCGGCTACATCTCGCCGAACGCGTATTCGTTCGCCGTCTACGAGCGACCGGACGCGCCGTCGAGCCCGTGGCTCGACGTGATGAAGCACTTCGAGGACGACACGCAGTCGCTCGGCGCGAAAATCCTCGGCAAGCGCGTGCCGGTCGCGACCGGCGTCGGGCAGGGACGCGCGTACGACGTGACCCGCAACGTCGAGGCCGCGAAGAGCCCGCTCGTGAGCAACAGCCGCGAATATTTGGTGCGGGGCGCGACGCGCGTCGTGCTCGTCCAAATCGTGTACGAGGGTGACGACTTGTCGCTCGTGAACCCGGAGCTGCTCCGCGTGGTCGACACGCTCGAGGTCCTATGAAGCGCGCGCAGGCTGGTCTCGTCGCGCTGGTCGCCGCGGGCGCGCACCTCGCGTGCGCGGGCGCGGTGGAGTCGTCGAAGTTCGAGGACAAGGCGCGCCGGACGGTGCCCGTGCCCGTGTGCGTGGCGCCGCTCCAGCGCAACACGAGCGGCGTCTCGAACGTGGGGCCCGGCGACTATTGGAAGATGGTGCTGCCGAGCTTCGACGCCGCTTCGGCGACGGTCGACACGAGCGCGCCCGATTGCGCGGGACGCCAGGCGTTCTCGGAGTCGGATCGGCTGGACGCCGAGGGGCCGCGCACGGGCTCGGTCCCGGTGCCGCCCGACAACGCCGTCATCACCGCCGGCCCCGACAACTTTCGCGTGGTCTGGCTCCGCACCTACAAGTACGGGGACGGTTCGTGGTCCGGCCCGATCGCGCTCACCCGCGCGCGCGAAGGCTACGCCGAGGTCTACGGCACCGGCACGTACCGCGGCCGCCCGAGCAGCACGCGCTTCGCGCTCGAACGCATGGGCTCGCGCATCCTGGTCACGGCGACGGACGAAGGCTGCGGCCAGGTGAAGCCCGGTCAGGGCTGCGAAACCGACTTCGACGCCTACCTCCTCGCGGGCGGGCAGCTCTCGCGCGCGGCTTCGTTCCCGCTCGATCGCATCGATTATCGCCCCTTCGGCGGCTTGCCGGGCGTCGCCAAGTATCGGCTCACGGCGGCTCCCGTGTTCCAGGCGCGCGCCATGCGCGTGATCGAGCAGGTGACGGTCGAGGACGCGAACCAGGGCATGGTGCGCAAGTCCGATCTCGAACGCGTCTTCAGTCTCACGCCCGAGGGCGCGCTCAAGCCGAACGCACCGTCGCTCTGGAGCGAGATCGAAAAGCCGGCGAACGCGCCGCCGCCGCCACCGCCCCCGCCTCCCCCGCCGGCGCGCGCGCGCCCCTCGTCTACCAACAGATGAGGTCGCCGCCGTACCCGCACTCGGGTCGTTGGGCGGCGGCGTAAAGCACGCCCATGCCGAGCCCGAGGAGCGCGCCCACGCCCGCGCCGGCCCAGGCCTGACCGCCGTTCTCGAAGTTGCCGGCGGTGCGACCGACCGTCGTGATGACGCCGAGCACGCCGGGCACCGCGACGTTGCCGAGCAGCGAGCCCACGTTCAAGCGCCCGCCGCTCCAGCCGATGGTGTCGACGAGGAAGACGCCGAGACCCTGGCCGAACGACGAGAACGCCGTGAACGAATGCGTCGAGAGCATGCCGTACGACTCGCAGTTGTGCAGGCCCTGGTTCGTGTCGTCGCAGCCGGGGCGAAAACCCTTGAAGGCGGGCTTCAGGAAGCGCTCGTTCAGGAGCGCCGTCGCCGCGAGCGTCATGCTCGGCGCGAGAACGGAGACGTGCCAGCGCGCCTTCCACCCGACCGTCACTTCGGGGTCCGAATAGAAGACGCGCGGCATCAAAAGCTCGACGCCGAACGAAGAGAGCGCGAGCACGGTGGTCGTGTCACCCCATGCGCCGCTGCGATGCGGGGGCGGCGTTTGCGCGGAGGCCTCGCGCATCGAGACGACGGACGCCGCCGCACCGAGCGCTCCAGCGATGACCCACCGGCAGAAGCGATCGCACCCACTCGACTTGAACGACACCGGCCGGGATTTATCCCCGGTGTGCGCCAAACCGCAACTAAATCAGCCGCCGCGACGCGAAAGCTCGGTCCGCCGCCGGGCCGGTCGCCGGCTCAGCCGCCTTGCCGGTAACGCCGGTACGCGGCCGCGAACTCGGGACCGAACACGACCGCGAAGGTGCGCCGCTCCTCGTAGAGCTCTTCGAAACGCCGGACGTACGCTTCCCAGTGGGCCTTGTGGCGCCCGAGCGGGAAGCCGTGCCCGGCTTCTTTTTCGATGGCGGCGGGAGCGAGCTGTTCGAGCAGGGCGCGCACCCCGCGCATCATGCCGTCGAGCACGGCCATCTGATGGAACATGAGGTCGGCGAAGATGCCCTCGAGCGCGCGCGGGGCGTCGAACGACGTGTCGCGCGGATCGAGCAGCGCTTGAGCGAGAGCTTGCGGCGTCGTGGCGGCTTCGACGGCGGCGCCCGCGGCCGAGCGGTGCGAGGTGCGGCGCTGCTGCCCGTGCGGCAAGTCGAAGCACGCGATGAACTGCGCGTACCCGTCCCGGAGCGGCACGGCGCTGCGAAGAAACGCGTCGAGCGCGTCGTGCACCTTGGTGATGAAGCGCGCGATGTCGCCGGTCGTTTGGAGCGACGAGCCGGGCACGAGCGCTTCGGCGAGCTCACGCAGACCCTGGAGCGCGAGACTTTCGGGTCCGAGATTGGCGAAGTGCTGGGTCCGCGGTCCGGCGAGCTCGGATTGGGGCGGGGTCGGCGCGAACGCGCGCGGGTCGTTCGGCGGGCCGCGAAACTGGGACGCCCCGGCCGGCGGCGGCTGCGAAGCCCGCGCGCCAGGCGAGCCGCCGGGCCCGAAGAGGACGCTGCGGTTGCCGAGCACGCTCGCCGCGAAGCTCTGCGCCAGCCGATCGTCGAGGGGGTCCTGCTGTTTCTCGAAAGTCACCGTGATCTTGAGCACGACGCTCAGGAAGAACTGGAAGCCGCCGGGCTCGATGTCGGTCGGCTGATGCGACGGGATGCGCTGCGGTTTTTCCGCCCCGGGCGGGAGCAGGTGCACGCCGTTTTTGCTGTCCAGATCCTCGATGCAGAGTTTCCCGCCCACGTCGTCGATGCGCGCGTGAAAGTTCGAGACCATCGGGTGAACGATGGGGCAATCGTTCAGCGGGTTTCGGCCGATCCGGATCGGAAGCGACGTGAAGCGGCGGCGAGCGAGCTCGACCGACCCGGCGTCCAGCACGAACACGAACGGCACGGCGTCGATACTACCCGCCGGGCCGCGAGCGCGCCCACATCCGCGCCACGTTTCCGCCCGCGGCGGCGCGGCTCAGCCGCCGTCGAGGCTCGCCAAGAGCTCCGCGACCGTCGCGCCCGGCCGGCCGAGAACGCCGAGAATCGAGTCGGCGAGCGGCGGTAAGGCCGAAGGGTCGCTCGAGCGTTCGCCGGACGACAGATCGCACACCTCGTCGCGGGTGTCGCTCGGCAAGAAGAGCTCGGCGAGCGTCGCCCGCGGCGGCGTGCCGAGGTGGACCAGCGCGGCGCCGCGGTCGCTTTCGTGCCACCAGAAAAAGCTCGGCACCGTACGGCGCCAGCGCAGGTTCCGCCGCAGCGCGTCGATCCAAAAGCACAACGCGACGCCGCCCGCGCGCCCGAGCGGGAGCCGCAGCGACAAGCGCGTCTCGGGGCGCTCGACCCCGCGAAACGGCTCCACCGCCGCGACGAATAGCCGGAGACAGTCACCCGCACCCGCCGCTTCGAGCCCGATCGACTCCCAGAGCTCGCTCACCCGAACGCGCGCCGCCCACTCCGCATACAGGCCGAGCGCCTCGTCGACACCGAGATCGGATGCGGGACGAAACCCGGCGGCCGCCGCTCGCAAGTCCGAAACCTCGCCCGAACGCGCGGGGCTCCAGAGCTCGCCGGCCGCGGCCCAGAGGCTCTCGAACACGAGCGGCGTGACCTCCGGCCGCGCGACGAGCGCGTCGCCCGCACGCACCGAGCCCGCGACGGTCAGAGGGAAGCGGCGTCCCGCGCTGTCGGCGCTCGGCCCGACCACGCCCGCCACGAGTTCGTCGGCGTTCGCGTCGGCGCGGAGCGCGAACGCGTGCACGCCGCCGCTCGCGAACGCGTCCGGGAACGCGCGTCCGGCATGGCCGAGCGCCCACTCGAAGCTCTCGGCGACCCAGGCGTCGTAGCCGGCGAGCCCGTGATCGCCGCCGTGCGCGCGCACGAACTCGGCGACGTAGGGCACCTTGCCGAGGATGCCTTGGCCGTGGATCTCGTAAGCCGTCATCCGGGTCCGGCGGCGGCGACCGTCGTCACGACGGGCGGGCACTTGAGCCGGCGAAAGAAGCCGCGCCCGAACGGATGCATGCTCTTCGCCGGGCGGATGTCGATGCTCACCGGCGGCTCGCCCTGGCGCGTGAGCGTCCACGAGCCGCTCAGCGTGGCGCCGTTCGCGGGCTTGACGCCGCCGGCCTCGAACAAGCGGAACAGCCCGAAATCGCCGATGCGCGGGATTTCGTCGGTGAAGCCGGCGCCGCGCACCTGCAGGGTCGCGCCGTGCGGTCCCTCCTTGCCGGGCCAATCGATCGGCATCCAGCGCTCGGGCTCGTTGCGATACGTCGTCGCGTGCCCGTCCACGATCAGCGAGATTTCGGAGATGTCGGCGCCGGCCGGATGCATCTGCACTTCGAAGTGGACGCTCGGCAGGGCGGCGGTGCCGAACATCGCGTCCGTGATGTCCGCGGCGACGCCGAGGCATTCGAGGAAATCGGGACGGAACGGCAGCGCGTCCGCGGCGGCTTTCGCGGCGAAACGGTTGCCGGAGCGATCGAGGCGCGTCGCGAGGTTGTCCGCGTAAAACTTCCAGATGAGCCCGGAGTCGGGCCGGAACACGTCGGTGAGATCCGCGATCGACACCTCCGCCGGCACGTCGGCGAACGGGTAGCGCGGCAGCACCTTGTCGTGCAGCGGGTCCCACACTTCGGTCTTCCAGTGATCGCTGAGCTGCGTGAAATCGGCGCGCATGACGCCCGCGCGGCTGCCGCGAATCGGGTTCATCAAGAGCGGCTCGAGCACGCGGAAGGTGCGCGGGTCGAGCTGCGTGAGGGTCGCCTTGACGGAGATTTGCGTTTGCTCGAGCAGCGCATCGAACTGCTGGGCCGGCGCCGTCTTGCTCTCGGCGAGCGCGCTCAGGTTCACCTGCAGGTTGTTGAGCTGCATCAGGTACTGCCCGAGCTTCGGCGGCACGGCGCTCGCCTTGCCGGCCGCGGCGTCGCCGAACGCGAACGCCAAAATCGGCTGGAATTCGCGCTCCGGAGGGGAAATGGTGGGCGCGGGCGCGCCGGCGTCGAGCCCGGCGTCGACCTGGCTGAGCGCGCTGTTCGCGAGCGCGGCAAGCTTGCCCTTGGCGATGTCGGCGAGCGATTGCGGCGGCGTCACGTCGAGCCGCACGTTCTCGCCGATCACGTTGAAGAGGCGCGTGTAGGGGCCCTCGTCCACCGAGAGCGCCTGGAGCTCCTCGATCGAGCCCTGGAGGTCGCTCGGCGCGACGACGCCGAGGCCGCCGATGAAATCGAACCAGGCGCGCGTGTACTTCTGGAAGTAAAGCGCCTTCAAGCGATCGGCCGCGCTCGCTTTGGTGTCGGCGTCTTCGGCGCCGACCTGGCCGAGCACCCACGGCTCGAGCTCGAAGCGCTGGTCCGGCGACTCGAGCAGCGTCCGCACCTTCTGCCAGCCGAGCGCGGTGTACGCGCCCGGCACCTCGACGTTCGGCTTCGATTCCGAGTACCGCGCGGCGGGGCCGAGGAAAATCGCGTCCGCGCGGATCGGAGGCGCGCCCTTCGCGGCTTCGAGCAGCCAGCCGTAGCGGAGCTCGTCGACCGGCACCGCGCTCAAGCTGCCTTGCGCGCGCGCGACCGCGACCTCGTCGATCGGCAGCGCCCAGCTCTTGTCCGCGGCGAGCTGCGTCACGAAATAACGCGCGTGCGCCGTGAGCTTGGCCGGATCGCTCGGCGCGTCGGCGCGCTGCGAGCGGGCCCACACGCGCGCGAGCGCCGGCACGGCCCAATCGGGCGCGAGGTGCTCGGGGCGCGTCAGCATCAGGTAGAGCTTCAGGTCCTCGTACGCTTGCTGGAAATTCTGCGAGTCGATGCGCCCGACGCCGCCGAGCGACCCGGCCGCGCGCACGCTCGAGAGGAGCTCGGCCCGCACCGGCCCCTGAACGATGGCGCGGAGCCGCGAGAGGTAGACGGCCTTCACGGCTTTGAGGAGGTCGGGCGCCGCGTAAGGTCCGAGGTAGCCGCGCACGCTGAAGCTCTGCGCCGCCGTTTCCAGCGTTTGCACGCGGCCGACCAGCGTGTCGAGCGCGGCGGCCGTCGCGTCCGAGCCCGCGAGCTTCTCGAGCTCGACCGAGCGCGCCACGTCGCGCGAGGTGTCGTGCACGAGACCCGAATTCTGCACGTAGCTCGCCGCCGCCGGGATCACGAGCGCGAACACGATGAACGCGACGACGGCGGCTTGAATCACCTGCCGGATCGCGCCGCGCCGCAGCCGGCTCCGTGAACGCACCGCGAGGTGCCGGTCGGGGAAGATGACGCGCTGGAAGAGCTCGGTCACGAAGTAGCTCTGCGGCTGCTCGTTGCGACCCGCCGGCCCCGCTTGCATGAGCGGCACGTTGAAACCGCGCGCCATCTTGTCGAGCACGCGGTCGAGCGCGCGCCCCGTCTGCGTCCCGCTCGTCAGATAGAAGCCGCGGAGGAGCGGCGTTTCTTGATAGGGATTCGCGCGGCAGAGCTGCTCGACGAGCGACGCGAGCGGCGCGCGAATGGCTGCGAATTCGAGCGGGAATTGCAGCACGCGCGCCCGCACTTCGGCGAGCGGCTCGCCGTTCAAGCGCTGCAGCATGCGAGCGTAGAGCACCTGCTCGAGCCGCTCGAACTCCGCCTCGACGGCGCGCCCCGGCTCGGCGAGCTCGTCCGCGAGCTCGAACGTCGCCCCCCAGGTCTGGCCGCGCTGAGCCTTGCCGAGGTCGGACCAAAACTCGACGAAGCCCGCCACGAGGTCGACCTTCGTGAGCATCACGTAGACGGGGAGCACCATTTCGAGGCGCTCCATCACCTCGTCGGCACGGCTCCGGAGGGTCTTCGCGAGCTCCTCGAGCTCGTACTCGCCGGCCGCGAGCAGGTCCTCGGTGCTGAGCGCCATCACGAGCCCGTCGAGCGGCTGCTTCGGGCGAAAGCGGCGCAAGAGGTCGAGGAAGCCGAGCCACTCCTCGCGATCGTCCTCGCCGGTCGTGAAGCGGCCCGCGGTGTCGAGCAGGATCGCCTGTTCGGAGAACCACCAGTCGCAGTTGCGCGTGCCAGCCGTGCCGCGGAATTTACCGCCGCCGCCGCTCGCCGGCGTGATGAAGCCGAGGTTCGACTGCACGAGCGCGGTCGTTTTGCCGGCCTGCGGCGGCCCGACGACGACGTACCACGGGAGTGCGTAGAGCGCGGTGTTGCCGCCGCGCGCGCCGAGCTTCGTGCGCTTGAGCGACGCGATGGCCTCTTTCATGCGCGCCTGCAGCGCGAGCACCTCGTTACGGCGATCGGGGCGCACGTTGGCGGCTTGCTGCGCCGCGGCGCGCAAGAGTTCGCGCTCGAGCGCGGCGGCGCGCAGGCCGGCGCGCACGCGCCGCACGATGAGCACGAGCATGAACGCGACGAAGAGCGTCGCGGTGGCCGCGATCGGAATCCAGAGCGGCCCGTGCAGGAGCAGCACGATGAGCCACACGAGCCCCGCGACGAGGAACAGGGCGAGAGCGAGCCACCACATCATGGCGTGTTCACCGCTTCTCGGTTCCGGCCGGCAGCGCGGCCGGCGTGCTGGTCGGGAGCGTGACCGGAAGCGCGTCCACGGCGTGATCGACGTCGGAGGCGACCATGCGTTCGAGGCCGACGACGCAGCCCACGGCGAGCAAGAGGCCGCCCACGATGAACGCGACGAGCGGCGCGTTGCTCGCCTTGCGCTTCTTCGCGCGCTGGCCGGGCTCCGCGTGCGGCGCGATGCGATCGGCGCGCGGCAACGAACGCCCGAGCTGCTGGCGCGCGGACTCGATGAAGCTCTGCGGCGTCGCTTCGTCCCCGCTCGCGCCGTACTGGCCGCGGAAGCCGAGCAAGAGTCCGAGCGCGTAAATGGCGAGCGCGTCGGGCCGATTGCCCTCGTTCAGGAGGTTTCGCATGCGCACGAAGTAGCCCTCGCCCGCGGTGAACTGCTTGTAGATCACGAGCTCGAGCGGCTCGCGCATCCACTCGGCGCGACCGGGCCAGTTCGATTTCAGGAGCTGGGCGTCGATGAACGCGACGAGCGCGTAGCGCATCTCGGCGAGATCCGGATCCGAAATCCCGACGGCGCGCCCCTTCCCGACCACCGTGTCGAGCGCCATGAGCAGGCGCTGCCTGAGCTCGGCTGCGGGCGGCAGCGTCGGCGCGAGCGGAAACTTCGCGGCCAAGAGCAGCACGTCCGAGCACACTCCGTACGCGCGCGCGCTCATCGCTCACCCATTGCCGTCATCCCCGACTTACCTGAGGTGCTTCGGATCGACGGCGTAGAGCGCGAGCGAGGCGCCCGCCCATTCGCCGTCTGCGGGAAGGTAGAGCGCCACGGTCGCGGTCTTCGCGATGTCTTCCCAAAACGCGCCCTCGCGCGCGACGCGGAAGAAGCACACGCCCGGCTTGAGCGGGAGCGAGCCCGACGGCGACCACTCGACGGCCATGCGCACGCCCTTGCGCTGGTGCTTCACGACTTCGTAGATCTGGCCCCAGCCGGCCATCTTGAGCACGCCCGGAATGCGCTCGCGCACGAGCGGCTCGGCGAGGTTCGCCTTCACCGCGACGAAGAACTCGCGCGCGGCGAGGCTCGGGTCCGCGAGCCGCCCGATGAGCATGCCGTCCGAGCGATGCTCGAGCGGGATCTCGGTGTAGGTGGGCTCGATGCCGCCCGGCAAGAGCGCGAGCACCTTCGCGAACAGCGGCTCGAAGGTCGCGCCGAGCTCGAGGTAGTTGAACTTCGGGAGGTCGTTCGGATCGCTGTCGGCCGAAAACGAGGAGAGCATGCCCGCGAGCTGCGCGAGCACGACGTACGCTTCTTCCGGATGCACGCGCTCGGTGACGAGCAGGTGATTGAGCAGCGGAATCACGCCGTTCAACGTGTGGAGGAGCCAGAACTTTCGCACCTCGGTCGCGTGAAATTCGACCTTGTCGGCTTGGCGCTGCCGGCGCTCGGCCGAGAGCGCCTGCTGCCGCGCGAGAATGTTCGCGAGCACGCGCCGGACGCCGCTCTCGAGAAAGGGCGCCGCGCGCAAAAAGAGGCTCGGCGGGATGCGCGTGTCGAGCGGCGCGAAGGAGCCCGTGCCCTGCCGCGCGAGCTCCGCGACGCGGATGCACACGAAGCCGTCGCGGCGTTCGTGCCCGAAGAAGACCTGCAGGTTCGGCCGCGCCCATTCGAGCTCCTGCGCGCTGCCGCCGCTGTTCACGTCCGCGGTGTTGCGCACCTCGCGCACGAAGCGGCGCGCGCCCGTGCCGTCGAGCGAGAGCTGCGGTGCGTCGGTCGCGCCCGCGAGCCCGACGTAGACGTCGACGTGCACCTCGTCGGCGGGCAAATCGCGCGGCGCGGGAACCTCGGCGTCCGTGCCTTCCCCGCACTCGACGGCGGTGCCGTCGGGCCAGATCGCCGAGAGCCGCTCGATGCGGAACTGACCCGCGGCGAAGCCGCGCTCGTCGATCTTGAGCTCGGTGACGCCCCAGTCGTAGTGCGTCACGCCCTTCAGCCGATCGTTGACGAGCTCCTCGAGGTAGAGCTCCTGCTGCTGAAAGTGGTGTTGGCTGACGAGCAGCCCCTCGGTCCAAATCGGCTTGCGCGGCATCGTCAGGGAGTTCCCGCGGGCTCGGCCGGATTCGGCGCGCTGTCCGCTTCACGCCCCGTGCCGTCCTGAATCTGCATGCGATCGATCCAGACGGGGATGCTCGTCGGTTTCGTCGGGCACGGCGGAGCGCTCGGGGGCGCGGCGAGCTCGTAGCTCAAGAGCCAGTCCTTCCCTTTGGGCTCGCGAAAGAGGCCCACGAGCGCAAGATAATGCGCGTCGGGCTTCGGCGTGACCGACACCTGCAAGGTCTTGCCAGGAAAGATCGTTTGTTCCTCGACCGAAACCAGCTCACCCTCGAGCACCTTGGCGTCATTTTGCCAGACATCTTCGAAGGAAGCCGCGCGAAGACGCGCGTCGCTCTTCAATTGATAGATGCGCACCTGGAGGGGCCGTCCCTCGCCCGACGCGACGGCGTTCGCTTCCGTCGTGGCGGTGATCGCGAGCGTCGGCGCGATGGGCGGGCACGGTTTCGGCGGAGCAGCCGGCGGCGGCGGCGGCGCCGAACCGCAGCCGAGAACGGAGCCGGCAAGAGCGAGGCTGCGGCAGAACCGCTTCATTTCGCGCTCACTTATACACGACGACGGCCCCCGAAGGCCCGAAGAAGGCGGGAGCTCGGCCTTTCGGCCGAAGGCGCGCGTCACTCGCACGCTGCTTGACCGGTCGAGGGTAGGAGAGGTACCTCAAAAATAGCGAGCGGGCGCAGATCGCAATGGTGGGATCGGTGTCGTTGTCGGTTAGTCAGTGAAAGCAAAAGGAGAGAAGCGATGGCCGTTGATATGTTTCTGCACATCGATAACTTGAAGGGCGAGTCGCAGGACTCGAAGCACACCGACGATATCGAGGTGCTGAGCTGGTCCTGGGGCG
>Ga0335083_10000283_pt1 | contig 81017 bp, 83 predicted proteins | sample Lox_Sample_42_FD_206716 | JGI IMG/M metagenome (GOLD analysis project Ga0335083, IMG submission 206716) | Soil microbial communities from Loxahatchee National Wildlife Refuge, Florida, United States - Lox_Sample_4.2 | ecosystem: Environmental > Terrestrial > Soil > Wetlands | place: USA...
AGTCTCGAGAACCTCGTCTCCCTGATTCGACTTCAGCCCCGGGTCGCGGCGCCAACCGGTGAAACTCAGTAACTGTCAAAGAACGAGTGTGAACATACGCCGATAGATTTCAGAGTCAAGAAAATCTGCAGCAAAATAACTCCTGTGTTTTCAATCGAGTGCAGCTCGTCCACAGGCCCCTGCCGCAAAATGGTGCAACCCGGTTTTCAAACCCTCAGAAAACCAGCCAAATTCCGCGATATTCGCACTGTAACGCTATCGTGACAATCTCACCGAAAGTTCCCATCTTCTCACCGCCAATGTGCAAATCACGCGAAAAACCGCTGCCAGAGCTATAAATTGAAACCGAACAAAATCGCCGCATGCACTTGATGGCCACCGTTCGCCGGTCAGAATTTTCTGGAGACTACTTCCTGCCCCATTCTGGCTCGCTTCCCCTTCCGGTTCTTTTCTCGGCACCTCTCAACCGGAATTTTCTGATTTCTCCAAGCCCCTGCACTACACTCGCGCTAATTACCGTTTCATCGTTCGGGAGGCACTATGGCCGACTTCGGTACAGGTCACGGCAAAATCGTAGACATCGACATTCGTGGCGGGTCGCGTTTCGGGCTCTACCTGCTGGCTTTCATTGTGCTCATCATTGCGTTGTGGATGTCGTTGGCAAGCGTTCCCACCGGACATGTCGGCGTGCTCACGCTGTTCGGCAGGGTCACCGGTGACGTCCTCGGCGAAGGGATTCACCTCGTCAATCCACTGAAATCGAACAACGTGCTCTCGGTTCGCACCGAGGAGATCAAGGAAACCGCCAGCGTCCCCTCCAACGAGGGTCTCATCATCACCATGGACACATCGCTGCTCTTCCACCTCGATCCCGACAAGGCAGCGGAGGTCTTTCGCCGGCTGGGACCCAAGTACGTAGACGTGGTCGTCGAGCCCACCCTGCGCTCCGCGATTCGCGAGGCTACGGCGTCCCACTCCGGCAATACGCTCTATTCCGGCGAGCGTGAACAGGTCGCTCGTCAGATCAGCGATCAGCTAAAGCAAGAGTTACAGTCTCGTGGAGTCATCGTCGAGGCCGTCCTCCTCCGCGACATTCAGCTCCCTGAGGCGCTCAAGCAATCTATCGAGGCCAAGCAGCAGGCAGAACAGGAGTCGCTTGCCATGTCGTTCCGGCTCCAGAAAGAAAAGCAGGAAGCCGACCGCAAGCGCATCGAGGCTGCGGGCATTCGCGACTTCCAGCAGATCGTTGCCCAGGGCATCTCGCCACAGTTGCTGGAATGGAAAGGCATCGAAGCCACCGAGAAACTCGCCGACAGCCACAACAGCAAAGTCGTGATCATCGGCAGCTCGAAAAACGGCTTGCCTGTGATTCTTGGACAGTAGAATTCCGGCCGGACTCGCGGTAGCATGTCGCGTCATGCCTGCCAAAGCTGCTGCCGCGAAGTCCGGCTCTTTGTCGCACGTTTACGATCACATCGAAAAGCTTCTGAAGCGCTACTCGCCGCCTTTTGCCGTTGGACCAGGCGGCAAGGTCGGCAGCAAGCGTCACTACGACTTGATCTCACGCAAAGGATCTGGCGGCGACGGCAAGCCTGAACTCTGGTTCGCCAGCGTCATCGAGCAGAAAGACTACATCGGCTTCTATTTCATGGCTCCCGCGCCTGTGCGCGATCGCATTGCTCCGTGCCTGCTGAAGTTGCTCAAGGGTAAGAGCTGCTTCCACATCAAGGCCGTCGATGCCGAACTTCTGGCCGAAATGAAGGCCGCGCTTGACCTCGGACTGGCGCACTACAAACGCGAAGGCCGCGTCTAATCCCGCTCCAGCGAATGAGACGATCGAAGCTGCTGCTTGATAGAAGTGTTCTACGTACTTTGCAATATCATCGACCTGCCCGTCCCGCAGCTTCGATTTTCCAATTACAAATTGCCGATTACAAATTACAAATATCCCTGTGGCTTCGCTTCTCAACGTCGAAAACCTGACCGTCTCGTTTCCGGTTCGTCAGTTCGACTCTCTCGTCAAGGTTGATGCCGTCCGCGACGTCAGCTTCTCGATCGCCGAAGGCGGCGCGCTCGGGTTGGTCGGCGAATCCGGCTCTGGCAAGTCCGTGACTTCGTTGGCCATCATGCGTCTGCTTCCGCCTCAAGCTTCCGTTCGAGGCAGCATCACCTTCGAGAGCCGCGAACTCACTACTGCTAATGACGAAGATGTTCGTGCACTGCGCGGACGCAGCATCGCCATGATCTTCCAGGAACCGATGACCGCGCTCAATCCCGTCATGCGCGTCGGTGATCAAGTAGCCGAAGCCGTTTTGGCGCATAACCGACTCTCTCGGCGCGTTTCAAAAAATGAAGCCTGGCAGCGCGCCATCGACGCTCTCCGCACCGTCGCCATTCCCGATCCCGACCGCCGCGCACGGGATTATCCTCACCAGCTTTCCGGAGGCCAGCGTCAGCGCGTCATGATCGCCATCGCCATCGTCAATCGCCCGAAGCTGCTCATCGCCGACGAGCCAACCACTGCGCTCGATGTCACCGTGCAGGCGCAGATCCTCGATCTTCTCGCCGATCTTCGCCGCAACTTCGGACTCGCAATGCTCTTTATCTCGCACGATCTTGCTGTGGTTTCGCGCGTCGTTGATCGCGTTGCTGTGATGTATGCGGGCGAGATCGTCGAGACCGGTTCCGCGCGCGAAGTACTGCAGCACCCGATTCATCCCTATTCGCGCGGCCTGATGAACTCCGTTCCAACGCTCGTGACCGATCGGACGCGGCCGTTACAAACCATCGACGGAACGGTCCCCCCGGTTTCCAGTCTTCCGCCGGGTTGCGCTTTCGAGCCGCGCTGCCATCTTCGCATCGGCGAATGCGCGGAGCGAAAGCCTCAATTGATCGAGAAAGTTCCCGGACATTGGGTTCGGTGTCCCGTGGCGAAGTAATCGCTTAGTTCCGGAGCGAAAGACCTCGCAGGCTGAGCACTGGACAATGCGCTTCACAGATCACGTCGTAAGCATGCAGCCAGGGCAGTCGATCTGCGTAATAGTCTGGCGCGCGCAGCCCGAACGCAATCAGGTCGGTTTCCGTGCGGTCCGCAACTTCCAGGACGGTCGACACTATATCTCCGAACTCGACGCGGAAGTTCAAGGCGATTCCGCTCGCGACGCTGTTGCCGATCATCTCGCGCATGCGCTGTTCGACGTCGCTGATCACTCTCGCCGCATCGTTGGCTGCAGCCGCGCTCATGGTCTTGATCACGTGCATTACCGTGAGGCTGGCTTTGAACTCCGCGGCAATTGCCGTAATCAATGGCACTGCTCGTTGCGAGTCCGCAGACAAATCCGTAGGGAACAAGATGTGCTTGAGCTGAACCGTTTGCGGATCGGATCGCCACGAGTTCGGCCCAACCGTGAGCACCGGACAAGGTGCGTGACGAAAGACCTCTTCGGCAACCGATCCCATCACTAAACGCCGCAGTCCTCTCTTCGCGTGCGTTCCAACCACTGCCAGATCGATACGTTCCTGCTCGATCTCTGCGCAGAGCATCTCGCTGGTGATTCCCCAATCCACGTGCGTCCTGAACTTCACGTCTTCGCAATGTGTTTGTCGAAGCACCGATGCCATCATGTTCCGCGCATCGTCGCGCGCCAGTTCCGAAACATGGAGCGTCGATTCTTGCACTGCGATGTAGCCTTCCGGCGGACAGAGTGTGAACACCGTCGGGTTCACGACATGCACGACGTGCAGCATGGAACCGAAGTGATGCGCGACAGCGACTGCATGCAGCAAAGCACGTTCCGAGCAGGACGAAAAGTCGGTCGCGACTAAAACGTTGCGAAGGGAAAGCGCGGCTCGCGGAGTAACGGTAGCCATGACCAATCTCCTCAAGCGTCGGGTTGTAGCGAATCCGGCGCGCTGTTTTCTGCATACAACGGTAGTTCATGCGAGCCGGAAAATCTGTGACGGATGATACCTATTGGAATGTCTTGGTTTAAGCGACCTGCTCGCTCTTGCGCGATTCGAACTCCTCACGGATCGCTTCGTACCTCTTCTTCAGTATCTGCAGTTCCGCATCGGAAAGCTTTTCGATGTCGATCATGTCGTTGCTGGCCGCGTGCATGCTTCGGATCAGTTCGTCGAGTTTCAGGTGCAATGCTCGCGCGTCGCGGTTCTGCGTGTTCTGGATCAGGAAAACCATCAGGAACGTGATGATTGTCGTGCCAGTGTTTATGACCAGTTGCCAGGTATCTGAGTAATGGTAATGCGGGCCAAGCAAGGCCCAGAAAGCGACCAGCAACGCTGCCAGCATGAACGTATAGGCCGAACCGACCGCGGAAGCTACTCGGGAAGCGGCCTTTCCGAACCCGGCACAAATGTTATTCCAGCTACTCCTCATGCGTCGCTTAGATGGCTGTTTTCAGCCAGATGTTTGAACGACGATCAAGAAACGCGCAGTTTCATTCACGGGCAGCACGCGCCAGCGAACCGCCATCAGATGCTTACGAAGTTCGTACTACGTTCGTAAACATCGGATCGTGAGGTGACTCGTGTTAACTATCCTGTTAGTGATCGTGTTGTTGATGATGATCGGCGCGTTTCCGGCCTGGCCGTATAGCCGCAGCTGGGGCTACTACCCAAGCGGCGGGCTGACGATCGTGCTGATCATTCTGCTGGTTATGTTGCTGATGCGATAGCGGCGGTCTCGCGGGAAGACGGCTCGCTATCGAGAATCGTGGCGAAGAAGCGGTGGACGTTGCCCAGCACTTCGTCCGCGGTTTTGGCGGTGTAAACGGCAGCGCGCAGATGGCTGCCGTTACGCACACCGTGCGTGAACCACGTGACGAACTGTTTCATCTTGCCGATGGCGTCGGGGAAGCCTTCGGCGACCAGCATTTCAAAATAGGTGCGAATCATCGCATAGCGGTCGGCTTCGGTCGGCTCGTCGTAGCGGCCGGTTTCCGTGTACTGCGCGATCTGGCGGAAGATCCACGGGTTCGACGCTGCCGTGCGTCCGATCATCACCGCGTCGCAACCGGTTTGCGCCACCATGTTCGCAGCATCGATCGGCGTTCGGATGTCGCCGTTCCCGATCACCGGGATCTGAACGACAGATTTAATTTCTCCAATCCAGCTCCAGTTGGCCTCGCCGGAATAACCCTGCTCGCGGGTGCGGGCGTGGAGCGCGACTGCTTGCAGCCCGCAGCGCTCGGCCATTTTCGCCAGTTCGACGCAGACGATCTCTTCGTCGCTCCATCCGGCGCGGAACTTCACGGTGAACGGAATCGTTACCGCCGAGCGCACCGCGTCGAAAATCTTCCCAATCGCGGGCAGGTCGCGCAACAGTCCGCTGCCGCCGTTGCACTTGACGACTTTCTTCGCCGGGCAGCCCAGGTTCAGGTCGACGATGTCGAATCCGAGCTGCTCGATCTGGGCAGCGGCGGTGGCCAGCACTTCGGGGTTCGACCCGAAGAGCTGCGCCGAGATCGGGTGCTCGTCTTCGTAGAAATGCAGGTATCGCTTCGCCTTTTTGTCTTTCCCACGGAGGATGCCATCGGCCGAGGTGAACTCGGTCATGATGAGCCCGCAACCCGATTCGCGTCCCGTCAACTGGCGGTCGTCGCTCGGCTTCAGGTTCACGTTGCGGATGAAGCGGCGAAAGACGGTGTCGGTGACACCAGCCATCGGTGCCAGCACGGTTGCTGGTGCAATCCGGACTCTGCCGATCTGGAATGACTCCGGCACGCGCGCCTGCGGCGGTGCTTGGCTGGTCGACACCGGATTTTGCCAGTACTTGCGCATCGCGTTGTTTATTTTAGCTGAGCTGAGAGGCTAGAGACGCGGCTATTCAAATTTCTAGCCTTATTCTTTAGAATCAGCATCTTGCAGACGGCGGTCTCCGCAAATAACTGAATACAAATAACTTGAAGCTAAATTCGCCTGTTTCAATAACTTACGGGCCGAACTCGGTTCGTACGCGACGCTCAGCACAACTCCTTGTTTCGGAACTTGCCGCAGAACAAAGCCGGCAGCGGCAGTTGAATCTTTTTACTACCTTCTAATTTCAGTATGCGCCTTTTGGGAGAGGTGTAGTGCCAATTTTGCAAGATTTTTTATCTGCTTTGTAAACATAAAGTTAGGTTCGATTTTCGGAGCGTGCCGGGCTTGACATTCTTGTCCCGAATCGGGATTTTTCGGAACCTTGTGAATAGGCAATTGTTTAGTTGCTTATGTCAACAATATCTGCCCATTTGTGGACCAGAAATCTTCTTGCCCTGACAGGGCTTGAGCCTCCAGGCCAAATTCCGTCAGCAATCCTGCGAACTCGTCTCGCGAGGTAGATGCGGATTGCCAGAGAGACGGGTGCATCTCGACGACGATTCTTGACCCGGCTGTCAAGATGGTTCGGCGGGCGCCTCGGAGGGCAGCGACCTCGTAGCCCTCGATATCAATCAGGATCCAGTCGGGTTTGATTTGTCGTTCGGCACAGAATTCGTCGATGGTGGTGATGGCGACGTCGAGGGAGTGGTGGGATTCGGGACGTTCGCGGTTGGGTTCGCCGAGACGGCTGAATCCTTCGATGCCGGCGGCGTAGAAGACCATCTCGCCGGGACGGTCGCTGACCGCCTGCGAAACCACGGTGATGCGATCGGCTTCCGGGTTGCGACGGATATTGCTTTCGAGCACCGCTCGCGTGTCGGGATTGGGCTCGAAGGCGAAGACGCGTCCGTTTGGCGCCGACCAGCGGGCGAGCGAGAGCGCATAGATGCCGACGTGGGCTCCGATGTCGAAACAGATGTGGCCGGGTTTCACGTTGGCGCGAAGGAAATCGCAAACGGCGGGTTCGTAGGTTTCGGGAAAGAGTCCGCGATGGCGGGGGTCGATGAGGAATGTTTCGTGGCCGTTGACGGTCCGCTCAAATCCGCCACGACGGTCCAGGAGGCGCTCGTAGGCCGGACGCAAAAATCGGACCGCGGCACTGTTACGGCCGATGCGCTGGGAGATGCGCGCGCCGATCTGCTGAAGGGTCATAGTCACTAACCGTCATCCAGTTTTTCGGATTCTGAAGCCCGTGACTAGGAGTCACGTCACAATTGCAAGTTCCGTGATAAAAATGCGGGCGGAGAAATCGCATGAATTCATTGAGAGAGGCACTGCGAACGCAATACATCGGGGCGATCCTAATCGCCATGCTTGGGTTTCAAGGCTTGTTCAATTTGCTAGGTGCGTTGACGTCCCCTCTCTACCTGCTTATTGGCGGTGCCGGCCGGGATCGTAGTGTTCTTGGCAGTTCCAGATCGATCGTGAATTGGAACGACCTCTTGCCGTATTTAACTCGCGGCATATTGTATCTGCTGGTTTCGTATGCTCTCGTACGATGGCTGTATGCGGCAGAACTTGAGCGCCAACCTGAACCAGTCGCAGAGGAACCGTGATGAGGAAAGAGGTTTGGCAGTATGTTCTTCGCGACAGCATGGTGGGACCAATCGTGTTGGCGCAGTTCGCCTTCGCCGCGATCTCGCCGCTCATGCACGCCTTGGCAGAGCCACTGCAAGGGATGGTGGCTCGCCTGGCGAATTGGCTCGTGATGCGAGCCAGGATCGATGCAAGTCCGCCATTTGTAGTCTCTCCCTTTTGGTCGCCCATCGCATTCGCCGACTGCATGCAGGCTCTCATCATGACAGGAGTTCTTTACCTTCTTGCGGTGTGGCTGTATGAAGAGCAACACATAGCGACAGGGCCTGATTCATGAGGCTGACCATGCATTCTCGATCTCGCTGGAGAAGCATTGTTCCCGAATGCCTGGGTGTGAGCACCCTTCAATCCCCATCCTTTCCGCTGAAGGAAGGCGGAAGAGGATGGCGCACTCGCCAGGAGATCACAGGCGAGGGGTCGAACGTGGCCGTTACATGCTAATATCCGCGTCCGAGTCGTGGGTGGATGTCCGATTTCGTCCAGCGAGGTAGCTCCGAGAGGACTATCATCGGCGAATGAACTTTTCCTCGTACCAATCGCAGATTGGCCACATGCTGCTGGTCGCGTCGGAGCGCGGGCTGCGCGCGATCGACTTTGATTACGAGACGAAGAAGCTCGCGGCAGCGCGCTCGAAAGCCGATTGGGCGGAGTCTGATCAAGCGCTGGACGAGACCCGGCGTCAGCTGGACGAGTATTTCGCGGGACGAAGGCGGGACTTCACGGTTGAGCTCGATCTCCGCGGAACCGAGTTCCAGCTTCGCTGCTGGAATTCGCTGCTGAAGATTCCGTACGGCGAGACGTGTTCGTACGCCGACCTTGCGCGAACGGTCGGCAGCCCGCGCGGATTTCGCGCGGTCGGCATGGCGAATCACGACAATCCGATTCCGATCATTGTGCCGTGCCATCGCGTGATCACCAGCGACCACAGACTCGGCGGTTACGGGGGCGGATTGGATGTCAAAGAGAAGCTGCTGGAACTGGAGGGAGCCGTATGGAAAAGGCCCCATCCGGAACTGGCATTTGCCGATCATCCCTAAGCCCTCGGCGATCAATCGTCAGCGTTACACTGCGAATCATGACGATGATTTGATGTTGTGGCGTACCATTCCACAGCTTCTGTTCTATTGAGTCCGTCCTTTTGTTTTGCCGGCATTCAACGATTACTGCGGGTTAGACTGTGTCTTGTTCGCGATTTTGTTGGCTGCCTTGTCGGTTTCCTGCGCGCCCTTGTGAACGGTTTTCTTGGTCGTCTTCTTGACGGCGTGCCCGGTTTTCTTGGCGGCGCTCTTGGTGTCGCTGCCGGCGTCCTTCATGTCCTGCTTGGCGGAGCGATTCGCGCCGGGAGTGGTGGTAGTTGCGGTTTGGGCCCAGGCACCAGCGGACAGAGTAGCTGCCAGTATCAATGCGTAAGCACTCTTCATGAAATCCTCCGAATCGTGGAACATTGGATGCGGGCTGGACGGGAATTCACTGCCACGGAAAGAACTTGGGGTTGGATCCAGAGATGAGGAACAATCTGGTGGCGGCGGCTGGACTCGAACCAGCGACCTACGGATTATGAGACCGTCGCTCTAACCACCTGAGCTACACCGCCAATCGGTCTTTGCGCAGAGGCACTACCGGAAGAGAGGCGCAAAACTGCCTTCCTTATTGATTCTAAGAGGCTGATGGAAAAAGTGTCAACGTGAGGCCGCGAGGGCTGGTTGCGCTGAGGTGTGACGGAGCCGATCGAGCAACTCGACTGTGGCGTAGGCGATGAGCAGCAACATGAGCGGTTCCAACACGTGTCGGAAACGAGCCTGACTATGGATGATGTAGTACGGAAACGGATAGAGCAAGATGGAACCGAGATAAAGCGGCCAGGCATAGACGCGGCGGAGGCAAGCGAGCACGAGTCCGGGCAGGAAGAGGAGGCTGAGAAGCGGGAAGCTCCATGGCAGCCAATAAGGCGCAGCCGGATAGTTGTAGCGGATGGTGCTGCCGTCCCAGAACATGGGGATGCGCTTTAACGTGAGGGTTACAAATTCCCCGGGATAGTCGCGCACGAACTGGCGCCCTTCGGCGAACTTGCGCTTTACGTAGCTGTATTCGCCCTCACGCACGTAGGCGGCCATTTCCTGCTTATTGCCCACAGGGGCGCGACCGGCCCAGTCGCGGCCATGGCTGCCGTGATAGTTCGAGAGCCAGAATTCGAATCCGAAGTTGGTGCGGATAAACACCCAGTGACCGAAAGCCACGCGATTGCGCACTAACCATGGCGTTACGATCACGCACGACAGGGCTACGGCGAGAACCGCGGGCTTGAACCAGCTAACGTGCTCCCGCGATCGACGCCAGCCGAGCCAAATCAAAGAGACCGCAAAGAGCGGAGCAAGAGCGGGATTGACCAGCATGGCGAATCCCCAAAGAGCGCCGAAGCCGAGCCACATGCCGCGCGTGTTGCGCACATCGAGCCGCAAGGCGTACCAGAAGAGACAGAGAAAGAGCAGGGCGGAGAGATTGGTTTCCCAGATGAAAGTGTTGGCCCACTGCGAGAACCATGGGAAGACAGCCCAGATTACCGCTGCAGCGATGCCAGCACGGCGGCCAACGGTCAACTCTCCGACACGCAAGATCGGGACACAGGTAACCGCCGAGAGCAGGCACTGCACCAATACGATGAGGAAGAACGACTGGCGGCTGAAGGTTCCGAAAATGCGAAACACGGCAGCGCAAAAGAGTGGATAGACAGGTGGTACCCAGCCGCTTGGCCCGACGGCGGGATCGCCGGCAATCACGCTGACGAACGGCGACTTGAATCCGTAGCCGTTGGCGACTGAAGCGGCGGTATTGGTGACTTCGTTCTGAAAAAGCGCGGGATAAGGGCCGGTGGACTCGACGAACTGAAATCCGTGCGACACCAGCATGAACGCGATCCGAACGGCCAGGGCGAGGACGACCAACCAGAAAGCGGAGACGCGAGGAGAATCGCTGGGTGTGGCCGGCGTACTCCTGGTGCCGCTCCGCTCTTCAAGTCTGTCGACGAGTTTGGGGTCGGCCATCCGGCGATTTTAGTCCACGGTCAAAGTGGTGGAATTGGTTACGGCGCCCGAGTTCGTTGTAACGCTGGCGGTAATGGTAGTCGTGCCGGTGGTAATCAGGCTGGCCACACCCGAACTGCTGATGGTCGCGACGCTGGTGTTGCTGCTCGTCCATTGGACAAGGCTGGTGAGGTTCTGCGTGGAGCCGTCGGCAAAAGTACCGGTGGCAGTGAACGGCTGCGTGCCCTGAGTGGACGATACGGTTGGAGAACTCGGCGTAATAGCGATCGACTGAAGCTGGCTGGCGGTAACGATCAACGAGGCGGAGGCGGAGCCGTCGTCCTGCTTGGCGGTGATGGTGGCGGTTCCGGTGGCGATGGTGGTAACGGTTCCAGCGGAGACGGTCGCGATACTGCTATTGGATGACGTCCATGTAGCCGTCGAGGTGACATCTGAGGTGTTGCCGTTCACAGTGGTTCCGGAAGCGGTGAAGGTTACGGTTTGGCCGGTTGCGGCCAGGCGCGATACAGGGGAGATGGTCATGCTGGCGATAGAGTCGCCGGATGTGAAGAAGCCGGGACATCCGCTCAGCAGCATCAGGGAAACAACGGCAATTGCTAACGCGCCTCGATGAAGAAACTGCACAGTTCTACCTCCGGGGACATATTTCCAAGATCGCAGCAAAGCACCGCACTTGCACGGCCCTTACAAATTTTAACGTAGAGAGCTGTTCTTCGCTGCAGACCACAACTTAATGGTTAGACGAATATTGCGAGTCTTTGTTTGCGTTTTTCCACTGCTGGCTCCAATCGCTTAGCGGCTGACGACGAGGGTGATTTTCGCGTCGGCGGGAATTTTTTGTCCGGCGGCGGGATTCTGACGAACAACTAAGGTGGTGGCGGTGATGGGAGAGGCAGTTGGTGCAGCGCCGGTGGTTGGGGGTGGCGAGATCGCATCGGCTGTTTGTACGTGTTCCAACTTGAAACCGGCCTGGTCGATGGTGGCGGCGGCTTCCGAGAGCGGGCGTCCGACGAAGTTCGGCATCACGAACATGACAGGCTCGGGCTCTGACGCCAGCAGCACGCTGACTTTCGGCGATTGCACGCCGACAGCCGCAGGTGGAGGACTCTGCGAGACTACTTGTTCGGCGGGCTCATCGGGAAGATGCGCTTCGGCGACGGTGTCGATCTCGAGTCCTCGCTGGCGGACGTTCAACTCAGCTGCGCGCGGGCTTTGTCCCTGCACGTCGGGGATCATGACGCGTTGTACGCCGAGACTTTGCGCGAGACGCACACGCCATCCGCGACGAACGCGCGTGCCAGGCGGCGGCTGTTGCGAGACGATGCGTCCCTCAGGAATGTCGGCGCTGTAGAACTGGCCGTCGATATTGACGGCCAGACCGCTGTTTCCGGCAAGCTTTTCCGCTTCCAACGCATTCAACTTAACGAAGTTCGGGACAGTGGTTTCGCGTCCGTGAATGGCGACACGCATGGCGGTCAACGCGGACATTACGCCGACGGTGACCAGCACGAGCGTCATCATCACGAAACGAAAAAACTTGCGCATGCTGCTGATTGTAGATGACAAGGGTGGCGTGGAATAGCCGTTGCGGCTGACGTTGGCGGATGGGTGACGCGGAATCGTCGAATCGGGCGATTGCCCTTATACTTTGACCGTGGTGGTGACGGATAAATCCGCGCTGTTTCGCAAGCTGCCGTCGGTGGATGATGTGCTGCGCTACCCCGCTGTCCTTGAGTTGATCGCGAGGGATGGCCTGGCCGCAGTGACTTCGGCGGTTCGCGAAGCGTTGAGCCAGTTGCGCGATGCGATTGCGTCGGGGACGGTTGACCAGGCCGGAATCGACATCGCACTTGCCAACATCGATGGTGCAGTAGAGAGTCGGCTTATCCACGCACTGAGCTATTCGCTGCGCCCGGTGATTAATGCGACGGGAGTGATTCTTCACACCAACCTGGGACGCGCGCCGCTGGCCGAGGCGGCAATCGATCATATTCGCCAGACGGCGACCGGATATTCGAACCTGGAGTTCGATATCGACCCGGGCGAGCGGGGCAAACGCGATGTCCACGTGAATCGGCTGTTCGCGCGGCTGCTGCAACCGTTTGTGGGTGAAGGGCACTCGGTTTCGACCATCGTGGTGAATAACAACGCGGCGGCGGTGATGATCGCGCTGAATACGCTGGCGGAAGGCGGCGAGGTAATCGTTTCGCGCGGGGAGTTGGTGGAGATTGGCGGATCGTTTCGCGTTCCGGACGTGATGTCGAAGTCGAACGCGGTGCTGCGTGAGGTTGGTACGACGAACCGTACGCGCATCGGGGATTACGAAAAGGCGATCAACGAGCGGACGCGACTGCTGATGAGGGTGCATCGTTCGAATTTTTCGATTGTCGGATTTACCGAGCAGCCGCCGCTGGAAGAGCTGGTCGCGCTGGGACGGCGGCGGAACATCCCGGTGTTCGAAGATCTCGGCAGCGGCGCGCTGTTCGACCTGCGGGAAGTGGGAATCCAGAACGAGACCACGGTAGGCGACAGCCTGCGCGCGGGCGTGGATGTGGTTACCTACAGCGGCGACAAGCTGCTGGGCGGTCCGCAGGCAGGAATGATCAGCGGAAATCGCGAGTTGGTGGGGCGGATCCGCCAGAACCCGATGTTCCGCGCGCTGCGCGTCGACAAACTAATTTACGCGGCGCTGGAAGCAACGTTGCTGGCGTATATCAAGCGCGATTTCGATGCGGTTCCGGCGGTTCGAATGATGCGGCTTGGAAAAGAGGCGATTGGCGAACGCGCGGAGCGCATGGCGAAGAGATTGAACGAGGCCGGCATCCCGGCGGAAACTCGCGATGGCGAGTCGGTGGTCGGTGGAGGTGCGGCGCCGGCATCGGTGATTCCGACGATCTTAGTAACAATCGCTTCCGAGAAGCACGGCGCGGCTGAAATGGCCAACCTGCTGCGGCATCATGCAACTCCAATCATTGCGCGAGTGGAAGACGATCGGCTCCTGATTGACCTACGAACTGTCCCTCCGGACAACGATGACGTTGTACTTACAGCTCTGCTGAAGCTGAGCTGACTGCCGAAGATCGAAGACTCTCTTGCTACACTGAAAACTTGATCCGACGACTGCTCAAATTCGTGCTGTTGCTGATCGTTTTGGCCGGAGGATGGCTGGCGTGGGCGCTGTTGCTTCCTGTCCGCCCGGCGGAAACGAAGTTCGTAATGCTGAAGCCCGGATGGTCGACGCGGCACATCGCCTCGGAGCTACAGGCCAATGGCGTGATTCGAAGCTGGCGGGCGTTTCTGCTCTATCACTACCTGGCGCGGCACCATTCGCTGAAGGCTGGGGAGTACAAGTTCGACGATGAGGAGTCGGCGTTGCGCGTTCATGACCGGCTGATGCGCGGCGATATTTATGTCCACACGGTGGTGGTGCCGGAAGGCTTCAACATGTTCGACATCGCGGGCGCGATCGAAGCCGCCGGGTTGGGAAGCAAGCAGGAGTTCCTGGACCAGGCGCAGAAGACTGCGCTGATTCACGAACTCGATCCGGAGGCGAAGACGTTGGAGGGTTACCTCTTCCCCGACACCTACGGCTTCACGCGAACGCAGTCGATGGAAGATATCGTGAGCACGATGGTGCACCGGTTCAAGCAAGAGGCGAAGCAGATCGGGCTTAACGCGGACGTGCATCGCGTGGTGACTCTGGCGTCGATCGTGGAGAAAGAAACGGCGGCGGCGGACGAACGTCCGCTGGTCGCTGGCGTGTACCTGAACCGGCTGAGCAAGGGCATGGCGCTGGATGCGGATCCGAGCGTGATTTACGCGGCGCTGCTGGCAGGGCGATACCAGGGCACGATCTACCAGTCGGATCTGCACTTCGATTCCGCTTACAACACCTATAAGAATCCCGGACTGCCGCCGGGGCCGATTGCCAATCCGGGAAAGGCGTCGCTGCAGGCGGCCATGAATCCCACCCAGACGGATTACCTTTATTTCGTGAGCGACAATAACGGTCACCACCGTTTTGCACGCACGCTCGACGAGCATAGCCATAACGTGGCGCTTTACCGCCGGGCGGTGTCGGGCGGGTCACAGTAAGTTTCGTGACTTATACTGGAGTTTTGGAATCTAACCTTTCGTAAAGTTGATGGTGCGCCGATCCCACATCTGGACTCTCGTTGTCCTTCTGCCGGTTCTGCTTTTCACTGGTTGCCTTTTCCGCTCGCGGCCTGTGCCGAAGCGAATTGTGCTGGCCGCTGACCGGACAGCCACTCTGCAACAGCTCGTAGAGTCGATTAACACGCAAGCCGCGCAGATCAGGACGCTGAACGCGACGGTGGACATCGACACTTCGGTGGGGGGATCGAAAAAGGGCAAGGTCACCGAATACCAGCAAATTCGCGGATACATCCTGGTGCGGAAGCCGGAGATGCTGCGGATGATCGGGTTGTTTCCGGTGGTCCGGAACCGGGCGTTCGACATGGTGAGCGACGCGAACGGGTTCAAACTCTCGATTCCGGCGAAAAATAAGTTCATCGTCGGCCCGCCGGAGGTCACGCATCCTTCGGATAACGCGCTGGAGAATCTTCGTCCGCTGGTGATTTACGATTCGCTGCTGATCCGGCCAGTCGATCCGCAAAACGAGATTGCGGTTCTGGAACAGAGTGCGGAGATCGTCAACGACACCAAGAAGAAGCAGATCGAGGAGTCGCCGACCTATGTGGTGGACGTGATCCACAAGGGCCAGATGGGCTGGTATGTGTCGCGGAAAATCACGTTCAGCCGCGCCGATCTGCTGCCGCACCGGCAATTGATCTACGACCTTGGCGGCAACATGGTGACGGAAGTGAAGTACGAAGCCTACAAGGATTTCAACGGAGTCCAGTTTCCGACCGACATCGATATCTGGCGGCCGAAAGAAGAGTATTCGATCGGCATCACTGTGGTGAAGCTCACGCTGAATGAAGCCATGAACGACGAACAGTTTGCGCTTACCCAACCCGCCGGCTCGCAGCTGGTCCGTCTGGATTCCAACGGCAATGGCCAGCCCGCGCCTGGGGGCGGGGAGAAGAAGTAGTAATAGGCTCATCACGTCAGTTCATCAGTACCTCAGGTACCGACATAATGATGAACTGATAAACTTTCTTCCGATGAACAAGATGATTTTTGCCAACCTCGTGCACCGGCCCGTGCGGTCGATCATCAGTGTTATCGCGATTGCGGTTGAAGTGACGCTGATCCTGCTGATTGTTGGGCTGTCGCTGGGGATGCTGAACGACGCGAAGTCGCGCACTGTGGGAATCGGCGCTGACCTGATGGTGCAACCGCCGAATGCGTCGTTCCTGTCGGGGCTGAACGGCGCGCCGATGCCGGAAAAGATCGCCGACGTTCTACGCAAAATGGATCACGTGACGGTGGTTTCACCGGTGGTCTGGCAGATGAGCACGACGGGTGCGGTGGAAGTCATTTCGGGCATCGATTACGAGTCCTATAACGCGCTGGCGCCGTTCAAGTTCATCGCCGGCGGACCGTTCGAACAACCCGACGACGTGCTGGTGGACGATTACTTTGCGACCTCGAACCACGTTCGCGTGGGACAGACCATCACCGTTCTCAACAATCCGTTTCGGGTCCGCGGAATCGTGATGCACGGTAAGGGTGCGCGGAAATTCCTGCCGATCAAGACACTCCAGAAGCTCATCAACGCGGAAGGCAAGGCGTCGATCTTCTACCTGAAGGTGGATGATCCCCCGAACATCGCTGCGGTGAAGAATGAAATTTCGACGGCCGGAATGTCGACGTACAAAGTGCTGTCGATGGCGGAATATCTTTCGATGATGAGCGCCGGAAACCTGCCTGGCCTCTCGCAGTTCATCACGGTGGTGATTTGCGTGGCGGTGATCATTGGTTTCATCGTCATCTTCCAGGCGATGTACACGGCGGTGATGGAGCGCACGCGCGAGATTGGGATCCTGAAGTCGCTGGGGGCCTCGAAGCTTTACATCGTGAACGTGATTTTGCGCGAAACGGTAGTGCTGGCGATCGCCGGGATTGTGGTGGGCATCGTGCTCAGCCTGGTGGCGCGGCGCGGGATCCATGCGAAGCTGCCGACGCTGCCGATCCAGATACAGCCGGACTGGATCACCTACGCGATCCTGATCGCGATTGGCGGCGCAATTTTGGGAGCGATCTACCCGGCATTCAAGGCGGCGCAGAAAGATCCGATCGAGGCGCTGGCGTACGAATAAGCCAAGCTATCCGATTCGCGGTAGCCAGCACATCTCCGCAAATCGACGACTCATCCCCGACAGGCGAAATTTTTGCGTCTTGCTGCGGCTGCCGCTACTCTGATCGCACGAGGACCTGCCAACCATGACTACCCAAGCCGTTGCCCCCGATCTTCGCTTCCCTGTCGGCGATTTCAAAGCGCCAGCTTCGTATTCCGATTCGCAACGTGCGGCAATGCTGCAGGACATCGCCGATCTGCCGTCGAAATTACGCGCGGCAGTCGCCGGACTGAATGATCAGCAACTCGACACGCCGTATCGTGACGGCGGATGGACCGTGCGCCAGACGGTGCATCATGTCGCCGACAGCCACGTGAACAGCTATATTCGCGTTCGCTTCGCGGCGACGGAAATCAATCCGACGATCATGCCGTATCCGGAAGCGGTGTGGGCGGAGCTGGCGGATGCGAAACATGCTCCGGTGGAGTCGTCGTTGCAGATCCTGGAAGGCCTGCATTCGCGCTGGGTCACGCTGTTCCAGTCGTTCAAGCCGGAAGACTGGAACCGCACGATGTTTCATCCGGAGCGGGGGAAGCTGGATATGAACGTGATCCTGGCGTTGTATTCGTGGCACTCAAAGCATCACGTCGCACATATCACGGAGCTGCGGAAGAGGAAGAGCTGGTAGTTCTTTTGCCGAAGCCTTGAACCGCCCGACAGGCAGGAATGCTGTCCCACATCGCTTCATGCCTGCACCGGCTGCTTTTGGGCGGCGAGGCCTTCGAGCGTCGTCCGCATGGCACCGAGAACCTGGTCGGCGGAAGTTGCGACCAGTGTGAACTTCAGCACTCCCTGCGGTGAGAAATTCGCGCCCTTCTTCGTCGCAACGAAGCGCATAAGCTTTTCAGGATCGATGGCGGGATTTTCGCCGAACTTAACGTTCACGGTGTCGCGATGACGATCGATGCCGGCGACGCCAACGCGCTTGCAGAGCAGCTTGAGCGCCGCGTATTCGAGCAGATTGCGGACGGGCGCGGGAGGTTCACCGTAGCGGTCGGTGAGTTCGCCGGTGACATCCTGCAACTGCTGCTCGGTTTCGACTCCGGCGACGCGCTTGTACATGCGCAGGCGCTGATTTTCCTGCGAAATGTATTCGTTGGGGATGCGGATATTGAGTCCCAAGTTGAGCTGGATCTCGGCCTCTTCGGCTTCGACTTCGCCCTTCAACTCGCGGACGGTTCGCTCGAGCATCGAGGTGTACATCTCGAAGCCGATGGCGTCGATGTGCCCGCTCTGCTCGCCGCCGAGAAGATTGCCGGCGCCGCGCAGCTCGAGGTCGAGGGCGGCGATTTTGAATCCTGCGCCGAGGTCGGAGAATTCTTTCAGTGCAGCGAGACGGCGACGCGCGATCGGAGTGAGCTCGGTATCCGCGGGAATCAATAAATACGCGTAGGCGCGGCGATTGGAGCGGCCGACGCGTCCGCGAAGCTGATAGAGCTCGGAGAGGCCGTGGCGGTCGGCGCGGTTGATGATGATGGTGTTGCAGAGCGGGATGTCGAGGCCGTTTTCGACGATGGTGGTCGCCACCAGCACATCGGCTTCGTGGCGCATGAAGCCGAGCATCACCTTTTCGAGCTCCCGTTCCGTCATCTGGCCGTGGCCGACGAGGATGCGCGCTTTCGGCACCAGCTCGCGAATCTTGTCGGCGATTTCGTAGATCGATTCCACGCGATTGTGGATGACGTACACCTGGCCGCCGCGGTCGAGCTCGTGCTCGATGGCGTTGCGCAGGACTTTTTCGTCCCAGGGCGCGACCACGGTTTGGATCGCCATACGATCTTTCGGGGGTGTCTCGATCACGCTCATGTCGCGCAGGCCGACCATCGCCATGTGCATGGTGCGCGGGATCGGCGTGGCCGACATGGTGAGCACGTCCACTTCCTTGCGCATCTGCTTCAGCCGCTCTTTATGCGCGACGCCGAAGCGCTGCTCTTCGTCGACGATCACGAGACCGAGGTCGCTGAACTTCACGTCTTTCGAGAGCAGGCGGTGCGTGCCAATCACGATGTCGATTTTGCCATGCTCAATCTTCTCGACAATTTCTTTCTGCTCTTTCGCGTTGCGGAAGCGTGAGAGCATCTCGATGCGAATGGGGAACTGCGCGAATCGGCGCTTGAACGTCTCGAAGTGCTGGAAGACGAGGACCGTGGTGGGCGCCAGCACCGCAACCTGGCGGTTGTCGCCGACGGACTTGAAGGCGGCGCGCATGGCGACTTCAGTTTTTCCGTAGCCGACATCGCCGCAGAGCAGGCGGTCCATCGGCGTGTTGGTTTCCATGTCTTTCTTCACGTCGATGATTGCCGACATCTGATCTTCGGTTTCGTTGAACTCAAAAGCGTCTTCGAACTCGCGCTGCCATTCGGTGTCGGGGGGATAAGCGTGGCCAGGAGCCAGTTTTCGCTGGGCGTACAGTTTCAGCAGCTCTTCGGCCATGTCGCGCATGGCCTTCTTCACCCTGGCTTTTGTCTTCTGCCACTGCTGCGTGCCGAGGCGGTTGAGGACCGGACGAGCGCCCTCGGCGGAGCGGTACTTCTGGACCAGGTCGAGGCGCGTGAGGGGGACGTAGAGTCGCGCGCCCTCAGCATACTCGAGGATCATGAATTCGGCAGTTGATCCGTCGGCCTGCGGGATTTCTTTCAGTCCCTGATATTGGCCGATGCCATGCTCGATGTGGACGACGTAATCGCCGACGGTGAGATCGCGAAAATCACTGACGAAGGCGGAGGTTTTTGATTTGGCGCGCTGCGGTCGAACGGCGGCGACTTCGGATTCATCGAACAAATCGCAGGCACCGAAGACAACAAGGCGCGCGTCAGGAAGAACAACTCCGTCGGGCACGAAAGCTTTAACGATGGTGGTAGAGACTTCTTCGCCGGAAAGATAGGCTGCGTCGTCGATATAGGTTTCTCCCGGCCGCGGTGTACGACTGCCAAGACGGAAGGCGGCTCCGTATTCGCTGAAGACTTCAGCCAGCCGCTCCACTTCGCCGGTCGATCCGAGAGCGATCATCACGCGCTGGTCCTGAGCGGCAAGCTTTTGAACTTCTTCGACGATCGCGGGAATGGAGCCGTGGAAGCGGCTTGTGGGGCGAGTCTGAAAATCGATTTCCTCGGCGCCAAATTCCGTGATGCCCAGTTGTTCGAGGTCGGCGACGGAAAGATCGCCGAGACGGTTCCACCAGTCGTCGGGAGCAAAGTAGAGGTCTTCGGGACGGACAAGGCTGCCGATGTTACTGCGCTCGTGTGCCGACTCGACGCGCTCCCACCAGTGATCGAGTTCGGATTTGACGCCGGAAGGTTCGCTGACGAGGACGGCGGCGGACGGCAAGAGGTCGAAGATGCTGACCCCCGGCCCCGCGAGTGGAGCATACAGCTCCCAGCCGGGAAAAACAGCGATTCCGGTGGCGAGGATGGCGTCTTCCAGATCGTGTTCCGATCCACTGACGCGTCCGGCGGAGAGGCGCGCGTTGATGGCGGCAAGAGTCTCTTCGCGAACGGGAGTGTCGGTGAGCGGCTGGAGCGAGACTTCGTCCACTTCGGTGGAAGAACGCTGCGTGCCGGGATCGAATTTGCGGATCGACTCGACTTCGTCGCCGAAGAACTCGACGCGCAACGGACGATCGGCCTCGGGCGGATAGACGTCGAGAATTCCGCCGCGCAGTGCGTATTCCCCGGGCATCTCGACGACATCGGTTTTGGCGTAGCCGACGGTGTTGAGGTGCCCGACGATCTTATCGACGTCGACGGTTTCGCCGCGGCGGAAGACCTGGGCAAGATCGAAATAAAACTCTGGGGAGCTGAGCTTCATCGCGGCCGCGCCGGCGGGAATGATGACAATCCGCGCGGTACCGGTCGTGATCTTCCACAGCGATTTCGCGCGCGCCTCCTGAATCTCGGCGTGCGGCGACATATTTTCGAACGGCAACACGTCGTAGGCCGGAACCGAAACAACTGCGTCGGGCGCTACCACACCGGCCAGTTCGCAGAACGACTGCACCTGCGGCAGCATGGCTTCGGCAGTCTTGTTGTCGGGCACGATCAGGATGACCGGCCGGTTCAACACATGCGGAAGAAGGCTGCTGACAAGCGATTTCGCGGTGGGAGTGAGTCCGGAGACACGAGTCCGCTCCGTGGACGACCGAAGGTGGGTGGTCACACGCTGGAAAGCGGATAAATTTTCCACGTCCGCAAAGAGTTCGCGGACGAAGGGGAGGATCATCGGAGTTTTATTTTATCAGGCGCCTGCGAAAATGTTTCGAAACGATCCACCAGTCGCGCAAATCCGGGATCGATGGTTGAGTTTTGAATCACAAGACAACAGCGAGTCCCCATTCAGCATCTTTGACAATTAACCTTGGCCGAAGCTTCCCCATTTGCGTTTTGGGGATTAAGTAGTGGGAACGTTGGAACGACTCCGCGATGAGCGGGCACAGGTGCATGCGCTGTTAATGAGTGGGCACGTGCATCCGAATGCGCGACGAACCCTGGAAGCGTTGCTGCAGGACCTCGATCGCCAGATCGACCAGGAACTGACGCGGCGACTGTCGCCGCACACCTCCGACTCGAACGCCGCCGACTGACGCGGTTGTGAAGACCGCGTGAAAACCTGTCTCAATCCTGACAAATCGTCTCATTCGGGCGGTTGAGACTAACGCTGGAGTTTACAAGCCTGTGACATCCCTGAACGGACTTTCAATCACTTAGCAAATGGCCCCCTCGTTGCACCGTTAGCAGGCACGGGGGTGAGCTGTGTTCCGTAAGGCAAAGTTTCTAGTGAGTATGGCCGGGGTGGTCCTGGTGGCTGGCTTGGCCGCTGCCCAGACCGACGCAAAGGTCGAGACGGTGCCGATCCTGTCTGCCGGCGTAGCGTTCGTTCCTACGGTGGAAGGCGGTCAAACGACCCTGACCAGCGTGGTAGCGCCTGTGGTGCTGGTCCCGATTGGTGACAAGTGGCTGGTGGAATCGCGCGTCACGTTCGAAGGCGACTTCGCGCGGCAAGACGGCACAGGGCCGTTCGTGGGTCCAGTCGAAAAAGAAATTGACTACGCGGAAGTGGATTACATCGCCAACCGATACATGACGGTGACGGCGGGACGATTCTTGACGCCATTTGGAATTTACAACGAGCGCCTCTACCCGGTATGGGTACGCAACCTGCAGACCGAGCCGCTGATTCTTCCCCTGGAAGAAAGCTCGAGCAACGGTGCGATGGTGCGTGGCGGGATTCCGGTGGCCAAGAACGTTGCTATCAACTATGCGGCGTTCTTCTCCACGCTATCGACGAACCAATATCTCGATTCGGATCGCGAAGTCGGCGGCCGGTTTGGCTTGTTCTTCTCCAGACAGAGAGTGGAAGTAGGCGTGTCGGTTCTGCACAAGCTGCAGGAAGACCATGACAATTACTATGGCGCGCACGTCGAGTGGCAGCCGCGCGTAGTTCCTTTCGACATTCGCTCGGAATATGTGGATGCGCCTTCGGGGCGCGGCTATTGGATCGAGCCTGCATTGCGCCTGAGTTCCATCCATCGTTGGCATCCGGTGACCAGCCGCCTGCAAGTGGTGGGACGCATACAGCAGTTCCTGCCCCATGGCATTCCTGACGACGATGAGCTGCCGTCAGTGAACACGAAGCAGGCGGAATTCGGATTCAACTACTACATCGCGGACGGATGGCGCGTGGTCGCCAGCACCGGCCGCCAGTTCAGTTCCGCGGGGAACCAGAACGTGTGGACGGTCGGCATGACGTACCGGTTCGCGCTCCCGCTGGGACACGGAGGCCTGTGATGAGAACGTTGGGGATCACGTTGGTGATGTTCTCGGCGCTGTTCGTGTTTGGCGCCGCGAAAGACGGCGGTGTGCCGGCTTCGTCGCTGCCGGCGTCGTCGGAGATGGTGCGGTCGGTGGGACAGGAACACGATTCCATGCGGCTGGAGGGCGAACAGCGTTTCCGTACGAACTGCGGCCGCTGCCACCAGGCTCCGCACAAGTTCCCGCCGCGAATGATGGGAACCATCGTGCGCCATATGCGGGTGAGGGCGATGCTGACCGACGAAGACATGAAGTCTATTCTGGCGTACATGACGGAGTAACGATGACGTTACGGCAAACACTGGCAACGATGGTGCTGGGCGCGGCGATGGTTGCGGCACAAACGCAGCCGCGCACCATCGCGATACTCGCGGATCACGACAGCCGGTACAAGATCGACGGCAAGACGAATCCCACGCTGACGCTGAAAGCGGGCGAGGAGGTGAAGCTGGTGATCACCGCGGTAAAGGCAAAGACCCAGAATCGCGATGGATCCGTGCACGGCTTCGCGCTGCTGAGGAAAGACGGGTCGAGGGTGGCGGACTGGGATCTGCTGCTGAAACCGGGCGTGCAGGAGTTTGTGCTCCATGCGCCGGCCGAAGCGGGCGAGTATCACGTGGTGTGTACAGTGATTTGCAGTTCCGGACATGAGGACATGCAAATGAAAGTCGTAGTTCAGGATTAAAAAATGGAGTTTCGTATGAAGTATTGGTTGCTGCTGTTTGTCATGGTGTTTTCGCTTTCCTTAGGGGCTGAAAATAAGCCGGCCGTTTTTACGGGGGAGATTGCTGACAGTTCGTGCGCTTACAACGTGCATTCACTGAGCCGTTCGCACAAAGAAATGTTGAAGTCGAAGGCGTGGGGGAACAATGCCGCCGACTGTACGCGGCGGTGCGTGCAGAAGTTTGGCGCGAGCTACGTCCTGGTGCATAACGAAGACGTTTACCGGTTGGAGCAGCAAAACCTGGCAGAGCCATTTGCCGGACAGCAGGTAAAGGTCTCCGGTACCCTCGGGGGTGCGGACAACAAGACCATTCATATCGAAAAGATCGAACCGTCGAAGTAATGGGCTGCAAGCAACGCCGCGCACGCCGTTCCATGAAAGAATGCGGATCATGCTGCGATGGCTGGCGCGGATACTGCTCATCGTTGTCGTCAGCGCGTATATTTCCCTGATTGTGTTGGCGCTGACTTCCGACTCCATCATTTTTCAACCACAGCCTTCGAGCTACACGGACGCGAGCCTGACCACGGCGCTGGCCAGATTCTCGCCGCCCGGACAACTGCTTCATCTGTCATCCGAAAATCAGCGGATCACTGCGCTGTACCTGCCGAATCCCAATGCCCGATTTACTCTGCTTTTCTCGCATGGCAACGCCGAAGATCTCGGCGAGACCATCTTCTTCCTTCAGACTTTTTACGATGCGGGTTTTTCGGTGATGGCGTACGACTATCGCGGGTACGGCACCAGCAGCGGCAAACCAAGCGAACAGGGCGTGTATGAAGATGTCGATGCCGCTTATGATTACCTAACGAAGCAGTTACACGAGCCGCCCAGCCGGATTATTTCCATGGGACGCTCTCTCGGGTGTGGCGCGGCGATCCACCTGGCGGCGCGCAGGCCGGTTGCGGGACTGATCGTGGAAGCACCGTTCCTGTCGGCGTTTCGGGTACTGACGCGGGTCCGGGTGTTGCCGTGGGACAAGTTCAACAACGCTCGCGACATTCGGGACGTGCATGTTCCGGTGCTGATCGTGCACGGGCGCAACGACCAGATTGTGCCGTTCTGGCACGGGGAGAAGTTATTCGAAAAAGCAAACGAGCCGAAGACGTTCCTGCCGATCGACGGCGCAGGTCACAACGATGTGGTGCTGGTGGCGGGAAAGAAGTACGTCGCGGCGATGCAGGAGTTTGTGGCGCAACTGAAGTAACGGTTCAGATGCGCGGACGAGGGAATCCTTGCTACAGGTTTAGCCCTTCGTGTGCTGCCTGATCAGCTCGATATGCCGGCGCTCGTGTCCCACGGTAATGTAGAGCAGCGCGCGAGCGCTGACTGGCTTCTCGCTGGCCGTACCCATGCGGGCGAGGTGTTCGGGTGAGGTTCCTCGCGCGAAGGCGATCGTCGCCTGCCGCAGAGCTGCGTATTCGGCGATCTGGTTATCCCACTCGCGATCGTTGAAGTTGCCGCCGGCGATGTAATCATCCTGCTCAAAAGACGCCAGCGGAGTTTTGTCGCCGCGAGCGATGCGCATGGCGCGGTAGGCGAAAACGCGCTCGGCGTCGCAAAGATGGCCGAGGGTTTCCTTCAGCGTCCAGTTGGTTGTGCCGCGCAAGGTGCTTGCCTGCTCGTCGTCGAACGAGTTCAGGATCTCGAGCGTGTAATGCGACTGCGCCTCCAGAGCCGCGGCCACATCCTCTTCCGGCGCGCGGCTAACGTAGTCGCCATAGAATGGCGCGTATTCTTTTTCGGTCGGTCGATTGCTCATACGGCTACAGATGTCTCCGGAACCGCCACGGCTTCAGGAACTCGCACGCGAATGGTGTGGGGAATTGCCTGTAGCTCGTCGACCAGCTCGGGATCGAATCCGCGGTTGATGTCGTAGATGGCGTAGCCGACTTGCCCGCGGGTGTCGAGCACCTGGCGCTCAATGTTGATGCCGCGCTTCGCGAGGATTTCGTTGATGTGCAGCAGCATGCCGGGAACATTGCGGTGCAGGTGCATCAGTCGGTGCGCGCCCTGAGAGAATTCAAGCTGGCAGTGCGGGAAGTTCACGCTCAGCATAGTGCTGCCGCTGCGCAGGTAATCGATCAGCCGGGAGGAAACGAAGCTGCCGATGTTCTGCTGCGCCTCTTCCGTCGATCCGCCGATGTGCGGCGTGAGAATTACGTTGGGCAGGCCTTTCAAGGGACTCTCGAATAGCTGGTTGTTCTCCGGCTCGTTCGGGAAGACGTCGACCGCGGCGCCTTGCAGCTTGCCGGACTTCAGCGCCTCGGCCAGAGCGTCGTGATCGACGACAAAACCGCGGCTCAGGTTCAGGAAGCATGCGCCTTTCTTCATCGCCACGAACTCGTCCTGTCCGAAGAGGTTGCGATTGGGCGCGCGCCCATCGATGTGGAGCGTCACCACGTCGGCGGTCTGGAGAAGCTCGTCGAAGTCCACTCTACGGGCGTTGCCGCGGGCGAGAACGTCGGCAACATCGCTGAAGATCACGCGCATTCCCAGCGCTTCGGCCAGGTCGGAGAGCTGCGAGCCGATCTTGCCGTAGCCAACGATTCCCAGCGTCAATCCGCGGACTTCGTGACAACCGGTTGCGCTCTTCCTCCATTTGCCCTGGTGCAGGTCGGTGGACGCGGCGAAGATGCGGCGCATCACCAGAATGATTTCGCCCATGGCGAGTTCGGCGACCGAGCGGCTGTTGGAGTGCGGATCGTTGAACACGGCCACGCCGCGGTCGCTTGCCGCCGCGAGATTTACTTTGTCGGTGCCGATGCAGAACGCGCCGATCGCGAGCAGGTTTGGCGCCGCGTTGAACACCGCTTCGCTGACCTTGGTCTTCGAGCGAACGCCGAGCACCGTCACATCGTGCATCTTCTTGATCAGTTCTGCTTCGTCGAGTGCGGCGGAAACAGTTTCCACCTGCAGTCCGCTGGCGGCAAATGCAGAAGCCGCCAATCCACTGATGTTCTCCAGTAACAGGGCCTTCACTTACCGTCTCCTACCAGGGCTTTGATGAAGCGATTGTAGAAATCGACTCCATCATAGAATTCTCGCACGCCAAGCCGTTCGTCGCGACCGTGCGCGCGAACATCGCCTAGCTCGATGAACGCACCCGCAACGCCGTAGGTCGGGATGCCTTCACCACGAAGGAATTTGCCGTCACTGGCGCCGAGATCCATGAACGGGGTGACTTTCACATTGGGCCACTTGTCGTGGGCTACTTTTTCGACAACCGAAATCAGGTGCGGATTCAGTGGCGAGGGCGGGTAGCGCTTGGGATCGAGCGTTTGCCATCCAACCTCAACCTGCGGATCGTGAACCGCCTGCTTGATCTCGGCGAGCACGGTCTTGGGATCTTCCTGCGGCAGAATGCGGCAGTTGAGCACGGCCTTCGCCCGTTCGGGCAGCGCGTTTTCGGCGTGGCCGCCTTCGATCTTTGTTGGCGCGCAAGTCGTGCGCAGAATGGCGTTCAGGCGCGCATCTTCGGAGAGATGGCGTGCCGCTTCTTCGTCGCGCGGATCGGCGGCAACGGCCTTCATGTCAGCGGCGCGCTGGCCCGTTTCGAACTCCGACTCGCGCAGAAGCTCTTCTTTCGTGATCGGCGAAAGGTCAACCGGGAACTGGAACTTCGCTACTCTCTCAAGTGCATTGGCCAGTTCGTAGATGGCGTTGTCAGGACGCGGAAGTGAGCCGTGGCCTCCGCGATTGGTGGTTTGCAGGTAGATGGCGCTGTACTTCTTTTCCGCAGCGGCGATCGAGATGTGGTACGGATTTCCATTGCGCTCGTCGAAGTCGCCCGCGTCGGTGTTGATGCAGTACTCGGCGTCGATCAGGTCGCGATGATTCGCCAGCAGCCATGAGACTCCGTTGTCGTCTCCGGCTTCTTCGTCGGCGGTCAGAGCCACGATGATGTCGCGCGAGGGGACCCATCCTTCTTTCTTCCAGCGAATCATGTTGGCGGCGAGGAAGGTGGCGCCTTCTTTCACGTCCTGCGTGCCGCGTCCGTAAAAGTAGCCGTCTTTCTCGATCAGCTTGAAGGGATCGAGATCGGGCGACCAGTCTTCCTTCCTGGCTTCGACTACGTCGAGATGCGCGAGCAGCAGGATCGGCTTGCCTTCGCCGCGACCATGCAACCGCACTACGACGTTCTGCTTACGGGGAATCTTTCCCCCCAGAAAAATGTCGTCGTTGCCGAAGCCTGCCTGGCGAAAACGCTCAGCCAGCATCTGCGCCGCAGGTGTCGAGCCGACGCCGGACTCGGCGGTGTTCATGTCCACTAATTCCTTGAAAATGTCATGGGCCAGGCGATCGGTCTCGCTGGTTTGCGCGAAAACGCCGGCCGCCGCCAGCAACACGAGTGCTACGACGCGAATACAGGTTTGCAACCCATCCTCCACGGGGAATCAGCCATTGTAGCTGGTCAGGTCTGAAATCGCGCAGCACTGATTTCACAAAAGGCGAGTGATGCCATCCAGCCTCAGGGCGAGATTCCGGAAGCCGGCTCTGGGAGCAATCCGAATTTTTGTAACGCGAGTGGTTGATTTCCACTTCTCATATCCAGCCACAATCGCGGCTGGAAGCCCTGTTGAAGGTGACAGTTGTGATCGCGAGTCGAGCCGCCTCAACCTAGACCCTCACCTCTACTTTCAGCGACCAATCAGTTTTCGGACAAACACTTTTTCCGAGGGGTTGAAGGAGTGCAAACAAAATGAAAAACGCGATTCTGCTCTTGGCGGTTCTGTTGTTGGCCGTCAGCCTTTCCGCTCAAGATGAGGGAAAAGCAGATGTGTATCTCGGCTACGCATACACCCGCTTTAATAGCGCCACATTTGTCCCGGCCTTTTCCGCTAATGGAGGCATCGGCCAGCTTCAGTACCATATAACGCCGATGTTAGGCGTCGTCGCCGATTTTGGGGGCACGCACAACGGAAACATCTCAGGCTTCCAACTCGATCAGACCGCCTTCACCTATATGTTCGGGCCGCGCATCAACCTGCATCCTCATGGGAAGGCGAAGCCTTACTTCCAGGTAGAGTTCGGCGGGACCCGCGCATCGAGAAGCTTTCCACTCACTGCCGGCACAGTGAGCCAGGTGGCCGCTCTGTGCTCGACGTCGAGCGGGTGCAGCGGCGATCGATTCAGCAGCACACAAAATGCGTTTTCCATGCTGGTCGGCGGAGGCGTGGACTTGAAGATAAAGCAGCGGATCACCTTCCGTCCGATTGAGCTCGACTATTACCTGACGCGCTTCCAGCCAATCAACGCCCAGGGGATTTTCCCGCAGCAAAATTTCAACCGCAACCAGAACAACCTGCGCTACTCAACGGGATTCAAGTTCGCTTTCTAGGCACGAACAGCAGCGAACCAGGAATGCGCGAAGCGATTGTGCCTCGCGCATTTTTTTTTGCCTAGACTAGTCTATGGTTTCGGCGGAACGTACCCGGTTTTGAAATAGACCTGCACTGGCTGCGAATTTTTCGGTCGCGTAACCCGCACGCGAATCTTGCGCCAGTTTGCATTCCGAGTGCTTTGGTTGGGCCGATAGCCAAGCACGTACTGATTTCTCAGCTCCGAACTGATGCGCCCCGCTGCGGCGGGAATCTTTGTAGCGCTATCGACGGCGATTGTGCGACCACCGGTCACGTCGGTCACCTGCGAGAGCCAATGCTGCTCTGCCAACTCTGAAAGCTTAGCCAGCACGAAAGCCGAGGGAGCGTCGCAGATGTCGATCGCATAAATCTGGACATCCGACTCCATCACCAGGCTGCGAATCTCGTGCAGGGTGTAGCGGCTGGAATTGTCGCCACCGTCGGAGATGATCACCAACGCTTTCCGCTGATACTTTGCCGAATGTAGCTTCATCACCCCAGTGTAGATTGCGTCAGCCAAGGCTGTTGTTCCCTTTGGCTCGATGTTCGCGAGTTTTGCCTGGATAGTTTCGCTCGACCTGGTTGTGTCGGCTAGAAGTTGCGGACGACTCGAAAAGGTGACGACGAAATAATCATCTTCGGGATTGGCATTGCTGAAGAACTGATCGACAGCCTCGCGAACCGCCTCAACTTTGTTCTTCATGCTGCCGCTGAGGTCGACCAGCAGGCCCACCGAGATCGGTGAGTCTTCGGAACCAAAATATTGGATTTGCTGCGGGACGCCGTCTTCGGACACCGTGAAGTCCTGCTTGTTGAGATTCATGACGGGGTGATTGCCGGAATCCGTCACGGTTACCGGTACGAGGACGAGATCGACATCGACGCGAACCGGCCTGAGTCGGACGGAGAGCGCGGGACTGCCATCGGCGGTGGGAGGCGGCGAATCCTTGGCGGGCACCGGCAGCGGAGCGACGTGGACATCGTCGGTCGATTGCGCTTGAGCGCGGCAGGTGAGAAGAAAAAAGCTGAAGCAGGTGAGAACGACGAAACAGAAAACCGAATGGGCCCTGAATGTGATCATGACAGCAAATCGACGTGAGTCTTTTTTCGTTTGGAGGTTGCAGCCCCAGCGCAACCCTTGCCGGACAGATCAGCGGAGCCCGCTAAGCATACAGCAACTCGGTCGAGGAGAACGGAAAATGTTGCTGGCTCTCATGCGATTGAAAAGTCGAGGCCAAGCTCCAAATGCGGCTCCCAAAGCGCTCTTTCATGGTGATGTCAGGTGGGTTGGATTGCGTCGACCAGACGAACGGCGCCAACCGATTCTTTTACGTCGTGCACTCGCACGATGTGCGCGCCCTTCAGGATGGAGATCACCATGGCGGCGAGGCTGCCGCTGAGTCGTTCGGATGCAGGCACATTCTCGCGGCGCGAGAGTCCATCCGCGGCCATCGCTCGTCCGATGAACGACTTTCTGGAAGTGCCCGCCAACAACGGAAATCCCAAAGACGCCAGCTGGTCGAGACCGGCCAGCAGCGGATAGTTCTCTTCAAAGCTCTTGCCGAAGCCGAACCCCGGGTCGAGGACGATTCGCTCGCGAGCGATGCCATCTTCCTGCGCCCGATTCGCGGCCAGTGAAAGTTCGTGCTTCACCAGCGTGACGGGATCTTCAAGCTTAGGCAGCGTCCGCCAGGTCTCCGGCAGGCCGCGCATGTGCATCAGCACTATGCCGCAATCGAGGCTGGCACAGGTCTCGGCCATATCTGGATCCCACTGGAAACCGCTGACATCGTTCACGATCGCTGCGCCATTCTCCACGGCAGCTTTGGCGACGAAGGCTTTGTAGGTATCAACGGAAACGACAGCAGACGGTCGCAGCCGCCTGATCTCTGCGATCACCGGGATCACGCGCGTCAATTCTTCTTCGGCGCTGACAGATGGCTTTCGCTCCTCCGCGAAAGAGGATGCGTGCGAGATCTCAACCGGCGCCCCGGGACGAGTCGATTCGCCGCCAATGTCGATGATGTCGGCACCTTCATCGAGCAGACGAAGTGCGTGATTCACGGCGTCGGCGCGATCGAAGAACTGGCCGCCATCGGAAAACGAATCGGGCGTCACATTGACCACGCCCATGACGAGCGTGCGCTCGCCGAGTTCGAGCGTACGGCCTGCGATCTGCCACCGAAAGCGCGGCCTCATGCGTGGATTGTAAATGGCGAGCTGTTCGCGCAAGCGCCGATTAGAAGGCGATCTCTGGAGTCGCCTGCAGTAGCGTCCTGGTGTACGCCTGTTGCGGCGCGCTGGTGATGCGTTCAGTTTCGCCGATCTCAACCAGCTTGCCCTGATGCATGACGGCGATCCGGGTGGCGAGATAGCGGACGATCGGCATGGAATGCGAGATGAAGAGGTAGGTCAGCCCAAATTCGCGCTGCAGTTGAGCCAGCAGGTTCACGATTTGTGCGCCAACGCTCACGTCGAGCGCCGAAACCGGCTCGTCGGCCACGATGAATTTCGGACGCAGTGCCAACGCACGCGCAATCCCGACGCGTTGGCGCTGGCCTCCACTGAATTCGTGCGGGTAGCGATTGAGCGCTGAAGCATCGAGCCCCACGGCCTTCAGCAGTTCGCCAGCTCGCTGCCGGCGCTCTTCGCGACTGAGTTTTTCGTGGACCACGAGCGGCTCCGCGATCACCTGCTCAACCTTCATCCGAGGATCGAGCGAGCCGAACGGGTCCTGGAAGACGATCTGCATTTCACGCCGCAACCGCCGAAGTTCACTCGGCGAAGCGGCAAGCACGTCGGTTCCGTCGAAGAGCACAGATCCGGCAGTCGGTTCGATCAGCCGCAGAATTAGACGACCAAGCGTGCTCTTTCCGCACCCCGATTCGCCCACCAAACCCAAGGTTTCGCCGGCCTGAATCTCAAGCGAGACGTCATCGACAGCGCGAACCGGCTGCGCGCCGCCGGAATAGATTTTGGCGAGATTGCGAACCTCGACCAGGGCCATGAGTGAACAGTGTCGCCCGCGCTGACGGATTCGGCAAGATGATGGAAGGATCGGCTACGACTAGAACTGCGATTAGAACAGCTGGAGGCCCGACTCGAATTCGCCCGAACTGTGTTTCGTCCATTGCACGTGCGTGGTGGCTTCTCCCCAGGAGAAGAGGACGCGCACTTCCTGGCCTTCGCTTAGTTCGCGCGGCGATTGCAAACGCAGTCCGTGGAGGCTGAAGTCGAGCAATTTGGCAGCGAACTCCAACTCTTTCTGGCCGTCCCAGACCACAAGGGTGACGTTGCCTTCCGCACCGAAACGCGGTTCGCCGCGGCGCTCGTCATCGACGTTAGGCTTGGGGTAGTAAGCAGGAGAGGTTGCCATAAATGGAGATTATCGGTGACGCGTGTTACAGGCAATTTACGAAGGTAACTTGCAGCGGAAAGGTTGCTTCGCGACGGTAAACTTGTCAGACGCACCTACCATTCGGCAGTTTCGGCTGACATCGGTCATTTCCGACTGCTAATGTGTACAGCTTATGAATGGAGTCCATCTCTCGCTTGAAGGGAAGGTTGCGCTCATCACCGGCGGATCGCGTGGCATCGGCGCGGCCACTGTGCGGCTGTTCGCCGAAGCCGGCGCCAAAGTAGTGTTCAATTACCAGAAAGCGAAAGCGGAAGCCCAAAAACTGGTCGCCGAACTCGGCGCCGACCAATGCCATGCCGTCCAGGCGGACCTGGATTCTGCCGAATCTTCTGAAGCGTTGGTTTCTGCCGTCGTCGAGCGCTTTGGAAGGCTCGACGCGGCGGTGCTCAATCACGGCATCTGGCCCGCCGAGGACATCGGCATTGACGAGATGACGTACGAGCACTGGCACCGCACGATCGACGTCAACCTGAACAGCGTGTTTGGCTTGCTGAAGCACATGGTCGCGCAGATGAAACGCCAGGCCGGTGGGGGTCACATTGTCCTGATCAGTTCCACTTCCGGCCAGCGCGGCGAGGCCTATCACTGCGACTATTCCGCTACTAAGGGCGCGATCATCAGCATCGTCAAAAGCCTTTCGGCGGAACTGGCCAAAGACCGCATCTATGTGAATGCCGTGGCGCCTGGGTGGGTGCGGACCGACATGGTCCAGCCCGTCATGGAAGATCCCAAGACCGGCGAAAAGATTCGCAATACCATTCCCATGGGCCGCATTGGCGAGCCGGAAGAAATCGCCGGCCCGGTGTTGTTCCTCTGCACCAAGTATGCGGGGTTCGTCACGGGCGAAATCTTCAACGTAAATGGGGGCGCGGTGCTGGTAGGCTAGATGTAACCAGTAGTTATGCGATCAGCGTCTAATCGGAACACGATCAACATGAAGAGATTTTTGTCCCTGCTTTTTGTCCTGATGGCCTGCGTGGCCGTGGGACAGGAACCTGCCCCGCAGAACCCTCCTGCTGCCACGAAACCTATTGTCCCGGAGAGCGCGAACTCGCGGAAGGCGCGCGCGATTCTTCAGCAGATGATCCAGGCGCTCGGCGGCCAGGCCTACCTCAACGTCCAGACCATCGAGCAGGAAGGCCGCACCTTTAGCTACTACAACAATCAACCGAACAGCATGGGTATCCCCTTCTGGCGCTTCGAGAAGCTGCCTGACAAAGAGCGCTTCGAACTCACCAAGCAGCGCGACGTCGCCTACATCTACGTCGGCGACAAAGGCTACGAGAAAACTTACAAGGGCGTGGCGGCTATGGATCCGGAGCAGTTGCGCAATTACCTTCGCCAGCACCTGCATTCGCTCGAATATGTGCTGAAGGTGTGGCTGCCCGATCCGACCACGGCGCTTTTCTATGATGGGCCGGCGGTCGCCGAACAGAAGCCGTGCGACTCGGTGACGCTGATGAACTCGAAGAACGACCCCGTGACCATCTTCATCAATACCGAGAATCATTTGCCTGTGAAGAAGACATTTCAGTGGCGCGATCCTGCGGACAACCTGAAGAACGACGAAGGCGAGACGTTCGACAATTGGCGGATGGAGCAGGGAATCCCGACGCCGCACACGATCATGCGCTCACACAATGGCGATACTACCAACGAACGATTCCTCACCGTCGTTCGCTATAACACGCCGATGGCCGACTCGATGTTCGACGCCAGCGTGACCTACGATCCGTACAAGCGGAGCGGGCCGCGCCAGTAGCGTTGCGATCACAAGAGCTTAAGAAAAACGGAAGGGTTCACGATTTTGATCTTGCGGTAGATCTTGATTGTGAGCAGATGGTTGTCGCCGGTTACGATGAAGTTCGCCTTTCCCTCGGCAGCGCATTCTAGAACGCGGTTGTCGTCAGGATCGGAACAACGATCGACAAGAAATTGCGGGGAAACGGAAACGGACAGTTCCCAAAGCGGATCGCAAGCTGTGCGGATCAGGTTCCTGGGCCAGGAGAACTTTCGCGCCAGAACCTCTTCAACCTCGTCTCGAAGGGGAGGGGATGTTAGTAAGGTGAAGGTACGTTCTTCGGCGCACTGCAATATTCTTGCTGGATTTCCCCCGAAGAGGAACGCCGAGACAAAGATGTTGCTGTCGAGTACCGCTCGCATCAACGCACCGAACGGCTGCGCTTCTTCCGGCTACGGTTGCCGCTTCTAAACTCGTGGATTGCGCGGACCACATCCTGCTCGTTGCGAACTCCAGCAGCCTCGGCACTGGCGCGACCAAACTCTGTAATTCCATCCCAACGTCTTTGCCTCTGGTAATGGCGCAGTGCTTCGCGAACCAACTCGCTCATGGTACGGTTTTCCCGTCGAGCCAGTTCTTGCGCCTCTTCAAGCATGGGAGCAGGCAAGGTCACCGAGAGTACTTTACTGGACCGCATAAAGTATTATTTTATCACATCAAGTCATATCGGAGTTGCGATCGTGAGAGTCGTTCGAATAACGTCGTTTTGTGTCACCCTACTCGTCGCGCTGCATGTATTGGCGCAGAACCCGACCTCCATCGCACCTTCCACCAGCGACGCCGTGGCACACATCACGAAGTCCATCATTGAAAACGGCAAGGCTTACGAATATGACCAGCATCTGGCCGACGACATAGGGCCGCGGCTGACCGGATCCCGCAACTACCAGCAGGCGGTGCAATGGAGTGTGGAGCAGTTTCGCAGCCTGGGTCTCGAAAACGTTCACACCGAAAGTTTCGCGTTGAATGCGGCATGGGAGCCGGAAATCAATGCCGTCGGTCGCATGATCGAGCCGCATGAGCAAACGCTGCACCTGATCTCCGTCGGCTGGGCGCCATCGACGCCGGCTGGCGGCATTCGCGGCAAAGTGGTTCTGATTCGCAACCTGCTCTTGCCGGAGATGCTGAACGAAGATCGCGACAAGATCCGCGGCAACATAGCGCTAATCGATCGCAGCAGCTATTCGTTTCCCAATGGATTGATGGTGGGCCAATATTTCGCGGCGCTAAGTTCGCTCGCCAGGTACGGAGCCCGCGCGGTGCTGGTTGGTGGTGGACGCAGCGCCAACGACGTCGAATACGGCGGCGCTGCAACGTCCGATGGATCGATTGCCGCCCTGCCGATCGCCCGCCTCGGACGCGAAGACCTGCAATTGCTGGTGCGCCTGCTCGAGAAAGGTCCTGTAACGGTGGAGTTCAGCTATCGCAACCGGATTCGCACTCCCGCGCAGGCTGACAACGTCGTTGCCGAGATTCGCGGCCGCCAGCTTCCTGACGAAGTGGTGATCATCGGGGCGCATCTGGATTCGGTGCAGTCCGGAACCGGCGCGCAGGACAACGGCGCAGGGGTAGCCAGCGTGCTCGACGCCGCCCGCGCAATCAAGGCTTCGGGAGGCGTTCCGCGACGGACCATCCGGTTCGTGCTGTTTGGCGGCGAAGAAGAATGGGAACTTGGTTCGCAAGCCTACGTCACCAAACATGCTGCCGAACTCGATAAGTGCGATGCCATGCTGGTGACCGATACAGGCTCCGACACCGCGTTCGGCTGGATAAACAATGGCCGCGACGATGAAACTCCGGCGCTGAAAGAGTTTGCGCCTGTGCTCCACGAATTCGGCGGCGACGGCATTTCGACCGACGCCACCTACCTGCTTCACTCCGACCACACACCCTTCTACGCGCGAGGTGTGCCGACACTCATGCTGTGGACCGACATGACCAAGTACCTCCAGTTCGTTCATCAGCCGGGTGACACGTTCGACAAAGTAGAGAAAGACAAGCTCGCCAAGGGTACGGCGATTGTCGCCGCGACAGCCTTCCTGATCGCCGACAGCGCAAAATCCTTCGCGGCTCGCCAATCGCAAGCCGAAGTTGAAGAGACGCTGAAGAAGGTCGGGCAATACGAGGGCTACCAGGACTTGAAGAAATATTCCGAGAAGAATTGAAGGCGCTAAACACCTGCTGCGAGCAACGATGAAACCTGATCGCGAGCGCTGGGCGAGAGTTCAACACCTTGAATCAAATGTCCGTCGATTTCGATGTCGAGCTTGCCATCTTCGAGCCTCATCAGCCGCACAGCGTTCAGACTGCGGATACGATACGTCATCGGCCGACGCAACCTGCCGTTTTTGAAGGTGGCAACTGCCCAGCAATCGCCAAGATAAGACAAGCGGTACGTACTGTACCCCTGCCAAAAACTGCCTGACGGTAGTTCCAGGACAGTTTCAGTTGTAAAACGGTCTTGCAACGGCTTCAGCCATTGCCGTACTTGGGAACGCTCCAAGTCCCAACCGGAACCACTACCCTCTGCCAGCGCCGAACCTAGTTTCCAGATCGGATAGGCAAGGACGGCGATGACGAATCTCGTATAACGCACTTCGGAGGTTTCAAAGAGCAGCGAGCCTACGCCTACTGCGAAGAACATCAGTGCCAGCATATGCAGCGAATAGCGCCAGCGAAAGAGGAGAGCGATTGTGGTAATGACGGTGAATGCTGCCAGCGCTGTTACCGCGAGCGTTTCTTCGCGCGAGGCTTCCGAACCGATAGCCAGTATGCTGAAGAGGACAGAAAGAAACACACCGAATTTCTGGTAAGTACGAAGCAAACCCCCGGCGGCCTCTGCCTTGGCTGCGAGATCGAGCCGATCGATTTCGCCGAGATGACTTTCCACGATCGCCATTGTTGTTTAACGTCGGCGGGAATTCAACGGGAACCCACAATTCAGCGGTGTCTAAGTCCCGGTTTAGAACTCAATGCGGCGTTGGTTTTTCGAACGCTTTCAGGTAAAACTCCGCGATCCGCTTCCTGGCGTCGAAGCCGTGCCACGGCTCGCTCGACGGCTGACCGACAATTCCCCGCACCAGCGGGCCATGATCTTCGCGCGGATACGTGACCAGTTCCACCGGAACCCCCATCTGCCGCAGCGCGCGATACATCTCCTGCGACTGCCCCAGCGGATCGGTCTTGTCGTCTTCGCCCTGCAGCAGCAGGAACGGCGTGGACGCATGCGCGGATCCGGACAACGGACTCTGACGCCATGCGTCGGGGACGTGCTCCCACGGCTTGCCGAAGAACCATCGGTCGTACCACGATCCATTTTCGGTCCCGTATTCGCTGTACTGATCGATGACCGGCGCACCCGAGATGATTGCCTTGAAGCGGTTGGTCTTGCCTTCTACGAAGCCGGCCATTTCGCCTCCATAGCTGTAGCCATAGAGGGCGAGGCGATCGGCATCGATGGGGAAATTCTTCACCACGTAATCGACTCCGGCCATCACATCGCGATAGTCGCCGCCACCGAGGTCGTTTTTGTTCGAGGCCACGAACGTCGCGCCGTAGTTCGTGCTACCGCGAACGTTAGGCCGAAGCACCGCCCATCCTTGACCGATCAGGAAGTTGACGAACGGATCGTAGCCGTCCTGCCACGCGCCCGTCGGGCCGCCATGCACATCGACGATGAGCGGCACGTGCTGCTTGTCGGCTTCCGGTGGAAGATAGAGCAGGCCTTCGATGGTGAACTGCTCACTCTTCCAGCGAACCGTCTTCGATTCCACGGCGCGGGAGTTCTCCGGAACGAGCGATGGAGTGTCGAGCTTGCGCGCGGGCTGATCAAGACTCGCCGTGTAGTACAGAGTTCGGGGCTGCGTGCTCCCAGTACCGAAAAATACCCATCCCGACTGGCTTTCGTTCGTATTAAACGATCCTGCCAGCGGCGTTGCGAACTGTAATGTTACAGGTGCGCCGCCGGAAATCCGCACGGCGGTGGTGCGTACTCCGATCCCAAGCGACTGGATTACCCCTCCCGCAGCGAGTCCTATGGGCGGCTCGTGTTCGACCGATCCGTTCAGGTCCTGCGTGAGGTTGTGCACCGATTTCGACTGCAGGTTGAACTCGTACAGATCGAGATATCCCGGAGGCGCATCTTTCTCAGATTGCGCGTGATAGTAGAGGTTGCTGCCATCGTGCGACCACGCGACTTCGTCGACCGTCGCCGTCAGTTCCTTCAGTTCGGTTGCCGCCTGCCAGTCTTTCGCCGACAAGAGAAACGCCTTTTGCGCGGGACCCAGGTCCGACTGGTTGTTCGGTGCTTCGGTGACAACCAGCAATTGCGCTGAATCGCGACTCCACTCGACACTCCTCACGTCAGGAGCCACGCCGGCGCGTGTTAGCTTCTCGGTTTGTGGATCGAGCAAAAACAGATGCGTTCCGTGAACGCTGTGATCGACCCAGGTCGCGTCGGCCTTATCGTCTTTCTGTTTGCGCTCGGCGGGACTTTCGGGATCGTCGGCCAGGATCGCGATCGTCTTCCCGTCAGGAGCGACGGCGAATTCCGAAACGTCGATCGGCTGCGGCTCGTTGTTCTCGTCGGGCTTGGCCGACGACTTTGTTGTCTGAATGGCATCCGGTGGCTGGGTTACGAGCGGCGCGATCTTCAAGTTGAACGGCTGCGCCTCGCCACCCTGCATCGACAGCCGAAACAGTTGCGTGTGCTCGCCGCGCTTGGCAAGAAACAAAATGCTGTTGCCATCCGGCATCCACGCGCCAGCCGTCTCGCCACGATAGTGTTCCGCCTTGCCTGCAGGCGTGAACGTCATCTGCCGATACTTATTCGAGTCGATCTCGGTAATCCAAAGATGCGACTGTGCCCCGTCGGCGGTCGATTCGTTGATCCGGTACAACACGCGACGGCCGTCCGGCGAGAGCCGCGGATCGTTCATCGATCGGAAGTGGCGCAGGTCTTCGTTGGTGGGAAACTTTCCTTGCGCAAACGAGGCGAGAGATTGCGAAGCCAAAAGGAGGATGGCGCACCAGCGCCCGAATCGAGCCATTTGCATGGCGGAGAGTATACGCGGTCGCTATTCTCGGGCTGCCGAATCCGCTCGGGACCCGCTACTTCCCGATGCAGAAGCTGCCAAAAATCAGGTTCAGGATATCGTCGGCCGTAGTCGCGCCGGTAATCTCGTCGAGCTGGCGCAATGATCCGTAGAGGTCGAGAAGAATCATTTCGTGCGGAACGTCTGCTTTGGTGGAACCTGCTGCGGCATCGAGGGACCGAATCGACTCCATCACCGCATTGGCCTGCCTTAGGTTCGTAAGAAATCCGGCCTCGGGTTGAAGCCCATGTTCGCCAGAGATGCGTCGCAGAATCTCGGCGCGCAGATCTTCGATTCCCGCACCAGTGACGGCCGAAGTTGCGATTGCAGGTTGGCCCACTTCGCGTGCGACCCCGCCACACACGTCAATTTTGTTCAGCACCACCAGCGCGGTACGCTGCTCGACTTGCCGCAACAGCTCCGCGTCTTCCGCCTGAGCGGGTTGCGAGGCATCGAGCACCACCAGCACCATGTCGGCATCGGCGAGGGCTTCCATCGATTTGCGAATGCCGATCGACTCGGCCTCGTCGAGTGCGTGGCGAATGCCGGCGGTATCCACCAGTTTGACTGGAATGCCGCCAATCGCGACGGTTTCGCTCACCAGGTCGCGCGTGGTTCCCGGCGTGGCGGTCACGATAGCGCGCTCGCGCTCCACCAGCCGATTGAACAGACTCGACTTCCCTACATTCGGACGCCCCACGATCGCCAGCGTCAGTCCTTCGTGGACCAGCTTGCCGTAGGAGAACGATCGCTCGAGCTCCGCGAGCGCTGCCCGCACTTCGGCGATGCGCGTGAGGATGATCTCGGAAGCCAGCACCGGTACATCATCTTCGGCGAAATCGACGCCCGCCTCCATCAGGGCAATCAGCTCCACTAACTTTTGCTTTACCGGCTGAATGCGCTTCGAGAGTGCGCCTTCCAGTTGCTGTGCCGCAACGCGCGCCTGGTAGAGAGTCTGCGAATCGATGAGATCGCGCACCGCCTCGGCTTGGGTAAGGTCGATGCGGCCATTGAGAAACGCACGCATCGTAAACTCACCGGGTTCCGCGAGGCGCGCTCCACGTTCCATGGCGAGTTCGACAATGTGCCGGAGCACAACTGGTGACCCGTGCGCCGAAATCTCAATCAGGTCGTCGGTGGTGTAGGAGTGCGGCTTTTGGAAGAACGTGACGACGACTTCGTCGATGCGGTCGCCGGTCTTCGGCTCAATCAGCTCGCCAAAGATTGCGCGTCCCGCTTCGAGTTCCCGTCGAAGTTTAAGCAACGGCGCGGCAATCGCGCGCGCTTCCGCTCCCGACAGCCGCACCACGCCGATCCCACCGCGACCCGGCGGCGTTGAAATCGCAACAATGGTGTCATCGAGATTCATGAGGCGAGTCTCCCACACAACCAAAAGACGGTCGTCTGGGGCACCCGAGAGATTATCGTCTGCGCCGGAAGCTTGGGGCAGGCTTGCTGCTCGGCTTGTAGTCCTTGGGGAAGACGGCGACGCGCCGGTCCAGGCCCATGCCTTCCGACTCGGTCTTCAGGTCGTCGTAGCTTCGCAACGCCAGGTGCACGATGCGGCGCTCGCGCGAGCTCATCGGTCCAAACTGATAGGGGCGGCCAGTCTCGCGCACGCGATCGGCAGCCACTTTCGCCGCCAGCTTGAGTTCTTCGATCCGGCTCGAGCGGTGATTCATGCAGTCGAAGATCACCTTGTCGTGCTCGTCGTGCCGCAGGTTCAGCGATTCGAGCGTCAGCAACTCGAAAGAGCGCAACAGCTCGGCGTTGCGCGCCAGCACCAATTCGCTGTCGGGACCCGACAGCTCGACAAAAATCTCCGGCCGCTCCCAGTCGCGATCGTCCGGAACCGGCGGATCGATGGTGATGCGATAACGGAGGCGGAATCCGCCATTCTGGATGAAGGTCTTGAGGAGGGATTCGATCTGGCGAGCGCTGGCTACTTTGTCCGCAATAGGCATAGCTGAATCTTCTCTTGTATCAGAAACCGGCGGGTTCCGAAACAGGTAGCGCGCCCGTCCGCTCGGAACCTCTACCGCCATCGGTCCCCTCGCCACATTTTGACTACAATGACAGCTTCGTATGCACTTTGTTTACAGTGCGTTGCTGGCCCTCACGCTGGTGCTTTCCTTCCCCTGGTGGGCGCTGCAAATGCTGCGCAGCGGGAAGTACCGCGCCGGCCTGTCCGAGCGTCTGGGTCGTGTGCCACCTCGACTGGCAGACCCCGCCGGGAGGCCAACAATTTGGGTTCACGCGGTCTCCGTCGGCGAAGTGCTCGCGCTGGGCGGGCTGATCCAGCTTCTGCGCAGCCAGAATCCCGAGCATCGCGTGGTGATTTCGACTACAACCCTCGCTGGACAAAAACTTGCCCGCGAACGCTTCGGCCAAAACGACGTTTTTTACTTCCCCTTGGACTTCGCCTTTGCCATTCGCCCGTATCTCCGCCGGCTTCGCCCGGAATTGATGGTCATCGCCGAAACCGAGTTCTGGCCCAATTTCCTGCGCCTGACGCGAATGTCCGGCGCCAAGATCGTGGTCGTGAATGCGCGCATTTCCGACCGTTCGTTTCCGCGATATCGCCGGTTCCGCGCGCTGTTTCGCCCGGTGTTGAAGAACGTCGATCGCTTCCTTACCCAAAGCGACATCGATCGCGGACGTCTGATCGAAATCGGCGCGCCCGCCGACCGCGTGAGCGTCAGCGGCAACTTGAAGTTCGACATCAAGGCGCCCAAGGTCTCCGCACTCATCGGACAGCTGCAGGCGGCGATTAAATATTCCGGCGCTAACCCGATCATCGTCGCCGGCAGCACCGTCGAAGGCGAAGAGCCGCTGGTGCTCGACGCATTTCGCCGCGCGCTGAAGTGGTATTCGAACGCGACTCTCATTCTGGCTCCGCGGCACCCCGAGCGCTGGCCCGCCGTCATCGAGCTTCTACGAGCGAGCGGCCTGCCGTGGTGGCGTCGCACCGAATGGACCACCGATACGCCCATCGCCGGCGGCATCTTTCTGCTCGACAGCATTGGCGAACTCGCCGCCCTCTATCATCTCGCGACCGTTGCCTTTGTCGGCGGAAGCCTGGTTCCGCGCGGCGGACACAACATCCTCGAGCCCGCTCATTACGGCGTACCGATTTTGGTTGGTCCGCATAACGAAAACTTTCGCGACATCGTGGAATTGTTTACCCGAGCCGGCGCCGTGGACATCATCTCCCGCGAGAAATTTGCCGACGAGTTGCTTCACCTGCTCGACACGGAACAAAAGCGAATTCTTTTGGGACGCCACGCGCTCGATGTTGTGCGCGCCAACTCTGGCGCCACGGCTCGCACAGCCGAGGTGCTGGCCGGATTCCTTCACCGCGCGCCACGCGCTGCCCGCAAGCTGAGGCGCGTGAAATGATCCTGGAACGGCCGCTCACATTCCTCTTTGGAGCCGGCGTCCATTGGCGCAACCGGCTCTACGACGGCGGCACTTTGACGACGCGAGAACTCGTCGGCCCGGTGGCGAGCATAGGCAGTATCAGCGTGGGCGGTGCAGGCAAAACTCCATTCACGATTTTGCTGGGGACATTGCTGAAGCAACGCGGAATCAGCTTCGACATCCTGTCGCGCGGTTATGGACGCGAGACCAAAGGTGCAGCGATCGTCGACCCCAACGGATCGGCAAGCCATTTTGGCGACGAACCTTTGCTCATGGCGCGCAAACTTGCCGTTCCCGTGGTCGTCGGCGAAGATCGCTACGAAGCCGGACTGCTGGCCGAGAAAACACATGGGGTGCGGCTGCACCTGCTGGACGACGGATTCCAGCACCGTCGATTGCGGCGTCAATTCGATATCGCGCTGGTCACTCGTGAAGACCTCAGCGACTGCCTTCTCCCCGCCGGACGATTGCGCGAGCCGGTTTCATCGCTCGCACGCGCCAACGCCGTTGTCATCATTGGTGACATCAGCCCGCAACCTGTTCCGCCGGGAATCAAGACGACTTGGCAGGCACATCGTGACATCGCCTTGTTTCAAGCGCCACCAAGGCCGATCGCCTTCTGTGGAATCGCCCGGCCCCGCCGCTTTATCGAGCAATTGCGCAACGGTGGCATCGACCCTGTCGCAACCTGGACTTTTCGCGACCACCACGCCTACACCGAAGCGGACGTCCGGTGGCTGCTGCGCCTGCGGGAAAAGTACCAATCCGGCGGTTTCATCACCACCGAGAAAGACGCCATCAATCTTGGTCCCATGATCCAGCAGCTCGAACCGGTAGCTGTTGTGCAGGTCGAAATGTCGCTCGAAAATCCCGGCGCCTGCCTCGACTTCCTGCTCCGCTCGCTGAAAGAGCGCGGCAAGCCTGCGCCATGAAATAATCACAGGTTCACCATCAAGCTTTGCAGTCACAAGCTTTGCAGTCAGAAGATCGACAGACTTGAAAAACAGCCGACATACCGAACGCCTCCGCCACATCGTTTCGACCTTTCCCGAAGTAACGGTAACGGTAGTCGGCGACCTGGTGGCCGACGAGTTCATCTTCGGCGAGATTTCGCGCGTCTCTCGCGAGGCGCCGGTGTTGATCCTGAAGCATCGCGAGCGTGAAGTCGTTCCCGGCGGAGGCGCCAACGCCATCTACAACCTCGCCGATCTCGGCGTAAACGTTCTGCCCGTGGGCGTCGTCGGCAACGACGAACCCGGACGCCTGCTGCTGCAGAAATTTCGCAAGAAGCGCATTCCGCTGAGCGGCATTGAAAAGTCCCGCGAATATTCCACCGTCACCAAGACGCGCGTACTCGCCGGCATGACGCACACCTCGCGCCAGCAGGTGGTACGCTACGACCGCGAGCCTGAAAATCCGCCGTCAGAGCGCGAAGTCCGCCACCTGATGTTCAACGCGCGCAAGTTCGTGAAAGCCTCCGACGCGGTTCTCATCTCCGACTACGGTTACGGTTCGGCGACGCCGGAAATCGCATGGTCGCTGGTGACGAGCGATCTGCCGCTGATCGTCGATTCGCGTTACCGCATGCTGGCCTACATCGGCATGACCGGAGCGACTCCAAATGAGCCCGAAGTCGAAGAGGCGCTGGGCGTGAAGATCGGTCACGATCGCGAAAAGCTGCACTGGGCAGCCGAAGAATTGATGCGTCGCATGAAGCTCAAGTCGCTGGTGATCACCCGCGGACGCGACGGCATGCTCGCCGTGGAACGCAAACACAAGCCGGTCGAAATCCCCATCTACGGCAGCGACCAGGTCACCGACGTTACCGGCGCGGGCGATACCGTGATCGCCACGTTCACGGCCGCCATCGGCGCAGGCGCCTCCACCGAAGAAGCGGCGCGGCTGGCCAACTACGCCGGCGGAATCGTCGTCATGAAACGCGGCACCGCGACCGTGACTCGCCAGGAACTTCTTGACGCGATCGAAACCGATACTGCCAGAAAGCATCACGCCGGACATGAATAAAGTCCTCAGCCGCGAACACCTGAAACAGCGAGTCGCGGAGTGGCGGCGCTCGGGCGAGCAGGTCGTCATGGCCAACGGCTGCTTCGACGTCCTGCACGTCGGGCACATTCGCTATTTGCAAGCGGCGAAGGAACTCGGCGGCAAACTGATCGTCGCTGTCAACGCCGATGACAGCGTGCGTCGACTGAAAGGCGCCGGGCGTCCGGTCATCCCGGAGAACGAACGCGCGGAAATACTGGCCGCCCTCGAGCCTGTCGATGCGGTCGTCATCTTTCCCGAGCGCGATGTGCGCGCACTGCTCAACGAGATTCGTCCCGACGTGCAGGCCAAAGGCACCGACTACACCGCTGATTCCGTGCCAGAGCGCGACGTGGTCACTTCCTACGGCGGACGCGTGGCCATCGTCGGCGACCCCAAAGATCACTCGGCAACTGGGATCATTCAGCAAATCAACGGGACGGCCGCAAAGAAGTGAGCGCGCCGCAACGAATCCTGATCGTCCGCCTCGGCGCGATGGGCGACATCATTCATGCCATGCCAGCGGTTCTCCTGTTGCGGACGTACTTCCCCAACTGTCAGATCGGTTGGGTGGTTGAATCGCGCTGGAGTGAACTGCTGCGCTCCCACCCCGACGCAAAGCCGCTATCCCCAGAACAGCCGTTAGTTGATTTTGTTCACTTGGTCGATACCCGCAAGTGGCGAAAGAACCTTCTCGCAGGCGAGAATCGAAAAGACATGCTCGCCGCTTTGCGTGAAGTCCGCGATATGAAGTACGACATGGCGATCGACTTCCAGGGAGCGCTGAAATCGGCCGCGGTCGCAAAGCTTTCAGGAGCGCCGGTCCGCTGCGGATTTGCCAAACCGTGGGAAAAGCCGGCCTCGCTCCTGTACACGTGCAAAATAGATGTGGATGCGGCGCATGTGGTGGACAGGAACCTGCAGCTTGTTCGTGCTCTCCCGCAACGATCTCAATTGGCGTTGAATGAAGATTCCTTCCGCCTTCTATTGCCGCTTGGCGATGAGAAGTGGCTCACGCAGAAGTTGCACGAGCTGAAGCTGGTGCATCCCTTCGCGATCCTCAATCCCGGCGCCGGTTGGGGAGCCAAGCAGTGGCCTGTCGCTCGTTACGCCGAGCTTGCTCGCGTGCTCGGTAAGGATGGCGTTCACTCGCTGGTAAATTTCGGTCCCGGGGAAGAAGAGCTGGCAAGAACGATAGAAGAACAAAGTGACGGTTACGCTATCGCCGCCCAATTCACCATCTCCCAACTCATCGCCGTCACCCGCCGCGCTTCTCTCTTCATCGGCGGAGACACCGGGCCCCTCCACCTCGCCGCCGCCCTGAAAGTGCCAGTGGTAGCGCTTTTTGGTCCCACCGACCCGGCCCGCACCGGCGCTTACGGCACCCGCAGCGTCGTTCTACGCGATCCCAGCAGCATCACATCCCACAAACGCAACCGCGAGACCGAAGCTGGGTTAATGAACATTACGTCGGACCAGGTGATCGCCGCTGCTCGCCAATTCCTATCGGGAGCGCCGGCATGAACTGGTCGCGCATCGCCAAACGCATACGCGTGCCGTTGGGGTTTTTGCTGGCGATCGCCTATTTCTGGCTGGCGCGTCCGACGTGGACTTCGATTCTGATCGGCGCTCTGGTCGCAATCGTAGGCGTCGTGATTCGCGCCTCGGCGTCCGGTCACGTAAAGAAAAATGAAGAGCTCACCACCACCGGCCTTTACGCCTACACGCGAAACCCGCTCTACCTGGGATCGATCGTGATCGCCGCCGGATTTGCCGTTGCCGCCCGCAGCCTATGGATCGTCGCCATACTGGTTGTCATGTTTGTTGCCATCTACGTGCCTGTCATTCGCGGCGAGGAAGCGTTCCTGCGCGCAACCTTCCCGCAACCGTTCGACGAATATTGCCGGCGCGTCCCGCGCCTTGTCCCGCGACTGACACGTGCTTACGAAGGTTACGGAAGTTTCTCGTCCGCGTTATATCGCAAGCACCGCGAGTACAATGCTGCCGTGGGCACCGCAGCCATGCTGGCGGCGCTGGTAGTCAAGCTCTTGTGGTTCCAACATTGATCGCCAGGAGTAGATTTGCGGCCCCTGCTCGCTAGATTTTCCATCCCTCTGCTTTTTGTAACGATGATGGTTGCGCAACAGCCGCAGCCTGTACCTTCTCACGCGCCCGCTGCTCCTGGCGCCGTGATCGGACCCGTTTCCCACATCATTCCTCCGCCCGCCAACTTCGTCTTCCCCGAAGAGACTTACGTGTACAACGCCGAATGGCGCATCTGGAACGCCGGCACCGTCACGCTCGGCATCTCGCGGGAAGGCACGCAGCAGCGCGTCAGCGGATCGGCCGAATCCATGGGCGCGGTCTCCATGCTCTATCCAGTGCACGATCATTTCCAGGCCCTCTTCGATCCCAAGACCGGATGCTCCATCAGTCTTCACAAGCACACCGAAGAAGGCCTGCACAAACGCGACACGCTTATCAGTTACGTTTATTCGCGCCGCAAGGCCACGCTCGACGAAACCAACCTTAAGACCAACGAAACCAAGCACGTCGAAAACGATATTCCCGGCTGCGTCACCGATGTCATCTCCGGACTGATGTACCTGCGCACGCTGCCGCTGCTGGTCGGCACTAGCTACACGTTCCCCGTCAACGACGGCGGTAAAACCGTCGATGTGACGGCAAAAGTCGAGGCCAAAGAAACCATCAAGGTTCCCGCCGGAACCTACCAGACCATCCGCGTGTCACCGGAAAGCGGTGACAACTTTAAGCTCAAGGGCAAAATCTGGATCTGGTATACCGACGACGCGCGCCACATCCCGGTGCAGATGCGCGGCAAAATGTTCTGGGGCACGCTCGACTTCAAGCTCACCCGCACCGACACAGCGAAAAAGTAACGCAATAGTGAATTGTCCCTTCACCGAAGCAGGGGCAAAATCGTTTTCCCAGGCGTCCTGTACTCAGTCATCTGGAGTTTTGAGCGTGAGTGCTATATATACGAATGCTGTATGCCAAAACGTAAGATCGCTTCCATCGCGCTCGTCTTTTTCATTTTGGGTGCTTTTGCTCGCGCAGAGAACAAAGATCAGCGGGCGCAAGAACTTATCGAACGCGCTTCGCAAGTTTCTCTAATTGCATCGAAGACCGCATACCACGAGACTGTGAAATTCGTTATCCACCAGCCATCACACACGGACGTTTCAGGCACGTTCCGGCGCGATTATCTTGACCAAATGCATTATCGGGAACGACTCATCAGCGCGGATTACGACGAAGTACTCGTTGTCAGCGGTGACAAGGGATGGCGCAACGACCCGGGCCTTTATCCACCCGCCACGCTGATCGCCCTCAAGAGGCACTCTCCTCCGCTGGGCGCCGTCTTGGATATTGGATCGCTAAATTGGAAAGTGGAGACGATTTCGAGATCCAACTTTGGTGGTACCGACCTCGAATGCATTGAGTACCAGCAGAACGCCCAGACGATCTGCTTCGCCTCGGATGGAACCTTAGCCACGGAGAAGACCCCGGGCCAGACCACAGTCTACTCGCAGTATCAGCTGTTCGCGGGGACGAAGGTGCCGGGTCACTTTGATGTGACCACTTCGGAAGGGGCTCACCTAGAAGCCGACGTCGAGTTCAGCCCCGGCTCTGACATCAGACTCGAGATGTTTGAACCGCCGCTGTCCGCAGGGTTGACAGCCGTCACACCGCCCGTCTGTCCGGTTGGAGGAAGAGCACCCAAGCTCAAGACTGCCGCTGACCCTGCTTATCCTGATGGTGGGAAGAGCGGTACCGTGGTGCTTTCGGTTGTGGTTGGCACGGATGGCAAGACCCATGACTTAAGGGTGGTGCGCAGCGTGGCTCCGGCGAATGATCGCGAAGCAATATATGCCGTGAAGCAATGGAGGTTTGTGCCGGCGACTTGCGGAGGGCAGCCCCAAAACGCGCAGATCAATGTCGAGGTTAACTTCAATATAATTCGCCGATAACCCATGGCAACTGTATCGTTGGCATGGTTGGCTACTGCGCCGTCCGCACGCAGTGTCACTTGTACTTTTATTGCAGGTGGAACCGTTCTCTCATCAGGCGCTGCAGGCGGGGCTTATAGATGAGGTCGTAGGCAAGTTCTTTGCCGGGAAAAAGGTTGAGCGCGGCGCGCCGGCTGCTGGCTACCAGTTCCGACGCTTCTTCCAATGACAGGTCCGATTGTTCGCTGATCACCTGCATCACCATGCTCATCATGATTTGCAGGCGACGCAGGCGTTTGTTTTCGTCTTCGATCTCCGGATTGTAGGCTTGCGCTTGCCGAGTCTCTGGACTCTCCATGTTGGCCTCAGATCCCGGCCCTTTGGGCCGGCCCCGTGTTAATCTCGTCCCTCTTGCCATGGCGAACGGCTACGAAACACGAAAGCAGCAGGAAGTCCTGCTGCCTGAGTTGCGAACCTACCGCTCGCTTCTTAATTCGATGAGCAACTTCAGCCGAGCGTTGCGCAAATCCGTCTGCTCCGCAGGCTGACCCACATCCTGGGTTAAGTTGCGCGTAGAATACACCGGAATCGTCGCGCGGCAAGCGGTAATTCCCCGTAGCCGCGTGCCGATGGTCACCGAGAGGGTAATCTTCTGGTTCAGACGGGCCAGTTACGCTCTGCCCGCATCCAACGAAGTGGAGGAATCATGGCCACCCAGCCGTCAATGCATGAAGAACTCGTAGCCGTATTCGATACCGATCAGGAATCGGAAGCCATGGTGGTGCGCGGCCTGCTGGAATCGGCAGGAATCGAAGCCATCATCACCGCCTTCGACGCTCCCCAGGACGTTCTGCCCGGCGTGGGCGGAGTGGTTGTTCGCGTTTCTCCACACGAGGCCGACGACGCTCGCCAGATCATCGAGGAATACCGCACCCATGGCGCCGCCGAGGAAGGCGAGCTTAATTCCGAAGCTCCGGAAATTGGCGGTCCGGACGAAACGTAAACGCCTGCACCTTTTTTCCATCCAATAGAAATGTCAACGCTCCCATCGTATCGGTGCGATAGGTCGCAATGTGCCGCTCCGCGAGTCGCCCCAAAATTTCCGGCCGCGGATGCCCGAACGTATTCCCCGTCCCCACCGAAATGAACGCGTACCTGGGACGCGCCGCATCGAGCAACTCAGGAATCGTCGACGTCATGCTTCCGTTGTGAGCCAGCTTCAGCACCGTGCAGTCCGGATGCTCAGTCGCAACCGTCTCTTCCATCTTTTTCTCGGCATCGCCTTCGGTGAGCGCCGCTGTCTCGCCGTAACGAAATTGCAGCACCAGCGAATCGTTGTTGCGGACCTTCGCCGCCGGCTCCCAATCTGGCGGAGGCGATAACACTCGCACGTGCGTTCCTTCCCAGTCGAATTCATCTCCGGCCCGCAGCGACACGATCTTTACTCCCAGTTGCCGCGCTTTGGCCAGCACGGCGTGAATCGAATCCAAATCCGGAAGCGGACCGACCCACAATTCCCGCGGGCGAAAATTGGTCATCACCGAGGTCATGCCGCCGATGTGGTCCGAATGCCCGTGCGTGATCACGACCACATCAAGCCGCGAAAAGCCGCGCTCCCACAAGTACGGCGATACGACATTCTCGCCAAAATCGAATTCCGAATGACTGAATCCCAGTGGCCCTGCGGCATCGATCAGCAACGCCTTGCCCGTCGGCGATACCAGCAGCGTCGAGTCTGCTTGTCCCACGTCGATCCCTGTCACCTCCAGCTTTCCCGGAAACGCCACCACCCGCGCCGGAAACGCCGCCAAATAGAACGCCGAACCCATCAGCACGATCAACGAGGTGAACGCCACCACCCGCGATCGCCGCGCCATCAACAACGCGAGTCCCAGGCCGCCAATCGCCGTCGCGCATGCGATCATCGACGGCGATGGAATTCGCAAATCCGATACGCGCAACGATCCCGCCAGATGCACCGTGCCTGTGATCGCTTCCACCGACCAACCGGCAATCAACGCCGGAGCCACTGCCAGCGTGCGCGACAGATACGAAATCGCCACCGCCGCCACCGACGACGGCATCAGCACCTCCGTCAGCGGAACCACCAGCATGTTCGCCGGCAAGGCCGTCACCGTAATGCGATGGAAATACACCGCCATCGGCAGCACCAGCCCAACCTGCATCAGCGCCGAAATCGACAGCACCTCCCACACCGCCAGCACCGCACCAACCACTCGCAGCGCCAGGAATCGGAACAGCGGTTCCGGCCCCAGTCGAGCCAGCCGCGCAACCATCATTCGCAGCTCAACGCGAAACTGGGCGATCCGCGGAGGCAGGTTGACGTCATAGGTGACCAGCGTGAAGTTTCGCAGTCCGCGGCGCCATGGCTCGGAAGTCCGCTCGAGCAGCGGCACGCCGATCCCCGCAATGATCAGCACGCAAACGAACGTCATCACAAAGCTCGCGTCCAGCAATCCCGCGGGATCGAGCAGCATCACTCCCGCTGCCGCCACTCCCAGCGCATTCAGCGGCGAACGACCGCGATAAATCAGCCGCGCGACAAGATAAATCGACAGCATGAACGCCGCGCGCAGAATCGGTGCTCCACCGTCGCACAGCCAGGCGTACGCGAACGACAGCAGCACCGTGATAATCGACGCCGCCAGTTCGCCCGCGCGCAATCGCCGCGCCACCCAGAAGATCACGAACGCCAGGATGCTGACGTTCATCCCCGAAACCACCAGCACGTGAAACGTGCCCGACTTCTGAAAATCCGTGCTCGTCTCACGATCGATGAACGCCCTCTCGCCGATCAGCATCGCGTCCATCAGCCCCGCCTGCGGCTGAGGCCATATTTCGTGAATGCGCCGGATCACCGCCTCCCGCGCGCGACTCTGCCACATCCCAAGCCGGTCGCCGGAATTCGACGCGAGCACCTCCACCGACGCCGCCTTCCCCGATCCCAGCGCCACGATTCCCAGTTGGTGCAGATAGCCTTCGTAGTCCCAGGCACCCGGGTTGCGAAAGTTCTTCGGCGCGCGCAGCTTCGCCGTCAGCCGAATCCGGTCGCCATAACGAAGATTGGTTTCCGGAGCCGTCGCCGCATCGTCGTACTCGAACTCCTGCAGATGACCGTAAAGGTTCAGGCGCAGTCCCGCTGCCACGTCGATCTTTCCCGACTCGTTGGTCAGCGACTCTGTCTCGACGTCGATCTGTTCGTGATCGCCCTTCTCCGCATACGCGCCCGGAGAATGCGTGATTCTGGCAACAATGGTGACTGGCTGCCCATCGATAAACGGCGCCACCTGCGAGAGGTTGTTTTGCGCAACCCGCTGGTCGGTCTGCCCGATCATCGCCGTCCAGCCCAGGCAGACAATTCCCAGGTGCGCGATCAGCCACGCCATCCGCGGCCGCCGTGAAACCATGAGCGCGGCGCTGATCGACATCACCGTCGCCGCCATCGCAATCCACATAGGCGGACGCCAGCAATAATGAGCCAGCAGGATTCCCGCCGCCAGCGCGAGCGACAGCGTAAACATCGGCGCGCGAGGGTGCGCCATCTCCCCGGAAGAACCTGGGCTGAGGGTCATGCCCACAGTATTCGAGCTGGATCAGGAAAATGCAGCGACGCCGGCTACGTTGGGAGAGATTTTCAAGTGCCGAATCGGGCACGACTGCAGTTAGCGTTCCATTCTGAGCACCGTTTCAATATGGAACGTCTGCGGAAACAAATCGACCATGTCCGCCTTGACAACGCGATAGCCGCCCGCAATCAGCCCCGGCAAATCCCGCGCCAGCGTGGACGGATCGCACGACACATACACCATCGACTTCGGAGCCAGCTTCGTCAAGCCCGACACAACTTTCTTCCCCAGCCCTGCGCGTGGCGGATCAACCACCACAAACTCCGGCTTGCCCGTAGCGCGAGCCAGGAACCGTTCCGTCGTGGCCTCGATGGTTTTTGCGTTTCGCGGCGCGTTCGACTTCAAATCGGCGAACGACGCCCCGGCTGTCTCGACCGCAACCGCTCGTTCGAATTCCTGCGCCAGCGGAAGCGTGAACAGCCCCACGCCCGCGTACAGGTCCATCGCCAGCTTGCCCTTTGCTCCCGAACACACCAGTTCGAGCAGCTTCGATGTCACATGTCGATTGGTTTGGAAGAACGATCCGGCGCTCACGCGATAGCTGAATTCTCCAACTTTGCAGTCGAGATATTTTCGTCCGGTCAGTATGACCGCGTCTTCGGCTGTTTCACCTTCCAGTTCAGGCGCGGCCACCGCTTCATTCACGTTCCGCGGACGCGCCACCGCCGCGACGCCGACGATCTCTTTAACTCGCTCCTGTAAGGCCTCGGCAAATTTCGTTGCCGCTCGCTTGTCGAAATCGGCTTCCGTCAGGAACTCCAGCAGCAGGTTCTTGTCTTCGTCGTCGGCGAAGAACTCCACCTCAGCTATGCCCTTCGGTAAATCGGTTTCCGCGGCCATCTCCCACAGCGCACCGAGTGCTCGATTAATGAGCGGCGAACTGATCGGACATTCGTGCGTGGCCAGCAATTCATGCGACCCCATCTTGTGATAGCCGATCGCGAATTTCGTGCCATCGCCCGCGACGATAGCAAACTTCATCCGCGTGCGGTTGCGATAATGCAGCGGCGGTGACGCGTGCGTTTCGATCTCGGGCAGTTCAACTTTCGCGATGCGCGCCACTGTCTCGCGCAGAATCTCGCCTTTCAGCTTGAGCTGCTCTTCGTAACTCGTGTGCTGGTAGTGGCAACCGCCGCATTCGCCGAAGTACGGACACGCCGGCCCAATTCGCAGCGGACTTGGCTCGACAACACGATCCAGCTTCGCCCGCGCAAATCCTGTGCGTTCTTCGACAATCGTCGCGTCCACGCGCTCGCCCGGCAGAACCAGCGGAACGAAGACAGTTTTGCGCTTGCCGTCCGGCTGTTCGAGGCGGGCGAGTCCGTCACCGCCGTACACCAGTTTTTCGATCGTGATTTCCATGGGTAGATCAGACTACATATTCCGCGTTGGTTGAGATGCAGCCTTCCGATTTCATTTTCGTGGCAAAAAGTGAACTGGCCCCGGCAAACCGGGCTGCTTGAAATCGTAGTCAGCCGTAATCAGCACGCACTGCAACTGAGCGGCCGTTGCCAGCGCAAAGGCGTCCGCCAGGTGGAGTTTGAAGGTCAGGCGGTAGCTTGCTGCCAGCGACGCCAGGCGCTCGTCCACCGTCACCAGCGTCAGTGGGAGCGCTCCCAATTGCTGGATCTTCGCTTTGGCCGGCCCACCTGCGCGCTTCCAGCAGGTATAGATCACCTCGCTCCAGTTCACCGCACTGATGAAAAGCTCTGTGCGCTGATTGTAAGCGTCCAGGAATAAACGCTTCACCTCGTCGGCTCCGGCTTCATTGTCCAGATAGCGCAACACCGCACTGGCGTCGAGCGTGTGGTTCATCGTTCTTTATCGACGCGGTGGTCTTTCTCGCGCATTCCCTCAAGTGACGGCCCGGGACCAAACATTCCTGGCAGCTCTTCCACGAAGCTCTCGACCGTCTGGCAAACGACTCGCTGCCCATCGACCCAAAACACTACTCGCGTACCTGGATTGAGGCCAAGCCGCTTGCGCACTTCGGCGGGAATCACAATCTGGCCCTTCTCATTGACCACTGCCGTCTGTGCACCTGCTGGCGCACACTGGATCTCAGGTAATATCTTTGTCGCCATGGTAACCTAATTTTACTTCTTGTAATATAATGTCGTCAATTGTATCCCATCCTTGACTTGGTTACTCCTCAACCTTCTTCTTGGCTAAGCTGGACGTTCAGGCAATTAGGTGGAGGAGTTCGGTGCTACCCGATTGACCGCATTTAGATATTGCAGCCAGAGCCAACCGCCGAAAGCGACGGCTACAAGTAGAACAGACTCAACCTCGGAATTCCCGCCCTCTCCATCAACCGCTTTTGCAGGAATTGGCGCTGCAGATGATCGATTTGCGCTGCGGGCATCTTCCTTCGATAAGGCGCCAACTCGCGATCCGCTTCTGCCCGGATCGCCACCAGTTCGTCGTCACTGGCTCCGGCCATCATCGACGCTACCAGTTTTTCTTCCATCATCGTCAGGCGACGTTCCGTGTCTTCCAGCTTCAGCCTCGATTGCGAAGACAAGTCCTGCGCAAGTGCGCGCAGGTCAGACGCCATCTGTTTCACCAAGGCACGCGTTCCCGCCGGAACCGCGGCTTTCTCCAGTGCCTCCGCGTTCTTCCGCAAGAACTGCGACACGCGGTCACCCTCGAAACCGCTCTCCCGCTGCGGCTTTTCGGGTGCCGCTGGAGCCGCGCTTCCCGCGGCCGCAGCCTTCATCTCTTCCGCCGCCGCGAGTACTTCTTGCGCGCAATACGCCAGGCTGTTCACCTTGCGCGTTTTCGACGGACGCAAATCATACTTATCGAACGCCTCGTCAATCCCGCGCAGCGCCGCTTCCAGAGGCACGCCCGCATCCTTCCACGTTTCGATCAGCGCCCAGTCGAGCGTACTCAGCATCAGGATCGTTCCCCGCCGCTGCTGAAAGTGCTCCTCGATTTCCGTGAAGTAATTGAAGTAGTTCTCCACCGCGGAAAGTGTAAATGGCAGATCGGTGAAAACCGAGCAGCAGGAATCATGAAGGCGTGAAACAGATGCGACTCATTGGGCTTGGGCCGCCGCCGGCGACCCTTGCGGCCTTTACGCCACAGTGCCTCGTGTTCCGCCGCGCACGAAGTGCACGACGAGGGAGATCACTGCGAGAATCAGCAGCAGGTGCATGGCTGCGCCGGCGACATGAAATACCGCGAAGCCGAAAATCCAGGCCATCAGAAGCACCACAAACAAAATCAGGAAGAACATTGCAAACTCTCCTCACCGTTCGGGCTGCCGACCAACTTAGAGCGACGACAACGAATGCAGGTTGCACTGCGATTCGTGCAGCCAGAGCTGCCCGCCGGAGCACCGCAAACCTGTCGCAGGTTTGACGCTGCCGAAACGCTGCTGCTAAACTCAAACTTTCCCTATTCTCTTCTATTCAGGATAGTTACCTTGCGCAGTTCAGAACGCCATCAACTTAAACAAGACCAGTTTGCCGCCAAGACCCAGGAGACGATCGACTGGGCGTCCGCGCACCAGAATTCACTCACCTACTTCACGATCATTGTCGTCATTCTTGCCGCGATCGGCATCGGCGGCTTCTATTATCAGCAGAACCGCGAGCAGGCTGCCAGCGCGCTGCTAAGTCAGGGTTTAGACCAGTTCAATGCTCCCTTGGTTCCCGCCGGAACTCCTCCGGTTGCGGGCGAGCCGATGTTTACCTCGGCCAGCGATCGTGCCAAGGCCGCCAGCAATGTATTCATTGAAATCAGCCAGAAATATCCACATACCGACGCCGGAACGCTCGCCAAGTATTTCCTCGGACTCGCTTCCCAGGACATGAACGACAACGCCAAGGCTGAGCAGTATCTGAAAGACGTCGCCGGATCCGGCAACAAAGACACTGCGGCGCTCGCCAAGCAGGCGCTTGCAGGCCTCTATCACAGCCAGGGACGCGATCAGGACGCGATCGCGCTCTACAACGAACTGATCAATAAACCGACGAATACGGTTTCCAAGGCCACCGCGCAGATGGACCTCGCGCAGCTGTACGAGGTCAAAGATCCCGCCCAGGCGAAGAAGATCTACGCCGACATCGCCAAGGACAAGGACAACTCCGAGCAAGTGATCAGTATCGCCAACACCAAGATGGCCGCGCTGAAATAACGGCTGACATTCCCGCATCGTTCAACGCCGCTCAAATTCCGGGCGGCGTTTGCTTTGAGGCAGAATTCCCGCTTGCGGTGTCTAAACGGGAATAGCCGGAACGGCGGCGCGGCGCATCTCAACCTTGAGAGGCGCAGGCTTGCTGCCGATGCGCTATCCTTCTACCTGCAATGACGATCTTTCAAGCTGAAGAGTACGACTTTCAGAAAGCGCGACGCCGCAAAATCATCGTCACCGCCGTAATCATTGCCATCCTCGTTCTCGGCGGAATCGCGTGGATGTTTCGCAATTATCCCGAAGAGCGTGTGGTCGACAAGTTCATGACCGCGCTTCAGAACAAGGACTTCAACACCGCTTATGGCCTTTGGGTCGCCGACAAAGATTGGCGCCAGCATCCGCAACAGCATTCGCAGTATCCGTTCGCCGACTTCTATCGCGATTGGGGACCGAGCGGCGATTGGGGCGTCGTGCAGAGCTACCACATCGACGGCTCGACCGTGCCGTCAGATTCCTACAACAGCGGCAACGGAGTCGTTGTGGCAGTCACCATCAACGGGCGCAAGGAGCAAGCGGGCATCTGGGTGACCAAGAAAGATCACACCATGTCGTTCTCTCCATTCGATGTCGTGCGATGACCGGTCTCGGCAAACTGCTGATTGTTGGCGGCGGAATTCTGGTTCTGCTGGGGATCGTCGTCATGCTCGCCGGGCGAGCCAATCTTCCCATCGGGCGACTTCCCGGCGACATCGTTTATCGCGGTAAACATTCGACGTTCTACTTTCCCATCGTCACCTGCATCGTGCTCAGCATCATGCTGTCGTTCATCATGTGGATCATCTCGCGCCTTTCGCGCTGAAAAACTCCACCACTTCCGGCTGAAGCAGGTAGCGAATCGCCATGATCGTCAGCACGATCTTCACTCCGTGAACGACCAGCGGCACGATCTGGAAATAGCTGACAGCGGCGGAAACCGGCAGCAGCGAAGTCGCCATCAACAAGGCCGCAACTACAATCGCCAAGCGGCGTGTGATGCGCCAGCCGCGAAGCAATCCAAAACCAAGCAACGCCAACACCGCTCCGGCGGCGAAGTAGATCAACGGGCCCATGGTGACAAAGTCGCCCAGCAGATAGCGTCCGCTGGCGAGCGCGAGCGTTCCCGCCAGAACCAGAACCGCGCTGATGAGCAAATACGCTGCGAGCAGGAAACAAATGACGGCCAAAATGCGTATTCCCTCTGGACGCGTGCGCGGAGCCGGATCGGCGAGCAAAGTTGAGGACATGCCGATCATCATCATAGTGGCATTGGCGAAACATATTCACCGGTTCGCGCATCGCCAAGTATTTGTCACGCTTGCAATCAATTAACATCCAACAAATTTCATGCCCAGCGACCACTTCGACGGCAAGAAGTTCTTTACGCCCAACGCACCTCCGGAACGAGGATTCGGCTCCATCCTGCGATGGATGCTCACGCGCGACCAGGCGCAATGGCAGCCGCAGAGGCCGACGCCAACATCATTGCCGCCGGCGATGGTCGAAGGCTCTCGCCTGCTCGTCACTTTCGTCAACCACTCGACTGTGCTCATTCAAACCGCCGGCGTGAACATCCTGACTGATCCGATCTGGTCGGAGCGCGCGAGCCCGGTGCAATTCGCGGGGCCGAAACGGTTTAGCCGTCCTGGCGTTGACTTCGATCGGCTTCCGCCGATTCACATCGTGCTGCTGAGCCACAATCACTACGATCACATGGACGTTCCGACGCTGCGCCGCATCCAGCGCACGCACGCACCGCGCATCTACATGCCGCTCGGCGTCGACCGCGACGCGAAGTCGGCGGGCATCAAGCGGCCCAAGATCATGGACTGGTGGGAATCGGATCGTTACTCCGACGGTCTCACCGTTCATTGCACGCCGGCGCAACACTTCTCCGGACGCGGGCCGCTCGATCGCGACCTCACGTTGTGGTGCAGCTTCGTGCTCGAAACGCCCGGCGGAAATCTCTACTTCGGCGCTGACACTGGCTTCGGCCCGCACTTTCAGCAGATCAAGGATCGCTTCCCGCAACTGCGACTGGCGCTGCTGCCGATCGGCGCATACGCACCGAGATGGTTCATGTCGCCGGTTCACATGGATCCGGATGAGGCGGTGAAGGCGCACGAGATTCTCGATCCTGCGATGAGCGTCGGCATCCATCACGAGTGTTTCTCGCTGGCGGACGAACCGCAATACGAGCCGCGCGAGCGCGTGGAGAAACTCGCCCGCGAACGCCGTCTGAACTTCATCGTTCCGCGGAACGGCGACGCGATCAGCGTTCCCTAGCAGCCGCAGGCGCGAAGCATCAGTTAAACTTGGGCGTTGGTTGTCGGCTTTGTCGAATCGAGCTTCTCAATCCGAGCAGTTGGGCTTTCAATAGCCAATAACCAATCGACAATAATCAATTCATCCATGTCCCTCGGCGAACAAATGGGCCTGACGTTCCAGCCGGTGCGCCGCATCTTCTCGGTGCGCGACCTGGTGGCGGCGATCCGCACGCAAGTGGAACGCGAATACACCGACATTTGGGTCGAGGGCGAAATCTCGAATTACCGTCCGGCGGAATCGGGACATCTTTACTTCACGCTCAAGGACGATAACGCACAGCTTCGCGTCGTGATCTGGCGGACGCAGGCGCGACTGTTGCGGTTCAAGCCGGAAAACGGATTGCAGGTGATTGCGCGCGGACGCGTCACGGTTTACGACCAGCGCGGCGAGTTGCAGCTTTCCGCCGAATACCTGGAGCCGAAAGGCGCGGGCGCGCTGCAGATCGCATTCGAACAACTGAAAGCCAAGCTCGCGGCGGAAGGACTGTTCGATCGCGATCGCAAGAAGCCGATTCCGCGGTTGCCACGGCGAATCGGGATCGTGACGTCGCCTCGCGGCGCCGCGTTACACGACATGCTGAACATTCTTCGCCGTCGTCACGAGAGCGTCGGCGTGCTGATCTTTCCGGCGCAGGTTCAGGGCGATGCGGCAGCAGGCGAAGTCGCGAGCGGCGTGCGCTTTTTCAACCGCGCGAAGAGCGTGGATGTGATCGTGATCGCGCGCGGCGGCGGATCGCTGGAAGACCTGGCGGCGTTCAACGACGAAGGGCTGGCGAGGGTGATTGCCGCGTCGGAAATTCCGGTGATCTCCGCGATCGGGCACGAGACCGATTTCACTATCGCCGATTTTGTCGCCGACCTGCGCGCGCCAACTCCGTCGGCTGCTGCCGAACTGGTCATTGACTCCAAGCGCCAGTTGGAAGAGCTGGTTGAAGCCTTACGACGGCGACTGGCGCGGGCGGCGCGCTATCAGCTGCAGCAGATCAAGCTGCGGCTGACTGAGCTTTCGCAACATGGCGCGTTTGCGCGGATGCGCGAGGCGATCCGGCGGCGCGAGCAACGAGTGGACGAACTCGTTTATCGACTGGCGCAGGCGGAACAGAAAATCATCCAGGCGCAGATGCGGCGACTGTCGGTGGCGTCGACGCGGCTACGGCATCTCGATCTGAGACTGCGACTGAATTACTTTCATAAACAACTCGACACCCAGTCGGCATCGATGCAGAACGCCATGCGAACGGGTCTCACCCAGCGCCGCGCACGACTGGATCACCTGACGGCGCAGTTACAGGCGCTCTCGCCGACAAACATTCTCGAGCGCGGCTATGCGCTGGTATTCGATGCCGACGGTAACCTGGTGAAGGACGCGGCGCAGGTGAAATCGGGCGACGAGATCACCGCACAGTTGGCGAAGGGCAAACTCGGGGCTGTGGTGAAGTAGCCGGCCAGCCGCCAGATACCCCCTCCCCCCGGGGTGGTTCTTTAGAATCAACAGCTTAGGCCGGGAGACGTCGAAACTTTTGTTGAAAACAAAAGAGTTGTTAACTAGTACAGCAGAATCAGCGAGTTACAGGTGAAAGTTAAAGTGAGCTACTTGCCGGCAAATCAGTATGCCGGTTCTTCAGCGGACCAGTTTCCGGTTTCGAGTTTCAAAATCCTTTCCGTTTTTACTTCAACTTTTTGGGCGGGCCCAGGATTTGTACCTAATTTCCCCTCTATTTTTAATGGTACGGAATTGCAGGGGGTCGAGTGCCAAATCCGGGAAATTTATATTTGGTTTGTAACGTGTAGGTTACGGGGAAAATCGGAGTTTGGGGTGCTTGACAAGTTTTTCCCGTATTGGGAAGAAGAAAGGAAGACACGGAGGGAGGATTGGGAAAAGAAGATTGGTAATCGGGGAATTTGTAATTGGTAATTTGGAAAGACAGGCGGGCTGGTGGTGGGCCGCGGAGCTTCGCTCCGCCAGGGGAAAATCGGGTACCCACGGCTTCGCCGTGGGCTGAAAAGCTTACGTCCTCCGCTGCGCTCCGGACTTGAGGTTGGCCGATGCTTACTAAGGCACGCGGAGCTTCGCTCCGCCAGGGGAAACATATTTTTTGATCGGGTCCCCACGGCTTCGCCGTGGGCTGAGAAGCTTACGTCCTCCGCTGCGCTCCGGACTTTGAGTTGGCCGATGGCTACTAAAGCACGCGGAGCTACGCTCCGCCTCGGGAAACATATTTGATCGGGTACCCACGGCTTCGCCGTGGGCTGAGAAGCTTACGTCCTCCGCTGCGCTCCGGACTTTGAGGTTCGCCGATAGTTACCTCTGCGGAGCTGCGCTCCGCCCTGGGAAACATATTTTCGATCCTACGCCCAACGCTTACGCGTTGGGCTAGAAGTTGTTTCATCCTCGCTGCGCGAGGATTGGATTACGGGTGAAGCGGACGGTTACGGAGTTCCGTGCTGCGCGTGGATTGGGTTGCGGGAAGATGCGTCCTTCGATGGTCGATATCCCTGCCAGACGTATTCCAGAGCCTCGGGAAGAGTCTGCTGGAGGACGGGGCGGTCGACGTGGACGGCGTTGCGGGCGAAGACGAACTGGTAGTGGTAGCCGCGGGCGGCGAGCACGCGGGCCATGTTCTCGTTGGCGAGCACCCAGTCGTGCATGTTGTCGCGCATAACGTTAGGGTTAAAGAGATCCTGGTCGCCGACCTCCATCCAGATGCGGATGGGCTTAGGAGGAGTGTTGGGGATGAGGCGCTCGTGGAATTCCCAAGCACCGTGCGGAGTTTTCGGGTCGTGCGGCCACTGCTGGTTGATGAACGTACCGGAATAGCTGAGCACGCGGTGGTAGAGCTCGGGATGATACCAGGCCATGATGAGCGCGCAGGCTCCGCCGGAGCTGAAGCCCATGGTGGCGCGCGCGTCGGGATCGTGGGTGAGCTTGACGTGCGCCTGTTTCTCGACCAGCGGCAGCACTTCCGTTTCGACGAATTCGGCGTAGCGTCCGGACATGGTGTCGTACTCGAGTCCGCGCTCGCTGCCCTGCGCGTCTCCGCCGCCATTGGCGATGGCGATGGCGATCATGGGCGGCAGCTTGCCCTGCGGAATGAGAGTGTCGAGAGCGGCGAAGAGCGAAGGTGTGGGGCCATCGGCGCTGACGATGAAGGGGGCGGCGCTTCCGGGAACGTACTGCTTCGGAACATAGACGAAGACTTTGCGCGTGTAGGGTGCGGGATGGCTGGTGGTGACGACGAGAGTGGCGGGGTCTGCCGGATCGGGAGTACCGAAGGTGCCGGATTCGCGGACGATGCCGGGATAAAGCTCGCTGTCGGCAGAGCTCATGGTGAACTCCGTAACGCTGCCGTTAGTCAGCGCATCGTGTCCGGCAAGTTCGGGCGCGGGCGGATGAGTTGGTCCAATGATGAAGTTGCCATCGGCATCGGCGGGAGGGATGCTGCCGTCGGGCAAATCGCGGGCGGAGACATATCCGGGAGTATGCGGGTCTCGGACGGGAGGCGCAGGGCGGTCGGATTTCTGCGCGAACACAGGGATCACAAACACGATGGCGCAAACGAGAAGAGAGGGGTAACGGCTGAGTTTGCTGCTCGCGGAGTTAGACATAGAAATGCGGACGAGTCTAACCGATTCGAGTGCGATTGATTACGGATTCGTAGTGATTTCGCCGATGTTGGCGATGGTGCCTCCCTTGGTCATGGAGGGAACGCCGTCGATATAAAGGACTACGCCCGGGGACGGCGCCTCGGCTTCGTAGACGGTGCGGCCAAAGTAATCGGTGACATAACCGAGCCTGGTTCCCTGGGCGACGTAGGTTCCGCGATCGACCAGCGGGTAGAAGATGCCGGGCTGCGAGCTTTCGACGGTGTCGATTTTGCCGATCCAGACAGGATGCTCGACGGGTGTCGGGTTGCCGGGCAGCATCTTTAAATAGCGCATGACGCTGAGGGTTCCATTGACGAGCAGGTCGACGTCACGGGGTTCGACGGTTCCGGTATGGCCGGCTTCGACGGCGATGGCGGGCTTGCCACGAGTGTTGGCGGTGTTGTCGAGATAGCGGGAAGCGTTGGCGTCTTTGGGGCGGTCGGTGGTCACGATGATGTGATCGAGTCCGAAGGCGAGCACCATGTCGCGCGTGATCGCGTCGTGTTTCGCGTCACCCATCTTGGGCCAGTAAGCGTAAGGGCGCAGATTTTCGTCGAGATCGCCGCCGTGATAGTCGATGAGGTAATCGCAACGCTCAACGACCTGCTTGGTGATGGCGTAGGAGACGCGCTCGGTCTGGGTACCGGAAGGATTGCCGGGATAGAAGCGGTTCATGCTCTTGCCATCGACGGGGTTCAGGTGGGGGACCTTTTGCGTGAAGGAAGGAATGTTTACGAGCGGAAGAATGATGACGGTGCCGGAGATCTGGGCGGGATCGAGCGACTGGATCAGCTTTTCGAGCGCGATGATGGAAGCGTATTCGGTGCCATGAGAGCCGGAGACAAGCGCGAGAGTTGGTCCGTCTTTCGCGCCACGAAAGACTGCGACCGGGATGGAGGCGGCGGGATCAACGGCGGCGGGAACTTCGATGGTGCCGAAGGCTTTTTGTCCGGGCGCGGCGGTGGCAGTGCCGACCGTAAAGCTCTGGGCAGTGAGGAAGCAGGATGTAACGCAAACGATCGAGAGTGCGAGCAGGCGGGTCTTCATGGCGGTGGGAGTATAAGGGCAAAGGTGGGGGAAGTCGAACAGCGTCGGCCGGATTCACGGTTCAGAGCGAACGCTATTCAACGGCCGATTCCCCGCCCACTGTCTTCATGGAGCCGGATGCTGGGCCGTGAAATCGGAGCAGCAGGGTTTTTCTGACGGCTGGAAGTTCATGAACTCGATGCGAACGTCGTCGGGATCGAAGACGTTGAGCTGCATTTTGCCATCTTTTCCTAACTGTTTGTGTTCGTCGTTGTTCGGCTTCCACCCGGTCTTCATGAGGGCGGCTTCGGTGGTGTCCATGTTCTCGACGCCGAGCGCGAAGTGGTTCATCACGCCCACGAGACGATGGTTGGCGCTGCCGGGGACGTTGAGCATGTACTCGATCCAGTCGGTGCCGTCGGGGACCTGGAGGGAGACCCAGTCAGTACGATCGGGCTGCATGCCTCCATGCCAGTAAGGGCGGAAGCCGAGCAGGTCTTTGTAGAGCGGATTCATGTTGATGGGGTTGCGAACGATGAAGCCGGTGTGAATGATGCGGTGCGAGATGGCGCCCTGCTGATCGGCGTTGGTCTTGGGCTGAACGAAGGCGATGCGATGGCCTTCCTGATCGGTGATCTGGAATTCGAGGCTGCCGTCTTTCATCTTCTGAACCTTGTCGGGCACCTTCTGGTCGTGCGCGACGAGGTAGCGCAAGAGGCCGTTGGCGTCGGAGGTGCGGAAGCCGATGACCTGGATGCCGTCGTGATCGTCAGTGGCTTTGACGACTTCGACGTACTGATTTTTGCCGACCTGGTAGCGCGCGCAATTTTTGCCGGGGCACCTGGTCTCGGGCAGCATCAGCTCCTTGGTGTAGAAGGTGCGCGAGGCCGCGGGATCTTTGGCGTAGATGCGCACATACTCGATTCCCGTGATGGGCGGGCGTTTCGCGTCCTGCGCGAAGGCCGAGAGGGCGAAGAGGACCAAAACGGGAACGATGTGGCGGATGTTCATGGGCGCAAGCATAACGATTTTTGCGGTTGGTGTCACTTGCGCGAAAAGATTAGGAGCGATTATGCTCGCGGCCATGTTGACCCGTCGGGAATTCGGCAAACTATCAGCGGCGGCCCTGGCGTCGCTTGCAACGACAAAGTTAGAAGCGGCGGTGAACGAGCCGCTCGGCGTGCAGCTTTACACGATCCGCGGCGAGGCGGAGAAGGACCTGCCGCCGGTGCTGAAGGCGATCCAGGAGATCGGCTATACCGAGGTGGAGCCCTACTGGAATGTTTACAACCATCCCGCGAAAGAGCTGAAGCGAATGATTGCCGATCACGGGCTGACCGCGCCCAGCGGGCATTTCGACTACGACAAGATCGAGAGCAGCTTCGATTACGCGCAGGAACTGGGGGTGAAGTACATGATCTGTCCGATCCTGGCGGAGTCGATGTGGAGTTCACTCGACAGTTACAAGAAAGCGGCGGACAACTTCAATAAGTGGGGCGCCGAGGCGCAGAAGCGCGGGATGAGGTTCGGGTTCCACAATCACAACTACGAGTTCAAAAAATTTGGCGACACCGACGGATGGAACACACTTTTAGCGCAGACCGATCCGAAGCTGGTGTGGTTCGAGATGGATTGCTACTGGGTGACGCAGGCGGGGCACGATCCGGTGAAGATGATGAATAAGCATGGTGAGCGCATCCGCATGTTGCATCTGAAGGACCGCAAAGCGGGATTTCCGGCGTCGCAATGGAAAGACAAGGCGGCTGAGCACTTCACGGAAGTGGGCAGCGGAACCATTGATTGGAAGGCGGTGCTCGCGGCGGCGAAGAAGAACCACATTGAGCACATGTACGTGGAGAACGACGAGCCGGAGCGTCCGGCGATCGACAGCTTGAGGATCAGCTACAACTACCTGCAGAAACTGGTGGATTGAGTTCGATTGCTGTTTTGCGCGGATGATGCGACTCGGCACACCAGATTACTTCGGCCATGGCAACGCGCAGCGCTTCTTGCTGCTGGCGATGGCGAGGTCGATCACGCGCATGACGTTCAGCGCCTGTTCGGGAGTGACGGCGAGCGGGGCTTTTCCGAGAATCGCGTCTCGAACATTCTGATAAAACTTGCGGTAGTCGCCGGGAATTGTGGGCAACGTGCGTTCGCTATCGCTGGTAGTGATGGTGCCGTAGTCGTCAGGATTGTCGGCGCCCCAATTGGGATCGGTGATTTTTCGCCCGGCTTTCATGTCGTCTTCCTGCGGATCGATTCCGAACTTCACGAACGAGCCTTCGGTGCCGTGGACGGTGAAGCGGGCGCCATTTGCCGCCGCGAGCAAGGTGGAGCGCAGCAGCGCGCGCAGGTGCGGATAGTAAAAGGTGATGTCGAAAGAGTCGACCACGGCAGATCCGTCGCGAACGGTGCGCAGGTCGGTTTGTAACGCCTCCGGTACGCCGAAAAGAACCAGGGCCTGGTCGATGACGTGGGGGCCGAGATCGAAGAGCAGGCCGTTGCCATCGATCCCCTCCTCATTCCACTTGCCAACGCGAAGCTCGGGGCGATAACGGTCGAAGTGCGATTCGTAGGCAACGATGCGTCCCAGCGAGCCTTCGTGAAGAACCTGCTGGACGGTCATGAAATCGCCGTCCCAGCGGCGGTTCTGGAAGACGGTGAGAAGCCGATTCTGGCGAGCCGCGAGATGGACGAGGTCTTCAGCCTGTGCCAGCGTGGAAGTGAACGGCTTGTCGATGACGACGTGCCTGCCGGCGAGCAGGCACTGAGTGGCGAAGGGATGGTGAGTGGAGTTCGGCGTGGCGACCACGACGAGATCGACGGGGAGGGCGAGCAATTCGTCGACACTGCGGACGAACTCGACATCTTTCAAGGCAGGATCGTTCGAGCCGCTGCGCTGGACGATGGCGGAGAGATGGAGTCCGTCGACGGCGCGAATGAAGGGAACGTGGAAGACTTTCCCGGCGAGCCCGTAGCCGATAAGGCCAACGTTAATCATGGGAGTGGATTGTACAGCGGAGCTTGCATTTTCGGGACAGCGGAGCAGCGGCCCATTTGATCTGCGCCCCGTCCCATGCGTACGCGGCGGCCGATCAGCCATGGGCGGACGAGGGCGTCCGCCCTACGAGTTGGTGAATTGGCTGATACACTTTTCTCTTGCCGCCGAAGAAGAAATCCGGGAACTCAGAATCGGTAGCGACCGCCGAACCTCAGGCGCACACGCCAATGTATGTGGCGAAGACGCCTGACGATCCGCAGGAAAAAGGTCGCGTTTTCCTGATCGACTCGTATTCGTTCATCTTCCGGGCCTATCACGCGATGGCGCGGCAGCGGCCGATGTCGACGAAGACAGGCGTTCCGACAAGCGCGAGCTATGTGTTCATCAACATGCTGCGAAAGCTGCGCGAAGATTTTCATCCTGAGTACATCGCGGCGGTGTTCGATACGGCCGGGCCAACGTTCCGAGATACGCAGGCGAAGGAAGTGACGTCGGTGCGCAAGTGGGACCTGAAGACGCAGACGTTCCAGGAGATCGAGTACAAGGGCTACAAGGCGAACCGATCGGAGATGCCCGCGGATTTGGCGCAGCAGGTACCGTATATCCGGCGGGCACTGGAAGCGTACCGGATTCCGATCCTCGAGATATCGGGCTTCGAGGCGGACGACGTGATTGGCACGCTGGCGAAGCGGGCTGCGGATGAGGGTTTTCCGGTGTACGTGGTGTCGAGCGACAAGGACATGCTGCAACTGGTGAATGAGCATGTCTGCGTATTGAATCCGCCGAAGGACAATTTGATTTGTGACGCTCGCAAGGTGGAAGAGATTCTTGGCGTGCCTCCGGAACGCGTGATCGACGTGATGGCGCTGCGCGGGGATTCGATCGACAACATCCCAGGAGCTCCGGGGATTGGCGACAAAGGGTCAGTGGACCTGATCCAGAAGTTTGGGTCGCTCGATAACTTGCTGGAGCACGCTGACGAGGTCGATAAAAAGAGCTATCGCGAGTCGTTGCTGAATAACCGGGACACGATTCTGTTCTCGAAGCAGATGGTGACGATCGACTGTGATGCACCGATTTCGTTTGAGCCGGAACCGATGCGGGCGCGAGAGCCGGAAGCGAACTCGCTGCGAGAGCTGTTCACCGAGTTAGAGTTCACGTCGCTGTTGAAAGACCTGGTCTCGGAAGTGGATATCAGCGAAGCGGAGTATGCCGAAGCGAAATCGGACGCGGACGTGGAAAGAGCAGTGAAGGCGGTTGGCAAGAATGGCGTGCTGGCGATTGCGCTGGAAAACGCCGCGACTGCAACGACAACCGAGGAAGCGGAGGAGACCGAAGAGGATCAGAACGGGCAATTGTCGTTAACGCCAGCGGTACAGCCTGAAACACCGAAGTTGCAGCGGATCGCTGTGTCGGCGGCGAGCGGCAAGGCGCTGGGAGTTTCGCTCGACGATAGCGAGGCGGGTACGGCAGCGAAGAAGGCGCTGGAGCGGGAGGATGTGCGGAAGGCGATCCACGATTCGAAAGCGGCGATGCACGTGTTTCGCGAGATGGGCGTCGAGTTGGCGGGCGTGGCGGACGATCCGATGCTGTATTCGTACCTGATTAATCCGACGTATCCGAGTCACTCGCTGGGGGAAGTTGCGCTGCGGCAATTCAACGTCAAGCTCAGCGGGTCACTGCCGGAAGCCGCCGACATCACGGGCCGGCTGGCGGCGGTGCTGCGCGAGGAAGTTGAAAGTTCCGATCTAAGGAAAGTTTACGACGAGATCGACCTGCCGCTGGTGCCGGTGCTAGCGCGCATGGAGCAGGCTGGAGTCAAGATCGATTGCGATGTGCTGGCGGAGATGTCGAAGCGGCTCGATCGCGATGCGAATGCGGTGGCGGAACGGATCTACGAGCTTGCCGGGTTGCGGTTCAACATCAACTCGCCGAAGCAGCTTGGCGATGTGCTGTTCAACAAGATGAATTTGCCGAAGCCGATCAAGTACGGCAAAGGCAAGACAATTTCGACGGCGGTGGATGTCCTGGAAGGCCTGGCAACGGAGCACGAAGCGCCGCGGCTGGTGCTGGAATTCCGGCAATTGTCGAAGCTGAAATCGACCTACGTGGATGCTCTGCCGCAGCAATTAAATCAATGCACGCAACGACTGCACACGACGTTCGATCAGACGAATGCAGCGACGGGAAGACTATCGTCAAAGAATCCGAATTTGCAGAACATTCCGATCCGAACGGAACTGGGCCGCGAGATTCGGGCGGCGTTCATTGCTGAGCCGGGGCACGTGCTGCTCTCGGCCGATTATTCGCAGATCGAATTGCGGCTGCTCGCGCACTTCTCGGAAGATCCGCTGCTGGTGGAGGCGTTCCGCCGGAATGACGATATCCACACGCTGACGGCATCGCAGGTGTTTGGAGTGCCTCCGCTGATGGTGGATGCCGAGCATCGGCGGCGCGCGAAGGCGGTAAATTTCGGAATCGTGTACGGGCTGTCGCCGTTCGGATTGTCGCAGCAACTGGGGATCGAGCAGAAGGAAGCGAAGCGATTCATCGATGCTTACTTCGAGAAGTACAAGGGAGTGCGTACGTTCATCGACCGAACGCTGGAAGCGGCGCGACGGGAATCGAAAGTTCGAACGCTCTTCGGACGAGTGCGGCCAATCCCGGATATCAACAGCAGGAATCCCAACCTGCGCGGATTTGCCGAGCGTACGGCTGTAAACACACCGTTACAAGGGACAGCGGCCGACCTCATCAAGGTGGCGATGATCCGGATCGACGAAGAATTGCGCAGGAAGAAACTGCGGTCGCGGATGACCTTGCAGGTTCACGATGAGCTGGTATTCGAGGTTCCGGAGGCGGAGATCGAAACGATGCGTTCCCTGGTGCAGGATGAAATGCAGAACGCGCACCCGCTGCTCGTGCCGTTGCTGGTGGAACTAGGTGTTGGCACAAATTGGCGCGACCTCGACTGATTTTCGCCTGAAATTCCGCTCTCGCTTTTGCGACTCCGCAATACGGCTGTCATCTGAGACCTATTCCCAAAGAAGAGGTGGAGCAACTGACATGCGGAATTTTCTTACTGCAATCATGATTCTTGTGCTCGGCGCGATGTTGGCATGGGGCGCCGGAGCGATGCCGGACACGTTGTTCGTCCATTTTCCAGATGAAGTTGTCGTCAGCGCGAAGCTGACTCTGCCGGCAGGGAACTACAAGTTCCAGCGGATCACCAATCCGACGGATCCGGCGGTGTTCACGATCATTAATGGCGACAATCACCAGGTGATCGGGACCACGCCGTCGGCGGATCTGGCAGAGAGCAAGCAAGAGCAGCTTCACGCCGATTCGTCGGTGCTGATCGATGAGGTTGATGGCAAGAACTATCTCGACTCGATGACGATGGGCGGCAAGGGGTCGAGCTTCATCTTCCGCGTGCCAGCCGATGTACGGAAAGAGGCGGAGAAGGACGGAAAGCAGGTACGGCTGGAAGCGCACGTTGGCGGCCAGGAATAGCGAAGTTCTGGCGCGCGGCTAAAACGGGTCGTAACAGACGTAGTCGCGCTGAAGGATGATGAGGTCGTCCTGGAATTCCAGGAAGGTGGCGATACGTGCGTGCATTTCGCCTCCGGCGGGAATGCCTGCCACGGAGATTGCGAGCTTGCCGATCCAGTCGATCTCAAGTACGAGGACGTCGCCCTGCTCGACGGATGACAGGATGTCGTACTTCTGGCTGCGCATGACCTTTTGACCGCGCTCGGCAGCGGCCTGCATAGCTTTGCGATCGCTGATTTTGCCGGAGGGATTGAAGCGGTTAGGCAGGTCGTAGTGCGTGATTTCGGGGTGGAGGAAGCGGCCGACAGCCTCTCCGGTGGCGCCGCTCTCGATGGCCTTGACGTAATCGTGTGCGATTTGAAGGTATTTGGATCTGGTTTCGGTTCCTGCGCTGCTCATGTCACCCCCGGATGGAAATTATTGCATCGACTTTTGAGGGATGCGTCAACTTTCGTACCCAAAAATGCCAAATTTTGTCATCACCTATTGGCCATTCGGACCTGTCGAGTGGTGGAGGACAACAGGTGTCTTGAATGTAACTGCTTGAATCCAAGTATTTTAGGAAAAAGGAAGTGTACGGCGAACAACGTGCTGTTCAGAATGATGCACGAACACTGGAAGCGGCAGAGAGGGACATCAGAATGACGCGGGCAGATGTTAGTCTTAGCGTCTCGGAAAAACCTTCTACCGGATCCAAGCAAGCGTGGCACGGTTCCAACAATTCGAAGTTTGGCAGATGAATCGCGGTCGATGGGAGTTCGTGGCGTGCTTCCTGGAGTTTGACGTGGCGTATGCCGTAGCGAAGAACCGCAACGAACGAGTTCGATTATTGAAAGTGACTTACGAGAATGGGACGCCAGTAGAGCAAGAGGTTATTGCCGAAGTGGGCGCCACCAGGGAACAGCCGTAGAGAAGAAAGTTGTTTGGGCTTCTTCCACGGGGTTGAATATTCGCGCAAAGCAGCTTGAGCGCGGGCTGTTATCGAGTCATGTACCCTCCCCTCCGCGTAAGGGACTTCGCCGTTATTATGGCGGCAGCCAGGCGGCCCAGCCTGGGAAGTTGAGGGTCGGAGCTGCGCCAAAAAAGTGAGAGAGGCGAGATGGTACGGCAAAAGGGTTTTTCGTTAATCGAGTTGCTGATTGTGGTGGCGATCATTTTGATTATCGCTGCGATCGCAATTCCCAACCTGCTTCGATCGCGCATGGCGGCCAACGAAGCGTCGGCGGTATCGGGGATCCGCGCGATTACGACGGCCGAGCACGCGTATTCAACGGCGTATCCCGATCTTGGCTATACCTGTTCGCTAAGTTCGCTGGGGCCACCGGCGAGCGGCCAGCCTCCGACTTCTACAGGCTCGGACATTCTCGATCCGGTGATTTCGGCGGGGATCAAATCGGGTTATTCGTTTGCGTTGAATAACTGCTCTGGCACGCCGGGCTCGACTTACCAGTCGTCGGCGGTTCCAGTTACGGTTGGCGGAAGCGGACAGAGGGCGTTCTGCTCGGATTCGTCGGGCATCATTCAGTACGCCATTGACGGTGTTGCCGCGGATTGCGTATCGGGCAAGCTGGTTCTGCAATAAGTATTCGCCGCATAAGAATTTGGGCGTCCACCTGGACGCCCTTTTCGTTTTCTACCCGATTGCCACAGCCGCCAAGTTCAGCTTAGTATCCGAGAGAGTGGCTTCCTACGAACAGCATCCGGATGTGCGCGAGCGAATCGTGTCGGCGGCGCCGACGGATGACGATGCGTCGTTCGAACTCAAGCTGCGACCGCAGCGGTTAAGAGAGTTCATCGGACAGGAAAAAGCGAAGGAGAACCTGGCGGTAGCGATTGAAGCTGCCCGATCGCGCGGAGAAGCGCTCGATCACGTGTTGCTTTATGGTCCGCCGGGCTTGGGGAAGACGACCCTGGCGACGATCATCGCGAACGAGCTGGGGGTGATATTCCAGCAGACCTCGGGACCGGCGCTGCAGATCAAAGGAGATCTGACCGCGATACTGACGAACGTGCGCGACAAACAGGTGCTGTTCATCGACGAGGTGCACCGCCTTCAGCCGCAACTGGAAGAACTGCTTTACACGGCGCTCGAAGATTACAAGCTCGACATCATCATCGGACAAGGCCCGGCGGCACGCACGCACACGATGGAGTTGAAGCCTTTCACGTTTGTCGGTGCTACGACACGGGCGGGATTGCTGTCGGCGCCGTTGCGCTCGCGGTTCGGCGTGGTGTTGCGGCTGGAGTTCTACACGGACGCGGACCTGCAGTTCATTGTCGAGCGTTCGGCGGAGATCCTGAATGTGCCGATCGACAAGGAAGGCGCGCACCAGATTGCGTCGAGGTCGCGTGGGACTCCGAGAATAGCGAATCGGCTGCTGAGGCGTGTTCGCGACTACGCGCAGGTTCGTGGCGGCGGAAAGATCGACGGCCCAACGGCGCAGAAGGCGCTGGAGATGCTGGAAGTCGATCGCCATGGGTTTGACGAGATCGACCGCAAGCTGTTGCTGACGATTATCGAGAAATACCAGGGTGGTCCGGTCGGCGTGAATACGCTGGCGGCGGCGCTGGCGGAGGAACCCGACGCGATCGAAGAGATTTATGAGCCGTTTTTGATCCAGATTGGTTTTCTGAATCGAACGCCGCGCGGACGGACGGTGACGCACTTGGCGTACGAGCACTTCAATATCAAGCCGGGACGCCGGCAGAATACGTTGTTCTAATGGCTCAGTGGTTAGTGGCTGGTGAATGGGAGTTGAGAGTTGGGCGGGAGAATGAAGAAGGGGCGAGTTGTTGCACTCATTGCTGTGGTTGCGGTGGTGGCGATTCAGCTTTACCGGCCAGCGAAGACCAATCCTCACGAGGACGCGACGAAGACCCTGCCTGCGAGCACACAAGTGCCAGCAGATGTAGCGCAAACTCTGGACCGCTCGTGCAGCGATTGCCACACTTATCGCACGGTATGGCCGAAATACAGTTATGTCGCGCCGGTTTCGTGGCTGATCACCGACGACGTAAACGAAGGCAGAAGGCACGTGAATTTCTCTGACTGGGCGTCGTACTCGTTAGAACGCCAGCAACGTCGGCTGGGTGAAATCTGCGACGAGGTGACCGACGGCGGGATGCCGTTGCGACAGTACACGTGGATGCACAAGGGAACGGCGCTCGATCAGCAACAGCGCGATGCGATTTGCGCATGGACGAAAGCCGAACAGCAACGAATCACGGCGCGCACGGGCGTGCAGGTTCCGCAGCCGAAGCAGGGTGGAATGCACGGGCAGTAAAGATTGCCTGGTTCGCTTCGCGAATTTCGTCGGAATGACAGAGTTTACTGATCGCGCAATTGTTTCCGAACCTGAGTAGGTTTATTCTCCTGCCAGTTTCGTGTTTTGTTCACCAAGGGACCCGGACCATGGCCAAGCTTTTCGAGTCGCCCCGATACATCGCAGTTGAAGGCCCCATTCGCGTGGGGAAAAGCACGCTGGCGTCGGTGATCGGCGAGCGCCTGCACGCGCAGATGATCCGCGAGCCGGAGAATAATCCTTTTCTGGGTGCGTTTTACGACGGCGATCGCGGCGCAGCATTCCAGGCGCAACTGGCTTTCCTGGTACAGCGGTTCGAACAACTGGCGTCACTCGATGTCCCGAACTCGAGGAATGTAATTGTCGCCGATTACATTTTCGAGAAAGACAAGCTATTCGCGTACCTGAACCTGAGCGATACGGAACTTGATATCTACAACCGCTACTACAATCACTTCCGCGAACTAGTTCCGACACCCGACCTGGTGATTTATCTGCAGGCCACGCCTGAGGTACTCAAGAAGCGGCTGCGCAAGAAAGGCGCCGCGAGTGAATCGACGATCAGCGACGATTACATCGAAGAGGTAATCAAGGCATACGAACACTTCTTCTTTCACTACTCAGCGAGCGATCTGCTGATCGTAAATACCTCGGAGATTGACTTCGTGGACCGCAACGAGGATCTGCAGGAGCTGCTGCGAAAGGTCAGCGAGCCGGTGAAGGGAACGCAGTATTTCCTGCCGTTGGGATCACAGTCGGCTACCAGCGCTTAAAACATCCAGCGATCCCATGATCGGGTGATCGGGATATCTGAATATCTGGTTATCTGATTATCAACCAGTTCAGGCTTTGCGAATCATCACCCTCGTGCCGTCGGGCAGTTTGCCGTTCGTGACTTCGATGACTCCGTTTTTCACCACGCCCTGATAGATTCCGTTCGCCGGTTCAGAAGGTTGAGAGGCGGGACTGGCACGGCCTGAGCCTTTGTCCATTGCCTCATTCGCCAAGCGATCGGCGTGGCGGTTTTCTTCACGCAGAACGTGGTTGACCTGGAACCATTCGAGCTGGCGAATGAGACGCTGCGCTTTTTCGTAGAGCGGCTGAAGATTCTCGTTGCGGACTTTGTAGATGCCGCGGAGCTGCTTGACCATCAGTTCTGAGTCGGAGACGACCTGCACGGCGAGATGATCATTGCGAAGAGCCCATTCGAGCGCAGCGATCAGGGCGGAATATTCCGCGTAATTGTTGGTCTGGTGGCCGAGGTACTCACTCAGTTCGACGACGCGGTTGCCGTCCTGATCGGTGATATAGACGCCGAAGCCGGCAGGGCCAGGGTTGCCGCGAGCGCCTCCGTCGGTGTGAGCAGTGATGAACTGAGCAGGCTTGGCGGACGAAAACAACGGCTCCGAACTCCTGTGAAACGGATTCGTGCGAAACGGCACGTGGAGAGTGTAACTGAAGGCTGAGCGGTCCCACATCTGCCAAAAGAAGGCAAATGTGGGGCACCAGCTATTCTTCCTGAATGAGCGCCAGAGCTTTTCTCAAGCTCACGTCCATGCGATTGAACGAAGCGGTCAGCGCCGAGATTTCGTCTTTTCCGCGAACTTCCAACTGCGGTGTTTCCAGATCGCCCTTGCTCAGGCGATCGGCGTTGTCTCGCAGCCTCTGGACCGGCCGGATAACGATGAATACCAGCAACAAGTCAACGGCAGCGAGGGTGGCAAAGAAGATTCCGACCAGGTAGATCAACAGCCGGTTGTACGCCTTGTCGGCGATGCGGACCGGTAACGCCATCGGCACTGAGACGATCTGGGCAGCGACGATTTCATTTTCTCCCCAACCGAAGCCGTTGCCGGGACCGTAGGTGCGAATCATGGAAGCGGGCGCCGCTTCAGGAACGCTATGGCAGACCAGGCAGGCGTGTTTGGCGGCCATGGGATGCGCGAGATAGAGCGAGCGCCCGGTTGGCGTGTCGCGCTCGCCGACAAATTCCTTGCTATTCGGATTGTTGCGAAAGTAGTTGATGACGTCGGCTTCCCAGTCGATGGCACGGTCGCGAGGATTGGTGGGATTAAGGGTCGCTTCCTTGTAGGAATATTCGGGAAAATCTTTGCGCATGCGATTGAAAGTTTCGGTTGCCGCGTAGGCCGGCACGGTCTGACGGATGAAGTCAGGTTGTTCCGGCAACTTGTCGAGGAGCGGCTTGAGTTCTTCGACGGTGTAGCCACGCGTGGACTGCGCGCTCTCGACCATGAGTTCGGCCTGCTGCAACACCTGCTGGCGGGCGTTATCGACGAGGAAATCTTTTGCGAAACGGGAAACGAGAAATAAACCGGTGCCGAATAGCAAGATGAGGATGAGATTGAATTTGGTAAGAAGGTTCATTGCGCCTACCCCAGTGGGAGTAAGTGTAGTGGCAGACGCTGACAGATGCCAACAAATTGAGGACTAAGTCCGGGTGAAACTTCTCGATCCGAGGGTTATTCGTTCGCGGGCGCAGTGAACTCTACTCCACGCTGTTCATTTTCCTGCGCTGTTTTCTCGATGTCGATGTCAGCCAACGGATACTTCACAGATCGATTTTCCGACAAAGCCCACAGCGTTTTTCCGACGATGGCGTAGTTGCGAACTTCGGCGCGGTGTCCGTCGCGGAAGACGAGCACAGTGGCAGGACCAGGATTCTCGGTCTGCATGGGCTGCTGGAGTGACTGCGGGTAGCTGCGATCCGGACCCTGGGTAGGAGCGGGATTGGTGCGGGCGACGTAGTCGCGCAGACTGTCGTTTTGCGCACGGAGGTCTTGAATCTGCTCCGTGAGGCTGCCGATCTGGGCGTTCAACTGTTGCTGCGCGTAGTAGCTGGCCTCGTTATCGGAATCGTTGTTGTAGTAGCTGGAGTCGTAGGGATAACCGTAATAGCCGTAAGGATATGCGTACGCGTATGGGTAGTACGGATACACGTAGCCGGTAAAGAAGCGATTACGCGGAAAGAACGGATGCGAGTGGAATCCGACTCCGAAGCCGAAGCCAAAATTTCCGCAACAGGGTCGCACGAAGACTTGCGAACGCGTAACTACAGCTCCGCGCGGCACACCGCGAACAGACGCGACGGGCGCTCCGCGAAACGCTCCCATAGGCGCACTGCGAACGCCGCCGGTACCGCCGGCGCGCGCGCCTCCGCGCATTTGAGCGTGAAGAGGAAGAAGTGCAACGAGGAGGAAAAGCGTCGCTGAAACCACGCGTTTCATGGCTACATTCTACGCCCGTTTTGGCTGGCCAAATGTAAAGCCGAGGTAACCGGGTGCTGGTTACAAATGGACGATCTCGAGATCGCCCCATTTGTCGCGGAGGTATTCAGCGACCAGGCGGCGATGGCATCGGTCGGCCGTGGGCTCACTACAGAGCAGGCAGGAGTTCGCAATCAGCTCCAGGGCGATGGTTTCGATGTGTCGCTCGGACATGAGAGACAGGAACTTGCTCTCGTAGGCGGGCCAGTTTTGGTTGCTGCGGTAATCGTGGAGCAGCTCGGGCGTGGGTGCCAGGTCGGTGAGGTGAACATACTCCATCTGGCAGATCGCCTTCAGGAAATATCGCAGATCGTCACGCTTGGTGAATCCGGCGAGTTGCGAACTGTTGTTCAGGCGGACATCAACAAGGCGCGTGGCTCCCGATGAGGCGAGCGTGGCAAAGAAAGTTTCGGCGGTGCGGCGGGTGAATCCGATGGTGAAGAGTTTCAAGCTTCGTGGTCTTCCGGGCGAGCTTCTCCGCGAACGTTGGCTGTGTCGCGCTCTTCGGACTCGTCGCGAACGTAGGCGATTTTTTCCCCGTGTAATCGGTAGGCTGAGGCGACGATCTCGTCGTAGGTACGAAAGAGGTCGGGTTCCTCGAGGCGCAGCGATCGCAACATTCGCGAAACGGTTTCTTCGTGGGGCTCGGCACAGCCGTCGTCGAGAATGTGCAGCACCGAAACACCACGACGCGCCAGTTCACGGCTGACGAGAGCGAAGCGATGACAGTTGAGGGGTTCTTTCTCGGCGCACAAGAGTGCGAGGCGTTGGGAGGCCATGCCACGCTCGACGCGGTCGAGTCCGGATTGGAATAATTCGGTCTTCGCCAGCCGCTCATATCGGACGATGCCGTTCTCGTAGCAGGAGGGATCGTCGGAACGAGCACCAAGTTCGCGGCCCAGGAACACATAATGGACACCGGCTTCTTTGAGTCTCTTTTCGAGTGGTTCGCGGCTGAACTGAGGGTAACGGCGGCTGTAAGGCTGCGAGCGCACATCGCCGAGGGCGGTGATGCCGTGCTGCCGCAAGAGCGCGAGCATTTGCGCGAACTCACGGCTGGAGTGTCCGATGGTGAAGACCTGGCGGTTCATTGCTCGGTGGGAATCACTCCCGCAATCAACTTGTAACACGCGCGAGTGGATTCGAGTACTTCGCTGACGCTTACGCACAAGAGGGGACGACGAAGGTGGAGCACGTATCCAGGATCGCGTTTTTGCAGTTGGCGTTCGATCTCACAGTCCGTGACGGAGAAGATGTAGGGGACGCCGCTGAGAGAGAACTCTCCTCGAATGCGCCGGTGTGGTTCGCCGTTTTTTTCGCCTTCCACGGTGAGGGTAAGGTTAAGTGTCTCCGGCTGAATCAGCATCAAGGAATGTGAGAGGCAGGCTGTGTGCGATTCGGGGATTAGGTCGTTTCTGCCGTGGCAGGTGGATCCGGCGTTCACCCACAGCGGTCCGTTGACTTGCATTGCCGCGGAAAGTAGTGCACTGGGTTGAATCGTTCCGCGATAGATCCATCGCTTGCCGGGGTCGATGCGAGTGTTCTCAATCTGATAGGGGTGAGGATGAGGCGCGAGAAATTCGATTTCGATAAGGTCGAGCAGTCGCGGATCGCGCCCATTGGCATTGCCGCAAAACCGTTCATTGATGAGCACGCCTTTCGGCAACCAAGTGACGGGGCGAATCCAGGAGCCTGCTTTGTTTCCGTTCCATTCCAAGCCGGCGACACATCGGCCCTGGTATTTGCGCGAATTCGCCAGACAGACGATGGTCTTCCGAAAGGGCATATCCGGCCTGCGATTTGGTCAATCTAGCGGGAACAGCGGGCTGACGATGTGACGGTAGTCGCAGAGCGATGTGCCGAAAGCCGGCTTGTGGTGAGACAAAATGGATTTGGGAAGGAAGGAGCATAATGGTGCTCATGCTGAGCTATACCTACCGCGATATTGCGAAGATGATTGACCATTCGTTGCTGAACCCTTCGCTGACGACCGAGGCGCTTGAAGAAGGCTGCCGGCTGGCAGTGGCGTATGACGTGGCGAGCGTCTGCATCATGCCGTACGCGCTGCGGCGGTGCAGCGAGTTGCTGCGCGAGTCGGACGTGAAGTCGAGCACGACGATTGGCTTTCCGCACGGGGCAAACACGACCGCCATCAAACTGGCCGAGGTTCGACAGGCGCTTGCGAACGGCGGGCAGGAACTGGACATGGTGGTGAACATCAGCAAAGTGCTGAGCGGCGACTGGAGTTACGTCACGGATGAGATTCGGGCGCTCACGGATGCGACTCACGCGGGCGGTGCCAAGGTCAAGGTCATCTTCGAAAATTGCTTTTTGAATAATGAGCAGAAGATTCGCCTGTGCGAAATCTGCACGGATGCGAACTGTGATTGGGTGAAGACCTCGACCGGGTACGGTTCAGGCGGCGCGACGATGGAAGACCTGCATTTAATGCGCAAGCATGCCGGACCTCAGGTACAGGTGAAGGCCGCCGGGGGAGTGCGCGATCTGGACACTCTGCTTCAGGTGCGTGCTCTAGGCGTGAGCCGCTGTGGCGCAACACGAACTGCTTCGATGCTCGACGAATGCCGGAAACGGTTAGCGCTCGGGGTGATTGCGGTGGTGGCGGGAACGGCGGCCCCCGTAGGGTACTGAGCGATCGACGCTGGTGATCTTCATCTCGCGTCGCAAGCGCGTGTCGAATTCCGAGGCAAGAGCGAGATTTATAATCGGCGTTTCGACGCATGACGTACGATTCTGCCGTCTCGAAACTCTACGAACTCGGGCACGAGCTTTCGCGCACGCCGTCGCACAAGTTCGATCTGGCGCACATGCGTGTGCTGCTCGATGCGCTTGGCAATCCACAATCGAAATTCAAAAGCGTCCTGATCGCCGGCACCAACGGTAAAGGGTCGACAGCCGCGACGCTCGCTTCGATCTTGGTAGCCGCAGGTCACAAAACCGGGCTGTACACCTCGCCGCATCTGGTGAAAGTGAATGAGCGGATTCGGATAGATGGCGTCGAAATCTCCGACGGCGATTTCACGCGCATGTACGAGGAGGTCGAGCGGGCAGCAATATCACTGATAACCCGGGGAGATTTGCCCTGGCATCCAAGTTTTTTCGAGATGCTGACGGCGATGGCGTTTCTGCACTTTGCTTCTTCGCAGGTTGAGGTGGCAGTGCTCGAAGTCGGAATGGGCGGACGACTCGACGCAACGAATGTGGTTGAACCCGTGGTCGCCGTGATCACCGACATTTCGCTCGATCACCAGAAGTTTCTCGGCGACACCATCGCTGAAATCGCTACGGAGAAAGCTGGAATCATTCATCCGGGTGGCCTGGTGGTTACGCTGCCGCAGCATCCGGCGGCGAACGACGTAATTGGCAAGGCGGTGATGGAGCGCGGTGCCACGGCGGTAAGCGCCGTGCAGTATGTGCCTCCGGTGTCTCCGGGTGCGGAAGGTACAGCCTGGGATCAGCGGGGCGGGGTTGGGCGGAATCGTTATCCGCTGAGCGTGATGGGCAAGGAAATCACGGTGGACTCGTCACTGATTGGGCGTCATCAATTGCGCAACCTGGCACTGGCGATCGCTGCTTCGGAGCAACTGTGTAACGCAGGCGTTATGACCTCGGCCGCTGATATTGAGCGGGGCATCCGAGAGACTCGCTGGCCGGGACGATTCGAGGTGGTTCCTGCCCATGGCGAACGCCCGGAAATCGTACTCGACGTGGCGCACAATCCTGCCGGGGCCTGGGCGCTGCGAGCGGCGCTGTCCGAACGCTATCCCGATCGGCGGATGACGTTATTGTTCGCTGTACTGCGCGATAAAGCCGTCGGGGAGATCGCCGAGATCCTGTTCCCGATCGCGGACGAGGTGGTGATTACGACGGTCGAGAATCCGCGGGCAGCATCGCCGGAAGAGGTGGCAAGGGCGACGAGGATGTCCACGGACGCGATTCTGGAACCGGATTTCGCCGTCGCTCTCGATCGAGCCATCGATTCGACCCCTGAGGGCGGTCTGCTGGTCATTACGGGCTCGATTTATCTTGTGGGAGCGGCGCTTTCCAAGCTAAACGTCGGCCTTTGAGAGAAAGGAGGGATTGCGGAAGTCGGCTCTGGCAGCGGTTTTTCGCGTGATTTGCACATTGGCGGTGAGAGGATGGGAACTTTCGGTGAGATTGTCACGATAGCGTTACAGTGCGAATATCGCGGAATTTGGCTGGTTTTCTGAGGGTTTGAAAACCGGGTTGCACCATTTTGCGGCAGGGGCCTGTGGACGAGCTGCACTCGATTGAAAACACAGGAGTTATTTTGCTGCGGATTTTCTTGACTCTGAAATCTATCGGCGTATGTTCACACTCGTTCTTTGACAGTTACTGAGTTTCACCGGTTGGCGCCGCGAACCGGGGCCGAAGTCGAATCAGGGAGACGAGGTTCTCGAGACTGAGTTTCCAAGGGTTGGATGACGGTCTTTAGCAAAGCGCTGGTTGAGGAGAACAGGTAGCTGAGCAAGAGCAGGATAGGGTCCTGAGGAGTCAGGCTGGTTTTTCCGGTTGGCAGGCGAGCCCGGAGCCCGAACGAAGTCGCCTTGGTCATACTCGCAAGAGGGGCTGAGGA
>Ga0335083_10000284_pt1 | contig 80705 bp, 70 predicted proteins | sample Lox_Sample_42_FD_206716 | JGI IMG/M metagenome (GOLD analysis project Ga0335083, IMG submission 206716) | Soil microbial communities from Loxahatchee National Wildlife Refuge, Florida, United States - Lox_Sample_4.2 | ecosystem: Environmental > Terrestrial > Soil > Wetlands | place: USA...
TCCCCCTCCCCTGGTAGATTTGCTGAAAACAAACAACTTAACGATAGATATCTTTGTAAATTCCTTTTTTTCAACAAGATGAACGTAAAATGTTCTAAACAAAGAGGTTATCGGTAGTCGGGACTCCGAGCCATTGGCAAAAATAAAAAAAGACCCCTACCCTCCCATAGAATCAGCGACTTACAGGCCGTCATTGAAAATAAAGGACTTAGTTGCTGGTTGCAAGTTTCCAGTTCTGGGTTTCCAAAAAACCGGTTTTGAGTTTCGAGTTTCACAGTCCCGTCGCTCGCTATTCCTTCTGCCTTTCCTTCAACATTTGGGCGGGCCAGTCTGGACTTGTAATGAGTGCAGAGATCCTTTGTCGCTGCGCTCTTCAGGATGACCTGCACGGCCCGCTTTTAAGTTGTCGATTGCAATCTCTGGGACGACGCCCCGGTTTGACGCGCGGCGATCGTAAGTTCGTCGGCGCCCGAGTAAGTTCCTCCAGGCAAGAGACCACGCGGAAATCTGGCCTAATTCCCTCTCTACTTTTGATGGTAGCGATCTGGGGAAGGAAAAGTGCCAAATTCGAGAAATTTATATTTCGTTTGTAACGAGTGGGATACGCGGAAAAATGGCTTTCCGGGTGCTTGACAAGTTTTTCCCGGACTGAAAAAGGCGAAGGGAAGAAACAGTGGATTCCTAATATCTTGAGGCCTGTGAGTTGAATCAGGTTCCGCAGACTCGCCGTCCTAACCAAAACCTATGCACAACCTAAGCATTCCCTGAGGACTCTAGGGACGCGACCCGCCTAACTTCGGTTTCTCTGAAAGCCCACCGAACGGAGCTTTGCAGGAGGACTGAATCATGATGGAAGAAGAACGGCGGAAATTTCTGGCGACCGGGCGTGGCTTGGTGCTGGGAGCGCTCACTGCTGGAACACTTATGGCTTGCGCGGGAGAACCTGAGACTCTTCATGGACAGACCACAACCACAAACACCTCGCAGCCCTACTCAGCCACTTTCGGGTGGGAAATTAACAATCTCGGAATCGGTGGAGGAGCCGTTTACGTAAAGGTTTTGAGCAACGCTGTTCTCGACGTGGTCGATGTCGATGTATCGTTTTCGCCTCTATCCGCTCCGGCCCAACCAGGGTTTTCCGACGTGCTTTGTCGTGGGCAGGTGTCGCGCAGTGGGCCTCCATTATTGAAGGGCTCAGAGGTTAACTTCTTCCCGCCCAGCAATTCGCAATTCGGGGTTTTGCAAACCTTCAATCCCGGCGGCCTTGATTTGGTAGCTGACGCCCAGCCGTTTCAGGACACATTTCTCAGTGTAATTTTGAAAGCTTGGATTACGGCAGATGCAACAGCTTCGCAGACTGCTCGACACGTTACGGTTTCGCCATCCATCGCATTAAATGCGGGGGATTATCTCGTTTTCACGATGAGTGGCGGTGCAGTTACCGTGGACGCGGAAATGCAGATCATCCTGTTTCTTCATTAGTGCTGCGGGAGGGCGCCGCGGCAAAAGCAGTTCGACAATCCGAAAAGTGGCACTCGGGAGTTGTTCCCGAGCGCCGCCGTAAACCGTTTTCTCGCTGGCAGATCACGGTCGTGCTTTCCACAGAAATCGTTCTTTGAACCAAGCGTGCTACTTCGGGCACGCAGGATCAAAGCCCTATTTTGGGTGCAACTGCAAGACGGGGTCGAGTCGCATTCGGGACTCGCGTCCTAATTCCCAAGGTAGGAAATGCCACTTCTAAAACCTAGCGATGTCACGTTATTGGAGTTGCGCGATGCCGTTTTATGCGTCGAATGCGAACTGATCAGTTACAACAACACCGGGAATTGCCTGGCCTGTGGAAGTTCGGCGGTGATGAACTTGTCGCGAGTGCTGGGCGGATCGCTGCGCGGACAGGAAACAGCGAGCATGGTGAGCGATGAGACGATCGGCAAGGCCGTGCACGAGACGCTGGACTGGATTCCCATGGCCGAGCCGAAGGTGGCAGCGATGGCGGCGGCGCGCAAGCGAGAAGAGCCAGCGAGGGCGGTCGGAGATTTGAGTCGGCCTTCGGGAAGCGGGACTTCCGGCAGTGGAGCTGCGGGACTGGCGAGATTGAATCCGGTGCCGGCGATGCAGTTTGTGGTGGAGCGCGCCTCGACGCTAACGCGAGCAAACGGTTCGGCGCTGGCGATGTGGCAGGGAAACCGGATGGTGTGCCAGGCGAGCGCGGGCGAGGCGGTGCCGATGATCGGTTCGGAGGTTCAGGCAAGCGGTTTGTCGGGACTGTGTCTGCGCACCGGGCAAGTGTGGCGATGCGACGATGCGTACACGGATCGCAACGTAAATGTGGAGGCCTGCCGCGACCTCGGAATTCGTTCGGTGATTGCCGCGCCACTGAATCATCTGAACAAGGTGCTGGGGATTCTGCAGGTACTGTCGTCGGAGGCGTTCGCGTTTGACGATCGCGATGTGGCGACGGTGCAATTGCTGTCGCACCTGATGGTGATGGCGTTTGCGCGCAAGGCGGAGCGCCGGTCGATGGCGATCGAGCGGGGAATGAAGCTGGCGCTGGCGGGCGGACACTGAAGAAATGATGGGCCGCATTGAAGAACTTCGGAGCTACCAGCCGATCATGGCAATTTTGTAGACCAGCAGAATGGGTACGGCGGCGAGCGCGATACAGGCGGCCAGCGTATAGCGTCGCATGAAATAGAAGATCACGCCGGCCCAGCAGAAGCAAATCGCAAGCAAAGCGCCGCCCACATAGGGCGCAGCCACAGCAATCGAGAAGTTCGAGCTGCCTACGTGCCTAAGCCGAAAGAATTCACCGAGAGTTCTGACGACGATAAGAAAGTCAATGGTGATTCCAACCTGAGCCCAACGTTCCTTAGTCACGCGGCAGATTGTAACCTCCCGCCAGACTTACGATATCGAGAGCAGCAGATTGTTAAGGAAGATTCCCTTTCAACGAACCGATGTACCTGCGTTGAGTCGAACGGCGCTCCACTGATACGCTTAATCCATCCGTGAACCAGCGCTCTCCATTCAGAAACTTTGTCGATGCCGTCTGCTCGTTCCTGATTTTCGATCCGCTGATTTATTGCTACACGGTCGGGATGGGGACGCTGTCGCTGCTCTCGTCGTTGTTCGACAAGGACGGCCGCGTGCAGCACTGGTTCGCGCGGACCTGGTCGCGGATGATCCTGGCGACGGTCTTCTCGCCGGTGGAGGTGATCGGGCGCGAGAACATTCCGGCGGAGCCGGCGGTGTATGCGGCGAACCATTCGTCTGCGCTCGACATTCCGCTGGTGTACACGAATCTGCCGATGCAGTTCCGCATCATGGCGAAGATCGAACTCTTCCGTTATCCGTTCATGGGGTGGCATTTGACGCGGTCGGGGCAGATTCCGATCGATGAAAAAGAACTGAACCTGGCGGGCGTGAAGAAGGCAATCAAGACGCTGAAGAGCGGAATGTCGCTGATGGTGTTTCCGGAGGGCGGTCGCACGAACGACGGTGAGATCAAGAAATTCATGAGCGGCGCGTTCTATATGGCGATCAAGGCGGGAGTGCCGGTGGTGCCGATGGCGATCGTGGGCGCATTCGAAGCGCTGCCGATGAATACGTTTGTGATTCATCCGGGGAAGATGCAGCTGGTGATCGGGAAGCCGATCGCGACTTCGGGGTATTCGACGCGCGAGATGGAGAAGTTGACGGAAAAGGTGAAAGCGGCGATCGAGGAGATGTACTACTCGCATCGGGTGATCAGGCGATCGGGGGAACTGGTGAGTGGGATATCGGGTTAGCGGGATATCCGGGTATCTGGTTATCTGGTTACGGGCTCGATGAGAGGTAGTGATACCTCGCTACACTCGGCATGACAAACCGACGGACAAGAAGGTCCGCCCCACACATCAAATTCAGTGGCCCCACACAGGCAAGGCGATAAACTACTGACGTGCATCCACGAATTGCGATTCCGCAGCCGAAGTCGAATGCCGACGAGTACAACCAGCGCAGCCTGCCGCAATACATGGACGCGTTGAAACATGCCGGCGCAGAGCCGGTGGTGATCGGTCTGGACTGGACGAACGCGCAGATTGCTCGTGCCGCGACACAGTGTGACGGCATCTGCCTGCCGGGGAGCGGGGCGGATGTGGATCCGGAAAAGTACGGGGCGGCGACACGGCATCCGCAGACGGCGGCGGCTGATCCCGCGCGCGACAACGTGGATGAGTTGCTGTTGCAAGACGCCTACAACATGAAGAAGCCGATTCTCGGTATCTGCTACGGCGTGCAGTCGCTAAATGTGTGGCGGACGGGGACGCTGGTGCAGCACATCGAATCGCGGCTGGAAACGAATCACGAAGCGGGCCGTACGGTGGAGCACGCGCACGAAATCAAAATTGACGACAAATCGGCGATTCTGGGACGCATCGCCGGACCGGTCTGCCAGTTGATGAGCCATGACCGCGAAGGTAAGTGGAACTGGAAACGGCTGACGTCGGGCGAGTTGCGCGGCTGGGTGAACTCGAGCCATCACCAGTCCGTGGACAAGCCAGGGGATGGGCTGGACATCGTGGCACGATCGGATGATGGAACGGTGGAAGCGGTCGAGTCGACATCGCCGGATCATTTTGTGCTTGGGGTACAGTGGCATCCGGAGCGAGGCTACGAAAACGACGAGCTATCGAAAGCGATCTTTCGCAGCTTCGTGCAGGCAGCGTGGCAGCGGCGGCGCGAGCCGAGAAACGACACGGTGGATTTCGAGAGCATCTCGCACTGACATTGGGACATTTGGCGATTTGGCTATTTTGTCATTGGAATTCCAGCCAAAGTTGCGACCGCAATGATTCAATCGCGAAATCACACGATCACCAGATAGCAAAAGGCTCCTCGTCCGATTCAGGATCTTGCGAGACGAGAAGCCTCCGTTCCGCGCCTTACAAATCGCGCGGTAAAAATCGCTTTGTCGAAAATCAGGCCGCTTTGCTCTCTCCGGTAGCCGAAGGCGGACGAATCGGGACGACCGTTGCCTGACCTTGAGTCTCCTGGGAGCGGCGCCGGTCCTGGATCTGGCGCATGATGCGCATCAGCAGGATGAGAACGCCGATGGCGACGACTGCCTTGGGATCAGGAATGGCGGCCGCGGCGAGGGCCGCTCGAATGGATCGCGCAGTCGCCGCGGGGCCGTAAGCTTCGAGAACGGCGTTGGGGGCGGCGTCCTGCGGGCGCTGCATCTCGGGACCGTTCCATCCGGCCTGTGCGGGCTCGAACGAGCGGTTGCGGTGTTCCTGCTGCTTAAGGATCTTCTCGAGATCGGGCTTAACGGGGACTGCGAACGCTGCACCGGCGAGACCCACGATCATGAACAGCGCGGCCGCTAGTCTGAAATACTTAATCCGCATCATGCGTTTCTAGGGCGTTAGATGCGAAAGAGACGATGGGGTGGCCAGCAGAACAGCGGCTGATACCATCCAAACCTGTAGTATCAATGGTAGAATTTCCAGAGATTCAGCCCATCGCTCCCGGTTTAAAGAACAGAATGCTCGTCCGGAGAATATTCGCTTGATCGAGCTGGCTCCTTCCATTCTTTCCGCGGATTTTGCCCATCTGGCGGACCAGATTCACGCTGCAGAGGAAGGTGGAGCTGCGCTGCTGCATCTTGACGTAATGGATGGGCACTTTGTGCCGAATCTTACGATTGGGCCTCCGGTGGTGGCGTCGGTGCGAAAGGTGACGCGTCTGCCGTTGGACTGTCACCTGATGCTTGACAATCCCGACGAGTTCATCCCGGTGTTTGCGGATGCGGGCGCGGACTGGATCTCGGTGCACCAGGAAGTCTGCATGCACCTGCATCGCTCGCTGGAGCTGATCAAGCATCATGGGCTGCTGGCGGGGGTGGTAATCAATCCGGCGACCCCGGTGGAAACGCTGACTGACATTCTGGACGTGGTGGATTACGTTCTGGTGATGTCGGTGAATCCGGGATTCGGCGGGCAGAAGTTTATCCGGCATTCGCTGGTAAAGATTGCGCAACTCGCCACTCTGCGCGCGCAACGGGGTTTGAACTTCCGCATCGAGGTGGATGGCGGGGTGGCGCTCGATACCGTGACCGATGTCGTGCGGGCGGGAGCGCAGGTGCTGGTGGCCGGCAACGCGGTGTTTGGCAAAGGGAATCCGAAAGAGCAGGCGCAACTGCTGATCAAGGCGGCAACAGAAGCAACCTGGCAACAGGTGTAGTCGGGAACATAGAGGTTAGGAATGATGAAACGTAGTATCTCGGTGGTCGCTGTCTTCGCGGTGATGTTGGCGCTGGCGGCTTGCTCGAACAAGAAGGTCAGTAATCCGATCGCGCAGGTGGACTCGAAGCAACCGGACAAGATCCTGTTCGACCGCGCCATGGACGCGATGAAGCACAACAAGTTCGACGTCGCGCGGTTGACGCTGCAGACCCTGATCAATACGTACCCGGATTCCGAATACGTGGCGCGAGCGAAACTGGCGGTGGGCGACTCGTGGTACGCGGAAGGCGGATCGGCAGCGCTGACGCAGGCCGAGAACGAGTACAAGGACTTCGAGACCTTCTTCCCCAACATGCCGGAAGCGGCGGAAGCGCAGTTAAAGATCGCCGATATCCACTTTCACGAGATGGAGAAGCCCGATCGCGACTTTACTCATGCATTGCGCGCGGAAGAGGAATATCGCTACCTGATCACGACCTGGCCGGACAGCAAGCTGGTGCCGGAAGCCAAGACGCGGCTGTTGGAAGTGCAAGAGGTTCTGGCGGAGCGCGAGTACCGCGTGGGCCGGTTCTACTACATGCGCGAATCGTGGAACGCGGCGGTGGCGCGGTTGCAGACGCTGTCGGAGACATACCCTCTATACAGCAAGGCCGACGAGACGCTGTTCCTGCTCGGAACTTGCTATCAGAAGCAGGCGGAGAACTTCCGCAACATTCCGATTTCGAAGAGCTTTCCCGAGACCGCTAAAGCAAGGATGGTGAAGGACCGCGAAGACCTGGCGGCGGCGGCGTTCGCGAAGATCATCACGCGGTATCCGGCGATGGACCGTGTGGCAGACGCGCAGAAGCAGTTGGCGGCGATGCACTACCCGGTGCCGAAGCCCACGGCTGCGGCAATTGCGCAGAGCAAGGCGGAAGAGGCCAGCCGCAGCGAACTTGGCTACAAGGCACGGGCGATGGATTACCTGCATCGCGGACCGGATCAGGCGCTGGCGAATGCAGTCAAGAAGGGCGACCCAACGCTGACCGATCCGAAACAGGTGAGCGCTCCGGAGTTGATCACGCAGGTCAACCAGAAAATGGCGCGAGTAATCGTAGACAGCGGGGGTGGCGGAAGCGAGAAGGTTTCCGCGGAGACAGTGAACGGTCCTGTGCCGAATGAAGCACCACCGCGCTCGGATGCAGATCCGGGCAAGCCAGCGACGGATTCACAACCGGCGGTGGATCAGAATGGCATACCGGAGCTGAAGCCGATCCAGAACGATTCGACGCAACCGGATGCGAACCAGCAAGCGACTCCGCCGACGCAGTTGAACGAAGTTCAGAGCGGCGGTGACAACTCGGCGGCGAGCGGATCGTCGAGCTCGAACGCTACGGCGGGAACGAATGGATCAGGCAGCGGCGATCAGGCGAGCCAAACCACGCCGCAAAGCTCGGACGAGTACTCGACCAACAAGCCGAAAAAGAAAAAGGGGCTGCGGCGACTGAATCCGTTCTAGAGTGAGTTCAGACGGTTACGGGCGGCTATGGCCGCCCGTTTCATTTTGGGCGGAGGGGGAATCAGGGTACGCACCAAGTGACGAAAGAATGTGCGACAGGTTTGGAGTACGCTGAATACCTGTAGCGGGCGTACAAAATCGCCGATGACCTACGTGCCAGTACCATTAGGGTACTGATTCGATTGACTTGCATTGACGGAACAAGTAACGTTCCTGTCACTCCCACCATAGTGTGAGGTTAGTTTGTGGCGCTGAAAATTCTGCTGGCCGACGACAGCATGACTGCCCAGAACATGGGCAAAAGGATCTTGACGGAGGCCGGCTACGAAGTCGTCGCAGTGAGCAACGGTGCGGCCGCGATCAAGAAGATCACGTCGGAGCACCCGGACATTGCCATTCTCGACGAGTACATGCCGGGCTACCAAGGGTCGGAAGTCTGTGAACGCGTAAAAGCCGCGGCTGAGACGGCCAAAATGCCGGTCTTGCTGACGGTCGGCAAGATGGAGCCGTTCGACCAGGAAAAAGCCAACAAGGTTCACGCCGATGGCGTGATGGTGAAGCCGTTCGAGGCGAGCGACCTGATCGCGGCGGTGCAGAGTATCGCGCAACGTTTGCTGGCACCCACGCCTCCGCCGCGCGGAGTCGAATCGACGGTTCTGCTGCGAACTCCAAGTGGACCTACGCCAGATGCGCACCGCACTCCATTGCCGAATATTCCGGGCAGCGTCCGCCACGAAGACACGATTCCGATCCCGCCACCGAGATTCGCGAACGTAAATCACGAAGACACGCTTCGGCTGACCGCACAAGAGATCAAAGCATTCCAGGACGCAAGTTACCAGGATTGGGCCAACACCGCCGAACCGCATCTGGATGAAGAAGAGAAAGCAGCCAAAGCCGCAGCTGCAGCGGTTCCGCCTCCGATTCCAGACGAGGAACCTGAGACGGTGACGGCCAAACCGTTCGTTAAGCTTGGTGAGCCGGAAGACGAGGAAGCCGAAGTCGCGGAGCCGGCGGCGATGCTGATCGAGGCGTCCGAACCGGAAGCGCCGGTCTTCCAGGCTACTCCGCCGCAAAATGGCGGGTCGGTACACGAAGTTTTCAGCGCTGCAGCGGAGCCAGTGGCTCCGATCCAGCACGCGGAGGCCGCGCCGGCAACGCCGGCGTTCTACACGCCTCCCCCGATGGAAGAGGTCACTCAACCTCTGCCTTCGGTTTTTGCGGTGCACGCGGCAGAGCCTGAAATCGCGTCTGTAACGCCAGCAGCAGAGACAGAGGTTGCGCCGGTGTCTCCTATCTTGGAGCCAGTTGCGGAAACGGCGCCAGCGGTTCCGGTGGTGGCGGCTGCTCCGGTGCTCGAAACCAGCGCTCCGTTGACTCCAGGGCCAATGCCGGTCGCACCAGTGGCTGAACTGGAGCCGACGGTCGCGCCTCCGGTAGATGTAGCAGCTGCCGCGGCAAGCGGTTTGGAGATCACGAGTCCGCCGCAGGAGCGGGGCGGATTTGTGGCGCAAGATCCGGCTCTGGTCACCGAGACGGACGACATGGCGCAGTTCGTTACCAAGTTTGGAGTGGAAGGCGCAGAGACGGTTCACGTAGGCGTGGCCAGTGACCTGCCGGAAGAGCAGTTGTCGGCGATCACGCATCCGGTAGAAGAAGCGGTTGTGTCGCCCGTGCAAGAAGCGCCGGTGGCGGAAGTTTCGGTTGAGCAGCCGGTCGCGGAAGTCACATCTCCGGCGCCTTTGATTGCGGCTGTAACGCCAGAGGCAGACGTTCCGGTCGTGGCTTCTCCGCTCGGGCAGGTTGGATCAATCGAAGCAGTGGAAACGCTGGAGAGCGTCGAACCGGTAGTGGCTTACGTGCCCGAGGTTCAGGATTCGCAGTCGTTCCCGGTTTATCGGGAGCCTGAGCCGGTTGCTGTAGTTCAGGAGCCAGCGGCCGAGGCAGTTGCTCCAGTGGAAGCGGCTTCGGTGATGGAAGCGGTTGCGCCTGCGGCAGTCGAAGCTGCGCCGGAACCAACAGCGCCTGTTGCGGAAGTCGCACCGGAAGTTGCCGCCGTGCCTGAACCAGTTGTGCCGGAAGTCGTGTGGGAAGCTGCGCCTGCAACGGTGGAAGCGCCGCACGAAGCGATAGTTGAACCGGTGGCAAACGCCGCGCCCGAAGTTCCGGCAATGGCGGTCGCCGAGCCGGCACCGGCATCGGAGCCAGAATCTGCGCATCATGCCGCGGTAGTTCAGGCGGTAGAGACGGCACTAGCGGCAGCGGCGGGAACGGCGGTTGCGGCAGGCATCGCACATATAGTCCATCCGGAAACGCCAGTGGTTCACGAAGCGGCCCCTGTGTACGAAACTGCTCCGGTTCATGAAGAGCCGTCGGTTGACGAAGCGGCGGAAACGCATCCTGAGCCAGTGGGCGATGCGGCGCTCGCAGAGGAATTAGCGGCGGCACTTTCCAAGGAACCGGAGACTCAGGCAGCCGTGATGGCTGTGGAAGCTAACGCAGAAGCACAGCAGAGCCATACGGTTTCCGGAATTTCGGACAATCAATTGGCCGAAGCCGTCACGCGGGCATTTGAGCACTTGAAGCCACAGCTGATCATGGAGATCATCAAAGAGCTGATGAAGTAGAGGATTCTGTATCAGAAACAAAAGGCGGACCTCAACGGTTCGCCTTTTGTTTTTCCGCTGTAGTGGCTGGATTTTGGTTGATCCGAGGTGGGCCTTGAGAGAGGCAACTCACGAACAGAGCGGCAGCACCCAGGGCAGCTCGAATCCGAATCCCCAATAAACTTCGGCGTTACAGAAAGAAATAAAAAGAAGCAGGCTGAGAGATGCCTGCTCTTTTCGTTTGCGGTTTTTAGTTCTTGCGATTGCCGCCGAGCAATCCGCCCAGCAAACCACCAACTGGGTTCTTGCCTTGCGTGAGGCCCTTGCTGGAAGGCAGGAATTGTCCCGCAACAGCGGAGCCGACATCGGGAATGAAAACCGGCTTGGAGGTTGTGCCAGTGACCTGGATAGGGATCGACTTCAACCCGGTCTTTGTGCCTAAAGCGGTCGACAGTAATCCGACAGGATTCGCGCCAGCACTGGCGAGTTTCGCGACAAGATGAAAGTTCAGGGAACTATCGGCGCCGATGGTTCCGTTACCGGTCATGGATCCGAGTTCGGGAACGACAAGGTCGAGATTGTCGAGACGAATGCCCTCTGGCGCAATGCGAACGTTAGAACTCAGCACCTGGATTGTGGTGTCGGAACCCGACTTGATTCCAGCGAGAGATGCGATGCCGGAAAGACCCTTGCCCATGCTGAATCCGGCGAGACGCGCGTTGGCGACGTTTAGCGTGCCGGTAGTAACGAGCTTGTCGGCCGCTCCCTTGATATCGAGATTGGTGGTAACCGTGCCACCTTGCAACGACGAGCCAGCGGGCAGAATGACACCGAGCGCAGGCAACAGACCTTCGACATCGCCGGTGGCCATTTGATTGGCACTGAGATGCATGTCGAGAACGATGTTGGCGCCATGCGTATCATAGTTCCCGCTTAACTGTGCCGAACTCTTCCCGGTGTGAATGGTGGTCTGATTGACCGTGCCGGTCTCGCGGCCAAGATCGTAATTCGAGCGGTAGTCAACCTGGATTGGCTGCGAGGCGCTTGATCCGGTCTTCACCAGACGAAGCCTGGTCGCCGTGGCATTCCCCGACGACTGGACGGTCTTACCGTCGGAGTTAACTTTTCCTTTATAGCTGAGAATACCCGCCAGGCCGGAGTCGGGACTGATGAATCCAGTGGCAGCGAGATCGAAGTTGTCGATGGTGACGTCACCGCTGAATGGTGTGCGAGAGAGATCGTTGGAAGCGAGCGGGCCGGCTTGCCCGTCGATACTGACTTTGCCGCCTTGCGGCGCCGCCAGCGAAAGCGTAAAGGGGAACGCCCCGGTGGTAGAGAGACCGGTGGCTTTCAGGTTTAGATCGGTGTAACTCGCGGTTTTGCCGTTCGCCCGCCCGACGTCGATGCGACCATCGCTGACTTCGAGCTTGTTGACGCTCAGCTCATTAGAATTGCCGCTGCTTCCCTGCTGCTTCTTGCTTTCCGTGGAACCGATGGTGGAGATGTTCCATTTGCCCGCTGCGGATTGAAGCAGCCGAACCTCGGGGTTATCGAGCACAAGAGATTCGATCCTTAATTGCTTGTCGAAGATGAGCGGCATCAGCTCGACACCGACATTCAACTCCTTCGCCTGCACGAAGGGCTGCTGGCTAAAGGCAGGATCGTCGGCGATGGTGATATCGCTGGCGCTGATCCCCCCCGAGAAAATCGAGAGCTTCAAGCTGCCGATCTTGACCGTACGGCCGAGCGATTTCGAGAGTCGGGATTCAATGTCCGGCCGATAACGATTGGCGTCGAAGATCAGCGGAACGATGGCCAAGAGGACCAATACAAGCGCGACAACAACTCCCAGAACAATAAGACCCTTGCGTTTCATATTTAGACCTCGCGTCTTCTTATCTCGCGGCGGTTGCGTTGGCGCGTGCCGACCGGCGCAGAAGAGCAACGGCGGTGACGTCGTTCTCGCCCAGCGGATCGGTTTCGGCGTTTGACTGGGGAGCGCTGCCGAAGCCCAGAAAACGGCGGCGCTTGTGGTTCTCGACAAAATCACTCACTGCCCTGAGAACGTCGGAGCAGAGATCCCGCGCACTCGAGTCGCCCGCTTTTTGAAGACTATTCCTTAGACGCTCGATACCGTACTCTTCGCCGCCTGCCTTTACTTCCAGCAACCCTCGAGAGGTGAGCAGCAGGCTGGCGCCTTCCGGCAATACACAGATCTGGGCGTCGTGCGTGGCGTGGGAGAAGAGGCCCAGCGGAAGGCCGCTGGCTTCGAGGACAGAGATTTCGCCATCGAGGCGCAGCAGAGCGGGAACGCTGCCGGCATTGATGTACGAAACGATGCCCATCGATTCGTTGTAGCAGCCGATGAACCCAGGGGCGCAGCGAACGCCTCCAGCGGCGTTGAGGATGGTCTGGTTGACGGAAAGCACCAGGTCGGTGATGGCATCGGCTTCGTTGAGATCGGCGGAGGCGAAGAGCTCGGGCGCGATGGACCGAAGAGACTCCTGAACGGACGCGGCGATGTTCAGGGCCTGATCGCGCTTTCCGGCGATGTCGAGAAGAACGAAGATCAGGCGGTCGTCGCCGACCTGAACGAAGTCGAAAAAGTCCCCACCGACACGGGCGGCACGATAGAGGGCCGCAAGATCGGACCCCGGAAGGCTGAGCGGAATGCTGGGGGCCGGCTTGCGAAGTTCCGGCGTTTCAACGCGGCTCTGAAAAGGTAGTCTCATGGGAAAGCCATCGGTCGGGGAGGGTAGAAACTTAGCACAGGAAGCGCAGGGGCGGAACGGAAAACTGCGGAGCGGCTAGTTCGGGTACTTAGACGCCAGATAATCGCCCAATTCGTGCTCGAAGCGTCCGTAATCGAGATGGAGGACCTCGGTCATGGCCTGCTCGAAAGTGCCGCCCTGGCTGACGTGTTCGAGAAGTCGGTGAAGGTCAGCGATGCCGTAAGTGTCGCGGATGTAAAGCGCAGCTGCCAGGGACTCATCGTAAACAACCATCGCTTCGTTGTTCGAGAACTTCAGGAACGAACCTTCGAGAGCGTTGAGCGAGATCTGCGAATTTTCCTTGTAAAGCTGGGCGAGGCGCTGACCGCGACCGTCGAGGGTGCGGCCCTCCTCCATCTGGGCAATGCCCTCATTGAGCCACTGCGGGCACCGTCGCGCGGAAGCCTGGTTCACAAAGGAGTGAGTCAGTTCGTGCTTCAGCACTCGCGCCAGGTCGGGCGTAATGTAATCGACGCCGCGAATGGGGATACGAAGCTTGCCGTCGTTGAGGGCGCCGATCCAGCTTGGAGCCTGCGTGACGTCGAAAAACGCCTGCTCGGTGTAGAGGATGACGGGAATGTTCTCCCGCGGTGAGATATCGAGGTCCGCGCTGAGGTCGTCGTAGTCTTTGTCGAGGGCGGCAACGATCTGCTGGCGAAGGTTGTCCCTGGTGGCGGAGCCTTCATAGCGCAGCGTAAAGCGGCCGGTATCGTGCTCGGTGAAGTTCGCCTCGGCGCTGAGTTCGCGTTTCGTTTTTTCCAGAAGATTTTGCAGTTTCTCGTCGGAGCGGAGCTGCAGCGATTTCTCCCAGGGCGCGATTGCCTCGCGCGAGCGATCGGCGCTGAAGTAAGCGTAGCCGAGAACGGACAAGGCTTCGGCCGAATCGGGCGCCATCTGGACGGCATGTTCCGCGTAGTTGATCGCTTCGCGGCCACGTCCTATCTGGATGAGCATGGCAGCGTAGTTGGAAAGGATGACGGCATTGTCGGGAGCGAATCCCATGGCGCGTTCGAAGTAGCGGGTTGCTGATTCGCGATTGCCGTGATCGTATTCAAACTGGCCGGCCATGAAATAACCGGCGGCCGCGGAGTTGGCGTTGCCGCTGTTGGCGATCTGGCCGAGGATGTCGAGATCGACACGGCCGTCGTGAATGACCTTCAATGCCGGATCGTTGGTGGAAACGCGAAGGTCCTGATTGCTCGCCGACGGGGCGGTAACCGGAACGGACTTGGCGTAGCCTTCGTTCAGGTTCTGGGGACGTCCGGCGGGAGTTGGCGTGACGAGGCTGGGATCGGACGCGGGTGGAACCGAGCTCTCGATTTTCTCCACCAGCGATTTAGGGATACGATAGGTGTTATCACCAATCTCGTACTCGATCTTGCCGTTTTCTTCATGCACACTATCGGCAATGATGGAACGACCGTTCTTGAGAACGATCGTTTCGGCGGAGCAAACCGCCACCGAGAAGGTCACCAATCCGATGAGAATTTTTCGCACAGGCGGGCATTCTAGCAGACGGCAACGATTGTTTCCGGTAACGGTAGTGATCTGGCTGGGTGTACTTTTGGTTGCGTTTGGAAGCCCACTGCAGGCGCAGGATGATCCGACGCTGCACAACGCGATGTCGCCGGTGTCGCCGCCGGGACCTCTGCCTGAGCCGTTTCGTATCGGCAGTCCGCGGCCACAGACGTTGCAGGCTGCTCCCTCGGCGGCGGCGCTACTTTATCGCCAACTGCGCGATATTCATCTCGATCCGAAGCAGTTTCATCACATTCGCGATGCGTCGATTGAACGCGAAGACATTCACATCACGATCGATGATGGAGTGATCGCCTTCACGCAGGCAGTGGATGGACGAATCACGGGAGCGTTCTTCGAAGGCGAGGGCGAAATCCTGCTGATTCCACCAGACCGCGTGGAGCGACGCTCGCTGGGACTATTCACCGGGAGCGCGATCCTGGAAGAAAAGTTCAGCACGGCGTTCTTCCGCTTCAACGACGATTTTCCGGAGGAGATCGCCAATTCGTTGCGCGACGCAAATCCTGATGCGGGAGAAGATGCGGAAGCGTTCGTCAAGAAATGGGACACGACGGCGAACAGCTTATCGGAAGCCGACGCGTTGCGGCTTCTGACGTCGTTCCTTAACGGCACGACGAATGCGGCGGGGAAGCTGGTGCCACCAAAGGGCGACGATATGCTGCGCGTCCGCATTGGCGGAGAACATCTGGGTGTTTTCGACTTATTTTTCGACACCGATGCGCGCGAGCAGATCAGCGTAGGACAACTGGATCACGACAGCTTCGGCGACAGCTACTTCAACGTATGGGCGGCGTTCCCCATGCGATCGAAGCGGCGCCAGGCAAGCACGCGCCGGGTGGCTACCAGCAAGGCTGGCGCAACTCCGGCGGTCCTGGGATCGACGACGGAAGAGGAACCGGAAGACCGCCTTCACATCGACAACTACAAGATCAAAGTGAATGTGAAGCCGCCGACCGATCTCGACGTGGATTGCACGCTCGACGCGCGCGTGGTGCAAGGTGGCCAACGGGTGATCTTGCTCGAACTTTCGCGTTACCTGAAGGTCAGCCAGATCGAGGTGGATGGCAAGCCCATCGACTTCCTGCAGAACGAAGCGCTCGAAGGAACGGCTCTGGCACGTCGCGGCAACGACATGCTGGCGGCGATCTTCCCTGAAAGTCTCGAGACCGGGCGAAAATTCCAGCTGCGGTTCGTTTATGCCGGCTCGGTGATGTCGGAGGCGGGCGGCGGGCTGTTGTACGTGGGCGCTCGCGGTATCTGGTTTCCCAACCGCGGTGTGTCGATGGCGAACTTCGACCTGGAATTCACATATCCCAGCGAATGGTCTCTAGTGGCGACGGGACGGCAGAGTTCATCGGTGAATCACGATGGGTTGCAGACCTCGCACTGGATTTCGGAACGGCCGATTCCGGTGGCGGGCTTCAATCTCGGACATTATGAACGCGCCTTGGCTAAGGGCACCGTACCCATCGAGGTGTACGCCGCGAAGGGCGTGGAGTCGGCGATGGGAGTTCCGACACCGCAGTTGACGGCCCCGGTGATTACCGGCCGAGGCGCCGAGCACGAAGCACTGATGCCGCCGCTGGCTCCGGTGCCGGCGAGCAATGCGCAGGCGCTGGCCGATCGGATGGAGAAAGGCATCGACACGCTGTCGGAGGAGATGGGGCCGTATCCGTATAGCAATTTGGTTCTTTCGCAGATGCCGGGACCTTTGAGCCAGGGATGGCCGGGACTGATCTTCCTCTCCAGCTACGTTTTCCTGACTCCGGAAGAGATGCAGCAGACGAAGCTGGGCAACGCAAACAACATTCTTTATCAATCGCTGATGCCGCTGCATGAGGTCGCACACAACTGGTGGGGCGACCTGGTGGTGTGGAAGAGCTATCGCGACCAGTGGCTGGTGGAAGCGCTGGCCAATGAAACCGGGCTGATCGCGATGGAGAAACAAGGCCAGTCGCGGCAGGTGCAGGCGATTCTCGATTCTTACCGGCGGCAACTATTGAGTACTACAAAAGAGAAAAGAACGGTTGCCGACGCGGGTCCGGTGACGCTCGGAGTGCGTCTGTTTTCGTCGTACTTCCCCAACGGATACGACGTGATCAGTTACGGACGTGGAACTTGGTTGATCCACATGCTGCGCACGATGATCGACGATGCGGCGGAAAAAGCAGGTTCGCATGGTCCCAGAGAGAACCAAGACGAGCCGTTCTTCCGCGTGCTGCACAAACTCCGTGAGCAGAACGAAGGCAAGTACTTCAATAACCGGATCGTGCAGGAGGCGTTCGAAGAGGAACTGCCGGAATCGTTACGCTACGATGGCCGAAAGTCTCTCGACTGGTTTTTCGACGAATGGGTGAACGGGACGGCGATCCCGAAGATCGAAGTGAATGGCGTGAAATTTGTTCCGTCGCCGCGAGGAACGACGATCACCGGAAAGATCACCCAGAAAGAAGCTCCCGATGAGCTGATCACGTCGGTTCCGTTATACGGCGCTACGCCTGGTGGATTGGTGCTGCTGGGGCGGGTATTCGCCGACGGTCCGGAATCGACCTTCCGGCTGACGGGGCCGGCGGGGATCAAGAAAATCGAGGTCGATCCGTATCACACCGTGCTGCGGCGCGAATAAATCAGCGCTCGACGTTCTCCATCGAGTGCTGGACGTTCCAGCTGGTCTTGCGAATCTGGTCCACAGCCTGGCGGAACTCCTCCAGCACATTACGATCGACCATGCCGGCCTGCAGCAGGCGCTCGAGCTTGGTTAACTCATTCGTTACACGCTGAACCTGGCTCGTGACCAGGGCCATGAAGGCCTGATCGTCTTCCCGAGTTCGATCTGACATCGTCATCTTACAAAGACCTCAAGTACCAGGGACGCAACGGAGTAACCTTCCAGCCCGCGTAGCATCCCGCAAGCAAAGCCGCCGCCGGAATCAGCACCCATCCAAGCAGTATCCCGCTGGAATAAGCCAGGCTGCTGATGAGTGCGCGGGTGGTGGCGAAATCCACAACAAGCAGCGTGACCAGCATAGCGCTGACGAGAGCGACAGGGCTCATGACCGATTCCACCGCTGCCTTACGCGAGTGACCTAGCCATTTTGCCACGCTTGCGCCCACTGCGCCGATAAAGGGCAGGCAGACAAGCAGCCCGAGATTCAGCACAACGTCAGTGCTGAAACGTCCAGAGGAAACACTGAGAGTACGCGGCGTACCGATCTGGAAACCCTGCTCGATGGCTTGCACCAGAAGGGAGAGCAACAGCGTGAGCAGTGCGGGAATGCTGGCTTTCATCATGGGAGACTTCATGGCTACTGTTCTCCCATGGCAACACCAGAGGTAGGATCAAAGACCAACTCGACCTCAACCTTGTCTTCGGGCGCCGTGCCGCTATGAATCCACTTCTTCACCGCAATGCAGCTCAGTTCGGCGAGCATGGGATTTCCTCCACGCACGGTGGCCTGCTTTACCTTGCCATCACTGGTGAGAGTGACCAGCAACTTCACGTGTCCGCCGATCTTCAGATTTCGCAGCAGCGCCGGATAAGACGGCAGCTCGCGATGAACCCATTGCACGCTGGCGTCTTCGGCTTTCGCTGATGGGACCATTAAGCTCACAGCAAGCAACAGTCCCAAGAATGTTGACCGCAACTTCATAACCCACACCCCTGCAATTATTCTGGACGGAGGACATCCGGGAGTCCATTGAACTTCGGTAACCGGGCGCACCAAGGTAACGGCGGCGTTAGGCCGTTTCGGGAGATCCGGCGTGGCTTCGGCGGGATCGCGGCAAGGCACTGAAATTTCGAGGGTTGCGGCAGAAAAGCAGAACGTCGGTTATAATGAAACCCGATTCGCTTCCGGTTCCCGCCGGAAGGTTTGGAAGTCCCGCCGGAGAGGTGGCCGAGTGGCTGAAGGCGGCGGTTTGCTAAACCGTTATAGGGTCAAAAGCTCTATCGGGGGTTCGAATCCCCCCCTCTCCGCCAGAAATTTAGAAATTCCAATCACTTAGAAGACTCTATCGCTAAATGGAAGTAATCTCGGCGCATGTAATCGAGCCGTGATCTTCGTGCAGTAGTCTTCCACGACGGTCTTCAGGTCACTACTCCACCAGGGGTATTCTGCAGCCGAGGATCGCCGTCCATTGTTCAACTGTCGCAGCGTGAAGTCCCATCAGCTCGCGCCGGGCGCTCTACCGCAGCAACGGTCACGAGGGCGGCTCTGTACCGGGTCGCGAAAAACACAACCCGCGACAATATTGTCATCGCAAGCTAGGACTCCTAAAGCAATTTCCAAAAGAAAGGCGGCGCCCGAAGGCACCGCCTGATGGTCGAAGACAGCCATTTATGGCGTGACGCTGACGAGGTCAGCCTCCCGTCCATTCTTGGCGTCCGTGTACATCAGCAGCAATCCGGTCTGCGAAGGAGAGTTGCCGTTATACGGGCCGGTGAAATACACGTTCGCAGCGTTGTTCGGAATGACAGTTAAAGCCGTTCCCGCCGACGACACCGATACCTCGTCGGAATCGGTGTAGTACTGCGGCATATCCAACTCGTACTGCATTCCCGCGATGATGTCAGTCAAATTCCCGGTGTAGTAGTTGTCGAACGCCAGCACCGAGAAGGTGAAGGGAGTGTTGTAGTTCAGGCTCAAACCACTGGTTGTGGATTTCAGTGCGCTGAGCGGAACCGTGTAGATCATATTCGCGGAATCGAGGTCGGCAATCGCATAGAAATACGGTCCAGACGCGGTACCGGCCGCCAGGTCAGCGACAAAGACTCCATTCTGACCGGAGTTGGTGCCCGTCGTGGCAAGACCGATATCTTCGTTGAAGATCACGAAGTCATCGTTGCCGTCGTTGTTGACGTCGATGTGGACATCGAACTCGGCCGGAACATCTGGATGAGATCTTTGTCCAAATGTGTTAATGGCAAACTGAGCTCCGAACGAGGAGCAGGTGCTATTCAGGCATACCAACCGAACTCCTACCGCCCGCAGGTTGATTACCGCGAAGTCATCGCCAGGAGCCGGCAAAACGGACGCCGGGAACTGGGTTCCCGTGCCGGTGAGCGAGAAGACGTCTGTAAGGCCAGAGAGAACGCCGGCGGTATTCGAAAGCGGTAAGGGCTGCGGGTTTCCGGCCAGGTTCACCGACGAGACGGTGGGCGTCACGTTCGCCGCCTTGTGCGGCAGAATGTGCCAGGGAACGTGGATGGTTTCCGAACCGGCGGTCAGAGTGAGATAGCCGGCGTACTCCACGGTTTGAAGCAGCGCGCCAGTTCCACCATTGGAGCCGCCGTTCAGAGTCCACGTCGGCAACGAAGCCGCAGTCGCCTTCGCGGAGAGCGCCAGGGTCGCCGATCCGTTCGCCGGAACGGTGACCGACGCCGGGAAGCTGAGCGTGAATCCAGTAGTGTTGGGGGCGTCAACATAAGTGTTGGTGATGGAGTAGGTGCGGCTGATGGAGCTGTAGTTGCGCACCACCACCTTCTTCGAGAACGACTGATTGGCCGCCACTCGGTAGGTGCCGAACGACAGACTCACTGCAAGGGGCGCGGTCGAATCCCACGCTGCAGTACTGCCGGCATAGGCACGATCGACACGCAACTCACCACTTCCAGCCCGGCTGAGCGGAGCAAGAACGCCCGGCATTGTAAGCGCGTTCTGGAACACCGTCGGGTTAGTGGTTTCGATCAGGCGGGCTTTCACGTCCGTCGGCGTCAGGGAATGATTGGCAGAGAGCAGGAGCGCGGCGGACCCGGCCGTGATCGGGCAGGCAAATGACGTGCCGCTTTCCGTGGTCTCACCATTTCCCGTACCCGGCTGGGCTGCGCTCATGGTGCCCGGAGCGCTCATGTCGGGCTTGAGCATGTTGTAGCTGTAGTTCGGGCCGCGCGAGGAGTACGACGCAATATTGCCGGCGGTTGAGATAGCGTTGCCGGCGCTGATGGTCGCGTTCACCGTGCTCGATCCAAGCGCGGACTTGAGAACGTTGGCCGTCGATTGGGTGATCACAAGAGTGGGCACAAAATTAGATCCACCGCCGTTGGAGAAGGCGACGGCATCACCGGGCGCCACCAGGCCGAGCAACACACCGATCGCACCCGCGTTGGCAACGTAATCCACCTTGAGGCTGATCGCGCAAGTTCCACGATCGACCAGTGCGATCTTGCCGGCGGGATTTGCCAGCAACGCATCCCCAGGGCAGCCACGACCGACGTAAACCACGTCGCCAGTAGTGGTGCCGGTGATCGGAGCCCAATCGTTAATCGCCGTGTTCGAATATGTACCGGCGATCGACGGAGGACTGTTGACGATCAGCGGAATGCCAAAAGCAACCACGCTATTGGTGGCAGCCGTCGCCAGCACTTCCGGAGTCGCGGCAGGGCCTCCGAGGATGTACGGAATGTCACCGCTGTTGCCGGCAGAAACAACGCCGACCACTCCGAAATTCACGATGTCGGTGAAGGCTTCGCCGTCGTCTGCTTCGCGCTGACCGAAGTCGCCACCAATCGACATGCTGATGATGTCCACGGGATTGTTCAGCGTGCCGGAATTAGTTGGATCCAGGGCGAAATCAAGACCTTCGAGAATCGCGACGCCGCTGCAGGAAGACGAAATCGAACTGCAGACCTTTACTGCATAGAGCTGTGCGCCAGGCGCCATGCCAACATGCAAACCGTCGAGACTGTGGCCGGCGGCGATGTCGGAGGTGTGGCTGCCGTGACCGTTCAAATCGAGCGGGTTCGGATCGGGAGTGAGCGGGCCGTTGGGCCAGGTCTCGCCGGTGAAGTCGTAGCCGCCGATCACCTTGGAAGTTGGAAACAGACTGGGAGGAGGTGTGCCGGCCGCCACTGCTGCAGCCGCGTTATAGTCGGCGATGTTTCCCGAACCACCGAGATTGTAATGGGTGTAATCGATACCAGTGTCGAGCATGGCAATCTTGATGCCCTGCCCGGTAACGCCCACACCTTGAACCGTCGCGCCACCCAGGTAGGAGATGGTGGTAGCCAGGTCTGGAACCGGCGCCGTCGTGATCGCGGTATCGTAAATCGGACGCACCGCAAGCACTCCGCCGAGGCTCTTAATCGCTTGCGTCTTGCTGGCATCGATGGCAACCAGCAGGGCGTTGTGTCCTTTGCTCACGCGCCCGAGTTCGACACCGCCCATGCCGGCTATCTGGGCCATGATGGCATCCTGTTTCGACTTGAGCTGGGCGAGGTAGGCCTGCTGTTGAGCAGCGGTCATCTTGATGCCGTTTTGCTTCGCATTGGCGCCGACAGCGACCACCAGTGGCGGATCACTCAGCTTAACTGCCACCTGCATGGTTCCCGTCTTTGTAGACATGCCGGGAGCCCCGTTTACCTGTGACGCTGTTCCGTTGTAAAGGTAGCGCGAGGCGTCGGTGCGCTTTGCTACCGAAGACGTGGTCTGCGTGAATGCCGCGGACGGCAACAACACGGCGAGGGAGAGTGCCAAAGGCAGTAGCTTTTTCACGTGTTGGGCTCCTGCTGCTTCCTGGGGAAGCATGCGAGTAATAAGATTTTTTTCTGAACCGTTACTGAAAGAAACGAACGAAATTCTTACGATCGTGCCCGGGCCCCATACCGACAGCACATAGCCGAGATCATCAATCTTCCGAAAACAGCTGCGCGTTCCAGAAAAACAAAACCTCCCGCGATGGACCTGGCGTTACAGGCCGGCAATGCCGCGGGAGGCGATCGTGTTCGAATTGCGGAACCAGGGAAAGCAACTAAATCTCCAAATCGCGGTTTCTGCCAAACAACTTCTTCCGCCGACGCCAGGCAAGCGCCAAGCCTGGGCTAACCAGGAGTATCGACGACGGTTCGGGCACCGTGCCCACGCCCGTCACCTGAATTTGGAATTGGTTGTCATCGAAGTCAGGCTGCGTGAAGATGCTGCCGTCGAACGATGCGAACTGGCCAGCCCCGGTAGGCTCCAGGATCGGCGTCGAGCCGAGCTGGAAAATGGGATTTCCCATGCTGTCGAGCGGCGTGTCCGGTGAGTAGGCAATCGCCAGGTAGTAGGTACCGTTCGAAGCCGGTCCAAACCCGTTATTGCCATAACCGCAGGGATTGCTTGCGTCCGCCGAAGGCAAACACGACAGGGTGGCGGACAGCGGGTCGGAACCGCCCTGATCGTCGTTGCCATAAACCCCAAAACCGTTCGAGTCGAAAAGGAACAGCTCGGTGTCCGAGATTCCGAAGGGAATCGCGATCGTTTGCGCCGAGAAATCGGCATAATCCGTGATATTGAGTTTGAAAATCGCGACCTCTGGTATGGACTGATCCAGACTGCCAGAGAGGGTGACATTATCGGCGAACGACGGCACCGCACAAACAAAAGTTGACAGCAGAAATACCGCTTGAATAATCCTCACCGTCCAGCTCCTTGGGGAGCGGGCAATGGCTCGAACACGGCTCGACACCTGTTGCATTGGTCCACCTCGATGGTTGCGATTTAGGCAAGCCCACAGTGCGCTGGTCTACTACAGAAGGTCGGAGTTCGCCTAAGGATTTGGTAGTGATTAGTGCAGCAATTCTCCTGCCAGCGACGAATGCTTGAGGACATGAGACTTACGAGACAGGTGCTCGTGGGTTTGTGCAAGCCTTTGCACTAGAGGTGGCAGCAAGGTTCCTGCGAGCGCCGCGACGGGCTTACGCTCCAAGGCAAACTTTTTTTTCAAAACTGCAAGAAAGAATGCGGAATCCAATTGCGTTCGACTTAAGTGACGAATGGGGTAAGATTGCGTGCGGTTTGGTGCTCGGGTGCGACTGTAAGTGACGGAGATTTTTAGGCATGGACTCCAGCCGGAGAATTGCTAAACCGTTATAGGGTCAAAAGCTCTATCGGGGGTTCGAATCCCCCCTCTCCGCCAGATCCTCTGCTGGGACCTCGTCTTCCTGATCGATCCCTTCCTATAAGACCTTCCGATCCAGTCCTGATACGATCTTTCATTCCTCGTGACCGACGCCCTCACAATCCACCTCGTTGACGGCACCTACGAGCTCTTCCGCTACTACTTCGCTGTGCCGTCGTCGACCGACCTTGCCGGCCGCGAAGTGGGCGCGGTGCGCGGCGTTCTCGGTTCCGTTTTGTCGATGCTGGAAAAAGGGTCCACGCACATCGGTGTCGCCACCGACCATGTAGTGGAATCGTTTCGCAACCAGCTTTTCGCCGGATACAAGACCAGTGAAGACGTGCCTTCCGACCTGCTCTCGCAGTTTCCGATTCTGGAAGAGGCGCTGCAGGCGATGGGCGTTCTCGTTTGGCCAATGGTCGAGTTTGAAGCTGACGACGCGCTTGCCTCAGCGGCAACGAAATGCGCCCAGGAAAGCTCGGTCTCTCAGGTTGTCATCTGTACTCCGGATAAAGATTTGGCGCAGTGCGTCACGGGCACTCGCGTTGTCCAGCTTGATCGCCGGCGTGAAATCATCCGTGATGAAGCCGGCATCCTCGCTAAATTTGGTGTGAATCCGGGGTCAATTCCCGACTTTCTCGCACTGGTTGGTGACAGCGCCGATGGCTATCCCGGGATAGCTGGATGGGGAGAAAAGGGTGCCGCTTCGGTCCTCTCGCTATACTCTCGTCTTGAAGCCATTCCGAAGGATTGGCATGACTGGGACTCGTCGATTCGTCGCGCTCGCCCGTTGGGAGAAGCTTTATTCAGCGCCTGGGACAACGCTCTCCTGTTTCGCACACTGGCCACGCTTCGGCTCGACGTCCCGGTCTTCGACTCGATCGGCCGACTCCGATGGAGCGGTCCTCACACGGGATTCGATAAGAGTTGCGAGCGCCTGAAAGCTCCTGCGCTGTTCAGTCGCGCGCTGAAGGCGGCCGAGCGACGCTGACAATCCGCTACGCTTTAGTGAGCTTTTATAGCCAGGAATCCGCTGACGTTCTCCCACAAGAGCTGCGGGAAACTCTTATCGAGATACGACCGGATCGACACGTAGCAGTTGCCACAGTCGTTGGTCTTCGTGAATTCCTCGATCATGCGCTCGCGATCTTCCAGGCGATAGCGTTTGAAGATCATCGAGCAAGGTTGCAGCCACCCGTCGCTGGTGACGACGAGAAATCGGTGACCGGCTTTGCAACCTGGCATGGCGCCGTCGTGGAAAAATTTTCGGGTGGCGGCGAGCGTACTGGGAGAATTGACGATCCAGTTGGTGTGATCGCGTCGCGAGTCGATGCGGTCGAGTTCGCGGTTGAGCATTGCGAGCTGCTCCGGCGTGGTCAGCGAGTAGTCGCGGCAGCCCGTGCGGCGCTCGGCGTACGAACTGAAGCAGATGTTCACGCCCCATTCTCTGGCTTTGTCGGCGAGGTGATTGATCTCGGGCAAGTTCGCCGCGGTGATACAAGAGTTCATCACGATGTCGTCGTAACCAAGCTTCGCGCAGCGCGGAACGATATCTTCGAGATGCGAGTACAGTCCCGGATATCCGCGGAACTCGTCGTGACGGTCGTCGGGGAAATCGAGGCTGAACGAAAACTGGTCGACGCCGGCGGCACGGAGCTCCTGGTATTTCTCCACGGTCATGTGCGTCCAGTTGGAGACGAGGATGAGGTAAGGAGGAGTCGATCCGTTCTTGATGGTACGCGCAATCTCGACCACATCGGGCCGCATCAGCGGCTCGCCGCCGGAGATCTGCACCACGCAGGGCTGAAGCGCGTCCATGTAGCGGCGATAATCGGCGGGCTTCAGGTTCTTCGATTCGTCGCGCGGACCGCCATGATCGCAATGTTTGCAGTAGCAGGTACAGGCGTCGGTAACTTCAAAAGAGATCACGATGGGCCGTCCCGCGGGCCAGTTGCGGGTGCCGCGGCCGATGATGCGGAGCGAATCGCCAAAGGGAACTTTGCGCATAGGTTAATCCGATAGCTTACTGCGCGATCGGGCGGAGGGGTGTGATGGGGGTCACGAGGGGATGTCCGCGCGCTGTCGCTGTCATGGTGAGCGAGGCCGTATGGCCGAGTCGAACCATCGCGCGAGCGCTTGATTCTTTGCGAAGGCAAGCCAGGCTCTTCGATTGAAGTCGCTGGCGCCTTTTCACCTCTACCCTCTCCATCGGGGCGCTTCGCCGCGGGCGTGCGCCCTCGTCAGCATGACAGTGCCCGGAGCCCTCACTGCACCTTCTCGCTGGTCTCTTCCGATTTGCCGCTCTCGTTGCCGCGAAGATCAACCGCCGACACGGAATAAAAATACTCATGGCCCGGCTCGACATTGGCATCGCGGAACGCCGGCGTCTTCACCAACTCGGCATTGATCTTCGCCGGAGCCGCACCCTGTTCGTGGCGATAGACGTTGTATCCGGCAAGATCGCTCTCCAGGTTCGGTGCCCAAGTCAGGTCGATGAACGGTTTCTGCCCAACCCCGGAAAAGACCGCCTGCAGTCCGGTGGGAGCGGCAGGCGGAAAGACGTCGTGGGTGAAGGCTTCAACGGTCGGCGAGTCGTCGCCTTCGACTTCGACCGCTTCCTTGCTGGCGAGTTGCACCTGCGTAATCGGCGCCACTCGATAAAGGTAGTGCTGCTCCCACTCGATGTTGCGGTCGAGAAAGCTGTGGTTCGCCGCGTCGGTCTCGCCGGCGATGACTTCCGGCTTTTTGTCATCATTGGCGTGACGCCGGAAAACACGATACAGAAAATGGAGCGACGGATTTTCGATCGGCGATCCGGCTGCCGTCCACGAGAGCGCCGCACCCTCGGGCGTCACATCAACCTTCACGTCGTTTGGCGGAGGAAGAGTCGGCGCGAGCGGTACGAGCACCTGGTTCGAAAGCCCTGCGGTGCGGCCGATCGGATTCAGGTCACTGACGGCGTAGGTCGCTTGCCCGAGCGGAAATTGCTTTTGCACCGCGACAGGTAGCGTGTCGGCATATTCGTGGCGTGCGACCATGGTGCCCTTGGTCCAGTGCTCGACCTGCGCATCGGAAAGCGTGTCGACCGTCTGATCGCAATGAACCATGGGGAAGTCGTTGATCCCTCGGCAGACGAGGGTCTTCCCGCCCTGGCGAATGTTTTCGTGGTCGGCGGTTTTGGTGGGCGGCGACCAGCTCAGCAGAACGTGATCGCCCTTGCGCGTGGCGGTCAGGTCGTCGACCGGTTCGGGCACACGCAACGACGGAGCCTGAGGCGCGCCGGGGATGCCGCAAGCTGCAAGCAAGAAAAGTCCGAAGAGCACCAGCGGCGCCAGCAGACGATGAGGACATGATGACATGAGAGCTCATCAGGGTAGCAGCCGGAGAGAACGAATCGCAAACCGAGGAATCAGCGTAGACCCAAGGTCAGGATCGAACCCTGCGCCGGCACGATTCGATCGGGTGGGAAGTGCGGGCCAATGATCGTGTCCCAAAGCCAGATGGCGGGCAGGGCCACGAGTGAGACCACAAAAACCATGAAGCTGTCGTTTATGCCATGCTTGCAGAGATACATTACTGCGGCTGCACAGCAGACCAACATGCGAACCCAGAGATATCGCCGCGAATACGCCAGCTTAAGTTTCGTACCGCAGGACGGACACTCGAAGAGTTTCAGCTCAGCCAGCGCTGGATGAAAGGTTGCAAAGCAAACGGGACACGTATTCTTTGGCACTCCGAAGTCCTTACCCGATCCGGGACGACCACCTCCAATTGTACTTCTTTGTTTCCGGTGTTTTGTCGTTTTTGTGTCATGGTGGAACGTTCGCTGAGATTCGTTGCTGACCGGCTAACTTCTCGATTACACTGCCTGCTTCGTTGAACGCTATGAAATATTGCTTGTTTCACCACAACGGATCGTCACACTACGGACTCGTCGAGGCTGTCGGCGGACGGGAAATGATCACGCGCGTTTTTCTCGATACCGGCGAATCGCCGTTGCCCGACGAAGACTCGCGGACCGAAAAGATCGCTCATGTGGCGCTGGAAGAAGCGCGCCTGCTGGCGCCGGTTTCGCCGTCGAAGATCATCTGCGTGGGTCGCAACTATGCGGATCACGCGAAAGAACTCGGCAACGAAGTCCCAAGCAAGCTGCTGATTTTCTCCAAGCCGCCGTCTTCGGTTATCGGACCCGGCGAGGTGGTGGTTCGCCCGAAGATTTCCGAACGCGTGGATCATGAAGCGGAGCTGGGAGTGGTGATCGGGCGGCGCTGCCACAAGCTGGGCAGCGATGAAGACGTGCGCCCGTACATCCACGGCTACACTTGTGTGAACGATGTGACAGCGCGCGACCTGCAGAAGGTAGACGACCAGTGGACCCGCGCCAAGGGCTTCGACACCTTCTGTCCCGTGGGACCGGTGATCGCCAATGAGCTGAACCCATGGGCCGGAATGAAAGTTGAGTGCCGCGTAAATGGCGAGGTCCGACAGCAGAGCACCACCAAAGACTTCCTCTTCCCGCTGGGCGACGTCATTCGCTACATAGCGAACGTAATGACGTTATTGCCAGGCGATCTGATCGCGACCGGAACTCCCGCCGGCGTCGGCCCGTTGAACGCAGGGGATGCGGTGGAAGTAGAAGTCGAGGGCGTAGGGGTCCTCAGAAACACGGTAGCGGACGAGTAGCTAGGCAGTCGTCGATAGCTGTTCCGCGTGCTTGCGGTCGGCGGGCAGAAACACGGAGAAGATCGCGCCGGTTTTCTGTCCGCTCAACGATCTTGCCTCAACGATGCCGCCGTGCCGTTCCGCGATTTCTTTCACCACCCATAAGCCCAGGCCAGTCCCAACGTCTGTCTTGGTCGTGAAGAACGGCTCGAAGATGCGATTCACATTTTCGGCTGGGATTCCCGGGCCGTTATCTTCGATGGTGAACTCCACGCCTCGACGTCCGTCCTGGCTGACAGGATGGATGGCGAGTTTCAGCTTGCCGTTCAGGTCAACGGCATCGGCTGCATTCGCGACCAGGTTGGCCACCAGTTGCTTCAGTTCGCCGGAGAGTCCGGAAACCGCAGGCGCATCCTGAAAGTCACGTTCGACGGCGATTCCCTTGCTGCGAAGTTTGTTGTCATACAACGCAATGACGGAATCGACCAGAGACGCCAGCTCTACGTCGTGCGGCGTCGAGGGCTCGCGATAAAAGCCCAGGGTCTGACGCGTGATGTGTGCCACGCGCTCGAGTTGCTGTTCTGCCATCGTCAGATATTCCCGGATGTCGGCTGGTAGCGACGAAGTGTTTTTCGCGATGAAGAGCAGGTTCCCGACGGCTTCGAGCGGGTTGTTGATCTCGTGCGCCATGGTCGCCGCCAGCCGACCCGCAGCGGCCAGCTTTTCGGCGCGACGTAGAAGTTGTTGCGAATGACGCTCCTGGGTGGCATCGCGGAAGACCAGCACCACGCCGATGATTTCGTTGCGCTCGTCGCGTATGGGAGCCGCACTGTCTTCGATCGGGATCAGCCGGCCATCGCGGTGCCGTAAGACGGTGTGGTTCGCCAGACCTACGACCTTCCCCAGCGCAAAGACTTTCTGAACGGGATTCTCGACCGGCGCGTGTGTCTGCTCATTAAAGATGGGGAACACCTGGGATACCTGTTTTCCCGAGACTTCGTGCAATTGATAACCAGTGAGTGCCCGCGCGACTTCGTTCATGTAGGTGACGGCGCCGTTTCGATCCGTGGCCATTACCGCGTCGCCAATACTGCCCAGCGTAATCCGAAACCATTCTTCGCGGGCGTGAATCTCGACGGCATGCCGTTCGCGCTGGCGGATCTGCAGCAGCACATAATGCGCCAGCAGAGCCAAACCGATTACGGCCACGATGGTCGCAAGATAGATGCTCCAGATGGTTCTGCTTACGCTGCGCTGGTATTCCGCTTCCCGACGCTCGCTGAGGCTGACTTCCTCCTGCCACATCTGGGCCAGCACACTGCGAATCTTGTCCATTTCCATCTTCCCTTCGTCGGAAAGGACAAGTTGCCGGGCTTCGTTTTGTTTACCCGAGTGGTAGTCAGCGATCGTGAGCGCCAGTTCATCGATCTTCTTATGCGACAGGTCGCGCAAGGTTGCGATACGCGCCTGCTGAGACGGATTGTCACCCGTCAACTGCTGCAGGTTCGCTATGGCTGGTTCGACCTTACGAACCGACTCCGAGTATGGATCCAGGTAACGAGGCTCGCCCGTATAGAGATATCCTCGCTGGCCGGTTTCAGCGTCCTTGATCAGGGAGCCAATTTCGGCAGTCTGGAGCATCACCTGCTGCGAATGAACGGACCAGGTCCTTTTTTGAAGCTGCACACCCAGTTGCCGCCTGGTAACGATGGCATTCGCCAGCAGCAATGTCAGCAGGATCGTAAAGGCCGTAAAGATACTGATTTTTGTGTAAAGCCTGGGCATGTTTCAGACGGCGGGCGCGACGATTGTACTAGATTTTTTACGCAATGCGAGTTTCACGCAAATTGAATGGGAGTCAAAAAATCAACGGTGTCCGTTGGACGACATGAAGTCGAGCGCCCGGGCAACATAGGCCTTCATGTCGCGGCGATGAACGACCGCGTCGAGCATGCCGTGTTCGAGAAGGAATTCGCTCCGCTGGAACCCTTCGGGAAGCTTCTGGCGAATCGTCTGCTCAATCACGCGTGGACCGGCAAATCCGATCAGCGCACCCGGTTCGGCGATGTTGAGGTCGCCGAGCATCGCAAACGACGCCGTCGTACCGCCAGTCGTGGGGTCGGTGAGTATCGAGATGTAAGGGACCTTGGCGTCGTCCATGCGCGCCAGTGCGGCCGAAATTTTCGCCAACTGCATCAGGCTGACCGTGCCTTCCATCATGCGCGCTCCGCCTGAAGCGGAAACAATAATCAGTGGCACGCGCTCGTCGGTTGCGCGCTCGATGGCCCGGGTAATCACTTCTCCGACCACCGACCCCATACTGCCGCCGATGAAGGCATACTCCATGGCGCTGGTGATCACTTCGCGGCCTTCGATCTTCCCTCGGGCATTCACGATGGCGTCGTTCAGTCCGGTATCGTGGCGATATTTCTTGAGGCGCGAGGCGTACGACTTGATGTCGGAAAACTTAAGCGGATCGGTGGAAACCAGGTTGGTATCGAAAGTATCGTACTTGGCATCGTCGTAGAGCAGGTCGAGCCGCGTGCGGGCGTCGATGCGGAAATGCCGGTCGCACTTGGGGCAGACATTGAAGTTCGCATCCAGATCCTTTTTCCAGATGATCTGCCGGCATCCTTCACACTTCACCCACAGGCCTTCGGTGCGGACTTTCTTCTCGCCCGAACTGTCGATCGCCCCGGATTCTCGCTTGAACCAACTCATCGAAATCTCGCCATCTCACCCATCTCATCATCGGCTCATTTGGTCGGAAAACGACCAAATGGCGAAATGACCAGACGTCAGTACTCAATCCCTCTCTGCGCCATAATGCCCTTCTGGTACGCGTGCTTCACTTCGCGCATTTCGGTGACCGTGTCGGCAATCTCGACGATTGTCGGATGCGCGTTCCGGCCGGTCAAGATCACGTGTACCAATTCCGGCTTGCGCTTCAGCACCTCGGCGACCTTCGACGGATCGAGCATCCCGTAGCTGATCGCGTAGTTGATCTCGTCGAGGATCACCAGGTCCCATTCACCACTCAGAATGGCCTTCTCCGCTTCGGCCCACGCTTCCTCGACCATGCGTACGTCTTCAGGATCGGTTTCCGCCCCGCCGACTTTCACGAAGCCGCGGCCCATCTGCTTCACGACAAAGTTGCCGCCGAACGGCTTGACGGCATCAAGCTCGCCGTAATGCCACGATCCCTTGAGGAATTGCAGCATCAACACCTTCAGCCCGTTCCCGACTGCCCGTAAGGCCGTCCCCATGGCCGCCGTGGTTTTGCCCTTCCCAGGTCCGGTGTTGACGATGATGAGCCCGCGTCGGATGTCGTTCATGAACAGAGCAGCTGCCCAGCGGCGTTAAGCCAGCGGGCACAAACATTTAGTGTATCAGGTGGAATAACCAACCAACGAATTTTGAAACCGCCTTAAGGCTGTTCGGCTGCGCGTTTCGCCCTTATTTCGCTTACCACTTTCTTTAGCTTCACCTCGAGATCGCCGGCCTCTACGGAAGTGGAGTACGCAAATGCCTTGGCCATATCCCCGTTAAACCTCTTATAGGCCTTTGTATCCTGCATCGAAGCGTACTGTTCGAGTTCCTCGTCACTGGCAGGACGATAGATGTAATAGGCAATTGCTTCGGCGTAGGGTTGAGCGTGGGAGATGAATTGTTCTCTGAGCTCGGAAAGCTGGTCCTTCGTTACACCTTCAGGTCTCACGGCCTCGAGCAAGTGAGCCATCACAATCATCTCATCGTCGGCCCATGTGTCCACCGCCTTCGTCTCTGACACCAGCGCTCGAATCAGGCGCATTCGCGATTCACGAGGGGATTGCATCGAGAACGAAGCAGCAAATCGCTTCATACGCTCGGGATCGACCCCCAACTCCATTTTGAGCATCTTCTGGCCGAGTGGGGATTGCATTTGTGAAAGAACCTCACCGTACGCCGCGGCATCGCAACTCGAACGCAACTTCGCTTTTACGTTGCTGGTCATGCGATCGACATTGACATAGTGCACCAGGACATCCCGGATTTCTCGCTTCGCCTCAAGCGGCATGCTTCCTTCGCGATTCAAAAGCTCATCGGCGAGACTTTGAGCAGAATCGGACGTCCGAGACAGGCTGCCGCTGGTTCCACTTGCATCGAGCAACTTCGGCACCAGCTCGTCGCAGCTTTGCTGAGCGACAGCGATGAAAGGAACAAACAGGAAAAGAGCACAGACGATTCGGCGCATAGCAGGAAGGTTATCTCACAAAGCGCCGCGGCAAGGTTTACTTTCTGCGTTCGGCCACAACCGGGTTTTAGGGATCGCTGTTCTAAGTGTAAACCCTGAGTTAAAACTCTGCCTGGAATGCTGCGGCCAGCTGCCGATCATTGCGCGCGTCCACAATTTTCTTGATTGCCGCACGCACGCGCTCGTCATTGTGATAATGAGCAAGGGTCTTGATGACTTCGACGGCGGTTGGAACGGATGCTTCTCCCACAAGGCCGAGCAGAAAATCCGTCGCCTCGTCGAGACGCGCGGTCCCCATCGCCGCCAGCAGAGTCTGACGGAGCGATCCCGTGACCGTCCGCTCCCACTTTTCGCGCAAGACGGCAAAGGCTTCCGGACGGCGTTGCGTGGCCAGCGCAAGGATCGCGGTCTCTGCAATTTCCTCGTCCTCGGAATCGACGTAGCGACGAACGAACTCCAGCGATCGGTCGAAATCCGCTTCCAGCAATCCAGCGAAACATTCGCCCAGCACCTCGGCCTCGCGATCTCCAGTCAGAACCTTGAACCGCAGCAGAAGAACGCCCTTCTCACCTCCACAAGCGGCCAAAGCGCGAACGGCACCAATGCGCGCCTGCGGCTGGGGATCGGCGAGCAGATCGACCACATTCGGAAACGCGTCCGGATGGCTGGTTCGAATCAGGCCCAGCGCACACTGTGCCCGCAACTTGGCGGCTTCGTCCACCGGAGGTCCGTAACTGGCTTCAAACTGCACGTGCCGAATTCCCCGCAGGTAAATCTGCGGGTCCAGGCAATCCATCTCGTAGAGCGCCGCGGCGGCTTCGGTGACAGCGGCGCAGCGCTTGTCGAGACGTACCGGATCGGCCATGAACCGTTCGAAGCCCGCGGCAAGGTCCGGCATCAGTTCCGTGAGGCGCAGTTCGCCCGCGATTTTTGCCGCCTTCGCCGCCACCAGGTTCGATCGATGATTGAGCGCGCGACGAAGCTCTTCGACGACGACCTGCTTGGGTTCATCGCACAACTGGCTGAGCCGATCGAGGGTCTGCTCGATGGGATCGGGCTTCTTCATCGCATTTATTCTACCGGTCGAAAAACTCCGAGACCGGCGCAGGAAGGCGACAACGCCGCCGCCGGCCACTAACCGACGTAACGCCCTTGCGTGCGCGCCGTCACATTGTTTCGCTTTCCGCTATGCCAGCATCGTTTCCGACGCTCTCGCGTCCGAGGTTCCCATGGCCCAGTGCGAACGATTAGCCGCGTGCCCATTCTCCAACGATCATCTGGCCGAAATGCCCGTTGTCGGTGGACTCTTGAAGGCCATGTACTGCCTCGGCGAAAAAACCGAGTGCGCGCGCTACGAAGTCGCCCAGGCCGGACTGCAAGTCCCTCTCGATCTGTTTCCCGACGATCATCCGCGTGCGCGCCGCCTTCTCCGCAAGCCGTGAGGCCTACCACTTCATCCCCATTGCCTTGCTGAGGAATTCCACCAGCGGCGCCATCTTTCGTGTCGATTTCGTGAAGTCGGCCATGAATCCCTTGCCGCAAATCTGCCTCTCGTTGAGGTCGATCAGCGCGATGATGCTCTTGCGTTTCAGGTCGTCCATCAGCGGATGCTCCCGCCCAAACCCTTTCGGCGGACGCGAGAGCTTGTCTTCATCGCTAAGCGTCAAACCCCGCGTCACCTTCTTCCACTCCTCGGGCCGCGCGATGATCTCCTCGCGAATCTTCAGCAACGCCAGCCGGTCAGGCTGCCAGATCCCGCCACACACAAAGCAACCGCCGGGTTCGAGATGCAGGTAATACCCTGGCGCATGCACATCCTTCGAGCCGGAACTCAAGCCGAACTGCATCCCAACGTGCGTCTTGTATGGCCTCTTGTCGTTGGAGAACCGAATGTCGCGATAAATGCGAAACAACGACGACTTCGGGTCCGATCTCAGGTAATCGCTGATCTCCTGCAGTGGTCCTGCGGCATCGCAGACAAAACGTATCGACGGCTCCTTGATCACCGTTTCGTATCGAGCCTTGTTTTTCAGGAACCATTCGCGGCGGTTGTTGCGCTTAAGGCGGACGAGAAAGTCGAAAAGCTCGGCAGTGAAATAAGGCTGGGAAGACATGCGATGAGTTTAGCGGACCGATCTGTGGACAATCCCTTTAGGCCGGGTCAGGGACTCCGTCGCCTGCGTCAAATTGCAACGAATTTTCCCCGATTGAGACGAAATTACCCGGTCCTGCAACCCGAAACCATCCCATTTTCAGAGACTTACATTTGGTTACTATCGTGCAAGTACCAGAGGACATGATCTGCACAGATCAAGGTGTCCCCGTCAGCAAGTGCGTGAACCCCTATTGCCATCGTCCGTACCGGATGATGGATGGCGGCAAGCTCTTCGTCACCGACTTTCCGCCAACGCTCGCCTCGGGCTTGAACATGCACGATCACAAACGTGAGCATTTTTGGCTATGCGAGGAGTGCTCGAAAAGCATGACGGTCGCCATCCGCCGCGAGCATGGCCAGGTCGCCATCCGCATCATCAACCTGTCCCCCAACGGAAAGCGCAAACTCGACTTTGTTCCGGAAGAACAGCCGTTCAGCACTGAACCTTCGGCATTCAGCCACGAAAGTTTCTCGCAGTTTTCGTTTGAGGCGGTCTAGGACGGCTACTCCCGAGCGGCTCGGATCGCTGCCAGAAATTTCGCATCTATCGTCAACTGACCTGCCAATTCTGAATTGAGCTTTTCGGCTTCTTCCGCCGAAAGTTTCGCCAATTGCGTCTGTAGTGTCGCTTGGCCGAGGTCGCAGGCATTCACAGCCATCGTTGCCGCAGCACGAAACACCACGTCGTTTAATTCTCCGTTCTCTTCGAATTCATTTAACACACCACGATCCAACAACGCGCTCAGCACTGTCGCACGCGCCATAAGCGTCATCATTTCTCTCGCACTTGGCTCGCGGTGAGTGGGGCTCGCCGCTACAATTCCGTCAACCCCGATTGCAATTTGCTGCCCGGGCAGCCCCCGCCCAACCTTCCTGACAATTCCCCACAAGCTCTTCAATTCCACAGGATCAACCGCTTCTAAATCTGCACCTGAATTCAGGGCGTCCTCGAGAGCCTTGAGATCTTTTCCGACGTTATCTTCAATGTCCATGTTCCCCAAACACCTCCGCCGTAAACGCCTCCACCTTGGCGCCATGCTCCCAGGCATCGGCCGGCAGTCCCGCCTTCACACAAGTCTGACGCAGGAACGTTTCCCGGTCCCAATGGTGTTCGACCGGCACCTGCGGCAGCAGAAGTCCCCGGCGAGCGCCGTAGGTGATCAGCAGCCCGTGGCGCCCCACCTCGATATCATCGGGATCCATCGGCTGGATCGGCGACAGCACGCTGATCTCGAACTGCAGGTGCGGCACCTCCTCGCGTTCGACCGGCAGGAAGCGTGAGTCGTTGAACGCCGCCGCCACGGCCGTTTCAGCAATGGTGCGATAAAGCGAATACATCGGAAAGACATATCCCACACAGCCGCGCAGCTCACCTTTCTCGTGCAGCGTGGTGAACGCGCCACGGTGTTCGGCGAGATGATCCGACGGAGGCGAAAGATCGAGGTCACGTTTTTCAAACGAAGCGGCAACCGCCTGATGAGCGAGGTCCAGAAGCTGACGACGCTCGCCGTCTGAGTATTCGGCGGAGTTTCCTGCGGAGTGTTCGGCCATACGGCGAACTCCTTGGGCAGGCTCGAACGCCTGTCCTATCCACTTAGCTGGTTTGAGACTGCTGGGGCGATGTAATCTCTTGCTTCTTGCGCCGGCTGAGGACGAACCGGCGCCGACGCTGGCTCTTCGACACCTGCCGGTCGATCTTCGACCAGAATCCGTAGAAATAATCGGCTGCGCTCGCCAGCGACAACACCACCATGAACCAGATGGCGAACTTTGCGATCAGGTCCACCGGGAAGACCCACGACGTGCGCGGAATCGGCCACTCGTCCCAGCGATGGTTCAGGATCGCCGCCACCACCGACACGATCTGCACCACCATCTTCGACTTGCCCAGGTCGCTCGCCTCGATGGTGAACCCTTCTGCCGCCGCGATGGAACGTAGCCCACTCACCAGGAATTCGCGGCCAATAATAATGACCGCCATCCACGCCGGCACGATGTGCGGATTGATTTGCACCAGGGTGATGTAAGCGGCGGCGATCATCAACTTATCGGCAAGTGGATCGAGCAGCATGCCCATGGTGGTGATTTGCCCGCGTCGTCGTGCCAGGTAGCCGTCGATGCCGTCGGTAATCGATGCCGCAATGAACACCGCCGACGCGATCAGTTCCTGCTCGCCGTGCGCGCCCACGATGCGCTTCGTGGTCAGCAGCCAGATCAGCACAGGAATGCTGAAGATGCGCGTCAACGTAATGTAATTCGGCAGGTTCACGGGCAGTCTTCGATGGGACTAGCTGCAAGGATTATGAACCACCGGAAACGGCGAAAGCAACGCGCTTCCCGACCTGAAGTGACCTGGGACAGATTTTCTCGGCTAATTTGGGAAAAGACTTGCCATAACCGGCTCAGGCGATCACAGCTGCAAATAGACCTTGCGGTGCAGCGGGCTCAGTTCGTTGCCGATCATCAACGACTCAGGCGGAGCAGCAGGCGAGTGCAGCCACAACAGCGCATGTTGCGGCGCTCCAGGAAGATCGAAAACCAGGGTCGTTCGATACGACTCTCCCGGGCGCAAAGCTGTGGTAAACACCGGGCCTTCAATGGCGTTGACGTGGAACACGCGACCGGAATCGTCGATCAACTGCACCGAGCGCGGACCCGGCGCCAGCGAACCGTTACCGCGCTGCGGCCCGATGGTGTTGGGATCGAAGCGAGTCTGCACCTCCACCACGTATCGTCCGGCGCCATCTTGCGTCGGTTCGAATCGAGTGCTCACCACCGAATAGGCGATGTGACAGTCGAACTCGCAGAAGTATTTCTCCTGTCCGCGCGGAACAATCACCCGAAGACTTGCCACCGACATGAGCAGCAAGGCAGCGCTGTAACTGAAAACGACGACGCCCGTCGCCGCCAGCATGGTCTTCGCAGCTTTGGGACGGCGATACAGCCAGAGAATCGCCACCAGCGCCACAAACAACATTAAGAGTGCAAGCGTTCCCAGAAACGCCAGGGCCGAGATGGAGGCTGGGAAGTTCAAATTCGCGTTCATCGCAATCCCCTCCGCTTTACCGCGCAAAGTTGATGGCCACAAAAAACGCGGACCCTGTGCGTCCGCGCCGAACTCCTATTTATCGCGTGTGATTCGGATCAGCGACTCCATGTGATCGAGATACTTCTCCAGCGCGCGGCGCCCGTTCGCGGTCAGGCGATAGGTGGTCCGAGGCGTGCGCCCCTCGAACGATTTGTCGCAGCGCACATAGTCGGCTTCTTCCAGCTTTCGCGCGTGCACGCTCAGATTGCCGTCGGTGGTATTCAGAATCTGCTTCAGGTCGTTGAAGCTGAGCGAATCGTTGACCGCCAGTGCGCTCAGGATTCCCAAGCGGATCCTCTCGTGAATCAGCGGATCGAAATCGGGTAGCGATGGCGACCGATGGGTCCGAGGCGCTTCATTCGCGCGAGTACGACTTGAAAATGACTTCTCCGGTTGAGAAGCAGGATTCGGTTTAGCCACCATAATTCCTCGCAATCAAATATCCGAACAAGATATGCAGGCCGGCAAATCCGGCGACCATGCAGGCCAGGTTCCACGAAGGCGGAGCCCACAACGACACTAGCCCCAACGCCATGAAACACGCACCCATCACGGGTACGATACGAATCGAGTACGTGCCACCCGTCACAACGCCTGTCCCGTAGAGCAGCAACCACATGCCCGGAATGTCGGACAGCACGTGGTGATAATAAAGAATGGGCGTCAGCACAGCGCCTGCGATCAAGGGAGGCGCCAGTCCAAGCACGAATCGCCGCCCCGGAGCGCCAAGCAACGCCACGCCGGTTCGTTGCGCCTTGGCATACATCGCCCAGATCACGATCACCGTTCCGATGATCGCCTCGCCCAGCCACACCGCGATCCAGTGCTGCAAATAAACCTGGTAGTGCGCGATGATCGCCGCGCCGATCGCCGTCACACCAACGGTGACAAGCCCCCACCCCGGGACCGCCGTAAACGATCCCGATGCCTCGAGCGTGTGCCGGATGAACTGCAGGTTCTCGATCGCGTCCGGAGCAGGAGGCGAGACGATGACCGTCGAGCTGGTGCGGCAGCGAGGACGAGCGCGCATGGCGCTAGAGTAATGAAATCTGCGCCACTTCGTCAAGTACTTTGCAGTACAAAGAAATGACCGGACATTGCCTCCGGCAAGCCTGCATTATAACAAATGTTATAATCCCCTTATGAAGGTCAAGGTTACAACGGTCGGCAGTTCTACGGGTATTGTTTTGCCCAAGGAAGCCTTGTCGAAGCTGCGCGTGGGCAAGGGCGACCTGCTCTATCTCACCGAGACGCCGAACGGCATCGAACTGTCGCCCTATGACCCCGAATTCGCCGAGCAGTTGGAAGTCGCCGAGCGCGTCATGCGCAAATACCGCAACGCCCTCCGCCGACTGGCGAAATGAGGCCGCAATGGATCTCCCTTGAACTTGCCCTGGTAATCCACAAACGACAACTCGCCGAGCATGGCGGTCCTGAAGGGTTGCGTGACAGGAACAGCTTGGAGTCAGCGCTGGCTCGTCCGCAAAATCTGCTGGCTTACGGAGGCCGGCCTTCGCTGTTTCGCCTTGCCGCTGGATATGCTGCGGGAGTTTGCAACAACCATCCATTCGTGGATGGAAACAAACGCACGGCTCTCGTGATCTGTATGACTTTTCTCGAATTGAATGGGATAACAGCAGTTTTTAAAGAGGATCAGCTTGCTCTTCTGTTTGAGCGTCTGGCTGCTGGAGATTTAAAAGAAGCAGAATTCGCAGAGAGTCTCGAACAGCTCGCGCAGCCAAAGAAGAAACCGCAGAAACAGCGGACGTCGCGACGATCGACTTAACTTTTACTTTCAGGCGAGTCTTCTCCGCCTTTGCTTATCGCATGTCTCACCGCCGCCCTCGCCAGCAACCGTGTCGAGTCCAGCGTCGGTAACGGAGAGTTGTCGTCGTTCATCAGCAGCGGAATTTCCGTGCAACCGAGCACAACCGCGTCGCAACCCTGGTTCTTCAGCTTCTCCACCACCTGCTGGAAATAGCTCACCGCCTCCGGCTTGAAGACTCCGTACACCAGTTCGTCCATGATGATTCGGTCGATCGCCTCTCGCTCGTCAATCGTCGGTCGCACATACCCCAGCTCTCTTGCCGACAATGCCTCCGGATAAACCTCGCTCGACGTCAGATATTTCGTCCCCGTGATACCGATCTTGCGAAATCCTCTGGCTCTAGCTTCATCGGCCGCCACTTCCGCGATATGCAGCCACGGCAGCGGCGATTGCGCTCGCACCAGCTTCAGTCCCTGGTGGATCGTGTTATCCGGGCAAATCAAAAAATCGGCTCCGGCCTTCATCAGTTTATTCGCCGACGACAACATCAGTTCGCCCACGCCTTGCCAGTCATCGCGATAAATGCACTTCATGTACTCAGCCAGCGAATGATTGTGCAGCGAAAGCTCAGGATGATCGTGCGCACCGATCAGGCGCGCGCCTTCGAGCGCAATTGTGCGGTAACACAGCGCGGCGCCTTCCGCCGAACAGGCAACAATACCGATATGTTTCATAAAGAAGTTTGCAGCAAAGGCATTCTAGCCGACCGACGACAGGTGCTCTGGAACCATTCGTCCCGGATTCACGTATTCGGGCTTGTGCTGCATCGGCTCGCCTGTCAGCATTCTGCTCACATCCTATGAAACTGAAACGGAAATTCAGCGTAACTCTCGCAATCGTAACTCTCTGCGGCCTTTCTGCCGCCGCGCAAACTGCCGGCGCCCAAGACAAAGCCGCGGCCATCGACAAAGTCTTGAGCACGTACTCCGCGAATGGCGATTTCAACGGCTCGGCGCTGGTCGCCTGGCAGGGCAAGGTAATCTTCGAAAAGGGCTACGGCATGGCCAATTTCGAATGGAAACAGCCTAACGCCCCCGATACAAAGTTTCGTCTCGGTTCCATCACCAAGCAATTCACCTCCATGCTGGTGATGCAGCAGGTGGCCCAAGGCAAGATCAAGCTCGACGCCACCATCTCCGACTACCTTCCTTATTACCGCCACGACACTGGCAGCCGCGTCACCATTCAGCAACTGCTCACCCATACCTCGGGCATTCCCAGCTACACCGAAAGCCCCGAGTTCCGCGAATTTCAAATCCGCCCTTACGCCGTCGAGGACTTCGTAAAGAAATATTGTTCCGGCGATCTGCAGTTCGAGCCCGGATCGAAGTTTCACTATGACAACTCGGGCTATTTCCTGCTCGGCGCCATTCTCGAAAAGGTAACCGGCCAGCCCTACGAAATGCTTCTGCAGAAAAGGATTTTCGATCCCCTCGGCATGAACGACTCCGGCTACGATCACTACACGACCTTAATCGACCGTCGCGCCGGAGCCTATCAGCGCACGCCGACCGGCACGGTGCACAACGCCCGCTATCTCGATATGTCGATTCCCTACGCGGCCGGCTCTCTCTATTCCACCGTCGAAGATCTCTACAAGTGGGACCAGGCGCTCTACACCGACAAGCTGTTGTCCGCCGACCTGCGCGAGAAAATGTTCACCCCTTACAAAGACAAATATGCCTTCGGCTGGTTCGTCGAAACCGCAGCGTCAGGCAAGCCCGGTGCGGGTGGACCGGAAATCGCACACGAGGGCGGCATCAACGGATTTCACACCATCATCGATCGCTACCCGCGCGAGAAGGTGCTGATCGTGCTCCTCAGTAACGCCAGCGATGGCCCGCTGGAAGAAATGTCGAACCAGGTCGCGCGCGTGCTCTACGACATGCCTGCGGATCCGATCAAGCGCGCCATCATCTCCGTGATCGGCCCCATCTCTGCGTCGCAAGGCGGGCAGGCTGCGGCAGCGAAGTATCGCGAACTGCGTGCCAACTCGCGCGACCACTATCGCTGGGACGAAGGTGACATCAATGTTCTCGGCTACGAACTACTGGGCACGGGCCGCACCAAAGACGCCATCGAGATCTTCAAGCTCAACGTCGAGACCTATCCGGAATCGGCGAACACCTACGACAGCCTTGCCGAAGCCTACATGAACGATGGCCAGAAAGAACTCGCGATCACGAACTACAGGAAGTCAGTCGAGCTGAATCCAAAGAACGAAGGCGGAATCGAAGCGCTGAAGAAATTGGAAGGCAAATAGCTCGCAAGCAGCAAAGGCCGGCTTGCGAACCGGCCTTCCCTGATCCTCCTCATAACTCAAACGTTACGAAATACTGCGGAACGCCCAGAACAGGAAACCCGACAGTACAATCGACGCCGGCAACGTCAGCACCCACGCCAGCGCGAGGTTGCGCACCGTGGACCACTGCAGCCCGGAATGATTCGCGGCCATGGTTCCCGCCACGCCCGACGACAGGACATGCGTCGTGCTGACGGGCAGCCCATAAAAGTCGGCGGCTCCGATCGTCGCCATCGCCGTGATTTCCGCGGCTGCTCCCTGCGCGTAAGTGAGATGATCTTTGCCGATCTTCTCGCCAACTGTGATGACGATACGCTTCCACCCCACCATCGTCCCCAGGCCGAGTGCCATCGCGACAACCACCTTCACCCACAGGGGAATGAACTTGGTCGACAAGTCGATGTGCTTCTTGTAATTGGCAAGCACCTTCACATCGGCATCGCTGAACTTAGGCTGCCCGGTCTTCTGCATGATGCGAATCGCTTCGCTCACCAGGTACATGTCGTTGCGGAAGTTGCGTGTCTGGTCCGCCGGAACGTTCTTCAGTTCCTTGAAGAACACCATTTCGTTGCCGATGTCGTTCACCAGCGTGCGTAACGAGAGCATGGTATTCGCCGTGAATTGCTTGTTTCGAATGTAATCCGTAATGTCGCTGCGCGGATCGCCAATCACGGCATTCGGCGAAACGTACTTCGTCAGCATATCGGCCGCTTCGTGCGACACAGCGATGAAGTCCTGCGTCTGCTTCGGCGTAACGGCATGGTTAAGCGCGTACGCCGTCGGCACGGTTCCGATCAGGATCAGCATGATCAGTCCCATGCCCTTCTGCCCGTCGTTCGAGCCGTGGGCAAAGCTCACGCCCGTGCAGGTCAGAAGCAGCAGGCAGCGAATCCAGAATGGCGGCGGCTCGGTTCCGACCGGCGCCTCGTAGAGCGCTCGATTCTTGAGGATCACTTTGGAGAGCCATAACAGCAGCATGGCGCACACAAAGCCGACGATGGGCGAGACTAACAGCGACTTGCCGATCTTGGTGGCCTGTTCCCAGTCCACTCCGCTTGTGCCCGTGCGCGCAGCCATCAATTGGTTGGCGATGCCAACGCCAATCACCGATCCGATCAGCGTGTGCGAGCTCGATGCCGGCAACCCAAACCACCAGGTGCCGAGATTCCAGATGATGGCGGCAACCAGCAACGCAAATACCATCGCGAATCCGGCGCCGCTGCCGACCTGCAGAATTAACTCCACCGGCAACAGGGAAATAATGCCGAATGCCACCACTCCTGTAGACAGCACCACGCCAACAAAGTTCCAGAATCCCGACCACACGACCGCGATATGTGGCTCCAGCGAGTGCGTATAGATCACCGTCGCAACTGCGTTCGCGGTGTCGTGGAATCCGTTGACAAACTCAAAGGCAAGCGCCACCAGCAGTGCGATGCCCAGCAGCACATATGGCCACACGGAGCCTAGTCTCGTCTGGCCAAGATCGCTCAATAGACTGAATCCGGCGTATGCCAGCCCGATAACCAGGATGACGCCGAAGATGAACATCCCGATGGTGCCCGGCCCCTTCGATAGCTTCGACTCGAGGGCTGGACGCGGAACACTTGCCGGAGCAGTTGCAACAGTTGCGGACATAGAACCCCCACACGATTCGGTGTCCGCCAACTAGACTCCGGATTTGTAGGTGGCAGATGAACAGAGTGTGAAGATTCGATGAAAAGGCGCTCCCGGCGGGAAATTCAGCGATTCACCTCTGCGCTTGAGAAGTTTGAAAGAAGAGAAGGTTTGAAAGAAAGGAGAGAGTGTTCTTAGTCCGCGCCCGAGGTCTGCCGGATCTGCACCAGCTCGGGCTCGCCATTCGGCGTTGGGGTTGTCGCTTTTTTCTGCGGATCGCGCCACTTATCGAGGAACGATATCTGATGCACGCATGAGACCGTGCAGTGCGGCGCGCAGCCTTTTTCGGTGAGATATTCGCGGGCTACGTCTTCCAGCGTGTAATCCTTCAGCGGCTTCGCCGGATACCCGCGCTGTTGCGAGCAGTAGTGCACCTGGCCGTTCTCGCAGATGTACAGATAGCGTGCGCCCGCCCTGCAGCGCCAATCGTTCGGACGCCCCGCGGCAATGTTGTCCTGGAAGCCGTTGATGCGCGAATAGCTTCCCTTCTCCATCGCCTTCATCGCGTGATACACGCGCCGTTCTTCTCCGCCGAGCGGCATCAATTGCCCGTCGCCGTTGTGGATGATGCCAACCGTGGACGTGAACCCGAGCCCGAGCGCCCGCTGCCCGATAATGAGCGCGTCATTCGGATTCTTGATCCCGCCGCCAACCACCGAATTGATGTTCACGTGGAACTCGGCGCACTCGGCCAGCAGTTGCAGTTTCTTGTCGAGCACCTTCAGCGACTTCTTCGACACCTCGTCGGGCTGCACGTTGTCGATCGAAATCTGCAGATGCTCCAGCCCTGCACGATTCAGCCGCTCAATCCGCTCCGCCGTCAGCAGGTAGCCGTTCGTGATCATCCCGGCGATGATGCCGTGGCTGCGAATGCGCCGGATCACGTCGTCGAGTTCCGGATGCAGCAACGGTTCGCCGCCGCTGATCGTCAGAATCGAAATGCCCAGCGACGCCAGCTTGTCGATGCGCTCGTACATCGCCTCGATCGGCACCGGCTTGCTGGTCTTGTCGTATTCGTTGCAGTACTCGCAGTCGAGATTGCAGCGCCGCATCGGGATGATGTGCGCCAGCACCGGATGCTTCGTCGACGCCAGCGCGCGGCCGATCATTCGCCACTCGCGCGAGCGGCGGTGAATGGCCTTCCAACGGCGCCGAAGCTGTCTGGAAATCGTCATGCAAGTCTTACTAACCCTTTATTTAATCACAGACTTATGTGATATCCGGCACGAACCCGGCGGACGGGCGGAAATCGCGGTTCAGCAGTAGCCGAAACGCAGCGAACTGGGTCGGAGCCGCAGTCCTCAACCCCGCTGACTATTTCCGGTAGGAGGCAAGCAGGGGCCCGAAGCGAGGATCGGCGCGCAACCCGGCAAGATAGGTGCTGGCATCGATGGCGGTGAAATCGCGAAAGCCGGCGTCGAGACTCTGCTTCATGACGCTGAGAGCCTTGTCTTGCTCGCCGTGCGCGGAATAGGCGGAAGCGAGCCAGAACAAGGCCACGGCGACCTTGTTGTTCCGCTGCAAGATCGGAATGGCACGCGCCGGATCGCCCTGCGCGAGATAGACCTGGGCGACTCCTAAATCAAGGATCGGCGAATTTGGGCTCAGATCTTTTCCGCTCTGCAGGGCGGCGAGGGCTTCCTGGTAGCGACCTTGCGCAATCAGAGCACGTGCCAGGTGATAGTAGATGCTGAAGCGCGCAGGCTCCAGCCGAAGAGCCTCGCGAGCAGCCTGTTCCGCTCCTGCCGTGTCAGGCGGCAACTCGTACGACAGTGCCCAGGAGAGTGAGTCCCAGGCGAGGGAGTTTTGCGGATCGAGCCGGGTAGCCTCGCGGAGCTCCCTTGCGGCCTCAGCGTATTGATAGCGCTGGCCATAGACTCCGCCCATGGCGAGATGCGCTTCGGCAAGCTGAGGCTCAAGCTTCAACGCTCGCTGGGCCAGTTGATCGGCGCGTTCCAGAAAAGCCGGATTCGAATCGTTGTCTCGATAGTTGTACTGGTCAATATGAGAGAGTCCAGTCAGGGCCAACGCATAGTTGGGATCGATTTTGAGCGCCTCTTCGAAGTGAACACGGGCAAGGGCGAGCTTTTCCGGCTGATCTTCAAAGGCCAGCAGTGCGCGTCCCTGGAGATAAGCTTCGTATGCCTTCGGATTCTGAGTTTCGCGGCGCTGAATACCCTGCTGTTCCTGCTGGCTGAGATGGAGATCGAGAGCGTCGGCGATCTTGAGCGCCGTCTGCTCCTGCACGGTAAACACGTCCTTCATATTTCCCGTGAAGTCGTCGGCCCACACCTGGATGCCGGAGGATACATCGAGCAACCGAACGTTGACCCGTACTTCGTCGGCCGCTTTGCGCACGCTGCCGTCAAGCAGGTAGCGCACCTGCAACTCCTGACCGATGTCCCGTACCGATTTCTGCCGCGGAGCTTTCAGATGCGAGGTCATCGAGTACGGCACCACGGCGAGAGCCTGAATGCGCGAAAGCTTGGTGCTGATTTCCTCCGAGATCCCTTCGCTGAAGTAGTCGTTGCCCGCGTCGCCGCTGAGATTCTCGAGTGGAAGCACGGCGATCGAAGGCTTCGAAGAAGGAACCACGGCAGACGAACGCGCGCGATAGAGACGGAAACCTCCGTATGACAGCGCGAACACGAACAGCAGGACGGCCGCCACGGAGAGCGCCCTCCACGGTGCGAAGGGCTTGGCTGCGGCCGCCGCAGTCGGGGCGAGGGCTGTTCCTCGGGAACCGGATTGGGTGTCTCGCTGCAGCCGAGAGAGATCGCGTTCCATCTCAGAAGCATGCTGATAGCGGCGACCGCGGTCCTTCTCCAGTCCGTAAGAGATGATGCGAACCAGTTCCGGCGGAAGATCGTTGTTCAGGTCCGACGGCCGAATCGGTTCGCGGTGCAGGATTGCGCCGCAGATTTCCCCGGAGCTGCCTCCGGAAAAAGCGAGTTTGCCGGTTGCCATTTCGTAAAGCACGGCGGCGAAAGAGAACAGGTCGGTGCGCGCGTCCACTTCCTCGGCGCGGACCTGTTCCGGCGACATATAGGCAACGGTGCCCAGCATGGTACCGGGGCTGGTGAGTTGCGCCGAGTCGGATCCGGTCGCCGCCGAATGCTCCACCCTCGCCGCCGCTTTCGGCGTGGAAACTTTGGCGAGCCCGAAATCGAGAATCTTGGCGTGCCCGCGCTTTGTAACAAAAATGTTAGCCGGCTTAATGTCGCGATGCACGATGCCGGCGGCATGTGCCACTTCTAGGGCGTCGGCGATCTCGCTGCCCAGGGCGACCAGGTTTTCGAGTGGCAGCGCGCGACCGGCGATATGATGCTTGAGAGTAGAGCCCTCAAGGAATTCCATGGCAATGAAGGCGCGCCCACTCTCGTTGCCGACGTCATAGATCGTGCAAATACTGGGATGATTCAGTGCCGAGGCCGCCTGAGCTTCGCGCTCGAACCGCGCCAGGGCCTGCGGATCGGAGGCGATCTCGGGCGGCAGGAACTTCAGTGCCACGAAGCGATGCAGGCGCGTGTCTTCCGCCTTATACACCACCCCCATGCCACCGCCACCCAGCTTTTCGAGGATCCGGTAGTGCGAGATTACTTCGTCAATCATGTTCTGGTGGGAGAGTGGAACGATGTTAGGGTGGCGGCGATTTTAAGTCAAAGTGGTTTTGCACTGGCAGCCTCTCTCCGCCGTTTGACTCGCCTTCCAGCCCCGGCCTATACTGCCGCTCCGCGCCACGAACCTTCCGTCCGGAGACTCCTATGCCTCGACGTTCCTCCATCGTTTGCGCGCTTGTCGTGCTCGCCTTCGCCCTTGTCGCGTTTGCCGAAGACCACAAAATTCACCAGCCAACTCTGACTCCGCAAAACAGCGGCACCACCAACGGTCTCATCGCCGTCAGCCCCGTCAACTCGCGCGTCGTATGGGCCGCCGGACGCAACGGCACCTTCGTCGTCACCACCGACGGAGGCAAGACTTGGAAAGCCGGCGTCGTTGCCGGAGCCGAAACCTTGCAGTTTCGCGACGTGCAGGGCGTGAGCGACAAAATCGCTTACCTGCAATCGATCTCGCCGACTGGGACGGTTCCCGGCGAATTCCGCATCTACAAGACCATCGACGGCGGAAAATCATGGACGCTCGAATTCCAGAACCAGACCGTCGGCGCCTTCTACGACTGCTTCGCCTTCTGGACTCCCGACCGCGGCATCTCGCATAGCGATTCCGTCAACGGCGTCTTCCCCGACTTGCGCACCACCAACGGCAAGACATGGAAGAGCATCTCCGCCAACATGCCTCCGGCGCTGCCGGGTGAAGCTTCGTTCGCAGCCAGCGGCACCTGCGTCGCCACGCAAGGATTCCTCAATGCCTGGATCGCGACCGGCGGCTCCACCTCAGCCCGTATTCTCGCCACCCGCGACGGCGGCAACACCTGGAACGCCTACGACACGCCGCTCGTCAGCAATGCCAGCGCGGGCGCGTTTACCGTCGCCTTCCGCGATCCCTGGCACGGAATCGTCGGCGGAGGCGATCTCGATCCCGGCGATCCCAACAACGCGCGCACTGCGATTTCCGACGATGGTGGCCGCAAATGGAAACTCACCAATCCGCCGCCCGTGACCGGGGCGATCTACGGACTCGCCTACGCCAGCGACGTGGGCCTGCTTAACAATCGCCACGACTGGTTTGGCAACGATGACGACAGCCGCACCGTCGTCGTCACCGCCAACGACGGCGGTGCCGCCTGGACTCCCGACGAAGGCAAAACCTGGTATTCGCTGACTGGCATCACTGGTTATTGGGCTGTCGCCTTCGCCGATCGCCAGTCCGGATGGCTCGTCGGAGTCAACGGCACGATTCTGAAGATCAGCTTTTAGTGCCTTGACGAAACATCCACAATCGAAATCCCGCCTTGGTCCTCGAAACTGAGGCGGGATTTTTCTTTCCGCTTGTTTGCGCGCGGCCGAGCCGCGAAAATGACCGCCATGCCGAAGATCGATAAACGCGTAGACGACTACATTGCGAAGGCCGCCGATTTCGCGCAACCCATCCTCACCGAACTGCGGAACGTGGTCCACGAAGCTTGCCCGGAAGTCGAAGAAGCGATCAAGTGGAGTTGTCCTCACTTTCTCTACCAGGGCAAACTCTTCTGCAGCATGGCGGCGTTCAAGCAGCACTGCGCGTTTCACATCTGGCACGGCAGCCAGGTCGTTGAAGCGAAGAACAACAAGTCGGAGGAGGCGATGGGTCAGTTCGGCCGAATCGCGTCGGTGAAAGATTTGCCTCCGAAGAAGACCTTGATCGCCTACCTGAACAAGGCCATGGCGCTCATCGATTCGGGAGCCAAACGCACCTACGCGAAACCCCGCGCTGAGAAGAAAGAGCTCGTCGTTCCATCGTATGTAACCTCGGCGTTAAAGAAAAATAAACAAGCCCAGGCGACCTTCGACGCCTTTTCCTACAGCCACAAAAAGGAATACGTGGAATGGATCACCGAAGCCAAAACCGACGAAACCCGACAGCGCCGGATCGCCACCATGCTCGAGTGGCTCGTGGAAGGTAAGCGGAGGAACTGGAAGTACGAGAAGTGCTAGCTGCTGCCGTTGCGGTACTCGCGATCTTTTCCGCGGACGAAGCATCCCTCCCGTTCCGCCGCGCAACCTACTAAACACTCGCTCATAACCAGCAGGTCTTTCCAAGGACAACTATACGGCGACACCGGCGTGGAAGCAGCGCCCTCGGGCAGCTCCGCGCGAAATACCAAACGCAAACTCGAAGGAGAGATATGTATCACCACATTAAGAAGCTGATGTACACCGTCAACGTCGGCACTCCCGATCCGCGATTCGGGAACATGCTGTTGGAACAGTTTGCCGGCGCCAACGGAGAACTGGCCGCCGCGATGCAATATTCCATTCAAGGCCTCAATTGCGACGATCCCGAACGCAAAGACTTACTCATGGACATCGGAACCGAAGAGCTTAGCCACTTGGAAGTCGTGGGAACTCTCGCCCGCATGCACCTGAAGCCAATGAAGAAGAATCGCGAAGCGGCGGAAACAGATCCGCTGGTGGCGATCGCCGGAGGCGGAGGCGTGTGCCTGTTCAACTCGCAAGGCAATGCCTGGACGGCAGACTACCTGAAGATCACCGGCGAGCTCGACGTCGATCTGCGCAGCAATATCGCCGCTGAGGCCAGGGCTAAGATCGTGTACGAACGGCTCATCAATTTCAGCGACGATCCCGGCACGAAAGATGCGCTGCAGTTCCTGATGACACGCGAGATTACCCACATGAAGGCATTCACGGCCGCGCTCGAAAGCATGGGCAAGGACCGCTTCTCGATCGGCAAAATCGCGCCCACTCCTGGATTGGTGAACGAATACTTCAACGATTCCACGGGCGTCGGCGACGAAGGCGAGAGTGATGCGGAAGGTCCGTGGAACTCTGGCGGCGACTGGAAGATCGTCGAGCAGCCGGAATTGGAAGAGGGAGTCGAGTCACTCCATCCTGCTTTGAGCCGCAAGGGATCGCGGAGCGACGAAGGCGAACGCGAGCACAGAACTAAGTCGAAGAAGACAGCCTAGATCCAACGTCACCAGGCACAATAAAACCGGCGCCATTCTCCCCCGAGACATGCGCCGGTTTTCATTAGGACCCCGCCGCGTTACATTCGGGGAACCTAAACCGATTGGCCAAATTTCCTGGCCGAACTTTGTTTACTCTCTGATTCCTTAGGCCCAACTTCCCGGGAGAGAAAAGCTTCCGGAACCGAATTTCGAGGATCCCGAAACCCGTCATTCCAAAAATGAGGCCTGTTGACTCTTCGGTCAATCGGAAAGCATCTGACACTATTGCCGATCTGGATAACCGGCCGAATCGGTGAAAGATAGCGCCCGGCGTGGTCGCCGAGTCCGAGGCAGACATGAACCAAAATGCTGATGCGAAGGTACCGGCCGCAATGGTATAAAGGGCCTCGTTAATAACATTCCCCCATTCGGGGGCGGGGCGAAAATTTACTCAGGAATAAAGGATCGTTACGCCTCGCTTGGCAGTCTTTACACGGGCGCTTACCCGCGGGGAGGACCCGCTTGGACTTATATATTGTAAGACTTGTATTTGTTCTGCTCCTCGGCCTGGCCTGCTTCATTCTGCATCCGTTTGGCCTGGCTCCGCTTTCTGATCTTCCCGTTGGCATCGCCATCGGACTGGCTGTTGTCCTGTTCGAGATGCGGTTGCGCGTCGTCAGCCTGAAACGGCTGATCGGCGCCGCCATCGGCAGCATCCTCGGCATCATCGGCGCGTTCCTGTTCAGCAGCGTGATTCGGAACAGCCTCGCGCCCGGAAGCACGCAAAGCTTCCTCATGCTGTTGATGATGCTGTTCATGGCTTACGTCGGACTCATCGTCGGCGCCAATAAGGGCGATCTGTTAAACCTCTCAGCCCTCGGCGGAATCTTCGGCGGCGAAAAGCAGGCGAAGAAAAGCCAGAAGATTCTCGACACCAGCGTCATCATCGACGGCCGCATCGCCGACATCGCCGAGACCGGCTTCCTCGATGGCGTGCTGATCATCCCGCAGTTCGTGCTGCGCGAGTTGCAATTGGTCGCCGACTCGGCCGATCCGCTGAAGCGCAATCGCGGACGCCGCGGGCTCGACATCCTGCAGCGTATCCAGAAGATCGCAACCGTCCAGGTGCAGATCGTCGAAGACGATTATCCGGCCATCCGCGAAGTCGATCTCAAGCTGATCGAGCTGGCCAAGGAGATCGAGGCCAAGATCATCACCAACGACTTCAACCTCAATAAGGTCGCTCAGCTCCAGGGCGTCGAGGTGCTGAACATCAACGAGCTGGCCAACGCCTTGAAGCCGATCGTGCTTCCGGGCGAAGCCATGCGCGTCTTCATCCTGAAAGAGGGCAAGGAATACAACCAGGGCGTCGCCTACCTCGACGACGGAACCATGGTCGTCGTCGACAATGCCCGCAAGATGATCGGCAAGACCGTAGATGTCGCTGTAACTTCGGTGTTACAGACGACCGCCGGCAAGATGATTTTCGGCAAGTTCGACGAGCGCGGCGTAACGTCGGTGCAGCCGGCGCGCCCAGCGGCGCCGGAACCGCACCGCAAACCAGGAATGACGCCGGTGCCGCAATCGACACCGATTGGCGGATCGACCGCCGCCGGCGCTGGCGGAAATGGACCGTCGATCCCGGTGGAAAAACCGGAGTAGAAGTTGTTCGCGCGCTTGTAGAAATCGAGAGAATTTCAGGGCAGCTTGTCGGCTGCCCTTTGCTTTTTACGATTATCCCTTCTTAGTAGCTATAATCTCACCAGTGGGGAGGCTCGCTCTTGAGCCGGTTGGTGGGACTTTCATCATCGCAAGAAGGTTCCGTCGTGTTTTTTCAGTTTGGTCGTTTTCAGCTCGATGTCGTCGAGCGCCGTTTACTTTGTGACGGCGAAGTCGTTCCCCTTCGCGCCAAGGTCTTCGACACACTTTGCATCCTCGTCGAGAATCATGGCCGCCTGCTCCGCAAAGACGAATTGATGTCGCAGATTTGGCCCGACAGCGTCGTCGAAGAGAACAATCTCGACCACAACATTTCCCGGCTGCGCCAGGCTTTAGGCGAAGGCAAGAACGGCAACAAGTTCATCGAAACCGTTCCTCGTCAGGGCTATCGTTTCGTCGCCGATGTACAAAATGGCTCATCGACCACTCGACTTCATCCGGTTCCGCGCGCATCCGAGGCCGCCGTCCCCGAACAGGAAGTCCGCTTCTTCACCACCTCCGACGGAGTTCGTCTCGCTTACACCATCGGCGGCGACGGTCCACCGCTGGTGCGCGCCATCGACTGGCTCAACCATCTCGATTTCGAGTGGAGGAATCCGCACCGCCGCAAGTGGTTCGCCGAGATCATGCGGCACAACACATTCCTCCGTTACGACCAGCGAGGCAGCGGACTTTCCGACTGGAACATCGACGACTTCTCCTTCGGGAGATCGCTTCAGGATTTCGAGGAACTGATCGAACACGTTGGATTCGATCGGTTCGCATTGGTCGGCAGCTGCCAGGGCGGCGCGATCGGCGCGGCTTACGCAGCCCGTCGTCCCGAGCGCGTGAGCAAGCTCATCCTTTACGGAGCGTTCGGTCGCGGCTGGCCTGCGCCCGGAAGCATGATCACCGAGCAATTCCACGCCATGCTCACGCTCATTCGCCATGGCTGGGGACAGAACAATCCCGCGTTCCGCCAGCTCTGGACCACGCTGTTCCGGCCCGATGCCGGACCCGCCGAAACCGAATGGATGAATGAATTTCAACGCATCACCTCGTCACCGGAAAGCGCCGCCCGCATGTTGGCGGAGTTTCCGCTCATCGACATCATGGACTCGCTGCCAAAGGTCTGCTGCCCCACGCTCGTCGTCCACTCGCGAAACGATGCCGTGGTTCCGTGCCAGGAAGGCAGCCTGATGGCATCGCGAATCCGCGGCGCGCGTTTCGTGGAACTTCCCAGCCGGAACCACGAAGTAGTTCCCGGCGAACCAGCTTGGGAGATCCTCACGCACGAGATCGCCGCATTTCTGGAATGGCCTCCGCAAGCCATCCAGAATGGTCAACGCGCCGCCGGATAAAGCGGGGCGGAATTTCTCCGCCCCATCGGCTTACGCCAATCGGCGCACCTGATACTTCACCTCCGGAGCGCGATAAGGAGTCGGCGACGGCATCAGCATCGGCACGCTGTCGCGGTAATGCTCGTACCTGGCGCCGTGAAAGTCGGCCAAATCCTTCTCTTCCCAGCGAATCGCCAGCAGAATGTAGCTGGTGCACATTACCGCGAAGAAGAGGTGCGTGACCGTCATCGTCGGCGTGAACCAGAACGACATGAACCATCCGATGTAAAGCGGATGCCGCACATACTTGTAGAGCAGCGGCGTCCGGAACGACAGGTGCGTGTAAGGCTTGCCGATCAAATACATCCAGACTTGCCGCAATCCAAACAGATCGAAATGATTGATCAGGAATGTGCTGATCAACACCAGTCCAAGACCAAAACCGTAAGCGGCGAACAGGAATCCGCGGCCAATGGGATCTTCGACGTTCCACACCATTCCTCCGAGCGGCTGCCAGAACGCAAACAGCGCGATCAGCGCCAAACTCGAAAACAAAACGTAAGTGCTGCGCTCCGCCGGCTCGGGAACAATGCGCGTCCACGCGCGCTTGAACCACGGCCGCGCCATCAGGCTATGCTGCACGGCGAAGATGCCCAACAGCAGCGCGTCAATCGCCAGCGCTTTCAGAAGCGGTGTGCTTGAGGGCGAGTCCATCGCCTTGGGCACCACCACGTTTCCGATAAAGCCAATGGCATAAAGAAAGGTGGCGAAAAACACGGCATAGCAGACGACGCCGTAAGCAAACACCGCAAGTCGTTTCATGTAAGTGCTCCCTCCGCAAACAAGCTCGATTCGCTTCTTGATCTACGGTGAGCGTAGCGGCGACCCGGCTCAGCGGTCCTTGAACTGTTCTGAACTTTTTCTGAAACGTTACTGAAAGTGGAAGCGTGTTCCTCAACAAGAGCAGAATCGGATACTCTGGTTGCATTCATGCATAAGAGATTTGCCTTCTTCCTGCTGGTTCTCTGCGCAATTTCCTCCCGCTTGGCAGCACAAAGCAAAACCATCGCGATCACCATCGACGATCTTCCCTATGCGACGCTGGGGCCGAGTCTCTCGGATGTTTACGAGGCGCATGAGAACATCCGCAGCATCCTCGACACGTTGAAGGAGCATCACGTTCCAGTCGTTGCCTTCGTGAACGAGCGCAAGCTGATGGTCAACGACCAGCTCGACATGCGCGTCGGGCTGCTCGAAGAGTGGCTCGACGGCGGCGTGGAACTGGGCAATCACACCTACTCGCACGCGAACCTCAACAAAACGCCGCTGCCCGCGTTCGAAGACGAAGTGATCAAGGGCGAGACGATTACCCAACGCCTGATGAAAGAGCGTGGCAAAGACGAGCGCTACTTCCGCCATCCGTTCCTGATGACCGGCGACACGCTGGAACACAAGCACGAGTTCGAGGCGTTCCTGAAATCGCGCGGCTACACGGTGGCGCCGGTGACGCTCGAAAACCTCGACTGGGCGTTCAATTCCGCGTACCGCCAAGCTGTTAAAGACGGTGACGATGTCACGGCGCACAAAGTGCTCGACGCGTACCTGGCGCAGACCGACATCGATCTCGATTACTACGAGAAGTTCACGCACACGCTGTTCGGCCGCGACATCGCGCAGGTGATGCTGATGCACTCGAACCAGATCAACGGCATGATGCTCGACCAGGTGCTCGCGAAGTTTGAAGCGCGCGGATACAAATTCGTCACGCTCGACGAAGCGCTAAAAGATCCCGCCTACCAGACGCCCGACAATTACGCCGGCAACTACGGCTATCCGTGGCAGCATCGCTGGGCACTGGCGCTGGGCAAGGACCAGGACCTGAAGGGCGCGCCCGATCCACCGAAGTGGGTCTGGGACCTGTACAAAAAGGCCACCGGACAGTAACGCTTACGTTAACGGCATGGCAGCACGCAAGCCCAGGGGAAAGAGGTAGGACGAAAGACGCGGATCGCTCTCAGGAGTGAGGCCAAGCCCGGCGAGTTCGCGATCGGCCTGGACATGGGCGGCGATTTTTTCGTAGGCGGTGTGATAGTCGGGACTCGATTTCCCGGAACGAAGGCGAGACACGGCGGAGCAGTACTGGTCGTAAGTCATCAAGCGGGAGCAAAGTTCGTCGAAGCGCTCGGGAGAGATGGCAGGATTGTTTGCGGGTTGAGGCGACGGCTCAGGTTGCGGCGGAGCGGGCACGCGGTAAGCGGGTTGAGGTGGCTGGGCTTGCGGGGACGAGTACACGCGATAGGACGGCAGAGGCGGCTCGGAGTCACCGGGTTGGTCGGCGCCGTCGTAGTCGTCGGGCTCGACGGGAGTAAGGACCTCAATCATGGAGGAGGGGAGTTCGGTGACCATCCCGGCCTGCTCGGCCTGGGTTAGAGACTTTCGGTTGCGCAAGAGATTGGTAGCGAGGCTGATGGAGTAGAGCATGGAGTTGGCGTGCTTGGGCGTGATGTCGCCGGAGGCGAGCGCTTGCATAACATGGGCCATGGCGACCTGGAGCGATTCGACGGTTTCGGGGATGGGCGAGCGGTAGTTGCGTTGGCCGAAGCGTCCGACAGGACGATGGGCGCGGGAATGGAAATAGCAGAAGTGACGTGCGCGAAGCGCGGGCGAGCCGCAGCGGAAGCCGTTGTCTTTGATGTGCTCGCAGACGGCAAAGCCGGAAGGTTTGGTTGCGACGGGCGGAGGCGGCGCGATGGCCGGTTCGGCGGTTGCGCCGGTGCACGGTAGAGCGGTTACTTCTGACATTGATGAAATCTCCTTCGGAATACCCCCTACCCGGGGGTCGGTTCCTTAAAATCAACAACTTAGCTCTCGGATACTTTCGCAAATTCATTAGAATCAGCGAGTTGCATGGAAAATCCTGATAACACACGAGTTACAAGAAATCGGCAATGAGCGGCTCATGGTTCGGCATTTCGGCAATGAGCGGCTCATGGTTCGGCATTGCGGTTTGCTCCTTTCCGAAAATCTGGTCATAAAAACGAAAGCCCGTCCGGCGAGGGACGGGCAAAAGCACAAGAGGCTGGTGGAGGAAATATTCCTCTACCAGCCTATGTTTTTAGTATGCGCTTTTGGGGAGGTGTGTAGTGCCAAAATCGCGAAATTTATATTTCCTTTGTAACGAATAGGTTAGATGCGATTTGTGACGTATGACGTGCTTGACAAAATTTTCCCGAATTGGGAAAGCAGTGGTTAGTGGACGATAGCCGGTCGAGGGCGACCGGCATCCACAACAGCACAGGGCGAGGACGACCGGCATCCACAACAGTACAAGGCGAGGGCGACCGGCGTCCACAACTGTACAACGCGACGGCCAGCAGGACGCCGGCGCTACTTAGGCAAGCCGCAAAGATACTCGTGGATTCCTTTCGCGGCTTTTCGTCCGGCACCCATGGCGAGGATGACGGTGGCACCGCCGGTGACAATGTCGCCTCCGGCGAAGACGCCGGGCTTGGAAGTGGCGAGCGAGTCGTTCACCTCGATGTATCCACGCTTGTTGGTCTTGAGATCGGGCGTGGTGGACTGGATGAGCGGGTTGGCCGTGGTGCCGACGGCGACGATCGCGACCGAGGCCGGAATGATAAATTCCGAGCCGGCTTTCGGCACTGGGCGGCGGCGGCCTGACGCGTCAGGTTCGCCGAGTTCCATGCGAATACATTTGACGGTTTCGAGGCGCCCTGCTTTATCGCCGATCAACTCGATAGGCCCCACCAGCATTTCGAACTGGATGCCTTCGTCTTTCGCGTGGTGGACTTCTTCGACACGCGCGGGCATTTCTTTTTCGGTGCGGCGATAGACGATCGTCGCGTTGCGCGCGCCGAGACGCTTGGCGGTGCGAACGGCGTCCATGGCGGTGTTGCCGCCGCCGAAAACGACGACGTCGCGATCGCGACAGTCGTACACCGGCTCATCGTACTCGGGGAATTTGTAGGCGCGCATGAGGTTCACGCGGGTCAGGAATTCGTTGGCCGAATAGACGCCGTTCAGGTGTTCGCCAGGGACGCCGAGGAACTGCGGCAGACCCGCGCCAGTGGCGACGAAGACGGCGTCGTATGCCTCTTCTTTCATGAGCTGATCGATGGTGACGGTCTTGCCGACGACGACGTTGGTTTCGAACTCGACGCCCATCTTGCGCATGTTGTTGACTTCGCGCTTCACGATGTCTTTCGGCAAACGGAATTCGGGAATGCCGTAAACGAGCACGCCTCCGAGTTCGTGCAGCGCCTCGAAAACGTGGACCTGATGGCCTTTCTGGATGAGATCGCCGGCGCAGGAGAGCGCTGCCGGTCCGCTGCCGACGATGCCGACTTTGCGTCCGGTGGCGGGCGCGATCGGCGGAATTCCAAGCGAGTCGTTCTCGACCTCCCAGTCGGCGATGAAGCGCTCAAGGTAGCCGATGGCCAGTGGCGAAACTTTCTTGCCCATCAGGCAGGCGCCCTCGCACTGATCTTCCTGCGGGCAGACGCGGCCGGTGATGGCGGGCAGCACGTTGTCTTCGCGAATCTTCGCAGCGGCGGCGGCGTAGTCTTTCGCCACGATGAGCTGAACGATCTCCTTCACCTTCATGCCGACGGGACATTCGTCGACGCAGGTGGGCTTGGCGCATTCGAGGCAGCGAACCGCTTCCTGCGCGGCAAGATCGGAGTTGTACCCGAGATTCACCTCCGCGAAATTCACACGGCGAAGCTGTGGCGGTTGCTCGGGCATTGGCTGGCGCGGAATCTTCATGCGCTCTTTGACGGGCACGGGATTGGCGGATTTCTGCTTGGCGTCCATCGCTATCTCGCCTCCGCCGCCACGCGCGCGCTGCGCCGGATCGACTCGCGCTGCGCCTTGAGTTGTTCGTCGGAAGCGCACTCGAAATGCGCGAGGGACTGCTTTTCTTTTTCGCGATAGGCGTTGTTGCGTTGGACCAGGATGTCGAAGTCGACGCGATGGGCGTCGAACTCAGGACCATCGACGCAGGCGAATTCGCTCTTGCCGTCGATCAGCACGCGGCATCCGCCGCACATGCCGGTGCCATCGACCATGATTGAGTTCAGGCTGACGACGGTGGGGATGTTTTCCTTGCGGGTGACTTCGGCCACCGCGCGCATCATCGGGATGGGGCCAACGGCGAGAACGAGATCGATCTTCACGCCATTGTCGATCAGTTGGCGGAGCTTGTCGGTAACGAAGCCTTTATCGCCGTAAGTGCCGTCGTCGGTGGTGATCATCAGCATGTCGCTGACGCGGCGCATCTCGTGTTCCAGGATCATCAGTGCCCGGCTGCGCGCGCCGACAATCGAAATCACTTTGTTGCCGGCGACCTTGAGCGCGGCGGTGGTGGGATAGGCCATGGCCGTGCCGACTCCGCCACCCATGACGACCACCGTTCCGAACTTTGCGATGTGCGAGGGCTTGCCGAGTGGACCGACGACGTCGAGGATCGCATCGCCAGCTTCCAGCATGTTCAGCAGGTTGGTGGTCTTGCCGATCGACTGCACAACGAGGTTGATGGTTCCCGCTTCGCGATCGACGCGCTCGATGGTCAGTGGAATGCGCTCGCCCTGATCGTGGAGGCGAAGAATGATGAACTGTCCGGGCTGATAGGCGCGGGCGATCCGCGGCGCAACAATGCTGAAGCGCTTGATGCCGGGAGCGATGAATTGGGCGTAGGTGATTTTGAACACAGTCGTGTCCCTGCGGACAAGTATTCGTGAGTTGCCGCAGGGACGGGTGTGACCGGAGTCACAGGTGGAAGAGAGGTTTGAACAGCGGTTTGAAATCGTGCTTGAACTGTCGCCGCCAAGGTCCGAGACTTAGGGAACTGGGAGCGGTTCAGATGATATCGAGGCTTGCGGCGTGTTGCGCGGCTCTATTCTTGATGGTGATCCCTATGTTTGCGCGGAGCTTACCACAAGAGTTTGCGGCGTGTTCCTCGCTGAACGCTTGCATTCGGGTGCTGGACGAGGTCGCTCCGAGTCACGATGGCGGGAGCGACCTGGATGCCGCCGAGGCATACAAAGTCTTGCATCGGTTCGGAGATCCAGCCAAACATGAATTGCTGAAGAAGGCTGCAGGCAAAGATCCTGGCTGGCGAAACTTCGCGGGAGCTGTTCTGGCTAAATGGAAAGAGTGGAATCCTTCGGATGTGCCCGAGCTACGGGCTGCGCTGCGCAAAGATCATGGAGGATGGGTAGCCCGGCCACTTGCGGAGATCGCGACACCTGGGGCCATTGAGGCTCTGGTGGAAGACCTCCCCGAAGGAAGCGCGAACCAGACCGATTTCGCCCTATCGCATCTCGGCCCCAAAGCGCTGCCATTTCTCTTTCCGCTTTTAGCGGAGGAGAGAACCGGGGAATCGGCCGCCCGCGTCATCGGACAGATGACAGGAATCGTCGAGACTTATGCTCCGCGGTGGATTGCCATGGCCTCCGATGCAAAGGAACCGAAGCCGCTTCGAATCAAAGCGCTGGCCGGACTTGCAGCGTTGGGACCTGCCGCGAAGCCATATTGTGCGAGCTTGCGACAATTCCTCAACGATCCAGACGCGGGCTTCCAATTCGCAGTTCACTCGGCACTGCTCGCTGTACGCGATTCCAGTACGGCAGTGTACGTTGCAAGATCGTGTAAGCCGAAGGCGTCTCCGCTCGATTCTCTCGCGATGGCATCTTTTCAATGTTTGGAGGAACTCGCATCGTACGGAACAGATGGCTACGATGCGGGAGCGGAGTTGTTGCCCTTTCTAAAGTCGAAAAATGGCGCGGAACGCGCCTATGCAATCACCACTCTGGGAGCCATCGGATATGAAGCCGACAGCCCGGAGATTGAAAACGCACTAAACGATCGTGACTGGCGAGTTGTCTATGCTTCCGCGCGGAGTCTAGGATGGCTTGGGGCACAGCGTTCCGTTCCGGCATTGCAGAAGACCGCTTCTGAGTATTGGTTACCCGAAATACGAGGTGAAGCGCGGCGCGCCATTCAAGGCATCCACTCTCCGAATGGAAAGTTATCGCGCATCCTAAAGTTTGGCATGTTCGGAGACGACGTCGAGCCTTTCGATCCGACCTACAGCGAGCTCAACCCGAAAGTACCCGGTTGTCGCAGTGGTGAGTGGAAATGGAATGAAACTGTGTTTCGGGTTGTTACAGGAAAAGACTCTCTTCGAATAGCCGATGGAGTACTACGCGGGACCAATAACGGGGAGTTTGGGGGAGAATTGACGTGGCACCCACGCCACGGCAAAGCGCAGACCATTCAAGGCGAAAACGTTCTGGCAATCGAACCGGACGGCGAGGGAGCGATCGTCCTGTTCGGGCTTGCACACATATCTCTCGATTACGGATATGCAGTTCGCGTTAGTCGGGACGAAAATGGGGTGTGGCAACCAAGTGAGATTGCCCGGCTTCCAGGTCAGGCTTCTGGCCTGGTCAACCTTGGTGACGGGCTATTTGCGACTGAGAGCGGAGGCAGCGTAGCCGTATTCTCTCCGGAAAAAGGGATACTTGGCCTGGCTTCATGCCAGAACTGATCAGGGCTTGATGATCAATCCGCTTCCCGTCTTTCCGCTCACCACCACTTCGAGCGGAGTTTGTAATCGCACATGGCGCACGCTATCCAATGACTCCATCGAAGGCTGTGCGGCGAGCCATTCCCAATCCACAAAGCCCTCCCCGAGATCCGGGTTCACCGTGAAATACGCGACCTGGAAGGCGTTCAAATTCTGGAAAAAATGGCTGCCCTGCGATGGCGTGACGCGCATGTCGCGGAAGCCGGCTTCGACGATTACGCGCGCGCCGGAGACCTGCTCCCAGGTGACGGGCACGCCGAGCCAGGGATCGTTGGAGCCCCAGCGTCCGACGCCGATCAGCACATAGGGCGTCCCGCTCTCGAGCAACCGTGCGTTCATTCGCGCTACTGCCGCGGCGACCTCATGGCTGCGTGAGCGCTCGAACTGATGGTAATCGACAACAACGATGTCGCGAATATCGTCAATGCGGCCGTTGCCCATTGCCTTGGTGCTGCTGCAGAGCAGCCGCTCGGCGGCGACGTCTTCCACTCGCAGATCTTCCTGCTCGCGCGAAAGGACGAGAGGGCGCATCTGGAGAAATCCGAAGTCCGAGGGCTGATCGGGATCGCGCGAGATGCGCACGGCGAACTCGATCTCCACCGGGCGTGCGAGCGCGTCTTCGCCCAGTTTCTGCAGTCGATCGAGGATCTCGGGTAGCGGAAACAGTCCGTGCTTCAGGACGCCAGCGAAACTGACTACGCGAATGCCGCTGCGGCTGGTTCCGTCGTAGACCGCGTGATTGTCGGCGGAGTAAGTGGACGCGACCATGTGCAACGAGCCATCGGCTTCGGCGGCAGCGAGAGGGAACTTCGCTTCGCGCAGGCCGTCTTCGCCGGGCGGATGCGCCGCATGGGGATCGAGTTCCAGCGACCAAAACTCCGCCTGCGCGTTCGCGAGAATGTCTTCGACGGAAGCGAACTGGATGATCTGTCGCGGATACCTGGGGCAGAACGATAGCGCTTTGCCGCCATCCACGACTTCGCGTCCGAGACCGAGCGCGACGGTGGCGATTCCGTCTTCGGCGGCCATCGGCGACACGGGATAAAAATTCCACGAGCGCGTCACGCCGGAAAAGTCCGGATAGTAGCGGCCTCCGAAATCGGTGCCGACCACCTGCTGCAGGATGACCGCCATCTTCTCTTCTTCCAGGCGATACGGAGTCGCGCGGACGTAGTTCTTGGCATGCTGGCTGAACGTCGACGCGTACACGCGCTTGACGGCTTCCATGACGCGCTCGAGGCGGCTCTCGAGATCGGGCTGCCGGTTTGCAAGCATGAACGTTTCGTACACGCCCGTGAACGGCTGATAGTGTGAATCCTCGAGCAGGCTCGACGAACGTACCGCCAACGGGCAGCGCACTTCCTGCAGGAACGCCAGCAGGCACTCGCGAAGTGCTGCCGGAAGCCGGGCGGCGAGAAAGTGCGTAACGATTTCGTCATCGTCGCCGCAGTGCAGCGCGAATTCGAGCAGCTTGTTCTCGGCGAGGAACTGGTCGAAGTAATCGGTGGCGATGACCAGCGTCGGCGGCACTGAGATGCGCACACCGTGGAAGGCCTGGCCGATCTGGTATTTGTGCAGCAGGTAACGAACAAAGGCCAGGCCGCGAGCCTTGCCGCCCAGCGATCCTCCGCCAAAGCGCATGAAGAAATCGGGTGTCGGCTTGAAGGTGGAGCTCTGGAAGTCGCCGATCAAGACCTGGTTCTGCTCGTTGCGGTAGGCGGCGATGGTGGCGATGAGGTCGTTGCGCAGCGCGGTGGTGTCGGGGAAGTCGGAAACCTTGCGCGGACGCAGCTTCTCGGCGAGCGTGAATTCTGTCCGTGCCATCAGCCAGTGGGAAAAATGATTGCGCTCGCTGTGGTGGCGGATCGATTCGTCAGGCACGCGCTTCAATTGCGCTTCCAGTTCGTTCAGGTCGGCGGCGCGCGCGACTTCCTGCCCGTTCGACAGCCGGAACACGAAATCGCCGAACGCGAACTCATCTTTCAGCAGCGCCCGCAAATCGCTGAGCAGCGTGTCCGATCCCTTGCGGAGGAACGAGAACCCTTCGGCATGAGCGCGGCTCATCAACTCCGGCACGCCCGACTGCAACACAATGGGGACGTCGGGAACGGTCTGGCGAATCATGCGCGCCAGTTCGAAACCCGCTTCGGGATTGAGCTTTCCGCCGCGTGGAAATTCAACGTCGGAGATGACACCGAAGAGGTAATCGCGATAGTTCCTGACCTGCTGCTCGGCGCGTTCAAAATCGGTGCAGAGCAGGATTTTCGGCCGCGCACGCATGCGCACCAGCTTGTGCGCGAGATTGAAGGCGTCGCTGATCAGCGAACGCGACTGCGTAATCAGCGCGGTATAGATCTCGGGCAGGAACGACGAGTAGTAGCGGATTTCGTTTTCGACCACCAGGATGACGGGCACACCCATCACGCGCGTGTCGAGCAATACGTTTCGCTTGTCTTCGATGTACTTGACGATCGCCAGCAGGATGCGCGCATTGCCCTGCCACAGGAAGGCTTTCTCGATGTTCGAGGCGGCGACGCGTGACATCATGCGCGTGATCTCGCGCTGGTCGTAAGCGAGCACCACGACCGGCACATCGCGCCCGGTCTTCTTGACTTCGCTGGCGAGCTCGACGGCGTCCATGTCGCCCACATGCGCGTTGGTAACGATCAGGTTATAGCGGGATTGCACCTTCATCAGCGCGATGGCATCGGCGCCGCTCGATACTCGAGTGATGCCCGGAACGTGCGACAGGTTGAGTTCGAGGGAATGGCCGATCAGCAGTTCGTTCAGGCGTCCGTCTTCGCGGAGGATGAACGAGTCGTAGAGGCTCGAAACCAGCAGGATGTCGTGAACCTGGAACGGCATGAGGTTCTCGAATCCCTCGAAATACCGTTCATCGATCAGCGTATTCTCGACGATCGTTGCAGGCGCCACAGCGACACCTCACTCGCGGGCCGGCGAGGCGGATTCGCCAGGCGGCGGAGATGCCATCTTAGCCAAAGGCAGGGATTTCGTCTGTGACTTTAAAGAATGGACTCATTGCGCGTACTGCGCGATTCCGTTCCCGAACGACCAGTTCTCTTTCTTCACTTCCACCAGATTGATGAGCACGTCTTCGCGGCGGATGCCAAGTTCGCCGTGCAGCGAGTCGGCGACGGCCTGGTAGAACGCCTTCTTCAGTTCCACGCTGCGGCCCTCATTGAGGGTGATCTGGATGAAGATAACGCCATCGGTACGCGCGATGTTGAGGTAGGTGGGATCGTAGATGAGTTCGTTGGCGCCGTGCGAGGTGACGATCTGGAAGTTGTCTTTCGGCGGAACGTTCAGGGTCGCCTGCATCTGGCGGTAAATGATGTCGCCAACTTTCTTGCCGAAGGCGGCGTCGTGACCGTGACGGAGGGCGATTCTTACGAGGGGCATGGGGACACTCCTGCTGATTGGAGTGTACACACTATGAGGAAAATTCAAATTGTCAGGGAGGGCTGCTGACTACGATACGGCGCGCGATCCGAGTCCGGCGGCATCGGGAACCAGCGTGGCGGAAGCCGGTCGCTTGCCGGCGGTTTTCGCCGAACCCTTGGCCGCAACGTACTCGACCGTGCCGATGACGTAGTCGTCGTCTTCGGCGTGGTTGTGCGCACATCGCAGTTGCGACTGGTCGCTGCCAAGCAGGCTCTCGAGCAGTTGGCGAGCCGTTTTTCCCAGCACCGCCTCGGGCAGGATCTTGAAATTCCGGAAGAGCCAGAGCAGGCTAAGGCGTTCGCGGCCGCTCAACTCGACGCAGCGAAGGCCATTGGCCGTTTGGACGTGCAGTACGCCACCACAAAGTTTTTTCAAGTACATAGGTTTCTGCACTCGCAGGTTCTAACGTTCATGTTGCATTTCCGAGTCCAAACTTCCGACTCGAAGAATCCCGCGAGTTATTTCAGGAACAGGGGATTCTACACGTTCCATCGGCATTTTGAGTGTGACAAATAAACGCTGGAATTACAAAATCCGGCAAAATCGTCTCAGGCCTTTCCCCGAGGATCCAAACTGATACACCGCCGGTGAGACTGGACAAATCTCAGGTTGTAATGTAATTTACATATCAATGATTAAGAAACAACTTTCGACCGCTGCGATGGCCCTGGAATTCGGGCGGCTCGTCTCCCGCACTAACGCTGAGCTTACACGGCGGCTCGATCGCAGACTGGGCGCCCTCCATGGCCTGAGTTTCGTCGATTTCACGGTACTTGGCGAGCTGGCTGCCGATTCGAGCGGCAAACTCCGGCGGGTGGACCTGGCTGAGCGGCTGGGACTGACCCAGTCGGCGGTCACCCGAATCCTGCTGCCACTGGAAAAGATCGGGCTGGTATCGCGGCATCCAGACCCGAATGACGCCCGAGTGGGCTATGCCGCGATTACCAAGACCGGAAAAGTCCTGTACGAAGAGGCCGTCGAGACCGCGGAAACCGCCTGCGGCGACCTGCTGTCGGGAATCACCGACGAAGAGTTCGAAGCGGCCAAGACGGCGTTCCGGCGGATCGTGCGGTAAGCGCGTCCGCCGCCCCTGCCCGGCCTGGCAGCCTACTTCCGGAACAGGTAGCTGATTTTCACGAAGAACTGGCGGCCGTCGTTCGCGAATCCGTAGGGCGTACGAAGAAGACCTCCGCCGTTCGGATCGCATTCGGTCTCACCGGCGAGATGAGTGCACAGACCGGGCGCGACGTTTTCGAGGTTCGAATTGTAGCCCACGTAGATCGCCGTCCCCGGATGCGGCAGGTAGGTGAAGAGAAAATCGAAGTTAAGATTTTTAGTGTTCGGCAATGACGAATAAAGCGGATTGGTAAGGGCGCCGTTGTACTGCGTGATGACGCGCAGAGAGAAGTCTTTGTTGAACTGGTAATTCCACTTCGAACGAATGATGTTGCTGTTGACCACGGCGTGATCGACGCCGCCATTCACCACGCGCTCGAGGATGTAGGTGTTGTCGATCTGCAACTTGCCCATCGGCTTGATGCCGAGCGTGGTTGAAATCGCAGTCTCGTTGCCGGTGTAAGGCAGCTGCCCTGTCGCGGGAATCACCACCACGGTTCCGTCGCGAATCACCCTGAAATTCCAGTTCACCAGCCGCGACGGTTGCCCGCGGAAGACGAATCCGCCGGCGTCTTGCGCGTACTGGCGGTTATTCGGAAGTCCGGTGAAGTCGATGGGCCGCAGCACATCGGATTCATAAGCAATGATCGGCGCGATCACGATGTTGCCGTGCAGATAGAAGACGTAGTCGAAGCTCAGGACCTGCTGCAGCGTGGTGAAAGTGTGATCCCAAAGCTGGGTGACATTTTCTTCCGGGCCATGAAAGATGAGGTGCTTGCCTTCCGTACGAAAATAAAAATGCCCGTACTGGTTGAAGGCGCGCTGATCGACGCGCGGAACATAGCCGTTCTCTTCGACGAACCCCGGCGAGATATCGAGGAACTGCATCGACCAGTCGAAGCGCAGGCCTGCGCCGGTAACGGCGGCTTCCTGAAAATGCCCAAACGAATAGCCGGCGGGATTGTGCGTGGAACTGACATAGCCGCGATAGGTGGCGCTCCAGTTTTTGTTGATGTACCAGAGGCCGTCGATTCCGCCGACGCGATTGGTGTCGTTGAAGAATTCGCGATCGGTGAACATCGCGCCGATGCTGGAATGTTCGCCGATATCGCGGCTCACACGGCCGATCGCGACGTAAGCACGCTTACCCGAGAGCGGATCGTTGTCAGGAACAACTTCTCCGGGCGACTTGTCGTCGGCGACGAAGAACCCGAGGTTCCACGGTCCCTGCTTGCCGGTGAGACGCACGCCGAAGGTCGGGTCGGCGATGGTGCGCGTGAACACCATGCGATCCTGCTGGAAGTTGCCGATCAGCGGCGCTTCGAAGAAGTTTGAGTTTTCCAGAAAGAACGGTCGCTTCTCGGGAAAGTAGACGGCGAAACGCTGGTTGATGGTGTTCTGCGGCTGGTCGGACTCGATCTGCGCGAAATCAGGATTGATGGTCGTGTCGAGCACCAGGCTGTCGTGGAAGACGAACTTCGAGTCGAGCCCTACTTTGCCCTGAAACTCCGCGGTGCTGAAGCGCGGCTGGTTCGGATCGCGCGTGTCGAGGGCGCGGAAGCTGCGACCTTCTCCATACGGAATGAACTGCATGTTGCGACCGGGCGACACGTTTTCGATGCCGGTCACGATCGCTTCCTGGTTAAGCCGCCCGTTCACCTTCGCAGAAACCCACGGCCAGTAGTCGGTTTCGTCGACGCGTGCAATGTAGCGGGAGAGCGTCACGCCCCACTGATTCTCGGTGTTGCCGTGAAATCGCAGGCTCTGGAACGGTATCGACACCCAGAGTATGTATCCCGCCTCGGTGATGCGCGAGCGCGTGTACCACAGCGTGTCCCACGAATAGTCGGTGCCCTGGCCTTCGGTCCACAGGCCGTCGGCCTGAATGCCCACCGGATTGATGTCGAAGACGAAGGCGTGACGCTGATCGTGAAACGTATCGAGCGTGATCTCGATGTAGTCGTCGCCATCGTAAGGCGTCGAAGGCTCGCGTCGCGTCATGTGTCCGCGAATGCCACCCGGATCCTTATCCCAGCACACGAACACCATATAGAGGTTGTGCAGGTCGTAGCCGAGATAGGCGTCGGTGCGCTGCGTGGGAGGCTTGCCGTCGGAAGGCTGTGTCTGCGTGAAATCGGAAATCTTTTGCAGTTGGACGGCGGCCCCGTGCGGGCCCATGTCTTCGAAGTCTTCGAGCTTGGGCGCCTCGCTGACGCGCGGAATCGAAGCGGAACGGGTGTCAGCAGCGCGACAAGGCGCAAGTAGCGCCATCAAGATTGCAATGCAGATTGTTGTCGCTCCGCCCCAGCGAACGAGCACGATCAGTCACGCTCCTCGGCTTTGGACGGGGCTTGGGGCGAAATGTTAGCGGGAGGGATGAGAAGCCGCAATTCAGCGACTATTCCCACAGGGGCCCTTCATTTTTCCGTACAAACGTTTTGCCGATGGAACCATTCCCAAGCCTTGGTGTCTAACTTCAATAATAAGCTCTGGGTGACAGGAGAATCGATTGTCGCGCTATGCGCCCTTGTTGCAGAGAGCCGTAAGTTGGTTACTCCTTGCTTATAGCGCGGGCATTGCGATGCTTTTCTTTTCTCTCATCGCAAGCGAGAGACCCGGTGATTTGTCTTTCGTTTTTCACAATCTTTTCGCAGCCTTTTTCGGCACTCTCCCGCTCACCTTAATCACCGCAAGCTTCTTCGCGGTGCGGAATCGAAAGATTGCCGCCATCATCCTGTGTGCTTATGGACTCATCGTTGCCGTCTGCTGGATCGTGGCGGAGGGTTTCTTTGTTGACTATGTCCAAGTGCTTGAGCTTACCGGGTCACTATTCTTCATTCCTGCCGTTTTCTGGCTCGTCACAGAGCGTCGCGGATGGCCATCACTTCTGCCATCTTTGACCCGAAATCGTCGTGTGCTCGCAGTAGTGTCCGTGGTATGCATTGCCAGCCTCACATCCGTCGGCGCATTCCTCCGGACGATCCAGCAGATTCCCTTTGTAGGGCTCGGATGCAAGCCGGTGTTTACTGGGCCGACCGATTCCGCCCAGGCCGTATTCACCGCCAAGGCGATCTATGTCTCCAACTGGAGTATTCCGCGCTACTACGCTACTGCCGAGAAGGTGCTTCCTGAGAATGGTGGCAAGCTCGCACTGATGAAAGTCCAGCACCACTATTGGGGCCTTCCGTGGTGGAGCAGAAAATACGTGATTCTCCATGGCATCTTCGGTCCCTTTCCTTCAAAGGAAACGTATTTTGTGGATGCGGAACGTGAGCATGGCGTCCTCACTCGCCTGTTCCCTGAAGTCGGAACTTCGTATTGCAAACTGACGGCACCGCTCCACGAATCCCAGTTGGAGTTGCGACTGCTGCGTGACGGGCCGCCGCAGCACGGAGTCAGGATCGTCGGCACGGTGGTGAGAAGGACTGCCGGCTCAATTTGGGTTGACGCAGAAGACATTGGCGCTGCCGGAAAGACCGTTGTTATCACCGGCCCTGGCGGGGATACGGTCACCACGACTGACGAAAACGGCGTCTTCTACGTCAGCGGCCTTCCGCCTGGCAATTACGTGGTTCGAAGAAGTCCGCCGAGCAGTAAATATCCATGGCGCAACAAGTGCGGCCAAGACTTCGTAAAAGAGGGTTCCGTTTTCGGTTGCAGAGTATGGGATGACGATGAGTCTTCGCCATCTTCAAAGTAGACCGAACCGGAACGCCGTGAAACGGAACTGTACAATGTTCCGTTCTCATGAAACGCGTCCTCACCGCCATCGTTCTCATCCCGGTCGTTCTGCTCGCGGTCTTTCGCGCGCCGGCGCCGCTATTCGCCGCCATCGTTGCCGCGATCGCTGTACTCGCTGCGCGTGAATTCATCGACCTGGTGAAGCACTACAACGTCACACCGTTTCGCATGCCGACCTATGTCGGCGTCGTCTTGCTGTTCGCGGCGCTCATCTTCTATCCGCGCAACGGAGACACGCCCGCACTCGCCACTGAGTCACTCTTCTATATTGTCTTTGCCACTGCCGTATTCGGAACCTTCCTCTACCTTGTCGTCGGCATGCTGCGGCGCGACCTCGCGACTTCTTACCCGGCGGCTGCCGCGTCGTTCTTCGCCCTCGGATACACGGCGATCCCTCTGCTGCTTCTCGCCAACATTCGCCAGCAATGGGCGGGAGCGTTTCTCATCCTCTATTTGTTCCTCGTCGTCTGGACCGGCGACACCGCCGCCTACTACGTTGGACGCGCCATCGGCCGCCACAAAATGGCTCCGCGCATTTCGCCCGGAAAGACGTGGGAAGGTGGCGTTGCGTCGTTCCTGGGATCAATCGCTATCGGCGTTCTCGTCTTCCATTACGCCCAACCCATCTCCGCAGCGCTGCTTCGCGCGCACCTGATCGACCGCTGGCAGGGCTATCTCGCCCCTTCGCCGCCCGCGATGCAGATCATCGTTCTCTCCGCCTTCCTCAACGTCACCGCCCAGCTCGGGGATCTCGTCGAATCGCTGCTCAAGCGAGGCGCCGGAGTCAAGGATTCGGGTGCGCTTTTGCCCGGTCACGGAGGCATGCTCGACCGCATCGACGCCCTGCTTTTCGCGGTCCCTGTCCTTTGGTTCTATGCCGCCATGCGGGTGCTCACCTGATATACTTAAGCTTTCCAGCCGTCTGATGAAGAAGATCGCCATCCTGGGCTCAACCGGCTCGATTGGGCACAGCACCCTCAGCATCGTCGAGTCCTACCCCGACCGCTTTCAGGTCGCTGCCCTCGCCGCCGGACACAACGTGGAAACCGCGTTTGAGCAGGCTTGCCGCTGGAAGCCCAAAGTTCTCTCCGTCGCGCGCGAACCAGATGCTGCTGATCTGAAATCGCGCCTGACCGAGGCGGGACTCGCTGAAATTGAAGTCGTTTTCGGAACCCCCGGCACGGTTCGCGTCGCCACGCACCCGGAAGTGAATTTTGTCGTCTCCGCGATCGTTGGCGTCTCGGGCCTGGAAGCTACTTACGAAGCGGTAAAAGCCGGCAAAGCCGTCGGACTGGCCAACAAGGAATCTCTGGTCGTCGCCGGCGAAATCATCACCGCTGAAGCGCGCAAGAACAACGTTCCCCTGCTGCCGATCGATTCCGAGCACAACGCCGTGCATCAGTGCATGCGCGGAGGCCGTCTCGACGAAGTCGACCGCGTGTGGCTCACTGCTTCCGGTGGCCCGTTCCTGCACACGCCTGCCAGCGAGATGGCGTCAATTAGCGTCGAGCAGGCTCTGAATCATCCGACGTGGAAGATGGGCCGTCGGATCACCATCGATTCCGCCACTCTGATGAACAAGGGATTCGAGGTCATCGAGGCCTGCCGGTTGTTCAATTTGCCTCCGAGTCAAGTAGATGTGATCGTGCACCCGCAGAGCACCATTCATTCCATGGTGGAGTATCGCGACGGCAGCATTCTCGCGCAGCTCTCGGTCACCGACATGCGTCTGCCGATCCTGTACGCGCTTACCTACCCGGAGCGTGTCGATTCGCCCCTGAAGTTCTCTGTCAGTGACCTTCGGAAGCTCGACTTCTACCCTCCTGACCTGCAAAAATTCCCCTGCCTGCGGCTCGCGTATGAATCCGCCGAAGCAGGAGGGTCGCGTACCATTGCGCTAAACGCCGCCGATGAAGTAGCAGTAGCAGCTTTCCTCGATGGCGATATACCCTTTCTGGGCATTGCGGACGTAATTAAAGACACCCTCGATGAAACTAGAGTGTCGCATCCGGAATCTATTGATCAGGTGTTAACGCTTGATGCGGAAGCCCGTTGTGTGGCTCACGATCAGGTAGTACTCAGGAATAAAGCCCATCGCCAGCCGGTTAAGGTGGGTTAGAAGGTAATTTTTTTCTCTTATGCAGGATTTGCTCATCACCCTCGTGTCCGTCGCCTTTGTGCTCGGGATCATGATCATCGTGCACGAATTCGGGCACTTTGCCGCCGCCAAACTTTTCGGCGTGCGTGTGGAAACTTTCTCCGTTGGCTTCGGCAAACGGCTGCTCGGATTCCGCCGCGGCGACACCGACTATCGCCTCAGCCTCATTCCGCTGGGCGGTTACGTGAAGATGTCCGGGGAGAACATCCTCGAACAGCGCACCGGCGCCGACTACGAGTTCATGTCGCACCCGCGATGGCAGCGCTTCGTGATTGCCGCCGCCGGTCCGTTCATGAACATCGTGCTTGCCATCGTGCTGCTCACCGCAGTCTTCATGATCCGGTACGAGCACCCCATGTATCTTGACCATCCCGCCGTAATCGGGTGGGTGCTGCCCGGATCGCCTGCCGACAAGGCCGGCATTCAACCAGGCGACCGTATTACACAGATCGCGGGCATAACGAATCCTACGTGGGAAGATGTCGAACCGAACACGATGATGAGCGCCAACCAGCCGATGCAGGTCGATATCGACCGCAACGGCCAGGCGCTGCACAAGACTGTCACTCCGGCTCTTACCGGTCCGGAACAGATCGGTGATCCGGGTTGGGCGCCCGACCAGCCGAACATCGTCACCGAGATCGAGCCCACCATGCCGGCCGCAACCGCCGGACTTAAAGTCGGTGACAACATCGTCGCGGTCAATGGCCAGCCGACTCGCTCCACCGGTGCCATGATCCGAATCCTGCAGGACAACAAAGACAAGCCGGTTCAGCTCTCCGTTCTGCGCGACAACAAGAGCCTCGATCTCACGGTCACTCCGAAGTTGATGAAGGGCGAGAACGGCGCCGCTGACGCTTACCGCATCGGCATCCACAGCAATCCGGTGGAGATCGAAAAGCTTCCCTTCGACAAAGCCGTCGTGAAGTCAATCGAGCAGAATGCAAAGAACTCCATGCTCGTCTTCGATCTGGTCGGGAAGATGATCCAGCGCAAGGCATCGATCAAAAATGTCTCGGGCCCGATTGAAATCGCGCGTGCCTCCGGCGCTGCCGCTCAGCAGCCCGGCTGGACTCCGCTGATGTACCTGATGGCGATGGTGAGCCTGCAGCTCGGGCTCTTCAACCTCTTCCCGTTCCCTATCCTCGACGGCGGCATGATCCTGATGCTGGCGATCGAAGGACTGCGCCGCCGCGATATCAGCCTGGCGGTGAAGGAACGCGTTTACCAGGTGGCGTTCGTCCTGCTGGTTGTGTTCGCGGTTCTGGTGATCTTCAACGACATCACCAAGCTGCCGGCGTTCAACCACCTGCCGTAAGCTCTAACGAACTAGTTAGAAGGCCGGTCATAAGACCGGCCTTTTGTTTTACGCGCCTTGAAAGGCGTGCATCTTCAGATGCGCCGCGCGGAACGCCTTTATTTTGCCTGTCATTCCGAGGGACTCAGTCCCGAGGAATCGTTTCTACTACTGGATCGCGTAGAAGTTGTAGTCCTCGCAACCTACATACAAAACACCATCTGCGATAATCGGCGACGCGTTCACCCGATCCTCAATGTAATACGCACCTTTTTCTTTGCCAGTCTTGAGATCGAGAAACCACACGTGCGCGTACCAGTCGCCGACATAAACAACTCCACCTGACACCATCGGTGACGAAAACACGTTCACCCGCGCATCGTGCTTCCACACTTCCTTGCCGGTCTTGATGTCGATGGCATCCACGTATTGCTTGTCGGAATTGCCGGCAATCACCAACCCGTCAGCCACGGCGGGCGACGAGATCACCCAATTGCCTTCATGGTTATATCGCCAGCGCAGCTTGCCGGAATCGGCTTCCACGGCATAAAGATACCCGTCGCGACTGCCGAAGAACACCGCACCATCGGCCACCGCCGCCGACGATTGCACCTCACCCAGCGGGAAGTATTGATTGCCTTCTGTCTTGTATTTCCACTTCAGGTCGCCGGACTTCAGGTCGAGCGCGTACAACGTTCCGTCCATGCTTCCGGCATAGACAGTGCCGTTCGCAACCGCAGGCGTCGCGCGCACCCGCCCATTCGTTTTGTACGACCACCGTTTCTTGCCCGACGCCGCATCGAGCGCATACACGAAGCCATCGCCTGCGCCGAACACAATATTCTCGCCCGCCAGCACCGGTGACGACAGATACCAGTCCCATCCGCCTTTGAATGGCAGCTCCGAACCAGTCTGGAATGTCCACTTCACTTTGCCCGACTTCGCATCCGCCGCGCGAAACGTCTCGTCATGGCTCATGAAATACACCAACCCATTGGCGGCCGCTGGAGACGATTGCACCGCTCCATCCGTCTTTAGTTTCCATATCAGCGAACCGTCGGACGCCTTCACCGCGTACAGGTAGCCATCATCGCTGCCGAAATAAAGGACACCATCTACCAGGGCCGCCGACGATCGGATCTTGCCTCCGGTGTGAAACTTCCACTTCTGGGTTTCATACCCGCTCTTCGGCATCGCCGAGTCCGCCACCACGCCAGTATGTTCGGCATTTCCGCGAAACATCGGAATGTCGACGGCATGAAGAAAAGCGCACAGCAAAAAGAATGAGAGAAAAACAAAAGAACTCTTGCGCATGGAATGACCTCTGCCGAATCTTACGCAACGCCTTTGGCCCGGGTTCCGCTTCGACCCTTGCGCTACACAAATTTCATCGCACGTCGTTCCAAAAAGGGAACGACCATCAAGGTCAACTTAACAACACTGTTCATGAGAACGATCTGGTTACGTAGCATCAAAAAAGCGCGACTCGCGCCGCGCTGATCCGCACCTGACTCGAAACTGGGAATTTGAACCTGAAACTTGAAACTCGAAACTGTTTTTAAAACCCCATCCGGTCGTCGGCCGACGGACCATACGTCGCCGGCACCGCCACGTCATTCAGCCGCAGATACACTCCCAGTTGCGCCCGGTGATGCACCAGGTGATTGATAAACATCTCTCGATACGCCAGGAACCGCTCGCCATCGAAGATGCTCTTGCCCTGGAACGCCAGCTTCCAGTTTTCAGTCCACCCGCTGTCGGGCATCTTCGCCAGCGCCTCCCGCGCTTTCGCCGCGCCCTCGTCCAGCACCTTTACCAGCTGTTGCGGAGACTCAAACGGCACCGGCGGCATGCTGGTTTTTCCGAAATCCAATTCCGGCGTCGTAAGAATGATGAGCCCAAATCCCGCGAGTTGCGCCACGTGCGGCGCCAGTTTCCCGAGCGGCATCGACTTCGCATGCGGAGCAAAATCCGCCTTCATCGGTATCCGTTCCAGCGTTGTCCGCGTCGCTTTCATTTCCTGATCGAATTCCGGCAATAGCAGTTTGCTGATCGACATTCTTCTCTCCTGTCACTGCATCGAAGCTTCGGATGCGCCGCAAACTAGAAGGGCGCACAATTTTCTCGCCTCTGATAAATGCGTGTTAAAGCTTGCCGAACATCCGCCTCCATCCCAGCACCGCGGCATACAGTCCCAGCTTTCCCCAATCGAGAACTGGATTCACAAACCCAATCTTCTCGTTCGGCACACCGACATACTTGACCTGAACCATTGCAGGCAGCAGAAACAGGCAACACAGCCTGACTCTTCGCAGGTGATAACCACTGCTCACGATGGTCACCGTCTCGATCTCTGGATTCTCTCTCAACCACCGCGCCAGGAACTCGATCTCCGTCATCGTTCCCAGCCGCTCTTTGCGGACCCAGATCACCTGCGCCTCCCCCGCTTCGAACAGCACACAGCAATGACGTTCTTTCGCCGGAATCGGCTGCGCCATCGCGATCAGGTCGGGCTTCGGCGAAACTGGCAGCAGAGCAAACTTGCGCAACTCAAATCGCCCGGTGCTCAACATCAGGCGTTTCGCACCACCCTGCTCAAACAGCTCCCAACTGAAAATCTTGCGGATGCGCGCTCCCGCTAGCGTGAAGATCAAATCAACAGAAGCCTGTTGCGAATCTAAGTTGGAATCGATTGGCACTTGGTTGGTCAGGAAATCGTGAGCTGATCAAAAACTATCATGACCGCCCTTTGAATGCACATCCGAGACAAGCACCTCACCAACTTCGTTGCGCACTGTAACGAAAACGTTCGATAAAGGTTGCAGACAATTCAGATGAGAATTGATTTCAATTTCCCGACGATCTAAGTCACTTCCACCCAAACTGCAAACGTTTGCAAGCCAACTTGTCTTTTCCAAAAAGGGAAAGCTGGACAAATTGAGAGTCGCCTACCATGGCGCAATCCTCCTCAACAACGATTCGTAACTCGTGGCACTTCGCTTGCTCCTCCCCATGCATCGACAAGTCTGCAATCGAACTCGCCTGTGAAGCGGTGCGCCATAGGCTTCGATTGCTCCGGGCTGAACTCGCAACAAATGGGGCGCATCGGCCAGTCATTCTCACAGCTAGATAGCACCAAGGAGGCTTTATGAGATTCTGCCGGCTGATGGTAAGTGGGCCGATAGCAATCTTTGCGGTTGTTGTTCTTGTAAGCGGCCTGGCGCTGGCGGATCCCTCGCCGGCTACCATTCCATTCCTCAATGGCGCCGGAACCCTGACCGGTTATTTTCAACTGGACAGCTCCGGCAACATTTCGAATTTCGACTTCTCTGTCACGGCTGGCATGGCGAATGGCGGCGCGATGCGAGCGTATGAGTACACTCCGCAAAACAGTACAGCCGAGTACACCACCTGGTTTGGGAATAAGGTAGCTTGGTTTTATAGCGACCAAAATGCCTACGGGCTGGGCGACGGTTCTGACCTCATGCTCGAGTTCGATTGTGGAGGCGCGAGCGACTGTTTCGCCGTCGCACAAAGTGGTTTGTCGTTCCAGATCGACGGTGCATCTGGCGAATGGTCCGATCCAGATCTCACTCCCAGCCGTGCGCTGGCCACCGGCTACATCAACGTCGGCGACCCGCCGGGTGGACTCTCTTTCAGCGTTGGCCCAACCGCTACCGGAACGCTTTACGGTGGTGGCTCCACCAATCCTCCAACGGAGAGCGTCCCGGAGCCGGCAAGCCTGTTACTGATCAGCACGGGACTGGCCGCAGTTGCGAGGAAGTTCCGCCGTTAACTTCCATTTCTGTCTTGTCGAGCCGCGTGATCAGCGCGGCTCTTTTTGTTTGGGACATCCACCCACAATTTTGCAACAAAAAGGCGCGACCGAAGCCGCGCCCTTTGTTCTACCGTTTTCGTTATAGCTTCGCGCACACCGCCTTGGTCTCGGTGTACAGTTCGAGCACGTCGTGGCCCATCTCGCGGCCCCAGCCCGACTCCTTGTATCCGCCGAACGGCATCGCCGCATCGAACACGTTGTAGCAGTTGATCCACACGGTGCCAGCACGCAGATCGGCCGCAATCTGGTGAGCCTTGGAGATGTCCTTGGTCCACACCGCCGCCGCCAGGCCATACGGATTGTTATTGGCGCGTTCCACCATCTCGCCAGTCTTCTCGAACGGAATCGCCGCCACCACCGGTCCGAAGATTTCTTCCTTCACGCATTTCATGTTCTCGTTGGTATTAACGAGAACAGTTGGCTCCACGAAGTAGCCTTGCTCGCCGTGACGCTTGCCGCCCACGACTGCCTTCGCGCCTTCCCGGAATCCTGATTCGAGATATCCCGTCACGCGCGCCAGTTGCTCGTCGCTCACCAGCGGACCCATCTGCGTGTTCGGATCCATGCCCGGACCAAGCGTGATTTTCTTCGCCTGCTCCGCCACGCCTTCGACAACTTCGTCGTACGCCTCTTTTTCGACGTACAACCGCGAGCCCGCGCAGCAGCACTGGCCGTGGTTGAAGAAGATCGCCATAGCGGCTCCCGGAATCGCCTTCTTCATGTCGGCGTCCTTGAACACCACGTTCGGCGACTTGCCACCGAGTTCCAGCGACACCTTCTTCAGGTTTCCGGCCGCCGCCTTCACGATCATCTTGCCGACTTCGGTCGATCCCGTGAACGCCACCTTATCGACATCGTTATGCGCCGCCAGCGCCGCACCGGCCGTCTCGCCGTATCCCGGGAGAACGTTGACCACGCCTTCGGGGAAGCCCGCTTCCTGGATCAGTTCGCCCAAACGCAGCGCCGAGAGGGGCGTTTGCTCGGCCGGTTTCAGGATCACGCAACATCCGGCAGCCAGCGCGGGACCCAGCTTCCACGCCGCCATCAGCAGCGGGAAGTTCCAGGGAATGATCTGCGCCACCACGCCGACCGGCTCGCGCAATGTATACGCGAGATAGCGGCCAGGCGCGGAAATCGGAATCGTGTTGCCCTCAATCTTTGTCGCCCATCCTGCCATGTAACGGAACAAATCGACCGCCAACGGAACGTCGGCCACGCGCGCGATCGCCACCGGCTTGCCATTGTCGAGCGATTCCAGCTGCGCGAATTCTTCCAAATTTTTCTCAAGCAGATCGCCGAGTTTCCAGATCAGGCGTCCGCGTTCAGAGGCGCTCATCTTGCGCCACGGGCCGTGATCGAAAGCCTTGCGCGACGAACGCACCGCGAGATCGACATCGGCTTTGTCGCCTTCGGCAATGTGCGCCATCGGCTTGCCGGTCGAAGGATCGTAAGTTGGGAAAGTTTTGCCGGAAACCGCGTCCACCCACTTGCCGTCGATCAACATCTTGCGCGGCTTGGCGATGAATTGTGCTACCGGTTCGCTGACCATGGGAGCTGCTGCTGTACTCATTCTTATCTCCTGTCTCGGAGCGAATGCTGGGAAGGGCCGCTCCGGGTGCCATCCTTGAAGTGCAGTTATTTGATTGTAGTCCCGTGGCGCCATCCTCATGTGCGCCGAAGGGTCAGAACTTTAGCACAAATCCAGAGAAGCGGCAGCAGTGGAAAGCGGGGCTTATTTTTCCACTCGAAAACGCATGGATTTGAAATCCAGGGTAAAGCTCTTGAACTGCCCGGTAAGGTCGCGGCCGGTCGTGCCGTAGAGCATGTCAAAATCTGTGCCCAGCGGTTCGGCGGAGACAAACACGCCTTTCAGCGTCGCCGTCTGGTTGCCAATCCCAATCTTCAGTTCCGGCAGCTCGTAGGCGCGGATTTTCTTCGTGCCTCCGGCGCCTGCGACAGCATGAGCTTCCTCGGTCAGCCCGATGAATTGGTCCGGGAATGCTTCCCGATACCTGGCCGTGAGTGACGTGCTGCTGGCGCCAGTGTCCATCATCAGCAACAGGTCGCGGCCCGCGATCCGGTATTCGATCAGCGGATTCAGTTCTTGCATGTAGATCTTCGCGCCAGTTGCGTCCCCACCGGTACCAACCAGAACCCGATTGTCGTTGGTGAACGTCAGCTGTCCGAGCGCGCTCAGCACCGGATATCCGAGAATCGCCTCGATCTGGTATTTGCCTTTCGGTAACGGAATCGTTAGCGACTTATCTTCCAGGACCAGCGCCACCACGTTGCGCACCGTCGCGCTGCCGATTCGGATCTCCGGAATGATCGCCGTGTGCAGACGGTTCTCCGCGCCGCTCGTGCCTTGCGTCTGTGCCGTTCCTTCCGACAGCTTCAGCCCCATCTGCCGGGCCAGCGATTCCGTGACCACCGAGAAATTCGCCCCCGTATCGAGGATCCACGACTTCGTGATTCCCTCGACCGTCAGGTCGGTGTCAATTGTCCCGATCGGACTGTGATGCGTCGCCAGCGAAAACTCGCCGTGCATCTCCACCGATTGTGCCGGCGCATCTTTTAGCAGCGCGTTGGTCGCCGCATCGTCTTTCAGGCTCTGCCGATCCGCAGGTGTGAATCGTTTCGCATAGCCGGTCAGCAGTTGGGCGTAGGCACGGTCGGCGTCGGCATAACGGAAACTTTTCACATAACTGTCCGCCAGAGAACGCAACGCCACCGCCGCCCGATCGGGCCGCGTCGCTTTCAATCCCGGAACCAGCGGCTCCAGCAGCGAGATAGACCGATCCAGCTCGTTGCGCCGATTCGCCAGAACGCCTTCGAAGTAAGCCCGAGTCGAATCATCCAACGAGGCCTGGGGAAGCGACTCTTCAAGCTTCGGATATTCCCGCTTGGCGACCAGAGAATCGAGATTGACCTTCAGTTTCTTCTTCGAGGTCTCAGCTGCCTGGCCGCTGTCGCCGCTGGCGAAAGATAGAAGAAGAGAGACCGCAATCACCACCGCCGCCAGCCGCCGTTTCCTCAACATGCTTTTAGTCTACCGACTGCTTTGCGCCAATTTGCTACGCACGGGAAATAAAAGGGGTGGAACTTGTCCACCCCTTTCCACTTCAGCCTTGCTGCTTCGCACGTCGTCCTTTACACCAGTCCCTGGTCCAGCATCGAGTTCGCCACCTTCAGGAAGCCACCGATGTTGGCGCCATTCACCAGATTGCCCGGCGTGCCATATTCCTGGGCCGTTTCGTAGCAGTTCTTGTGGATCGCGATCATGATCTTGTGCAGCTTGTCGTCCACTTCTTCGCGCGTCCACGCCATGCGCTGACTGTTCTGGGCCATTTCCAGACCGCTGGTCGCCACGCCGCCCGCGTTCGCCGCCTTCGCCGGACCATACAGCACTCTGGCCTCGAGGAAGAGCTTCGTCGCTTCCAGCGTGCTCGGCATGTTGGCGCCTTCAGCCACCACCGTGATTCCGTTGTCGATCAGCGTCTTCGCATCCTTCGCGTTGATTTCGTTCTGCGTCGCGCTCGGGAAGGCGCAATCCGCCTTGATCGCCCACAGCGGATTGTGATCGAGCTTCACGTCGGTCGGAATGAAGATCGCCTTCTTGAACTTCTCCGTGTATTCGCGGATGCGTCCTCGCCGCGCATTCTTCAGTTCCATCACGAACGCCAGCTTCTCACGATCAATGCCGTCCGGGTCGTACATCACGCCGTCCGAATCGGAGAACGTCACCGGCTTCGCCCTGAGGTCGAGCAGCTTCTCCACCGTGTACTGCGACACGTTGCCGCTGCCGCTCACCAGGCAAATTTTGCCCTCGAGCGAATCTTTCTTCGTCTTCAGCATCTCCTGCGCAAAGTACACGCAGCCGTATCCGGTCGCCTCCGGACGAATCAGCGATCCGCCCCACGCCAGGCCTTTGCCGGTCAGCACGCCGGTAAATTCATTGCGCAGCCGCTTGTATTGTCCGAACAGGTAGCCAATCTCGCGCCCGCCCACGCCGATGTCGCCCGCCGGAACGTCAGTGTCCGGACCGATGTGACGCTGCAGTTCGGTCATGAAGCTCTGGCAGAAGCGCATCACTTCGTTGTCGCTCTTGCCCTTGGGATCGAAATCGCTGCCGCCCTTGCCGCCGCCCATCGGCAACGTGGTCAGTGAGTTTTTGAACACCTGTTCGAACGCCAGGAACTTCAAAATGCCGAGGTTGACCGACGGATGAAAGCGCAGCCCACCTTTGTACGGGCCAATGGCGCTGTTCATCTCGATGCGGAAGCCGCGGTTTACCTGGATCTCGCCATGATCGTCAAACCACGGCACGCGGAACATGACTACGCGCTCGGGTTCGGTGATCCGCTCCAGGATCTTCGCCTCCTTGTATTCCGGATGCCGCTGCAACACCAGTCGCAGC
>Ga0335083_10000285_pt1 | contig 80534 bp, 76 predicted proteins | sample Lox_Sample_42_FD_206716 | JGI IMG/M metagenome (GOLD analysis project Ga0335083, IMG submission 206716) | Soil microbial communities from Loxahatchee National Wildlife Refuge, Florida, United States - Lox_Sample_4.2 | ecosystem: Environmental > Terrestrial > Soil > Wetlands | place: USA...
AGGTGCGTGCCCTGGCGTTTGATGGAGCCGGGAACCACATTGCCTGCCACGCGCAGGCGCTTGCTGTAGGCGCCGTTGCCCATGCCGTTCAGTTCTTTGATGGTGACGTAATAGCTCTTGCTGTCCTGAACGCCGGTGTAGGCCAGGTAGCCCAGCGAGAGCAGTATGATGGCGATCACCGCGCCAAAACGGATGTACCTGCGTCCCTGATCAGACATGGGATCAATCCTTTACGACTTGATTCCTTGGAGCTTGCTCACGGGAGCCGCAAAGGCCCTCGGGATGGACTAAGGATACCGCCTTTGACGACACAGCGTCATGTGATTTAGATCACATTGCGAGAGGTTTTTTCAGAGATCCCTCTTCTTCCCGTCTTCTATCCATATGGGAACGGAGGCGACATGGTGAAACTGATTTCCCGCGCGATCTCGACGACGCGTTGCGAACGGGCTGTGGAACAACCCGCTACTGGCGAGCGGCCGCTTGCTATCGATCACTGGCCCAACCAGCTAACACGGCGTAATTTCCCAAACTGTGCCGTTGCCGTCAGATCCCCCTTGCAGGGTTGTTCCGTAGACATTTCCGCTAGCGTCGAGGACTACGCTGCCGTAAGGAGAGTTCCCATCGTTGTTACCGATGCCAAAAAGTGTGAGATTGGTTTCTGTCCATCCCCCGCTGGATGGCGTCAGCTTGAAAACCAGGCCAAAATTCGATGGGCCTTCCGTAAACACGGTACCGTACGCATTGCCCGCCGCATCCAGAGTTGGCGTGTCAAACGCACCGAAATTGCTGGCAAAGTTGTTGTAGATGTTCGTGAAGGTCCAGCCGCCATTCGAGGATTGCAGTTCGAAGGCGTAGCCGCCGGAGCCAGAAGAGATGGTCGTGCCATACAGATTCCCTGACGGGTCGAAGGTCACGCCTCCAATAGGATAGGAAGGGCTCTGGAACTCGTAGATCGTGTTATACGTCCATCCCGATCCGGAGGGCGTGAGCTTGTACACGGTGCCATATCCGGCGCCGCCATTAGGAGTCGTACCGTAGAGGTTGCCGGCGGTGTCGAAAGTCACACCAGCGAAGGGCTGCTCTGCGTTGGTGAAGTGGTGTAGGATGGTCTCGGTCCACCCGCCGTTCGAGGGTGACAACTCAAAAACCGTACCGTCGTTGCCGCTACTGTCTCCAGAAGTTGTGCCATAGATATTGCCGGCCTGATCGAAAACCAGGTCGTCCGCATACTCGGGATAGGCTCCGTCGCTACCTCCCTGGAAGCGGTACAAGACGGTCTCGATCCAGGGGCAGATTGCGGTGTGGCAGGCTGTGGCGGGCAGACGCAAAGTGAAAACGGTCCCGTACCCGTCGCCGCCAGCCGCCGTCGTGCCATAGAGAATGCCGCCCGGCCCAGCAGTTACCCGGCCCAAGGGATAACCTCCGTCCCTGCCACCGGTAAAGTTGTAAAGCGTCGATAGGACCCAACTCGAGCCACCATGTTTCAGTTCGTAAACCGTGCCGTATCCGTACCGGCCTCCTTCTGAAGTCGTGCCGTACAGACTGCCGACGATCAGATTCACGCCAGCATAGGGAAATCCGCCATCCCCTTTATCGCTGAATGAGTGCAGTACGGTGAAGGTCTGCGCTTGCGCCGACGGCAGAGTAAGGACTGCTGTTGCGAACAGGAGTGGCGCGACCAGCGCGAGCGGTCCCGTGCGCAAGCTGATATTGAGGATCAAAGTCCCGCGTTGCTTTGCACCTGCCATTCCGATTTTCTGTGACCACTATCTCAAACGACTGCCCGAGCAAAATTTCTTGTAAGCGGGGGGCGCCCGCGGCCTACCCAGGCACCTGTGGTCTGCAGCGGTACTAGGCAGCACCACGACGTTCTATGGACTGGTCGAGACTGCTGCGAACCAGGCTGATCAGTTCTGCCGGCGGCAGCGGTTTGGCGCGGAACACCACATTTAAACCGTCGTACTCGACGAATGCCTCCGGCAGTCCGCTGAGGACGATGATAGGAAGCCAATCGTTTTCCGCACGAATAGCGCGTACCAGTTCCGAACCGCTGGTAACAGGCATGACGTGGTCGGTTACTACGACGCCGATCCGGTCCGCAAGAGCGCGCAGCAAGACCAGAGCGCTGGCCGCGGTGGTCGCGATGCTGACCTCAAATCCCGCATTGCGCAGCACTGCTTCCCGAACTTTAAGCTGCAATGGGTTGTCATCGATAAGCAGGACTTCGCTGCATCGATTTACCGACCCACCTTCACCTACCACAGGCGCAATCCCTCGCTACTACCGGCGCCGGAGCTTCGCCGCTGGGCAGAGATACTACCTCAAGCGACAAAAAAACGGGAGTATATTTTGAGAGCCGATGACAGTAATCGGGACGACCATATCGAAGTAGCGCTACCATCGCTCAAACATACCCCGCGCTGCAAGACGCATCGCAAGCCGCAGGTGTTGGGTGGCCGAACCGTCTCCAGTCCGACCAATAGAATGAGGCCCGAGTGTCTTAGGCGATAGGCTGCTCCCCGCAAATCTCTTTCCGCGCCTGGAACCAGTCCTGCTCGGGAGAACCGCCACGTCCTCCACGCTGCACGTACAGCTCGTACGCACGCGCGCGAATCTTCTGCTCCAGCATCGGCGCCGATTGAGACCCCTGAGCAAATTCGGGCGACGTCGTCACCGGTACCGCCACTTGAGTGCCATTTCCGCTTACGGACTTGGCCTTGCGGCTCCGTTTCTTCGGCGTTTCACTGTCATTGGCCCGTGTTACCTTTGCCATCGCACTTCACTCCTAACCCTAGATTGGCAACCGGTCCGCGCTCTTGAGAGGTCGCGGCTGATTGCTATGTATCCACTATACCCAATTTCGGGCGGATTGGGGCGCATAGGTGGCGTTTTTAACATCCCTCCGCGTCTCAACTTAGTAAAGTGCTGCTCGTCACGCTTCACTGTGACGAGGGCTCGCGAAAGCGTGGTTTTGGTGTCCAATTAAGACGTATGGTTCGAGGAACTTAGCTGGCTGCGGTTGCGTACCACGCAGAGGGGCTGGACCCGGTCATCTCATGATCTTCTTCGAAATTCTCCGGCAGATGTTGCGGACGCTGTGGGCGCACAAGTTGCGTTCCTTCCTGACGATGTTTGGCATCGCCTGGGGAGTCGGGTCTCTGCTCCTGCTGGTCGGCTTGGGCGAGGGCTTCCGTTCCGGCAACCGCCGCGAACTGAACTCCCTTGGCGAGGACATCATGTTCATCTTCCCGGGACGCGCGCCCGCGGTCGCCGGCAACATGAGTTCGGGCCGGGAGTACCACCTCACGTATCAGGACTACCTCGACGTTCAGAGCGAAGCCCCCCACGTCCGCGCGGCCGCGCCTGTCCTGCGAAGGACTGACATTCGCGAAGTCAGCGAGTACGGCAACACCAACGGAGAGGTCGTGGGTGTTCCACCGCACTTCAACACCATTCGCTATCTACCGCTCGACAGCGGCCGCTGGCTGAATGACGCGGACGACACCCAGAAGCGCTTCGTATGCGTCGTCGGCGACGAGATGGTGAAGAACCTGTTCCCGGGAGGAAGGACCGCAGTCGGGAGTTCAATCCTGCTGAATGACGTTCGCTTTGAAGTGGTGGGCGTGGTGAAGCGCGTCGGCCATGGCGATGACAACGCGACCAACAATCGCGTCTTCCTGACCTACACCATGATGCACCAGTTCTTTCCCCTGGCTGCAGACCAGCAGGAGAATGCAGTCTCGTTCATCAACTACCGGCCGCGGGTGCGCGACGAGCACGGGCTCGCGCGCGAAGAGGTGCGCAAAATCATCGCCCGTAATCACGGCTTCGATTGGCGGGGTGAAGACGCCTTTGAGGACTGGGACACGGTGAAGAACGCCGAGACGGTGGGCAAGATCTTCGACGTGATGGACATCTTCTTGGGCGGAGTTGGCCTGGTCACACTCACGCTCGGCGCCATTGGCATTGTCAACATCATGCTGGTGGCAGTCAGCGAACGCACCCGTGAGATTGGCTTGCGCAAGGCGCTGGGCGCCACGAATCGCAGCATCCTGCTGCAGTTTTTCCTGGAGGGCGCGTTCCTCACTCTGATGAGCGGCGCCATCGGCATGGGCGGCGCCGCTCTGCTCATGCAGATGATGAGCGGCATGGGCAAGGTGCCCGGTTTCGATCCTCCCACAATGTCGTACATGTCGGCGACGGTCGCCATCGGAACGCTGGCTCTGGCGGGAATCTTTGCCGGCCTGTATCCCGCCCGCAAAGCCGCCCTCTTGCAGCCGGTTGAGGCCTTGAGGCAGGAGTAACCATATGGTGAAGGACCTCCTCACGCAAGCTTACGGCGCGATGCAATACAACCGCCGCCGAACCGCTCTGACCATGCTGGGCATGGCGTGGGGCATCGCCACGGTCGTCCTGCTGCTGGCCTATGGCGCGGGCTTCGGCCGCGCCATCGAAACCATCTTCGCCAACTGGGGCACTCGCATCATCGGGGTCTTTCCCGGGCGCACCTCGCAGCAGGCCGGCGGGCAGAAGGCGGGCACCAAGATCAAGTTCACCTTCGACGACATCGACCGCATCGTCAACGCCGCGCCCCTGGTCAATCGCATCACCCCCATGGTCGAAAAGCAGAGCAATGTGCAGCAGGATGTGCGCACCTACACCCTGCCTGTCCAGGGTATCTATCCCTCGATCTTCCAGATCCTCGCATTGCACTTGAGCGAAGGCCGCTTGCTGAACCAGGAAGACGAGATGTCGCGCGCGCGGGTCGCCGTCATCAGCTCGGAGGCAAAGTCCAAGTTATTCTCCGGCCAGTATGCGCTGGGACAGTTTATCCGCGTTGACGGCATCAGCTTTCAAGTTGTGGGAATCCTTTCGGCGCACATGCAGGAGGGCGATGACAACGTCAACAAAGTCATCTATATCCCCTTCACCACCATGGGCGACTTGAAGGACACGCATTATCTTGACGGCATCTGGCTCGACTATGAAGGCAACCAGTACGAACTGGTCGAACGCCAGGTGCGCGGGGTGCTGGCCCAGCAATACAACTTCAAGCCCGACGACAAGCGCGCTGTCTTCGTCTACAACATGATGAAGCAGTTGAAAGAGTTCAACATCGTCATCACTGCGCTGCAGGTCCTGCTGGCCTTCATCGGCACACTGACGCTGGGGATCGGCGGCGTGGGCCTGATGAACATCATGCTGGTCTCCGTGACCCAGCGCACGCGCGAAATTGGGGTGGAAAAGGCCCTGGGCGGCCGCAAGCGCGACATCCTCTTTCAGTTTCTGGCCGAAGCTCTGGCCATTACTTTCGCCGGCGGCATTGCGGGAATTGTCCTCGCTTACGCCGTTGCCCTCGGGGTGGGGCGCATCACTTTCTACAGCGCGATCGCCAAGAACGCCGAGGCCGCCGACATCCGCCTCATCATCGATCCCACTATCGTCCTCGTGGCGACCGTCATCCTGACCTTCGTGGGCCTGGTCAGCGGGATGCTGCCAGCCATCAAAGCCTCGCGCCTCGACCCCATTGAAGCGCTGCGCTACGAGTAGGAAGCAGTGCGCTACCTTCTTTGATGGCCGCTCCTGCCCGTGTACCGTTAGAGTGTTGCATCTCTGTCATCACGAGTGGACTTCAGTCCGCGAAAGATCTGCTTTCCCCCCAATCCCATAAAGGGAACGTGGGCCGCCGCATGTGACGACTGCACTAGCGCCGGAGACGTGCCAAGTCGGATAATAAGAATGGTAAATGACGCTGGCGAGGTCATCCGTCGGCTCCCACCTCGGCTCCATTGAGCGCCGCGAGTTTCGACAGGCGACGTTTCGACCTCGCTGTTTTCCCTGCGTTGGCCATCTCTTGAAGGAGGTTTGCCATGGATCATCCACAATCCGGCAACCTGCTGCTTGAGCCTTCGAGTCAGCGCCCGCGTTCGTGACAGGTCCCGCCTTCGCCTCGGGGAACGGAGACGGCACTGCCCCTCAGACCCGGGAGTTACGGGCCGGGGAATCCTGGGAAATGCGACTCCTCATCAGGTGATTGAAGCTCAAGCCCTGCTTCTCAGGGTCAGGGCGTAGGAGGCCTAATGGGAACTCATTCTGGGCAGACGAAGCCGAAGGATGCGATGAATCTCTTCGGGCTCTTCTTTGCACTGCTAGCGTCCACCCTGGCCGCCGCGTTGCTGATGGCAATGTACGCCATCCGCGACTAGAACCGCCATTGGGGCGAACCGGCCGCTAGGCCGAGAGCGGGGTCGTTGACCCCACGGCGGAGCGCGCGTTTGCTTTCCAACTGGCTTCGTGGAGGTGCGTTATGGAATCAGTCGCTACACTTTCCCGCGTAGCAATCAGCAGGGTCCTGCTGGCAACCGACTTTTCCACCGAGGCGCAAAGTGCCCTCGCGTGGGCCCTCTTGTTGTCGAAGCGTTACGGGTCCAGGCTCTTCCTTACGTACGCCGTGCCACCGGATGCCGGCACTCGCGGGGTGGAGATTCAGGTTCCCTTGCACGAGATGATGCAGAGCAATGCCGAGCGACAGGTGGCATTGCTGGAGCAAACCCCCGAGCTGCGCTCGCTTCCCCACGAGGTGATCATGCGCTCCGGCGAGCCTTGGCAGGTCCTGTCCCAAGTGGCGTCGGAGGAGAACGTGGACCTGATTGTGATGGGCACGCACGGGCGGAGAGGCTTCAGCACACTGTTTCTGGGCTCGACCGCGGAAGCAGCCATCCGGCACGCCCGCTGTCCTGTGCTTACCGTTGGACCTCACGTCCAGCCAATGTCCTCCGACCGGCTGGCGCATATCCTTTACGCCACCGATTTTTCCGAGGGCTCGCTGCATGCCTTGAACTATGCTCTCGCGCTGGCGGAGGAAGATAGGAGCGAGCTAACCATGCTGCACATCATCGAGAGCAGCCCGGCCTCCAAAGCGGAACTGGTGCAGTGGATCCATGATGATCGCGAGCGACTGGGTGAGTTGATACCTCCCGACTTTGATCTGGCGCACAAGCCCGACATCGAAGTGGAGGTCGGCGCTCCGGCGGAGGAAATTGTCCGCATGGCGGCCAGCCGGAATGTGTCACTGATCGTCATGGGAGCACGCCCCGATGGCGCTGTGGTGACCCACCTGCCGTGGACCACGCTGCATCACGTGCTCCAGCAGGCGTCCTGCCCGGTGCTGACCGTTCGCGGGCAATAGGGTGCGCCGGATAGGTCCCAGGTCGCGCAGCCGGCGGGATTGATGCTAGCCGGGGCGTTAGTCCGCGCTTAACTAGTTTCATCAAATCCTGCCTCGCACGGCTCCGCCTTCGGCTGCCGGCCTGGGCTGGATTCACCCGCCTTCCGCGGGGCTCCTCCCACGCTGTAGGAGCCAGCCTGCCACCCGAACTGGCACAACCCGAGCGCCTCGGTGCGGAAAACGATAACCCCTTCCAGCAGTTCTCGATTTCTCGCTTGTCCCCGCTCACCCTTCCCTGGACGCCATTCGCCACCTAGACCCGCATGTTCATTGGCGTTCCAGCGACTTCGTGCCTTTCCTTTCGCTATAGTTTCCTCAGATGCGAGAACACTATCGCCGCTGGATGCATGACTGGGAATCGCGCATGACCTCGCGCGACGACAACCGCGTGGTGCGTCCGTTCGAATGGGGGCCGGAGTGGGCAGGGAACTGGCCCATCCCGGAGAACCTGCGCCCCCCGAAAGAGCCGAGCGGCAAGAGCGCGATGCTGGACTACTGGGCGGCGGTCAACGATCATCTCGTCGCCAACAGCGACCAGTTCTACGCTTACAAGCCGCCGACCGACTTCCGTATCGAACATCGCAAAGTCGAGCTGTTTCACACCGGCAGCGAGCCGCCCAAGAAGCAGCCTAAGGACGAATGGGGCAAGTTCCTGCGCTTCACCTCGGCGGTGCAGTCGCCGTACCCGGAAAACAACTGCATGAACGCGCGGTGGTTTCCGGCACGCGGGCGGCGCGCGGTGATCCTGCTGCCGCAATGGAACGCAGATGGCGTCAGCCAGAACGGGCTGTGCCGCCTCTTCAACATGCTGGGCATAGCGGCCCTGCGCATGAGCATGCCCTACCACGACATCCGCCGGCCGGCCGGGCTGACGCGCGCCGACTACGCCGTTTCCTCCAACGTCGGACGCACTATTCACGCCGGACGCCAGGCTATCATTGACGTCCGCTCCTGCCTCGACTGGCTCGAGCAGCGCGGCTACGCCCGGCTGGGCATCGTGGGTACCAGCCTCGGCTCGTGCTACGCGTTTCTGGCGGGCGCGCACGATCCGCGCATCAGCGTGTGCGTCTTCAATCACGCCTCGTCCACCTTCGGCGACGTCGTGTGGACCGGCCAATCCACGCAGCACATCCGCCAGAGCCTGCAGACCGTCCTCACGCAGGACGAGTTGCGCAGCGTGTGGATGTGCATCAGCCCAATCGTGTTTTTCGACAAGTTTGCGCGCTGGCACAAAAAGTCGCTGATGATTTATGGCCGCTACGACCTGACGTTCCTGCCCGAATTTTCCATGCAGGCAGCAGGCGAATTCCTGCGCCGCGGCCTCGACACGACGATCAAGGCCCTGCCCTGCGGCCATTACTCGCTCGGCGAAACGCCCTACAAATACATGGACGCCTGGCACATCTCGCGCTTCCTGGCAAAAGCGTTCGCTGGATAGCCTGCCACCCCCGTCACAGCACCCTGTGGCGTGCGTCACTGACCGGGTGTTCACGCGGAGCCGAGAATCCTTCCGAATCAGCAAAGGAGTCCCTGCCTTTGCTCCCATCGATCGCATCTTGCGCCACGCAGGCAAGGAGGCGACGCCATGCACGGCAATTCTCAGTCTCGCAATTCCATTCTGTGCACAATCGCATTGGCAGCAGCGGTGGCGCTGCCGGTCCTGCTGACAGCCGTTCCCGCTGGGGCGCAGAGTCCCGTCCCGCCCACGGCACGCGAGGCGTCGTCGTCTCCCGCGTTTGCTGCCAAGCTGCATCCGACGAGGACGCCGGCGATGAACAAGCCGTCTGCTGCATGCGCAACAAGCGCGTCAACTCGCCGCAGTTGTGGACCTTCACCGCAGGACGGGATTATCTACGAGAACGGCCCGGTCAACGGCACCACCGATGCCTGGACCATCAACTACGGCTACGTCGTCAGCGATACCTTCGTTCCCGGCAGCATAACTGTCAGTGGTTTTGATCTCGGCGTCTGGGAGTTCCCTGGCGACACCTTGACCTCGGTGGATTGGTCGGTTACCACCCAGCCCAATGGAGGGACGGTCCTGGGCTCGGGCACGGTCAGCGGCAGCAGCCTGAAAGACGCGTTTATTTCCACCAATCAGTATGGCTACAACATTGACAAAATTTCGGCAACCGGCTTGAACGTGACTGTAACTGTGAACAATACCTACTGGGTCAACCTGCAGAACGCGTCCGTTCCCAGCGGCGATCCGGTTTACTGGGACGAAAACAGCGGCGCCAGCTGCACGTCCCCAGGCTGCCCGTCCCAGGCCTACGACAGCGCTGTTGGCACCATTGCTTCTGAGGCATTTGACCTAACGGGTAATGGCTGCGAACCGCCGCCACCCCCCACCTGCTATGGATCAGGCGGAAAGTTCCAGATCATCCACGACTTCGCCCAGCAGGAGGGCGCTACGGACAGCGGCGTGACCATAGACAAAGCTGGAAACCTCTATGGAACGACCCCTGCCGGCGGCATGAATGGTCAGGGTTTGGTTTATGAGCTCTCGCCGAAAGTGCAAGGTTGGGTGTTCAGCCCCTTATACAGCTTCTTGGGTGGCTCGAGTGGGTTCGGGCCCGTGGCCACAATACTGGGCCCGGACAGCGCGCTTTACGGCACGGCGGGCGGAGGAATGCAGAATTGCGAGAATAATGGAGGTAACTACTGCGGCCTGGTTTACAGCCTGAGGCCCGCGCCAACGGCCTGCCTGACGGCCTTGTGCAGTTGGATAGAAAGCGTGCTGTATGAGCCTGCGGGGCGCAGCGATGAATCGTGGTCGGGCAGCAGTTTTGTCTTCGACAAGGCGGGCAATCTATATGGCACATCCTGGTCGGGCGGCGCGTACGGAAGTGGTGCTGTCTATGAACTGACGCCTTCCAATGGCGGCTGGACAGAAAGGGTGCTATACAGCTTCATGGGAGGGAGCGATGGATTGGGTCCTTCCTCCTTGCTGGTGGGCAATGACGGAAACTTGTACGGAACAACCATCTCTGGCGGGGATCTGAACTGCAATTCCGGCTATGGAGGCGGCTGCGGTACCGTTTTTCAATTAAGCCCGTCGGGCTCGGGCTGGACAAAGACGGTTCTCCATACTTTCGAAAACACCCGGGACGACGGTGACGGGCCTGGAAACCTGGTTCAGGACGGCGCCGGCAATCTTTACGGGACCTCGTGTTTCCGTGCAGGTGGTGGATGTGCGGACGGCAGCATCGTTTTCGCTATAGTCTTCATGCTGTCGCCGTCCGATGGTGGATGGGTTTTCACTCAGATTTGGCAGCAGCGCCAAGATACGGGTGTGGGTGGGAGAGAAGGGATCAACAACCTGACAATCGACGGGGCAGGGAACCTCTACGGAACGGCAGGCTTCGACCTGATTTATTGTTCCGGTTACGGACATAACGCTTACATCTTTGAACTCATGCCAGTAGGCTCGGGTTGGCAGTTCATCTACCTCGCTCCGCTTGGGAGCTCCTATTTCAACAGTGAAGGTCCTTTGGCGCTGGATGCGCAGGGCGGGCTGTATGGCACGAGTGACTCGTGCGGCAAGTACGGCCACGGTACAGTGTGGAAGGTCTCTCCGTAACTGGCTGAGCGGCGCTTTAGCGCCGCGGAAGCAAAACAGGGTTGCGTTCGCAAACGCGGGCCTGAAGGCCCGCTCTACCGAAGCTTCCCGGATAAACCAACAGTGGAACCGCTTTAGGTCAGGCTTGGGGATAGCGAGCGACTGCAACCAGTCGAGTAACTCCCGTTTTGGGACGGCTTTACACTTCTTAACTTTGACAACGCAGAATCCTCTTGCAGCAGGACGCCCCCGGTTTTACGGTAAGGACTGTAGGGCAGGATACGCCGCGCCCGGCGCTCCTGCCTTCTTGTGTCTGTGGTGGCTGCGGTCAGATGCGCCGCCATCGGGCGATGGTGAGGGCGACGCCGCTCCAAGAAGGTACGGCCAGTTCTTTGACAATTTTGATGGGACGCGGGAGCGTGGCGAGAATTCTCTGGGGCTGCAAGCCCGGGCGATAAGTTCTTTGTATTGGATACTATACGGTAAGTCACTGCGGTTCAATAAGTTGCAGCAAAAAGTCTTCGGCAGACCTCGCAAACCAATGATATGAAAGAACAAAGCGGTGGGGGGAGGGGGATACCCCCCCGCATGCCAAATCAACAACTCGGGCAAATTATGAGACTGCGATAGTGGACTTGCCGAGAGGTCAGCCAGACTCACCAACCGCTTCCCCGGCCCGTCGCACAGGCTACAATTGTGACGATGAATATTGGCTTTGATCCGGAGCGGGAAAGGACGCAATCATGAATTCAAATCCTATGGAACGGCCACTGGCGGAGATTGATCCCGACATCGCGCAGGCCATCGAGAACGAAGAGCGCCGCCAGCACGAAGGCCTGGAGCTGATCGCTTCGGAGAACTTCGTGAGTGAAGCTGTACTGGAGGCGATGGGCTCGGTCTTCACCAACAAGTACGCGGAGGGTTATCCCGGGCGGCGCTACTACGGCGGATGCGAATTCACCGACGTAGTCGAGAACCTGGCGCGCGACCGTGCCAAGCAGCTCTTCGGCGCCGAGCACGCCAATGTGCAGCCGCACTCGGGCTCGACCGCGAATATGGCCGCCTATGCTGCGGTCATTCAACCAGGCGACACCGTTCTCGGCCTGAACCTGGCGCATGGCGGACACCTTACGCATGGTCACCCGCTGAACTTTTCCGGCAAGACCTACAAGATCGTTCCCTATGGCGTGACCCGCGAAACCGAAACTATTGATTACGACGAACTGGAGCGCACCGCCGAACGCGAGCGGCCGAAACTCATCATCGGGGGCGGCAGCGCTTATCCGCGCTTTATTGACTTCCCCCGCATGCGGAAGATTGCCGACAAGGTAGGCGCAATTTACCTGGTGGACATGGCGCACTTCGCGGGGCTGGTGGCAGGAGGCGTTCATCCCTCGCCGGTCCCGCACGCTCAGGTTGTCACCAGCACCACCCACAAGACGCTGCGCGGCCCGCGTGCCGGATTGATTCTTTCCAAGGCTGAGTACACTGCGCCGATCGACAAGGTGGTTTTTCCGGGAATGCAGGGCGGCCCGCTGGTGCACATCATTGCCGCCAAGGCCGTCTGCTTCCACGAAGCCATGCAGCCGGGCTTCAAGACCTACGCTCAGCAGATCGTCGCCAACGCCAAAGTCCTGGCGCAAACGCTGGCGGACGAAGGCTTCCACGTCATCTCCGGAGGGACCGACACCCACCTGATGCTGGTGAATGTTTTTGCCAAGGGCATGCTGGGCAGTGAAGCCGAGAACGCGCTGCACGAAGCCGGTGTCACGGTAAACAAAAATGCCATCCCGTTCGACACGAATCCGCCGCTCAAGCCCAGCGGCATCCGCATCGGATCGCCGGCGCTGACCACGCGCGGCATGAAGGAGCCGGAGATGCGGCTGATCGGCAGGTGGATCTCAGAGGCACTGCACAACCGCACGGACAAGAACGTGCTGGCGCGCATTCGCGGCGAGGTTCTGGAGCTGTGCGAGGCCTTCCCGCTGTATGCTTCGCGGCGCGCCAAGCATGCCGAGGCGGTAAGGGCTTAGGACCAGTGCGAGCCCGATTGAAGGAAACGCGCGGCGCTGTTCCCACATTAGGCGGGCAGAGAATTTGAAGCCGCTAGAACTTCTTCGGCGTGATTCGGTCTGTGCCAATGTAGGGCTGCAAGGCCTCGGGAATCAGCACGCTGCCGTCTGCCTGCTGATAGTTCTCAACGATCGCCACCCATGTGCGGCCAATCGCAAGGCCGCTGCCGTTCAGTGTGTGCACCAACTCCGTTTTTTTCCCCCCCTCACGGCGAAAACGAATGTTTGCTCGACGCGCCTGGAAGTCTGTGAAATTGGAGCACGAGGAGATTTCACGAAACAGCGCCTGTCCTGGCAGCCACACTTCAAGGTCGTACGTCTTGGCCGAGGCGAAGCCCATGTCTGCGGTGCAGAGCGCAACGACGCGATAGTGCAAGCCGAGCCGCTGCAACACGGCTTCGGCGTCGCGCGTGAGCTTCTCGTGCTCCTCCCACGACTGCTCCGGCTTGGTGAACTTTACCAGCTCTACCTTCTGAAACTGGTGCTGGCGGATGATGCCGCGCACATCCTTGCCGTACGATCCGGCCTCGCTGCGGAAGCACGGTGTGTACGCGGTGAGGGAAATCGGCAGGCGCCCGCCGTCCAGCGTCTCATCGCGATAGAGATTGGTGACCGGTACTTCGGCGGTGGGAATCAAGTACAGGTTCTTCTCGCCGTGCGGCACCTTGAACAGGTCGCTCTCGAACTTGGGCAACTGTCCGGTACCGTACATCGAGTCAGCGTTGACCATGAACGGCGGCAATACTTCGGTATAACCGTGCTCGCGGGTGTGCAGGTCGAGCATGAAGTTCATCAGCGCGCGTTCGAGCCGCGCGCCAAGGTCCCAGTAAACGGCAAAGCGCGCACCTGTGATTTTCGCTGCGCGCTCCAGGTCGAGAACGCCCAGCGCCTCGCCCAGCTCCCAATGAGGCTTGGGCGTGAAGTCAAATTCCGGCGGCGCGCCCCAGCGGCGCACTTCGGCGTTGTCAGCCTCCGATGTGCCCACCGGCACGCTGTCGTTCGGGAGGTTCGGGATTCCGGTCAGGATGTCACGCAGTCTGGCGTCCGCCGCTTCCGCGTTCTTTTCGGCTGCGGAAATCTTCTCCCGCAGCTCCTTGGTCTCGTTGATCAGGGAAGTCGCGTCTTGCTTGTCCTTCTTGAGCTTTGCGATTTCGTCGGTCAACTTATTGCGGCGGGCCTTCATGGTCTCGGCTTCGGTGATGGCGGTGCGCCGCTGGACGTCGATCTGCTGGAAATCGTTGAGGATGGCCGGGTTCATCCCGCGCTGGCGCAGTTTTTCTTCGACAAGCGGTAGATGATCGCGTACAAAGGCTAAGTCGAGCATAAGAGACCAGAGTACCCGAAGAGGGTTCGCCCGACAAAGCGCATCGCAGGGGTTGATTTTCTATTTGTGTAGCTGCAAAAGCAGAAACCTTCCGTCACGAAAGGCGTCCAATCAGGAAACGATGTTTCGGAGTGATATCGAATGGCTTCGACCAGAGTTCTCACGATGCCCAGCATGCCCGCACTCATAAACATGCGCCGTGACCGCAGAGGCGACCCGCGCTATGTTGAAGGACAGCGCCTCATCGTGCAGGCGATCCGCTATCTTGTGAGGACTGATCCGCAGGGCAACGTGCCGGCGGTCAAGTTGCTCTTCGAGCACTTCCGCACCCGATTCCGCATGAGCGACAATCCCGGGCTGCTGCAACCGCAGGCGTGAAGGAAGCAACTGGCAATTAGCCAACCCGCAACCTAGCTCATCAATCATGTGTATGGGTGCTCCCGAAGTTCGCCAATTGCTAATTGCTTCCTCTTTCCACCGACTCAAAATCCTGCTGTTTGCTCGTAAGATGCGCATGCCAGTTGCCTGCCGCTTCGACGAAGGCGCGAAACAGTGCGCGCGACGCGGAATCTTCGTCATAGGTGCGCTCAGGATGCCATTGCACCCCGAGCACGAAATGGTCAGATGCGGTGCCTTCCACGGCTTCCTTTACCCCATCGTCAGGACACCATGCCACGAGCCGCAATCCGTCACCAACAACCTTGGGCGCCTGATGATGGCTGGAGTTTACCGGCATGACGAGTTCGCCGCCCTCGGCCAAAGCGCCCGCCTGGCGCAGAATTGTCCCCAGTTGCGAGCCGGGCGCGATTCGCACGTGATGCGCTTGTGCCACGCTACGTCCTGCCTCGTGCTTTACTCCCTCGGGCAACTCTTGGTTGAGAGTGCCGGTACGCCAGACGTTCAACGATTGCAGCCCATAGCAAATACCGAAGACCGGCTTGCGCATGTTGTAAGCGTCCTGCAGCAGCAATTCGTCGGCGTTGTCGCGAAGCGGGTCCGCCGGAGCAGTCTTCGCGTGCTTCTGCGCACCGTACTTCTCTGGATCAACATCCGCAGGACTGCCGGGCAGAAGCACACCATCGCAGGCCTTTACAGCCTGCGCGATCTCTGTATTTGTTCCTCTTACGTCAATGACCACCGGCTCGCCACCGGCCGAGCGCACCGCGCGCTCATACTGCGGCAGCGCGCGCAGCACGTAGTCTGTTCGCGTCGAGTTAGGGATCGGAATGGCGATGCGCGGTTTCATCGCGTCGGCGTTCCTCGCGTGTGCGCGTTATACATCTCGACGATGGCTGCGCGCACCTGTGACGCGAGCTTGTCCATGTCGCGCAAGCGCATCCCCGTGGTTGCGATCGATTTGCCGACGATCATATCCACCGGACCGGGCAACACGTGAAAGCTGTTCATAGGCAGCATTTCGTACGTCCCGACAATTGCAATCGGGATCACAGGCACTTGCTCGGCAATAGCGGCGAAGAAAGCGCCCCCCAGAAACGGTTGCAGTTGGCCGCTCTCGGAGCGTCCGCCTTCCGGAAACACCATAAGCGGCAGACCCTTGCGCAGCGCCCGCCCAGCGCGCTTCAGGCTGGCAATCGAGGCGTGCGCATCGCCGTAAACGATAGGGATTTGTCCGGAGCGCTTCAGGTGCCAGCCCAGCACGGGATAGCGAAACAGCTCCTTCTTCGCCATGATGCGAAATTGTCCGGGAATTGTGGCGTAGAGCACGGGAATGTCCATGGCGGACAGGTGATTGGCTGCATATACCGCCGGGTGCGCCGGGTCGATGTTCTCCAGCCCCTCGGCGTGCACATGGACCGATCCCGTCTTCAGGATCAGGCTCGACCACACGCGTGCAAATTCGTGCTGTATTCGGCCGCCGCGGTCGAACAACGACGACACCAGCGACAGGACTCCCAGCACCAGGGTGTAGAGATACACCAGCGGCACGTAGAGGTAGATCGAGCGCAGGCGGCTCAGCATCGTCCCCCGTCGCGCCTTACCCGTCGTCATCTCTTGTACGTGCGTGTTCATGGTTTTACGCCTGCAAGCCCATCAATGCCATTGCTTCGCCTACCAGAAAGATGGAACCGGTAACGACAATCACTCCGTCAGGCGCGCTCAGCTCGCTCGCTCGCGCCAATGCAGCGTCAACGCTCTCCTCCACGTACATGGCAACTCCAGTGTGCGCGGCCGCCTGCAGGAGTTCGTCCATCGTCGCTGCCCGAGGATTCGCCACCTGTGTGAACACGACCCGCTCAGCCAGCGGAAACAAGATCTCCGCAATCTCCTGCAGCGGTTTGTCGCGCAAGGCGGCAAAGACGAACGTCAGCTCGCGGCCGGAGAAGGTCTCCGAAAGCGCCGACCGCAGCGCCCACGCACCGGCCGGATTGTGCGCCACGTCGAGTACCGTCTCGCGCTGATGGGTCGCATCCGATGGTGGCAGCACCTGAAAGCGTCCCGGCCAGTGCGTCTCGCGGATGCCTTGCTCGATCTGCTTCGCTGTCACCTTGAAGCCAAAGCGCGACAGCTCTTCCGCGGCAGCGATTGCCAGCGCGAGATTGCGCAACTGATGCCGTCCGGCGAGTGGCGAATCCACGTCAATCTCTTCGCCCATCACCGAGAGCGGATAACGATTGCGCCCGCACGCCGGAACAGCACGGCCGGCCAGATACGCCGCCGCTCCCGGCGACACGGGTGGAACATAATGCGCGGCGCTGACCCCGCGCGCGTTCTTCTCCACGATGGCGTGGCCAATCACGTCATTGGCCTGCGGGTGCTGCGGCAGCGTCACCACAACCCCGTTGGCGCGAATGATGCCGGCTTTCTCGCCTGCAATCTCGGCAATCGTGTTACCGAGATACTTCTGATGATCGAGTGCAATATCGGCGATTACTGAGATCACAGGCTCGACCACGTTGGTTGCATCCAGTCGTCCGCCCATCCCGACCTCGAGCACCGCGATCTCCACGCCGACACTGGCGAAATACTCAATAGCCATTACCGTGAGCATTTCGAAGAAGCTGGGATGCCACGGCAACTTGCCGGCTCGCAGCAGTGCTTGCGCAGTGCTCTCGACGCGCTCGTGCATGATGCCGAATTCCGCGTCGCTGATGGCTTCGCCACTCACCCGCAGGCGTTCGTTGATACGCACCAGATGAGGTGAACTGTAAAGCGCGGTCTTATATCCGGCGACGCGCAGGATCGAGGACAGTGTCGCGGCAGTGGAGCCCTTACCGTTAGTCCCGGCAATCAGTACGCTGGCGAAACGCCGCTCAGGACGGTTGAGCGCCTCCAGCATCCCGCGCACGTAGGCCAGGTCGAACTTGTGCACCGGCGTCGAGGCCAGCTCATGCCCCAGTGCGTAGAGTTGCTCCACAGTACTCTGGTAGGTCATGCAGGTTCATTCAGATTACAACATTCACAACAAGCGAGGCGGCCTGAGCAAGTGTAGAATGCTACGCATTCGGGAGGCGCCGCGACCTGCATTTCCCTCCATCGCGGCGCGAAGGGAGCAAAGCATGGTTCACTGCCCTTCGACAATCAATTTGCTACCTATTTCGGTGCCGACAGCTGCGTTTCTTCTCGTATCCTTGGCTTTCTGTGTCGGTGCGCCACCCGTCGTGCAGGCAGAGGGACCTCCTGTGACATATTCAGCACAAACCGATGGGTTTTGCGGCGGAGGACCATGTAATAACCCGGCGACGTGGATGACCGGTTCGAATGGGGATTGGAGCTTTAGTGCTCAGTTTCCTGCCGCCACATATACCTGGTCGCAGCAAATTTGCTGCGACTGCGACGGGGGGTCGTATTGGACCTTTGCCTACACCTACGGAAATTCCGGAGGCACTTTTACGCTCTCTGGTCCCGGGGGCCAGGTCTTCAGTGGCGACTTCGAACATCCCGGGACCTTCGCGGTCGCCTGGGGTCAAGGCCTCTCCGCATACGGTACCTGCCACGGCATTCTCTACACGCTCAGTCTTGCCAGCTTCTTTAAAGGCCAGTGGAACGATGGGACGAAAGAGGCGGGCGCGCTGGGTTTCAATGGGAGCGTTCTGTTGAGTCCTGCAGGTCAGTCGCGGACCCCAGCGGTCGGGTCCGGCACGGCAACCATTACGTTTGTGCAAAAGTGACGTCTGTGTTGCGCTGTTTCACGACCCATGAAGTGAGTGCCGCAGGCAGCGCGCACAATATCCCTTTACGCCGTCACCGAGGGCCGTGACCTGCTTCACTGACAGTGGCGGGCGGAAATATAGACTGGTGTTGCGGACCCAGCGTCCGCCTGTGGGTGCGTGCGACTGGCGTGCCTCGCGGGAAGGATCTTTGACAATCAGGCCGTAAGGTCGAGGCGTAATCTGCTTCGGTGGACGGGAATGTACTCATTTCCTTCTGAGAAGGACTCGGTCAGTGGGAGGAGCTTGAACGGCGACCGGAATTAGCAAGTGGCATGGTGGCCTAAGTTATTACTGTTCAATACTTTGTAATAAATCATTGTATTTCAATTATTTGCACTGAAATCTGCAACTAATTGAACCCACTCGGTTTATGTGTAATTACTTGATTTATTTGGACTTATGACTTGGGCAATTGCTGTAAGTTGTTGAAAATTACTTCGAACTAGGCGAAGAAAGAGAAAAGAAGGGGGGGGGACTCCGCTAGCGGGCCTTCTCGTTCACTTTCACGCCAGTTCCTTTTTCACCGTCTCGCTGACCAGCTTGCCATCCACGCGTGCACCGGCAAACTTCGCCATGACGTTCTTCATCACCGCCCCCATGTCCTTCATTGTGGGAGTGCCCATCTCGGCGATGACGGCGCGCACTGTGGCGACGACTTCTTCTTCCCCGACGGCTTTGGGCATGTAGGCCTCGATGATTGCAATTTCCTCGGCTTCCTTCTTGGCCAGCTCGGGGCGATTGCCTTTCTCGAACTGCTCGATGGAGTCCTTGCGCTGCTTGATCATGGTGCTGAACACCTGCAGCTCTTCCTTCTCCTCGAGCTTGCCGCGCTTCTCGATTTCCTTGTTGTGCAGCGCGGCCTTCATCATGCGTAAGGTCGAGAGCCGCAGCTCTTCTCTCTTACGCATGGCATCAACCATGTCTTTTTGCACCTGCTCGGTCAAAGTCATGGCGCAATTATATGGGTAGAGCGGGCCTTCAGACCCGCGTCAGAGGTCGCCAACACGCAGGTTTGGGGCTTCAGCCCCTCAAGGGCTCGGGTGTCACCGGACTAAAGTCCGGCTCTCGGTTGATGGGTAAATGGAGACGCGGCGCCAAAGCGCCGCTCCACCCGGTCTCGATCGGTTTATGATTTATCCGGCGCCGGTTTTGCCGGAACTCACATGTAAAGGTGGTTCTCTATGCTACGGAAGACGCGTCTTTTTACCCCCGGTCCTACCCCTCTGCTTCCCGCTGCCCAGAATGCAATCGCTGCTGCTGACATGCATCACCGGACGGCGGAGTTCCGTGAAATCTTTTCTCGCACCTTGGCCGATTTGAAGGCTTTCATCGGCACAAAGAATGATGTTCTCGTCCTCGCCTGCTCGGGCAGCGGCGCCATGGAGGCCGCGGTGTCAAACCTAACCTCGCCCGGAGACAAGGTGGTTGTTCTCAGCGCCGGTAAATTCGGCGAGCGCTGGCGCGATTTGGCCAAGGCCTTCGGGTGCCAGGTGGAACTATTAACCGCTCCCTACGGCGAGACCCTCGACTTGCGCGATGTGCAGTCAAAGATCGCGGGCGCGCGCGTGCTCTACATGCAGGCGACCGAAACCTCCACTGGCGCGCGTCATGACGTCAAGGGCGTTGCCTCGCTGCTGAAAGGCACCGATACGCTGCTAGTCGTGGACGCCATTACCGGGCTTGGCACCACCGACTTTGACGTGGATGGCTGGGGCATCGATATTCTCATCGGCGGCTCACAGAAGGCAGTGATGATTCCTCCCGGCCTGGCTTATCTCAGTGTGAGTGAACGCGCCTGGCAGCGTATGGAAGAGGCTAAGCAGCCGCGTTATTACTTCGATTTGCGCAAAGAACGGAAATCGCAGGTCAAGGGCGAATCGGCCTTCACTCCGGCCGTGGCCCTCGTCTGCGGGTTGGCGGCGGCGCTCGACTACATTCGTCGCGCCGGCAACGGCAATCTGGCCGACGGACGCGATGCCCTCATCCACAACGCAGAAACCTCGGCTGCCATGGTGCGCGCCGGGGCCAAGGCTCTCGGTTTGAATCTGTTCGCGCCCACCTGTCCCGCCGCTGCCGTGACCGCGGTGCTGCCGCCCGCTGGGATCGACTCCAGCGTCATCGTGAAGGAATTCCGCGAGCGCTTTGCCATGGTGGTGGCCAACGGCCAGGGAGAGATGAAAGGCAAGCTCTTCCGCATCGCCCATCTCGGCTACTACGACTACCTGGACGCCATCGGCGTGATCGGCGCATTAGAACATGTGCTGCAGAAGGTAGCTCCATCCCACAGCTTCGAAATCGGCGCCGGCGTTCGCGCGGTGCAGGAAACTTTCGCGGAACAATTCGCAGAGGCGGTGAGAGTATGAAAATCGTAATTGCTGACAAGGTCTCCCCTTCGACACTCAAGGTCTTTGCTGAGCATCCCGACTGGGCGGTTGTTTCGCCGGAAAAAGAAGCACTCGCGGCGGAACTGCCCAACGCCGATGCCATTCTTGTTCGGTCAGCTACGTTCGTTGACGCAGCCATGATGGACAAGGCCCCGAAGCTGCGCGTCATTGGGCGCGCCGGTGTGGGCGTGGACAACGTCGACCTCGACGCCGCCACCAAACGCGGCATTGTGGTGATGAACACACCCGGCGGCAACGCAGTGGCGGTCGCCGAGCACACCTTCGCACTCATGCTTGCGCTGGCGCGTTACCTTACGCGTGCCGACGCCACCATGCACGCCGGCAAGTGGGAAAAGAAGACGCTGCAGGGCAGCGAGCTCCGCGGCAAGACGCTAGGGATCGTCGGCCTGGGACGTGTGGGGGTCGAGGTCTCGCGCCGCGCCCTTGCCTTCGGGATGAAGGTTGTAGCGCATGATCCGTATGTCGCGCCCAATCTGGCCCAACAGTTGAATGTCACCATGGCCCCGCTGGATGAGCTCTACGCCCAGTCGGACTACATCACTCTGCATGTTGGGCTCACTCCCCAGACCACGGGCATGATCAACGCCGACACCATCCGCAGGATGAAGAAGGGTGTTCGTCTGGTGAATTGCGCGCGCGGTGAATTGCTGAACGAAGCGGCAGTTATCGAGGCTTTGCAGTCCGGGCAATTGGGGGGCGCAGCCCTCGATGTTTATGCCCACGAGCCGGTGAAAGACTCGCCGCTGGCCACCTTACCCAATGTCATCCTGACGCCGCACATCGCGGGCTCAACGCATGAAGCACAGGAAGCCGTGGGCGTGCAGATCGCGCTGCAGGTCCGCGAATACCTGACCAAAGGCGTCATTCAGAACGCCGTCAACGTGCCCTCCATCAGCGAGGAAGAGTACGAGCAGATGCTGCCTTACATCGCGCTCGCCGAGCGGCTGGGAACGTTCCTGGCTCAGTCCGGCGAAGGCGGCGTGGAGGAAATTGCGCTCAGCTACAGCGGCGAGATCGCAGAATGGAAGACTGCGCTGATCCGCAACGCGGCCGTGGCCGGCGTCCTTAACCAGCTTGCTCACAAACACGAGCGGGCCAACCTGGTGAACGCGGCCTCGGTTGCTGAGGAGCGCGGCATCCGCCTGACGGAACGCAAGAAACCGCACGACCCCGGTACGGCCGCCTCGAACCTGCTCCGTTTGACCTTCAAGAGCGGGCAGCAGGAAAACACGGTGGCCGGTTGCGTCCAGCCCGGCGGACTGCCGAGACTGCTGGAAATTGACGGCATTCGCGTGGAAGCGCCGTTGGAAGGCAACGTCATCTATCTTCGCAATCTTGACGTGCCGGGCGTTGTCGGCCGGGTCGGGACTGTGCTCGGGCAGCACAACGTCAACATCGCCAACTTCTCGCTTGGCCGCGGTACGAAGGAGCAGGCGACCTCGGCGGTGGCAGTGGTGCAGGTGGACGGCGACATCAGCGACAAGGTGCTCGACGCCCTGCGCTGCATCGAGACCATTCTACTGGCCAAAGCGATTCGCTTCGCGGCGCCGCAGGAGAAGAAAGTGGAGGTTGCGCAGTAAGGAATGCAACCGCGGAACGCGCGGATTCCACGGATTCTCAAAACGGAATCCGCAAGGTCCGCGCTCTTCCGCGGCTGAGATCTTCCGGAGTCCGGCTAGTGTGTTGCGGCTATGTGTCCCGCTCGGGCCGCGACGGCAATGCGGACTTCGGCACGATGCAGTGCGTAAAGAGTGGTGTCGAAGTCGAGGTCGGCTGCGGCCCGCTTCAGCGCCTCTTCCGCGCGCGCTTTGGCTTCCCGGGCGCGCTTCACGTCAATCTCTTCGGCACGCTCGGCGGTGTCAGCCAGGATCGTCACCTTGGTGGGCAGAACTTCGGCGAATCCCCAGGCGACGGACAGGTAATGCGTGTTCGCCCCTTGACGATAGCTGATTTCTCCGATGGTCAAAGTGGTGATCAGCGGAGCGTGGCCGGGCAAAATGCCGAGTTCCCCGGTCTTGCCGGGTATCTGAACTCCGTCGACCTGCTCCTGCACCAGCAGTTTGTCAGGGGTTACGATCTCGAGTTCCAGCGTGTCAGCCATCGTGCTTTACGCCTGTGCCGCCTTCATCTTCTCGGCCTCTTCCAGCACTTCGTCGATGGAGCCCTTCATGTAGAACGCCTGCTCCGGAATGTCGTCGTGTTTGCCATCCACGATCTCCTGGAAGCTGTGGACCGTGTCCTCGATCTTTACGTAGCGTCCCTTGATGCCGGTGAACTGCTCGGCCACGTGGAACGGCTGCGAGAGGAATTTCTGGATCTTGCGGGCGCGCGACACGGTGAGCTTCTGGTCTTCGCTGAGTTCGTCGATGCCCAGAATCGCGATGATGTCCTGCAGGTCCTTGTAGCTTTGCAAGACGCGCTTCACGGCCTGCGCCGTGTTGTAGTGTTCCTCGCCCACGACGCGCGGATCGAGAATGCGCGACGTGGACGCCAGCGGATCGACTGCGGGATAAATGCCCAGCTCGGAAATCTGGCGCGAGAGCACGGTCGTCGCGTCGAGGTGAGCAAACGTGGTTGCCGGCGCCGGATCGGTCAAGTCGTCAGCCGGCACGTAAATGGCCTGCACCGACGTGACCGAGCCCTTCTTGGTCGAGGTGATGCGCTCCTGCAACTCGCCCATTTCGGTGGCCAGGTTGGGTTGATATCCCACGGCAGAAGGCATGCGCCCCAGCAGCGTCGATACTTCCGAACCCGCCTGCGTGAACCGGAAGATGTTGTCGATGAAGAGCAGCGTGTCGGAGCCTTCTTCGTCACGGAAATACTCGGCGACCGTCAGCGCACTCAGCGCCACCCGCAAGCGCGCTCCCGGCGGCTCGGTCATCTGGCCGTAGATAAGCGCGGCCTTCGACTTCGCAGGCTCCTTGATATTGACCACGCCCGACTCCTGCATCTCGAGCCACAGGTCGTTGCCCTCGCGCGTGCGCTCACCCACTCCGGCGAACACCGAGAATCCGCCGTGCTTGAGCGCCACGTTGTTGATGAGCTCCATGATGACGACGGTCTTGCCAACGCCGGCGCCGCCGAACAGCCCGATCTTGCCGCCCTTCAAGAACGGCTGGATAAGGTCAATGACCTTGACGCCGGTCTCGAACATCTCCATCTGCGTGGACTGCTCATCAAAAGCAGGCGCCATGCGATGAATGGGCATACGCTTCGTGGTGTTCACCGGGCCAAGCTTGTCCACCGGCTGACCGATGACGTTGAGCACGCGGCCCAGCGTCTCGCGACCCACGGGCATCGTGATGGGACCGCCGAGATCTGTGGCCTTCATGCCGCGCACCATACCTTCGGTGGGCTCCATGGCGACGCAGCGCACCCGGCCTTCGCCGATTTGCTGCTCGACCTCGAGTATGACGTCAATGGGCACGGGAACGTTGAAGCCCTCGCTGGTAACGCGCAAGGCACTGTAGATGGGCGGCAATGCGCTTTCAGAAAACTGCACGTCCACCGCGGGACCTGCGATCTGAATGATGTGTCCGATGTTTTCTGGCATATGAATTCGCTTTTCGCTCTTGGCCTTTAGCTATTCGGAGGCCCCGATCTCGGCTCTAGCTACGGGGCTTGAAACTTGAAACACGAAACTATCCACTGACCACTAGCCACTGTACTTACAGCGCTGCCGCCCCGCTGACGATCTCGATGATCTCCTTGGTGATCGCCGCCTGCCGGGCGCGATTCATGGTCAGGGTCAGCGAGTCAATCACATCGTTGGCGTTGTTGGTCGCCGAGTCCATTGCGGTCATGCGTGCGGCTTGCTCGGCTGCTACCGATTCCAGCATCGCCTGAAAGAGCTGCAAAACAACGTACCGCGGCAGCATGTCGTGGAAGATCTCTTCCGCCGGCTGCTCGTAGATGTAATCCACACCGGGTGCGGGGAACTCTTTGGCACGGCGCTCCGCTTCACTCTCAGGCGGCTCCCTCAAGCTGATACCGGCGGCCTTTGCGGCCTCACCCATGCGCTCGCGCTCTTCCAGAGTGAATTCCTCGGTCAGAAGCACTTCGCGGCGGCCGATTTCCTGCACCGGCAAAATGCGCTGCGCGATCAGCCGCTGCGAGATCACGGACTTAAATTCGTTGTAAATCACGTAAACCGAGTCGATCTCGCCGTGGTCGTAGGCCTGGATTAGTTTCTCGACGATCTCGGCCACCGGCTCGTATTCCAGCTTGCCCAGAAGGTTCAGGTGTTCCCCCACAACCTGCACGCGACCAACACGTTCGGAGCTTCCTGGAGTTGCCAGGGGATAGCGACGGCGCATATAGTCGCGGCCCTTGCGACCGACTGCCGCGATGCTGATGTTCTTGTCCTTGAAGAATTCCAGGAACTTGGCTGCGGCTTTCAATACGTTGGAGTTGAAAGCACCTGCCAAACCGCGGTCACCCGTGACCAGCACCAGCAGAATGTTCTGTTCCGGCCGCTGTGCCAGGAGAGGATGCTTGGGCTCTCCTGTCTTCGGATCGACCAGATCGCTGCGACTGATCAGTGATCGCAGAACGTTAGTGATCATCAGTGCATAAGGCCTCGCCGCTAGAGCGCGCTCCTGGGCGCGGCGCAACTTGGCGGCCGAGACCATCTTCATGGCTTTGGTGATCTGGCGCGTACTCTTTACGCTGCGGATGCGCCGCCGGATGTCGCGGATATTCGCCATTCGTCTCTATGCCGTGGCTTTGGCCACTTCCTGATGCTCAATGGCAAAGCGATCTTTATACTCCTTGATCACCTTTGTCATCGCGCTCTTCAGATCGTCGTCGAGAACCTTCTTGCCCTCGATGGCTTGCAGCACGGCCGGATTCGAAGTATCCACATACGAATACAAGCCTTGCTCGAAGTCGCGCAGTTGTTCGACCGGCATGTCATCAAGCAGGCCCTGAGTTCCCGCGTAGATAATCAGAATCTGCTTGGAGAACGGCAGCGGATGATACTGCCCCTGCTTCAGGATTTCCGTCAAACGTTGTCCACGGGCGAGCTGCGCTTGCGTGGCTTTGTCGAGATCACTGCCGAATTGAGAGAAGGCCGCCAGTTCGCGGAACTGAGCGAGATCCAGACGCAGCGTACCGGCAACCTGGCGCATGGCCTTGATCTGTGCGTTACCGCCCACGCGGCTCACGGATAGACCGACATTGACGGCCGGCCGCACGCCGGAGTTGAACAGGTCGGTCTCGAGATAGATCTGACCATCCGTAATCGAAATAACGTTGGTTGGAATGTAAGCGGAAACGTCGCCGGCCTGGGTTTCGATGATCGGCAAGGCGGTGAGCGAACCGCCACCAAGTTCATCGTTGAGCTTCGCGGCGCGCTCCAGCAGTCTGGAGTGCAGATAGAACACGTCGCCGGGGTAGGCTTCGCGTCCCGGCGGACGCCGCAACAGCAGTGAGATCTCACGATAGGCGACAGCGTGCTTGGAGAGATCATCATAGATGCACAGCGCGTGTCGTTTGGTGTCGCGGAAATGCTCGCCCATGGCGCACGCTGCGTAAGGCGCAATGTACTGCATGGGGGCCGGATCCGAAGCAGACGCCGACACCACGATGGTGTAATCCATAGCACCGAAGTCTTCCAGTGTCTTGACAACCTGTGCGACTGACGAACGCTTCTGGCCGATGGCACAGTAGATACAAATCAGATCCCGTCCCCGGCTGTTGATAATGGTATCGAGCGCGACAGCTGTCTTGCCCGTCTGGCGATCGCCGATAATCAGCTCGCGCTGGCCACGGCCGATTGGAATCATGGAGTCGATGGCCTTCAAGCCCGTGGCCATCGGTTCTTTCACGGGGCGGCGGTCGATAACGCCAGGAGCCAGGCGCTCAATGGGATTGAAGTGGTCGGTATTGATCGGACCCTTGTCGTCGATGGGCTGACCCAGAGAATTCACCACGCGCCCGATCATGGCATCGCCCACGGGCACGCTCATGATCCGGCCGGTCCGCTTGACCTCGTCACCCTCTTCGACTTCCGTGTACTCGCCCAGCAGCACCACGCCCACCTGGTCTTCTTCCAGGTTCATCGCGATTCCGGCGACGTTATGCGGAAAGGCGAGCAACTCGCCCGCCATCACCTTGTCCAGTCCATAGACGCGCGCAATGCCATCGCCGATGGACATCACGCTGCCGACTTCGTCGACGGCAATCTTGGACTCGTAGTTGTCGATCTGATCACGAATGAGCTTGGTGATCTCGTCTGCTTTGATCTGTGCCATAAAATTCCGTTCCAGGATTAGGTAGAAAGAATCCGCCCCTAGGCGGTGCTCAGCTCCAGCTTCATCTTCTCCAGTTGTCCGCGGATGGATCCATCATAGATGGTACTGCCCACACGTACTGTCACTCCTCCCAGCAGCTCCGGGTCAGAAGCGTAGTGGGCGCGAACCTTCTTGCCGGTCAGGCGCTCAACCTGAGATTCCAGCTCCTTTTTCTCTTCCGAAGAGAGTTGGCGGGCGCTGGAGATTTCAGCTTCTACGAATCCCAACTGCGTGTCGAGCTCAACCGCGAACTGGCGGGCAACTTCATCTAGCATCGGGATTCGCCGGTGATCGATGAGCACCGCCATAAAATTCCGTATCGCCTTGAAGGCGTTGATCTGGCGAACAATCGCGTCCAGCACGGCGCGCTTCTGTTCGGCCGGAACGGCAGGCGACTCCCACACCCTTCGCAACTCTGTACTGTCGTGCAAGGCTTGTACCAACGAGTTCAACTGGTCTTTGGCAACGTTGGCATCGAGCCTCTGTTCGAGCACTACCTCGACCAGGGCGCGGGCATAACGGCTGGCGACAGCGGCCATGGTTACTTTCCGTTCCCTCCAAGCTGGTCAACAAAGTCCCGCACAAGTCGTTTATCGGTGGGCTCGTCGACCTTGATCTTCCGCGACGCGAGGTCAACCGCCAGCGCGGCAGCGTAGCCCTTTAACTCGCGCCGCGCATTGCGTGCGATGGCGGCGATCTCGGTTTCAACGGCCTGCACAATCTTCTTCTTGTCGTCTTCTCCCGCCTGACCGATACGGGCTTCTTCGGCAGACGCCTCACGTTCCGCCGAGGTGCGAATCTCCGCAACCTCGGCGTCCAGTTTGACCAGCCGTTCCTCGATGTCTTTCAGGCGCCGCGATGCATCGGCACTGGCAGCCCGGGCCTCCTCAATGCCTTTCCGAATCAAGGCCGTGCGCTCCCGAAACATTTGGGGAATCTTGCCCTTCAGCAGTACCCAGAAAAAGGCTATCAGGATCCCGAAGTTAATGATCAGCGAGAGCACGTAGGCGCGCTCCGGGCCGATGTTGATAAGGCGCCCGATCCAGCTCACAATCGGGGAATGCTCCGCCTTCAACTCCATTTCTAGCTTGGCGTCCTTCTTGCCAGCTTCCTCGGCGGCCTCTTTGGAAGTCTCGGCCAGCTCAGCACCGAACTCGGCGTTGGGATTCTCTGGCGGATTTTGGGGGGCCGCAGACGATTGGTCCTGCGGACGGGGCTTGAATGATTGCTGGGGCTGCGAGGAAGAGGAAGAAGATGAAGAAGAGGAAGAGGCAGCCCCTTGTTCCTGAGCAGCCACGATGCCATGGATCAGGCAAATGCAAACGAGGCTGAGCGCCAAGCGGCGCATCTTTATCCCTATCCCTGTCACAATTGCCCGCCAGTCACAGGAGCCGCACTTGCTGGCTTCAGAATGGTCTGAATAATCTCTGTCGCAAGCCTGTCGACTTCACTTTGCAAGCCGCTCCGCGCCGCCGCCATGTCCTGCTCGATAGCGGCACGCGCCTCCCGGATTTGCTCCTGCGCACGGGCGCGCGCTTGCGCCAGAGCCTCGGCACGGTCCTGTTGCGCCTTCTGCCGTCGCGCCTCCTGTGCCTTAAAGATGGCGGTGCGCGCGTCCCGCAGGCGCTGTTCATAGTCTTGGGTCTTACTCTCGGCAGCCGCCACGTCGGCGCGGGCTTTCAATATGGCGCCCTCCGTGCGCTCGCGGCGCTCCTGCAAAATCCGCATTAGCGGCTTCCGGACCACGAAGTTGTAGATGGCGTATAGCAGCAGTAACAGAACAATGGTCGGAATGGATCCGAGCAGTAATTCGCCTACTTGCCTGAGAGTAGTATCCATTTCGTGTGTTCTGAGTGCCTACTGCTGAAGACGCTCTGGGGGCGCAAGGCTGTACTGGAACCAATAAAGCTAACAGGCCTCAAGGCCGAGTGTCAACGCAGCGCAGGGCTGTTTCAGCGCGAAACAGCAACGCTAAATGGTTCCACATAGAGACAGACCGCCACGACAAAACTGCCGGTTGCAGGCATGGGTGTCGTGACGGCCCCAGCGCGGAAGCAGGCCTCTACTTCTGCTGAGTCGACTCCAGATACCTGGTCAGGTTGCGAATGCGCAATTGCACCTGGGCCGTGTCATGTTGTCCCATCTGCAGGAAGACTGGCCCCCACACCGGCATATCCTTGTTGCCGTGCGCAGTCGTCCTGGCATCGCCCTTGATGACCTGCATAATGTGAGTTTCCGGGAAGGCACCACCGTTCTTGGCGGCTAGGTAGATCAAGTTTGTCGGAGGTGTTTTCAGCGCCGCCGCTGCCGGGCCGTCTCCCTTACCGTCAGCCCCATGGCACGACGCACAATACGCCATGTACATCTCTTTTCCCGATGACGGATCAGTGTAAGCTGCCGGAACCTTTTTGACCTCAGGTTTAGCCGCCTGCGGCGAGCCGGGGGATTGCGATGTCTGTGCAGCCAAAACAAGCGAAAATGCAAGTATCAACGCTGCCAGGCAAACGTCACGTAAGCGCATAATAGCCTTCTTTCAAGTCGTGCGAACTTTATTGCAACAGTTCACTATGGGCGCTGAAGTGGCTTTGGTCAGCGACGTGCGTCACACTGCAGCTGTGATTTGGCGGCGGGTGATTCCCAAATTGGGAATCCAGTTAGGAGAGCATAGGCTTCAACGCGGGACTTATGATCAGCGGGGCCTCGGTAAGGCACTGTACATCTTCCACCGTCAGGTCCGGCGCAATTTCTTCCAGGACAAGGCCGGTCTGAGTTACCCGAATCCACGCCATCTCTGTGGCAATGTTGTGTACTACACGAAGGCCCGTGATCGGAAGCGTGCAGCGCCTCAGAATCTTCGGCGAACCGTCTCGGGTCGTATGTTCCATGGCAACAATCACTCGTCTGGCGCTTGCCACGAGGTCCATCGCCCCGCCCATGCCCTTGACCATCTTGCCTGGAATCATCCAGTTCGCGAGGTTGCCTTCTTCGTCCACTTCCATCGCACCCAGCACGCTCAAGTCAACGTGGCCGCCGCGAATCATGGCGAACGACTCCGCGCTCGAGAAAAACGCAGTCCCGGCAACTTCGGTCACCGTTTCTTTGCCAGCATTAATCAGGTCAGGATCCTCAGTGCCTTGCAAAGGATAAGGTCCGACGCCCAACATGCCGTTTTCACTTTGCAACACCACTTCCATGCCCGGCGGTACGCAGTTGGCCACCAGCGTCGGCATGCCGATACCAAGGTTGACGTAGAATCCGTCGCGCAACTCACGGGCCACCCGCCGGACGATGCGGTCGCGCTTCTGTGTGTCTTTCTGCTTTTCAACTCGTGGCGGCGTTGCCATGTCGTCTCCTTTCTTGATCGCTATGCTTTCTGTACCGTCCGTCGCTCGATGCGCTTTTCATAATCCGTTCCCTGAAAGATGCGGTGAACGTAAATGCTGGGCGTGTGCACCTGATCAGGTTCGATCTCTCCCGGCTCTACGAGTTGCTCTACTTCGGCAACGGTTGTTCGTGCGGCGGCCGCCATCATGGGATTAAAGTTTCGCGCTGTCTTGCGGTACACGAGGTTGCCCCAGCGGTCGCCCTTCCATGCCTTGATGAGCGCAAAGTCTGCAATGAGCGCTCGCTCCAGCACATAGGGACGACCCCCGAAGTCACGCGTCTCTTTTCCCTCAGCCACAACGGTGCCGAATCCCGTTGGTGTGTAGAACGCCGGAATTCCCGCGCCGCCGGCGCGAATGCGCTCCGCCAGGGTACCTTGCGGGATGAGTTCCAGATCAATACGTCCGGTGAGCACCATCTCCTCCAGCAGCTTGTTCTCACCGACGTAGCTTCCTTTGTGCGACTTGATTTGCCCGGCGGCGAGCATCAGGCCCAGTCCGGCATCGTCGATTCCAACGTTGTTGCTGATGGTATTCAGGTCTTTCACGCCTTTCTTGACCAGCGCTCGAATCAGGTTTTCTGGAATGCCGCAAAGCCCGAAGCCACCGAGCATGATGGTGTCGCCATCCTTGATATCGTGAATAGCCTCATCTGCGTTCGCTACGACCTTGTTCATTGCCATGATGAGTTCCTGGAACGGCTACCGAATCGGTACGACTGTTCAGCATGTAGACCCAAGAAAGAGTGCCACTAACCGCCTGATGACAGCAAGTGGTTCACATTCCCTTGAATGCCGAGTCGTTTACAGCAAAGAATTCGCTACTGGGGCGGCTGGCGGTTGGCGGGATTCAACTGCTCCTGCATTAATTGTTGCTGCTGCTGCATTTGCTGTAACTCCTGCAACAATTGTTCCGGAGTCTTGGTACTGGTGGGCCCCGTGTCCCCGCTGTTGTCCGGTACCGGCACGGGCTGCGGCTGCGGCTGTTGCGGGTTAAACGCCTCCGGCACACGGCCTGGCATATTTGGGCGGTGACGGAACTGGGGAGCCAAAGGCGCCTGTGGCTGCGGTTCAGGCTCACTTGCCGCCTCGTCTTCCTGGGGTTCCTCGGGCGGCGGGGAGAGACTATTCTGGGCCGTCAACGTGGACGCTGGTCTCGCCGTCGTCAGAATCACCTTCTGCACGGCGCCCGGATTGCCGTTCACGCCTAGGATGATGTAGTTGAACTTCGAGCCGTTCAGCAGGGAGTTGAGTACATCGCACGGCCGGCCCGGACCCAGTTGGCCTGTTACCCGTTCACTCGCGGCACCCGCGGGCATCTCGACATAGGCACCAGTTTGCAGTTGCACCGAGCGCAGTACCTGGGACAGCGTTGCGTTCTGGGAAATGATGGTGAGCTGCCCGTTGCTGTACGTGACTTGCGGAGGGGCCGGAGGAGACTGTTCCAGGGTCGGGGGCGGCGGAGGGGTTTGTAGCGCCGGCGGGTCAGCCGCTTTCTTATGCTGTGTGTGTACCTTAGGATGTGAAATCGCTTTCGCGCTTGCGTTCTGAACCGGGGCGTTTTGCGCTGCAGTCTGGCAGACAGGCAGACTTGTCGTGGCCGCCAGCAACAACGCCAATCCCAAACTCCACTTACGGCGTACCATAAGAGTTGGACGGAGCCGCACGCGAGTGGTTTTCGGTGCCATGATTGCCCCTTTATTCTAACTCCATAACAATTTGGTCGGGCTTCCTAATTTTCCCGGATGCGGAGTCCAATCCGTCTCCGGCCCGACAACCTTCTGACAGCGACTGGGCAAGCGTCTTAGAATCAGAGGTAGCAAGTATGCCGCCGCAATCCGTCATGTCTAGTAGCTGTTTTTCGATATTGACAAGAAGATGATTCGCCATCCCTTCACTCTCTCTTGGGCCCGTCGCCGGTTCCGTATTATGGGCCTCCCTATGCTAATGGCGATAATTGGTGTGCCCGCGTTAGCCCAGACCTGCTTCAATGGGCCCGATCTTGAAGCCCCTACGAGGAACGCCATCGAGAGCGCCGCCCGGCGGTATTTCGACATGTCCGTGCATGGAGACGTTGCCGGGCTGAAGGCCAGCGCCATCCCGGCAATTGCAGCGGATTTCACCAGTATTGAGCAGGCGGTAGTGAGCAACAAGGAATTTCTGGCCGGGGGCCAGCCCGAAATCACGGCAACTTATTTGTTGGACGCATCCCAAGCCAAAGCCACGCTGCAGCGTGCCGACTTCTATTGCGGCATCTACAATTCGCCCGATCGCGTCGGATTCTTTATTCCCAACCTACCGCCAGGACGATATGCCATCGTGTTCCAGAAAGTGGCTGGCAAAGATCCCGCAACGCTTACCCTCATCCTGCAGGAGATGGGTGGGGCGTGGAAACTGGCTGGATACTATCCGCGGCTTTCGATGCTGGGCGGCCACGACGGCCAGTGGTATCTGAACAAGGCGCGCGAATTCAAGTCCAAAGGGCAGTTGCACAACGCCTGGCTCTACTATCTGACAGCGTGGGACTTGCTTGCTCCGGTGGACTTCATGAGCACGCCGCAGCTTGACAAAATCGCCGACGAAATGCAGGCGATGCATCCCAACGATGTGCCCGGCACGTCCTCGCCGCTCACCCTCGCCACTCCCGGCCGGATATTCAAGGTTACGGAGCTGATGCCGGTGACGATTGACGGCAACTTCGACCTGCGGGTGCGCTACCAGACACCCGATGCGGCCAACCCAGGCCTGGCCTATCAGGACAATCTGGCTGTGATCAAAGCGCTGGTGGCCAGGTATCCGGAGTTGCGCGATGGTTTCTACGCGGTGGTCGGGCGCGCGGTGGATGACAGCGGCCACGAGTACGGATCGATACTCCCGATGAAGGACATCAAGTAGTGGATCTCGCGACGCTACCCCATCCCAGGAATCGGGTTACTGCTCAATGCGTCCATTGATTTGCAAGGGCATCTCGAACCTGCACTCCTCAGGTTTCTTGTCAAAACGCAATCCCTCAAAGACGGGGGCCCGCATCTTTAGGTCGTGGGTCCACTCGGTGAACTTGATCTCCGCCACCAGTTCGGGCTTTACAAAGTGAACGGGTCTCGTACTTTCCACCTTGCCGACGAATGGGCTGCGCCTGCTTTCCAGGGCGTGCAGACGCTTCCACAATTCGGCGTGTGACTCCTCGGTAAAACCGCTGCCGGCGTGGCCGACATGAATAAGCCCGTCCTGGTCGTCGTACAGTCCGAGCAGGACGGACCCAAAGTTCTCGCGCGCGCCACGCGGATCGGTGTAGCCGCCAATCACACACTCCTGCTGCTTGACGATCTTGATCTTCAGCCACTCGCGGCTCCGTTTCGATACATAGTGACTGTCGCGGCGCTTGGCCACGATGCCTTCCAAGTGGCGCTGGGACGCGGCTTCAAACAGAGCTTTGCCGTTTCCGAGGTAATCATCGGAATACCGGATCAGGTCGCCCGGCGCCAGAATAGAAGTAAGCAGAGCCTTCCTCTGTTTCAGTTCAGCCTGGGTCAGGTCGTAGCCGTCCAGATACAGCAGATCGAAGACGTAATAGACCACAGGAACGTCGTCGCGCGTGCGCTGGATACGGCGGCCGCCCGCACCAATTCCGGTGCGCCGCTGCATCAGGCTGAAGGAAGGCCGGCCTTGCTCATCGAGCGCGACAATTTCTCCATCTAGAATTGCAGTCCGCGCCTTGACATAGTTGCCGATGGAGCCGAGATCGGGATAGGCCGCCGTCAGGTCGTTCTGGTTGCGCGAGACCAGGCGCACGGCGCCGCCATCGAGAAAGGCAATCGCGCGATAGCCGTCCCACTTGATTTCGAAGAGCCACTTTGGGTCGTCGAATGGACCATCCCCGAGCGTGGCCAGCATCGGGTGGATGACGTGTGGCATCGGTGCCTTGTGGCCGATCCGCGCTGCCTCCCGATCTACTCCTTTGGGAGGCTCTTTACCGCTGGCGGAGTTTTTTCTTACGGCTACCGCCCTATCACGAGCGGACCGGGTGCGATTCGGCGACAGGCCTTTCTTAGCCATCACCCTGGTCGTTACCGGGGCGGCACTCGTGGTCTTCGACTTCCTCGCCGCTCTGGCTTTCTTCGCGTCGAGTTTGGCAATCGAGCCGGCCAGCCAGTCGTTTTTCTTCGAGACGCCGGCGGTCGAGGTCGGCCGACTGCTCGTCCACTCCGCCGAATCGGCGTCACCCGCAATCTCGTTCATGGTGCGCCTGGTCAATACGGAGTAGTCGTATTGATCAATGTCATATCCCGGCTGTACATACGCATCGCGATGTTTGATCAGCAGCCACTCGTTCCCCTTGGTCCCCGGGCGTCGCGATTTCATATGTACGAGGGCGAACTCACCCTCTAGTTTTTCGCCCTGCAGGCGGAATTTCAGATCGCCCTTGTGCAGCATCTCCGAAGCGCTACCTTGCGGCTCCCATGTGCCCACGTCCCACACCATGACCGCTCCGGCGCCGTAGTTGCCGACCGGAATCGTGCCCTCGAAATCGAAGTACGAGACGGGATGGTCCTCCACTTGCACAGCGAGCCGCTTGTCTGCGGGATCGAGCGATGGCCCCTTTGGTACAGCCCACGATTTCAGCACGCCTTCCATCTCCAGGCGGAAGTCGTAGTGCAGGCGCGTTGCACGATGCTTCTGCACCACGAAGCGGCGCTGCCCTCCTTTCGCGATTTTCGGAGGAGGCTCAGGCGTCTGCTTGAAATCGCGCTTGCGTTTGTACTCTTCCAGTGCCATAGGAGTTTGGTACCCTTCAGCGGTGACAATTGCTTTTGCACCCACGAAGGATTTCATTCTATGCCGGGTAGAGCTTCAATAGTCAGCACCATCAATCTCGAAGGCGTGGCACGGTTCGTTTCGGGCTTTTCATTCAGCGGCTTGGGGCAGTAAGATTCTTCACTTTGGACTGGAGGACTCCAACTCGTGTCACGCACACATTCACTCGCCTACTCTGCACTCCTGATAGGTCTCGCTCTTTCTGTGTCCCTGGCAGCAGCCGACAAGGCCAAGACTGATGGCGAAGGCTTCACTCAGCCGTCGTACGAGCTGCCGCAGCCACAGCGCGAAACGCTCGACTACAACATGTACCAGCGGATTCGGATCGAAGGCCTCGCCCACTCCCACGTAATGGAGTACGCCTCCGCGCTGGACGACGGCATCGGCCCCCGCTTGACCGGCTCGGCGAATCTGAAACGGGCCAACGAGTGGACACGCGATCAACTCACAGCCATGGGATGCAGCAACGCGCACCTTGAGGACTGGGGCGAGTTCGGCATGGGCTGGCAGCAACTGAATACCTGGGTCCGCATGACCTCGCCCGATACTGCGGTGTTCATCGCGCAGGCCGGGCCTTGGTCTCCGGCGACCAACGGCGCCATCACGGCGCCGGCTGTCTGGATTGACGTGCAAGATGAGAAGGACCTGGAGAAATACAGAGGCAAGCTGGCAGGGAAGATCGTGTTGTGGGGCGCCATGCGCAAGGTGCCGCCGGTGGACAAGCCACTATGGACGTACCTGGACGATGCCGAACTGAAAGAGCTGACGCAATATCCCCTCAAGTTCCCCAGCCAGGACTTCATCCAGCGGCTTCTGAAGCGCCGGGAGCTGCGCCAGAAGCTGGGCCAATTCCTGGCCGACGAGCACGCCTTGGCTGTTATCATGCCGAGCCGCGATGGCCATGACGGAGGAGGCTCGGGCGGCACCATCTTCGATGACAACGGCGTGGGCCTTAACGTGGAACCGTACAAACGCGAGCATGCCAATCCCCTACCCGTGGTAGTGATGGCCATTGAGAACTATGGACGCGTCTATCGGCTGCTGAGAGCGCACGTCCCGGTCACGCTGGAAACGAATGTGGATACGAAGTTCACTGGCGACCACGAGCACGGCTATGACACGATCGCCGAAATTCCCGGCACTGATCCTAAGCTCAAGGAAGAACTGGTGATGCTGGGTGGCCATCTCGATTCTTGGACCTCCGGTACCGGAGCAACAGACAATGGCGCCGGAACCGTGGTGGCCATGGAAGTGATGCGAATTTTCAACACTCTCCAAGTCAAGACGCGGCGCACCATTCGGGTTGCATTGTGGACGGGCGAGGAGCAGGGGGAATTCGGATCGTACGGATACGTCAAAGAGCACTTCGGCTACGTGCCGCTTTCCACCGCGCCCGACCAGCTCAAGCTGCCAGAGTGGCTGCGCAAGCCCGCCGGCCCGGTACAACTCAAGCCCGATCAGCAGAAGATTTCCGGCTACTTCAATGTGGACAATGGCAGCGGAAAGATTCGCGGCGTTTATCTGCAGGAGAACGCCGCTATCGCCCCGGTCTTTCAGCAGTGGATTGAGCCGCTCAAGGACCTTGGCGTGACTTCGCTGACCATGCGCAATACCGGAGGCACGGATCACGAGGCATTCAACGACGTGGGTATCCCTGGGTTCCAGTTCATTCAGGACCCGCTCGATTACGACACGCGCTCCCATCACTCCAACATGGATACGTACGAACGCCTTTCGCCCCAGGACCTGGCCCAGGCCGCGGTGGTGGAAGCCATCTTCGTGTACAACGCCGCCATGCGCGACCAGATGCTCCCACGCAAGCCGTTGCCGCATCCCGAACTGGAAGAGCAGCGCAAGGCCCCGCTGAAGAACATCATGCCCGGAGCCGAAGCGGCGGAGAAAGAGGCGAAGCAACCGGCAGAGGAAGCCCCGCCGGAAGAGTAGCCGCGGTTGGAATGCTGCTTTGCGCCATGGGCACGGGTTTGGTAGATTGGAGCTATCGAATCTCGTCTGGGCGCTTAACTCAGCGGTAGAGTGCCATCTTCACACGGTGGAAGTCACAGGTTCGAATCCTGTAGCGCCCACCATAGAATCAATCACTTACAGGACATCTGTGTGTTCTGCGTTGCTCCAGAACGCTCCAATTGCTCCTCCTGTGTGCCTCAAATCATGGGGCAATCCCATCCACCCAGATCGCCATATGGGCGGTCGCAATCACGCAGTTGCGACTCGTTACGGCCCTGGATCGCGGGCGCCAGTGCATCGTGCTCTTCGGAGAGAATCATCTGCACGAGCCGCTGTTGCGCCTGCCGCTTCGCTTCGATCCGCGCCTGCGTATAGACCTCGAGGGTAAACCGGCTGCTGGCATGGCGCATGAGTTCCTGGACGACCTTTGCGTTCTCTCCATTCGCGATAAGTAGGGTTGAGTAGGTGTGGCGAAAAGTATGCCACCCGATCCCTTTGCGGATTCCAGCGCGCATGGCTGCTGGGCGATGATCTTTTGCAGGACGATGTCTGGCCAGAACGATTGTGTCCCCTGGACACGGGGGCTCGCAAATATCCAGTCGTTAGGATGCCGGTACTTGCTGCTCTCTTTCCAGAGCCAGAGATCAGCCGCCACGCGCTCATCTAATGGAACAGGTTTGCGGGATGCCTCGGTCTTGCAGTTTCCAATCCTCCCTAAGTAAATAGACCGCTGGACATCGACGGTCAGGTTCGAAAAATCTACATCGAGCCACTTGAGAGCGAACAATTCACTGCGCCGCAACCCGGTCGTCACACCGAGCATCACCATCAAGCGGAAGCATGAATCCAACTGCAGCAGAAGGCCCTGGATCTCATTGGGGTCCAGCACCTCCGGGATGCTCTTGCGCTTCGCGCTTTGACGAACCAGAGTGATTGGGTTTCTGCCTTGTTCGAGCCACTCATAGCGGATTGCATGATTGAACAGGACACTGAATAGATTGCGGATCTTCGCTTTCGTTGGGTTGGCCAACGGAGTGCCGTCGGCCCGTTGTAACCCTCTCAGCCAATGCTCAACTGCCATGGTTCGTACCGCACAAAGGCCCATCTCTCCCCAGTGCGGCTGAATCCACTTCTTCAGGTAATACCTGTACACAACTCGCGTTGCGTGAGAATGCCAGTCGGCATTTGGCGAAAGTTCTGCCTCCACATAATGATCGATCAAGTCGGCGATCAGAAGAGGGCGCAAAGGCTGGCGATCGCGATCCACGTTAACCCGCATTCTGAGCCCATTTACCGCGTCTAGCGCCTCTTCTTTCGTCGGATACTGCTCGATACTCCCAATGACAGCGGTTCTGCGAACACGCTTTCCCGCCACGCCGTCCTCTCGCCAGAGAAACTCCCAGCAATACGATCCGGACTTTCGTTTTGCACACCTTAGGTAACCCCGTTGATAATGCCGGCCCATTTGAATGCCTCCCCCGACGAAAGTACCAATTCACCAAAGGCCGTCGTCCGCGCTGTGGTGTGACACTTTGCGTGGTTCCGGGCGCCGAGCCATCCGACCGCCGGATTAGCTTGTTTGCTACCTGGCATCGCGTAAAATCATCGCCATGCCCGCAGAGCAGGAAGCGACCTCGCTCGCTGTACTGAAACGCGTCCCCATTTTTTCTGACTTGTCCGATCAGGAATTCGCGTTCCTGACCTCGCACCTTTTGCAGCGCGAATACGCTCTCGGCGAACTCATCTTCGGCGAAGGCGATCCTTGTGCCGGACTGTATATCGTTCAGTCAGGGAACGTGCGCATCTTCAAGAGTTCGGCCGGTGGGCGCGAGCAGGTGCTTTCGATCGACGGCCCGGGCAGTTCAGTTGCCGAATTGCCCGTGTTCGATGGCGGAAACTATCCTGCGTCGGCGCAGGCGATCACGGATAGCACGCTCCTTTTTTTCAGCCGGCAAGATTTCCAGGCTCTCTGTGTGCAGCATCCAGAGGTCGCGCTCAAAGTTCTGCGTGTGGTTGGCGGACGCCTGCGCCGGCTGGTGGGTATCATCGAAGAGCTATCCTTCACTACGATCCGCCATCGGCTCATCGCGTTGCTCGTGCGGCTGGGCAAGGCGGAAGGCACGCGGAACGGAGATGCCATCACTCTGACCCTGCCAGCCAACAACAGCGAACTGGCGGCGCAGATTGGTACCGTACGGGAACTAGTGTCGCGCAACCTCAGCCGACTCCAGGCTGAAGGACTGATTGAGGTTGACAATCGCGCGTTGGAGATTCCATCGCTGAAGCGCCTCGAAGCGGAACTCGAGGCTTCCGGCGGTTGAGTCGGCTCGTGCTTCCCGCTACAGCACGTGCAACCCTGCCGGTCGTTGCCATTGCGGCGGAGGTACATCGTGCCCCGCGTAGTTGTTGGGCACATACGCACAGCAGGGCTCTTCCGCCAGCGGATCGCCAGTCATTGCGAAGGCACGGGCCCGGGAGCCTCCGCATATGTGGCGGAATTCACAGGTGTCACACTTGCCTCCAAGTTGGGAATCATCGCGCAATTGCTGGAAGATTGGCGACTCGCAATAGATGCGGCTGAGCGATTCGGAGCGCACGTTCCCCGCGGCACATGGAAGGAAGCCGATGGGAAAGACCTCTCCCGTGTGAGAGACGAGGGCGAACCCTTTGCCATCATTCAGGCCGCGAGGCGCGGGCCAATCGTGTCCTCCGCTTTAGACGGGGCGTCTGTGCTTTGCGCGTGACCATTCCGCCGCTCAGTCACCTGCTGTTGCAACACATAGCGACGCTAGTGTTGCGCTTCCGTGGTCTTGATGTGAAAGCGGGCATGCTGCGACACCTTGTACAGCTTGGCGAACACCTCTTCAAACTCTTCCGCTGACAAGAGATCTGCGATTCTGCCACGACCGGTAGGCACAAGAAAGAAGACGCTCCAAAGAGCAATTTGCTTCGTCTCCATGAGGGCTGCGATGTTATCGAAGTCTTCGACGTTGTTGCGGCTGAACGTAGTGTTGATTTGCACCTGCGGGCCAACCTCGCTTGCCCACTCGATGGCTTCCATGGTGCGGTCAAATGTCCCTGACATTCCGCGGAAGGCGTCGTGCACTTTACGATGTGATCCGTCGAGGCTAACTGCCAGTCGCGCCAGCCCTGATTCCTTAAGACGTTGAATTACATCCCGCGTCAGCAAAGGGGTAGCGCTCGGCGTCAGCGAAACGCGCACTCCGACTCTCCGGGCATGCACAATCAACTCAAACAGGTCGGGCCGCTTGATCGGATCGCCCCCGGTGAGCACGAAGACCGGTACCTGCATTCCGGCAATCTCGTCAATCAGCCGCTTGCCTTCCTCGGTGGAGAGCTCGAGCGGATTGCGGTTGGGTTGCGCACTGGCGCGGCAATGGACACATGCCAGATCGCAAGCCTGAGTCACTTCCCAGATGACGATGTATGGCCGCTCGGAAAAGTCGATCGAGATCTGTGCGGGATTCATACAGACATTTCATCTATCCGCTACGCGCCAGCGCAGTGACTAAAGTCTCACCGGGCCAGATTTCTTGCGAGTTCAACAAATTGGCCTGTCAGTGGCGAAGCCCTTCGTGCTCGTCTGGTTTGTCCTCGGACGGTCACCGGATACTCCTTCGACCACACGGCAACCCTCGACGAGGGTGAATACTCACCGCGTCCGCTGGAGATGGCATCGCACGATTAGTTTTGCATTGCTCCTGCAAACCGATGCTGCTGGGTTGATTTCGGCCCAGCAGCATTTTCTCTGGCGTACCGTTCCTGGAGTTCACAAACGACTTTGGCTTGCCGCTAAAATGACAATCTCCGGTTGTGACCTAAGTCATAGTTGCCCGGCCCTTGAGTTTCGTACTCTGCAATTGAAGGGATGTCGACTTGCCGGCATTGCAGAGAATTGAATACGAAGTTCTTGTGCCTGCTTCCTCTCCGATCGCGAATGCAAGCACGAAAGCTGCCAGCACTCTTGACCATTCCAACTCCGCCCGCAAGAAACTTGTCCGACGCGACGATTGCGAGTACTCGCAGCCGCTGCGGCTGGGCGCTCAGATCTTTCTGGTTGCGCTGAATTTGTGGATTGGCATTCAGTTCTACTTATGGGTGCGCTGGGCGGAAAGCGGTGGTCGGGCGTTAGAGGTCTCGCGGCCGGCTGGAGTCGAAGGCTGGCTCCCCATCGAAGGGCTGATGCAGTTGAAGTACTTCCTAGTCACCGGGCAGGTGCCACGAGTGCATGCCGCCGGGTTCTTCCTGTTCGTTTCGTTCCTGATTGTTTCCGTCGTCTTTCGCAAGTCATTTTGCAGCTGGCTATGCCCCGTGGGAACTGTTTCCGAATACCTGTGGAAGCTAGGCCGCGCCACCTTCGGCCGAACCTTTCAACTGCCACGCTGGGCGGATATCGCGCTGCGCTCTTTGAAATACCTCCTGCTGAGCTTCTTTACCTACGCTGTAGCGAACATGTCGGCGGCGGTCATCGCCGAATTCCTCGGCAGCCCGTATGCTCTGATCGTCGACGTACGCATGTTGAACTTCTTCCGTTATCTCGGCGGCACGGCGGCATTCGTGCTCCTAGGATTGGCGATCGCGTCCATTTTCTTGCCGAACTTCTGGTGCCGTGATCTCTGCCCTTATGGAGCATTCCTCGGATTGGCTTCGCTGCTCAGCCCTGCCCGGATCACCCGCACCGCAAGCACATGCATCGACTGCGCGAAATGCGCCATGGCTTGCCCTTCGGCGCTCCCGGTCGACAAGCTGGTGCAGGTTCGTTCGGCCGAGTGCACTGGATGTCTGGAGTGTGTGGCCGTCTGTCCGGCGAAAGATACGCTGACCATGAGCGTGTCTGCGGGCTGGCAGAAGCGCCGCGCGATTCCGGCCTGGAGCATGGCTGCGGGGATTGCGATCATCTTCTTCGGTCTGGTGGGCTACGCCGAGTTGACCGGCCACTGGAACACCGATCTCCCAAAGCAGGTGTACCTGCAACTCGTGCCGAACGCGAGCGAGCAGGAGCACCCTATGCCGGGTACGCAGTAACAGCAGATTCACGATTCACCAATGTTTAGTCAATAGTTCGGCGTCACGATGACTGCGATGCGCTTACCGTAGTGCTCAAATGTTGCCGGATCGTTGTCGTTGGCCTTGTGGCACGAGTAGCAATCCACATTCTTTTTGGCGTGGGAGCTTTCCCGCCATTGCTCCACGATGCCCGGGGTGCTGCTGCTGTGGTAGTCCAGGCATGCCTGGCCTTCGGCGGATACCTGGGGACGAGCGACTGTAATCAGCGGGAAGACGAGAAGACCGAGAAAAATTGCAAAGCGCATTGAAACCGCCGTTCGACAAGGTTCTTATTGCAATCACATCTTCAGCAATTTTGGTGCCTTTGGTTAAGGAACTGCATGAGCAATGTCATTAAGCTTGGGAAGCCGGGTGCGCCGGCTCGCTCCAGCTTGGCCTTCGCAGTCGGTATCCAGTTTAAGACGTGGCGCTCCAGGAACTCGGCTTCGGCGCGGGCGAGTGAAACCGCAGTTCCTTCGTCGGATGCATTCTCCGACGTGTAGCGCAAAGCCGCGAGAAATTCCAACTGCGTAATCAAATAATCGGGTACCGCTTGGCTTTGGTCCGATCGGAGACCAAGCACGTCGTAGAAGAAAGTGTTCTCCAATGCGATCTCCTGGGCGGGATGGGTTTTGTCGTGGGCCGACTCGAAGAGAGGCACTGGGGGCTCGGGGATGCCGACATCAAAGAGAGCGATATAAGAGGACTCGTACTCCTCGTAATTGGTAAACCATTCGAACCCGGGGAACTCACCTTCACACGCTAATCGCTGCCATAGATTCTGAAGTGCCCCTGGAATGGCAGGCTGCGCCAGCAACTCGAAGCACGGGCGTGAAGGCGGCGCAAACACGAACGCAAAGAACCGGTAGAGATCATTCTGCTGCCAGTCGATCGTGACAATAGCGGTCTCGTCTGCGGCAATGGTAGGCATAGCAACTCCTGCTGTGAATCCTTCTCCCTATTCCAGTACTTGCCAGACGGAGAAATACTTTCGCCCGTCGCGGTCCTTCTGGCTGCCGTTCCAGACGGCAAAAGCCACCGGCGTGCCGGGGGGCAGATCGGGCAATTCGAAGGTCACACTCCACTGACCGTTCTGATACGCGCCGGTCGCCGGGAAGCTCTGGCCGGTGCGGCGCGTGGTGCTGCGCCCCTGGGCCTGCATTAACATCGCTCCACGAGTGGCATTCCAGTAATAGATTTCGACGGGATGCTCGGCATCGCCCATCTGCAGCGACGGTGTGATCGCCCCGGCGTCTCCCTTCGCGGGGAACATGACCGCCGCGGCGTCGAAGAAGCGATCATCGTCTTCCGTCTGCACTTTGCGGAACCGTGTTTCCGGAGGAGTATTGGGGACCTCAGGCAGCGTTACCGCGTCATGGGTCGCATCACGCCAGCTAAGCTGCACGAGCAGCTTTCCACCTGCACGGGCGAGACGAACATCCAGGGTCGCAATCTCAAGCGCGGCGGGTTCGTCGGTGTCATAGAGCGGCGGAGTGCGGTTAAGGCCAACGTGCTTGGCTGCGACCTGGCTCCAGGCAGCAGGGCCGCCATTGAGCAGGTTGCCCACGGTGGATGGGGACGCAACCGCGGACAGAGACTGTCCAGCTGCCGGCTTGGGCGCACCAGCACTTTGCGCCCACATCGCGACGTTAAGCGACAGGCACCCGACGCCGAGGATGACGAGTTGTCGAATTCGCATGATCCTCTCCTACCCCTGGATCTGCACCAACTGTGGCCGGATGCGGTAGCGTGTCTCGGCATCGCGGCCAATCAGCAGTTGCAGCACCTCGCTGCGCCCGCCTGCCTGCGCTCGCTTGAGTTCGGCCTCAAGGCGCGTAATCACGTCCTTCACCTCCGGGCCAAACAGATAGACCAGGTAGTCGAGCGGCAGCCGGGAATCCTCCAGGATGCTCTTACCGTAGTTCTCCCGCTTCGGCGGATTGAACGGTGGCACATAAAAGACGTTGGGTTGCGTGCCCTTTTCCGGGAACAGAGGCAGCGCGATCTTGTGCAACAGAACAAGCTTGTGCACGGGCGACTCGGAGTCATCCAGGATCCCGACGAAGCGCAGGCGGCCCGGACATTGCTTGGCGCAGGCGTTGACCTCGCCTTTTTCCAGGCGCGGATAACAGAAAATGCACTTCTCGGATTTTCCCGTGACCTCGTTGAAGTAGATCTTTTTATAAGGGCAAGCCTTGATGCAGTAGCGGTAGCCCTGACAACGGTCCTGGTCAATGACCACGATGCCGTCTTCCTCGCGCTTGTAGATGGCCTTGCGCGGGCAGGCTTCCAAGCACGCCGGATAGGTGCAGTGGTTGCAGATGCGAGGCACGTAGAAGAAGTAGTTTTCGTCGCCGTTCATGCTGCCGACGTCTTCGTCCCAGTTGACGCCCGACTTGGGCTCGGGTGACGGCATCACTGGTTTTCTCTTGCCTTCAAAAAGACGCTGCTCGTAGTCGTATTCCCAAGCGTAACCATAGTCCTCCATGGTGGGCAGCGGACTGGGTTGGAGCATGCCGTCCTTCCAACCGCCGCCGATACGGTCCCATTGGCGCGGATAGCCAAGGCCAGGACGGGTCTCAACGTTGTTCCAGTACATGTAGCCGGTGCCGTCGCGGTCGGTCCACAGCTTCTTGCAGGCGATGGTACAGGTCTGGCAGCCCAGACATTTATTCAGGTCCATCACCATCGCGTATTGGTGTTTCGACATGACTGCCTCTCCTCAGACCTTGGCCTTCTCGACTTCCACCTTGGTGTCGCGGTTGTTGCCTGTGGGTCCCCAGTAGTTGAGGCGGAAGTTGACGTGTCCGTACTTGCCGATCAGTTGCGTGGGCTTGATCTTGATGTAGGTGAGCGACTGCCAGCCACCCTGCTTGAAGCCGAGGTATTTCTCCCAACCGTGGTACATGGTGACGCGGCCGGGCTTCTCTCCGGGGAGGATTTGCAACCGGCATACGCACTCGCCAATTTCGTTGTGGATGCGAACCCAGTCGTTGTCCTGCAGGCCGCGCTTGCGGGCGTCGTCAGGATGCATGTAAACGATGGGCCCGCCGCGTTGCAAGCGCAGCATGGCGCGGTGGTCGCGCCAGGTCGAGTGGATGGACCAGCGTCCGTGGGGAGTGTTCCAGTAGAGCGGATATTTTTCCTCTACGGGCTCCTTGAAGGTGGGCAGCGCCTCACCCAACTCGATGTACCACGGGTGATCGATGTAGAACTGCTGACGTCCGGTGATTGTGCGCCAGGGCTTCTTGTCATCCACCTGGAACTTGAACGGCGTGTAAGCAACGCCCGGCTCAATGGGGCTGTTCCAGGACTCGGGATCGGTGGCCACGAAGCGCCGGGGCTGCTCCTGGATCATCTGGTAGTTCATGCCCTTGGTTTCTTCCGCATTCCCGAGGATGAAATTGACCGCCTGCTCGTCGGACTGAATTGTGCCTTTGCCGGTCCAATTGTTGGCTAGTTGGGTGAAGTCACGGTTCCAGTCAAAGGCCTCGTCGTGGTAGGGCTCGAGGCCCTTGGCGGTGGCGACTTCCGCCATCTTCGCCGCCAGGGCATGGAAGATGTCCCAATCGGTCTTGCTTTCAAACAGCGGCTCGCAGGCTTTGCCGAAGGGATGAATGTAGCTGTGGCAATCGGTAGAGTTGATGTCCACCTTTTCGTAGTAACTGGCCGCGGGCAGCACCACGTCGGAGTAGAGCGCCGTGGTGTCCATGCGGTAGTTGATGTCCACGATCAGGTCGAGGTCTTTCCACAACGACGATTCCAGAATCTCGTTTCCCTTGGCCTGGTTCAGGTAGTTGGCCCGCCACACGATGAAGGCCCGCGGTTTCTTGCCGTTCTTCGGCCATAACGGCATCCATCCGTTCTTCACCGACTCCTGGATGTACCACTCGATAGGCTTGCCGTTGTACAGATGCGGGTCCTTATTGGTGGAATGGACATAGCTCCACAAGGTCGTGTTCTGGAAGCGCTGTTTCTTGCGGGTCTCCGGGAAAGCAAGCTTGAAGAAGCCCTGCTCCGGCCAGATTCGCTCCTGGCCCACGTAGTGATTGAATCCGCCGCCGTTCTTGCCGGTGTTGCCGGTCAAGGCCACTAACAGGATGAAGGAACGGTTGATGAGGTCGTTGTGGAACCAGTGGTTGGCGCCCGCGCCGTGGATGATCATGGCCGGTTTGCGCGTGCCCAACTCGCGGGCGAAAAGCTCGATCTCGTGCGCCGGAAGCCCGGTGCGCGCGGCGACTTTGTCCAGCGTGTATCCCGAAAGTTCCTGCTTGAGAAGCTCAAAGACGGTGGTGACTTTGGCGCTCTTGCCATCGGCGAGTTGTGCCTGGAAGGTGCCGGTCAGGGCCGGGTCCGCGCCGTTGAGCCGGATGGTTTTCTGCTCCGATCCCATGGAGCCTGGCGTGGGCGTCGCGCGCTGTTGCTTGGTGTCCCAGAAATAGAAGATGTCCGCCTTGCCGCCTTTCTTGAGATCGGACTCGCGGAGGAACCGTTTCGTACCCGTAAACACGAGCAGCGGCAGATCCGTTTGTTCCTGGACATACGGCTTGTCAATCAGGTTCTGCTCGATGAGCAGCTTGGCCACGCCCAGGGCGAGGATGCCATCGCTGCCGGGGTTGATGCGGAAGTACAAGTCGGCATGGATGGCGCTGGAGTTGTAGTCGGGCGAGATGCACACGATCTTGGCGCCGTTGTAGCGTGCCTCGTACGCAAAGTGGGCGTCGGGGATGCGGGTCTGCGAGATGTTCGATCCCCAGAGAACGATGTACTTCGAATTGAACCAGTCGGCACATTCGCAGGCTTCGGTCTGCACGCCCCAGGTCAGTGGCTCGCCCGGAGGCAGGTCGCAATACCAGTCATAGAACGAGAGGAAAACGCCGCCGATGTAGTGGGCCAAGCGCGATCCGGCACAAAAACTCACCGGGCTCATCGCCGGGATTACGCTGAAGAATGAGTTGGTATCGGGACCGTAGTTATAAACATTGTCGAGTAGTTTCCCGGCAACCAGGGTCAGCGCCTCGTCCCAGGACGCGCGCCGCCATTTCCCCTCGCCGCGGTTCCCGGTACGAATGAGCGGATAGCGGAGTCGCTGCGGGCTGTAAACGTACTCGGTGAAGCAGCCGCCCTTCTGGCAGCCGCGAGGATTGTAGTCGGGCAGGTCTTCACTAATGCGGGGATAGTCGGCGGCCTGCTCCTCACGCACCATCACCCCGTTGCGCACATACACCTTCCAGGAGCACGAACCGGTGCAGTTGGCGGAGTGGGTGGAACGAACAACTTTGTCCCAGGTCCAGATCTTGCGGTAGAAGTCCTCCCACCCGCGGTAGGGATACGTGCGCACCGGGTCGAAGTCGCCCGTGAGCATCGTGAGCGCGGGCTTCTCCTTACGCGAACATCCCGGCAGGGCCAGCGTGGCCGCGGTCATCGTGGCCGTCTGGATAAACGTTCGGCGTGAGAGCGGCTTGCTGGGTTTGTTCTGATCGCTCATGGTCTCCCTCCCGGAGGAGCGGATGCAGTCGTGTTCTGCGCCATCGCTCTTTGGGCTTTCGGCCCGGCCACTGTCCGCAAGTAGGCCAGCACGTCAGCGATGTCCTGGTCGCTGAATACAGGTGCTTCTTTGCGCTGGAATGCAGGCATCGCCGTTCCTACGCGGCCGTTCTGAATGGTGCGCACGATGAATGCATCCGTTGCAGCCTGCTGGAACACCGGGTTCCCGATCTCGGGTGCCATCCCGCCCCGGCCATTCATGCCGTGACAGCCGTAGCAGTTGCGCAGAAACAAGGAGAGCCCGCGCGTGGCATCGCCCGTTGGTATCACCATTGCCGTGATCGGCGCCTCGGTTGCACCCGTGCGCAGATACTCGATTACCGCCGTAATTTCCTCCGGCAACAGTCCGCCGGCATGCGGTCCCCACGCCGGCATCTGCGTGCCTGGACGCCCCTGCTCGATGTTGGCCTGCAGGTATTTCGGGCTCGCGGTGGTGACCAGCGAAACCCCGCGAATGGCGGGAACGAAGCGATTGAACTTCTTGTCCCAGCGGGTGTACGTCCCGTCGCCGTGGCAGGCAGTGCAATACTGCCGGTAAACCTGCTCGCCGGTCAGGGGCACCGGGTGCAGGGCGCGATATTTCTGCTCGATTTTGTCAGGCGCAAGATAGCTCTCCGGGACATCGCGGTTCCACAGCGACAGCATATAGACGGTCAGTGCGAGCGCCCCTCGCTGGGTGACCGTCGGATTGCGCATCAGGCTGTCGGCGACAACTCCGCCGGGGTCACGGAAGTGTGCCTCCTGCCAATGCCACGTCGTGTGCGGCGGCCTCAGGTTGGTCATGATGAGCTGGTGACGGGTCTTGGCGCCTTCGTTATCCAACGCCGGCCCGAGCGCGCCGCCGCGTCCGCCAAGCTTGTGACAGGCCCCGCAGCTCTTTTCCCGGTAGAGTTCCATGCCGGCGAGCAGTAAAGGCGCCTGGTCCGGCGGGAGTTTTTCCGGATCATGGCAGGTGGCGCAGGTGGCCTCGGTCATCTCCGGCGGCAATAGCGGGTAGTCCCAGTACACGTCGTCCGCTTTGGCTTCACGGAAGGTCATAGCCGCGCCCTGTCCGTGGTGACAGACGGTACATCCAAAGCGGTCAACCGGATGCTTGTCGAGGATGTGCCCCGGATGTACGCGATGGGGTTGCGAGACATCGGTCATGCGCGGATCGTCGATGCCGTTGTGGCACGTCACACAGCGGTCCACGGTACCCAGCGCCGGGATGCTGGCCTGCTTCATCTCGATGCGGAACTTGGCCAGAAGCTCACGGCCGCGGTCGTCGGTGGCCTTGTCCTCAAGAAGACTGCGGTATTGACGCTGGACGCCCTTCCACTGGGCCAGATAGTTCTCCTGCACGGCGGCGCCCACCAGATAAACAATGGTGACGAGGCTGGCCACCAGCAGCATCCAGCGATAAATCCGTGAGGGATCTTTCATCGCACTCCCCTCCCTAGTGCAGCGGCCATTGCGATGGCAGCCAGTAGAAATGCCAGTTAGGTCCGCGATGGACGGTGGCGAAATAGGTCAGCAACGTGAAGCTGACCAAGAAACAGGTGAACAGCGCGACTGCGGCCAGGCGCACCGAGTCCTGTCGCTTCAAGATCAGCAAAGACCAGCCGGCAAAGAACAGCACCAGTAACGAGCCGGGATTGATAGCGATGATCCAGAGCTGATGAGCGTTGGGAAACCAGTTTCGCAGCCAGCCGAAATTTACGGTAAATGCCAGCATGCCGACGGTTACAGCAATGGCAAAGCAAAGAGACTGCCAGAAGGTCGATTTCTCGCCGGCCGTGCCAAACCAAACGCCCTCTCCACCGGAACGGCGGTCAAGGAACGGGATCAGCGCGAGACCGACTAAAACAATGACAGGGATCAACAGGCCGCCCATGAACGCCGAGTACGAGACCAGCTCCTGAAGTCCGAGGAAGTACCAGGGGGCCTTTGCAGGGTTCTCAGGAATCGCGGGATTCGCCAGTTCCTTTAGCGGCGCGTCCCAATAGAAGGAAAGCGTGAGGGTAATCGCCACCGTCAGCATGAAGACGGCCAGTTCGGCCCAGAACAGGTGCGGCCAACTCATCACCGTGTTCTCAGGTCCGCGGTTCACCGGTGGACGCTTGCCTTTCACTAACGCCATGAGCCCATAGGTTTTGGTCGCCAGCGGTTCAAACACCTGGCGACGTTCCCCGCCCCACTCAGCGAGGCCGCCCATGGGGTCTTCCGGCTTGGCGAGGCCGCCGTCTTTTCGGATGCGCCAGAAATGCACTCCCAAAAGGGTCACAAGCGCGAGGGGAAGAACGAAGACGTGCAGCACGTAGAAACGAATCAGAGAGTCTTGGCCAACGAAATTTGCGCCCAGCAACAGGCGCTTTTGGAAGCCGCCGGGATCGAACCACTTCGTGATTCCGATGGCGTCCGTGAGTTCACGCGGCGAGTTGGCAATGTTCGAGCCGATGGTGATTGCCCAGTATGCAAGTTGGTCCCAGGGAAGCAGGTATCCGGTGAAGCTCAGCGCCAGTGTCATCACCAGCAATCCCAGTCCGACCAGCCAGTTGAACTCACGCGGCTTCTTGTAGCTTGCCGTAAAGAAAACCCGTGCCATGTGCAGCAGCACCGTGAGCACCATCAGCTGCGCCGCCCAGCGATGAATATTGCGGATGAAGCGCCCGGTATAGACGACGAAGTGGATGTCCTTCATGGACTGATAGGCCAGGTCGGTCGAAGGCTTGTAGTAAACCATCAGGAGAACGCCGGTAATGATGGTGATCACGAAGCTCGCCATGGCCGTCAACCCCAGTCCGAAAGTCAATGTGGGGCTGAGCGTGCGCAGGTGCACCCGAACGCTGTGGATGTGCAGAAACAGGTTGTGAAAGGTGGCCTGCGATTCCTCGCGCTCCGATTCGGGCGTCTTCCCCAGCCGGAAACAGGCGTCCCTCACGGTGTGCGGAAGTTCGTGCAGGTTGTGGACAAATTCCCGGGTTGCCGTTTCTGCCACGGTGTGCCTCCTACACGCGGTAACGCGTGCCCTCCGGAACCTCATTGTCCGCGTTGACGATCAGCTCGCCATTGGCGGCACGGCTCACCTCCAGCCACGGCAACGGACGCGGCGCCGGTCCGCCCACCACATTGCCCCGGGGATCGAAGCGTGAGCCGTGGCACGGGCAGGCGAACCCCTCCTTCGATCGCGCCACCGTGCACCCCAGATGAGTGCAGGTAGTCGAGATGGCATAGAAGCCTTCGTCATCGCGGAACAGCACAAGGTTCTGTTCCGAAAACGGGGTTTCGGTTCCGGCCGAGAACTCCTCCGGTGGACCGAGCTTGAATCGGCGCACCGGTCCCGGCAGCACCGCTGGGCTGGGCAGCCGCAGGATTCCGGCCACCGCCGTTCCCATTGCGGCGAAGAAGCTCCCGATTGCCGCGAGGCTCAGGAAGCTGCGCCGGTTGATCGGCGGTGGATCTAAACGGGACATGGCTTCCACTCCTTGGCGAAACTGAATTGCTCCATGGTGATGGCGGTGGTCGGACACCGTTGCGCGCACAGTCCGCAGCGAATGCAGCGTTCTTCGTCCTTGAGGATGGCGGACAAGTCGGCGGGATCAAGCCCGAGATCGCGAACGGCAGCTTCCATTTCTGGCGACTGCGCGAGGCGGTCGTAGCTGACCAGCTTCAGGCACACCGTGGGGCAAACGTCCACGCAGCCGCCACACAGAATGCAGCGCTCGCCGTCGAAGATGGTATTAATACCGCAGTCGAGGCACCGACCGGCTTCGGTCAGCGCCAGCTCCTCGCTGTATCCAGTCTCAACCAGTGAATTCGGCTTCTTCAGTCGTTCTTCCGCCGACAGCGTTGGGATATGCAAGCGCGAGCGCCGCTCGTAGTGTTTCTCCCGGTGGTAGTGCTCGATGGGGACATGAAACTGGACTTCCTCAGACCCGATTTCCTTGCCGCGCAGGAAACGATAGACAGAACGCGCTGCCTGCTTGCCGCTGGCGATGGCATGGATCATGAGACGCGGCCCGTAGGCAATGTCGCCCGCTATGAATACCCCCGGCGCCGAGGTCGTACAGGTTGCGGGATCGTTCACGATCTGCTGCGGTGAGCGCATCTCGATCCCGTCGCGCTGCGCGTCGATGAAGCTCAGGTCGGCGGATTGCCCGACGGAGAGCAGCACCGTGTCACCTTCGATTTCCGTAGTGACGGACTCGTCGAACTTCGGCGCGAAACGCTTGTTCTCGTCGTAAACCTGCGCGCAGCGTACAAACTTCACGCCGCGCACGAACTTCTGTCCGTTCCTCTCGCTTACCAAAATTTCTTTTGGTCCCCAGCTGTTGTGGCGTGTAACTCCCTCTTCCTGCCCTTCTAGGATTTCCACCGTATCCGCGGGCATCTCCTCCAATGACTCCAGGCAGACCAGGTTGACCTGACGGACTCCGGCCATGCGCGCGGCGGTGCGCGATACGTCATATTCTTCCTGGCGCAGCACGGTGCGGGCGACGTCATACGCCACATTGCCGCCGCCAATCACGATCACCCGCTGCCCCAGAGAAACGTCTTTGCCCAGCGAAACATCACGCAGAAAATCCACCCCGCCCATCACCCCGATGGCATCAACGTTGGGAATCGGCAGCGCTCTCGAGCGCTTGGCGCCGCAGGCAATGATCACTGCGGCAAACTCGCGGCGCAGGTCGGGGTAGCTTATGTCTCTCCCGACCTGCGTATTGCAGCGGATCTCGACACCCAATGACTGGATCACGGCCACTTCCGCACGAATCAACTCGCGGGGCAGGCGATAGCCGGGCACGCCGGTGTAGAGCATGCCGGCGGGGTAAGGCTCCATCTCGAAAATCGTGGGGCGGAAGCCCATTAAAGCGAGATCGTGTCCTGCGGCAAGACCCGCAGGGCCCGAACCGATGACGGCAATACGTTCTCCAGTGGGCTTGGGAAAGTCGGCGTCGGCGAGAAACTCAAGCAGATGGCTGAGTTCCTCGAGGTCGTCGCACTGGCGGGCTTCCGTCTTGCTCTTGAGATACGGAAACAACTCACTGCCTGCGTCGCTGCGGGCATCGCTACCAAATTTTTCGCAGACAAACCGCTTCAGTGCGCGAATCGAGATGGGCTGGTCGATACTGCCCCGGCGGCACGCCGCCTCGCAAGGAGCGCCGCAAATGCGTCCGCAGAGAGAAGCCAGAGGGTTGGGGCCACGTGCAATCAGATAAGCGCGTTCGTAGTCCCCCGCAGCAATGGCCCGCACGTATCCGCGGGCATCAGTATGAACGGGGCAGGCATACTGGCACTTGATCTGCTCGCGCCAGTACTCGCGGTCCGCTACCCGGACGTTGTAACGCGCCTCGTCCACGTTGTTCGCCTACCGTTGATCACATGGCTAACAGGTGAGCCTATGCTCTCGGAAGGCCATACGCTGTGACTTTAGTCACGGCAGTCACGGTCGGACGTGGTCCAGTGTCATTAGACAAAATGGATAAGCAAGCATATTTCGAACGACGGGCTACGTTTGTGCAACCGGAAGCCGGCGGAAGAAATTCTCACCTTCGATTCCGACACATCGAATTTTGACACGATTGGCGTCGCATACTGTTCAATTGTTGGTTTGAGAAGGAGAACCGATGCCAAAACCCTCCAGTTCCGCGGACCGCATCCGAAAGTCACATCCCGAAGTCTGGCAACGCTTCACCGCGCTGGCCGACGCGTGTCATGACGCTGGTCCTCTCGAAGAGAAGTCGCGCAGGCTCGTGAAACTTGCCTTGGCCATAGCTGCGGGAACAGAAGGCGGGACTCATTCCGCTGTTCGCCACGCGAAAGAAGCGGGAGTGTCTATCGAAGAAATGGAGCACGTCGTTCTGCTTGGGATCACGACGCTCGGATTTCCGGCAGCAGGCCGGGCCCTGGCCTGGATTCATGACCCAGCTACACAGTCGTGACCCGAGACGATTTCGCCGAAGAGATCGTTTACGTTTTTGAAAGTCGGCACTGCCAGTGCCAAATGTCGCGGTTGGACAGATTTCTCGTAAGTAGACTTGTCCCAGCTGATCAAATCACGGCGAATTGGTCGTGAGTCGCACGATTTCGTCATCTCCGTGACAGAAGTCATAGCCCCTTCCTGGCTGCTCTTCTACATTGCAGATATTGCGGCAACGCCGACCATCTGAATCAAGGTTGGAAACCCGTAAAAGGAGACAAGAAAATGGCAATTGCAACCACCAAGACCGTCGGCGAGCTCGCCGTTGAAATACCCAATGCGACGCGCGAATTCGAAAAGCTGGGAATCGATTACTGCTGTGGCGGGAGTCGCACCCTCGGTGAGGCTTGCGCCGAAGCCAAAATCTCCGTTGAAGAAGCTCTGGACCGTCTGCAAAAGAGCATGACAGCCGCACCAAGGAGCACCGGCCAGGACTGGCGGAACCAGCTGCTCGTCGACCTGATTGGGCACATCACCAGCACCCATCACGTTTTCGTTCGCGAAGAGTGTCCGCGCATCGAGGCGCTCACCGCGAAGGTGGTTTCGGTCCACGGCAAGAATCACCCCGAACTCCTGCAGGTACAGGAATTATTCTCGGCGCTCGCCGAAGAATTAAGCGTGCACCTGATGAAAGAAGAGCAAGTCCTCTTTCCCTACGTCTCTCGCATGGAAGAGAGTGTTCTTTCCGGCGAACCCGTGCCGCCCGCGATGTTCGGCACAGTCGTGAATCCAGTGCGGATGATGATGCAGGAGCACGATGGCGCTGGCGATGTCCTGCGCTCTCTGCGTACTGTGACCAAAGACTACACGCTGCCCGAAGACGCCTGCATCAGCTATCGAACCCTCTACCAGGCACTGCAGGGCTTCGAAGCCGATCTGCACCAGCACATCCACCTGGAGAACAACATCCTGTTCCCACGCGCGGTTGCGATGGAAGCGCAGAAATAGAGTTGGCCTGACGAGGGCTATGGCGACATCCCTTACTCGCGAGCCGGTGCAACAACCACCCCAGGCCACAGCGGAGGAAATCTTCGCGCGAGTCAGCGCGCGCGAACAGAAGTTGTCGCGCTTACTCGTCTTCTATATCTCCGGCGGCCTACTGTTCATGCTGTTGCCGGGAACCTTCCTCGGCGTGTGGAACCTCGTTTCGATCAGCGGCCGCCGCGCTGCCGAGAGCATTTCTCCCGCGTGGATCCAGGCTCACGGACACGCGCAGGTGCTGGGCTGGATTGGGAGCTTTATTCTCGGAATCGGTTTCTACTCGATCCCAAAATTGCGTGGCGGGTTGAAGCCGTTCGGTTTTTGGTTGGCGTGGCTATCGGGCTCGATGTGGATGGCAGGCGTGCTGCTGCGCTGGTTGGCAAACGTCTACTTGTGGCAGTGGCGCCTGCTGCTGCCTGCTTCTGCCGGATTGGAACTGGCCGCGTTCCTCATCTTTTTCCGGGCCGTGTCGCAGCACAAGCCGCAGGATAGCGGTAAGACACAACTCGATACCTGGATTTTCGTCGTTATTGCGAGCACCGTGGGACTGCTCGCGACCCTGCTGCTCAATTTCGCAGCGACTCTGTGGCTGGCAGTGCGTGGAGGTTCGCCAGCTTTTCCGCAAGCATTCGATCAGCGCTTTCTGGTGCTCGCGGCTTGGGGATTCATGGTGCCATTCGTATGGGGCTTCAGCGCCAAGTGGCTCCCCACTTTCCTCGGCACCCAGCCGCTCAAGAGCGGGGTACTCGCATCGGCGGTGATTGTCCACTTCATCGCGGTCGTCCTAGGTTTGGCCGGCTTCTTCCGCGTCACTACGACATTGTTCGTGATTTCGTCCTCGGTGGCCATTGTGGCTCTCCGCTTATTCGCCAAACCCGAAAAGGGAGCTAAAACTAAAGGTATTCACAGCAGTTTCCCATTTTTCGTGCGCAGCGCCTACGTGTGGCTATTGATCGCAACTGCGCTTGGCATCTGGGCCGCGAACGCCGCAAACCCCGCCGGCATTTGGGGAGCATCGCGTCACGCTTTGACCGTCGGATTCATAGCGATGATGGTCTTTTGCATTGGGCAAAGGGTTCTGCCTGCGTTTTCAGGGATGCGGCTGCTGTTCAGCCCTGGGGTTATGTTCATCGGGCTTCTCCTGCTATCGGTGGGATGTATGCTACGCGTCAGCGGCGAAGTACTCGCCTACCAGGAGATCCTCCCGGCGGCATGGGTTTGGTTACCCTACTCGGCGATTCTGGAGCTTTTCGCCGTAACGGTCTTCGCAACCAATCTGTTCCTTACGTTCATGCGAGATCCTGTCACGCCACAATCGACGATTGCACAATGCCGCAATCCGCGTTCCGCGACAGAAGATACACGAGGGAGGTGGTAACGGATTTTTCGTCCGACAAGGCGAGAACTAATGGATCGAATTTGGGATGGTTGTTCAGGTACCGTGACTCAAAATCCGCCGGGCTTCGGCCTTTTGAGATTTGGATTTATCTCCGAAATGGGATCTGGGGAGCAGGCCAACAGATCGTGTCCGACCGTACTTACGCGCAGAGCCAGGTATTCCTCAACCCACAACCCAACCCACAAAAAGCAATGTCTTGTACGACTTGCGTGTACTTAGGCAGCCTCCACGCACTTGTAAGTTGTTGTAAAACCTAACCGGGTCAGATTCACACGGTGGAAGTCACAGGTTCGAATCCTGTAGCGCCCACCATATCTTTCAAGGGTTTACGGGGAATCTGCCCGAAAAGCCGATCCACAAACCGATCCACAAAGTTCATTGAATCATCTCCGAGGCCAGTCCCAGTTCTCTCAGGAATGCGCCCTGCGCGGCCCGTGTTTCATCCCCATCGCCCTGGGTGTAGAGGTCGAGCGTCGTCTGAATGCGTGAGTGACGCAGGATGCTCTGCACCGTCTTCGGATCGACCTTGGCTTTGTTTACCAACCAGCTTGAAAGGGAATGCCGAAGATTATGGAGGCCGAAGCGTTGGCCTGGCTTAATCTCCACTCCAGCGCTGATGGCTGCTGGCCGTAGGTGGTCGGCAACAAACACCGCGGGAGAGACTGGTACGCGACCTTTTGCTTTCAGGGACGGAAACAGAAAATCCGTGTCCTTAGCGTAGGGCGTTTGGTCATGCCATTCCCTGAGGCATTCCGCAAGAGCGGGGTGCAGGGGGACATGCCCCTCGGATTTGCGGGTTTTGGTAGGCCCCTCCTTCCCGCGCGACCAGCGTTTGGCGACTGCTATCTTCTCCTGATTCCAAAGCACATCTGCCCAACGTAGTGCGAGCAACTCGGATGAGCGGAGTGCGGTTGCGGCGCAGGTGAGCACGAGAATACGGTGCAGGATGTTCTGCAGGCTCTGGAGAATGGCCAGCGTCTGCTGAGGGGTCACCAGAAGCGCCTTGTAGTTGGTGGTGGAGCGTGTCTCGACTGCCAGCACGGGGTTGCGGGTTACGTGCTCGTGGAGGATGCCTACCTTGTAGACGCGCAGCATGGTGCCGCGAAACTTCGAGATCGTCGTCCAGGCGAGTCCCTTACCTGCTCGCCGCCTCTTTTGTCTTCTGGGACGCCCTGCGCTATCTGCTCACGCTTCCAACCGAACGGGAGAACACATGGCCGCATCCCCCGCTGACCGTCGATCGCAAGCGGGACAGCCAGAACCTGCGTGAGGCGTTCGCCGACAACTCCATCGTCATCGGCTACGACATCTGTAAGAAGCCGGTGCGATGGCCGGACGAAGTTCGGGTCATGCAAGCCAATGGCTTCGGCATGACCGGCGCGGGCAAAACCACCCTGTTGCTCAACATCATCCAGCAGGACCTGGTCCGCGAGGCCGGACCTGAGGGCAACCGTCACAAGGTCCCGCTGATAATCATCGACGGGAAAGGGGAGCGCGAGTTCCTCGATGACAAGCTGCTGCCCCTGATCGCCGCCGCCGGTCGGCTGGACGACGTGCGCATTATCGATCCCTCACGGCCAGAGATAAGCGTGCGTTTCAACCCCTTTATTGCCATCAGCGGACAGTACCAGGAACACGTCAGCTTTATCTTCGAGTCCTTTGACTTGCGGGAAGACTTCTTCCACGGCCATCAGAAGACCTACCTCTCCGACATCGTCCGCATCCTTTATTACATCGGCAAACGCTACAACATCTAGGACATCCTGGTCATGGCCTACGACCTCGATGTGCTGAAAGAGCAGGCGGCCATCGCCCGCGCCCGCATCGAGCGGCTCCCAGACGTCAGCCACCAGCAGAGGCTCAATTTCCAGATGAGTGCGCGCAACCTCGTTGAGTCCTTCAGTGACCCGAAGCGCGTGCAGATGATCCGCGGCCTGATCAACCAGATGATGACCTTCCTGGAGGACAAGCTGTCGATCATCACCGGACCCTACGAGGACTTGATTTCGATCGAGGGCGTAATCGAGGAAGGACGGATCCTGTTCGTCTCCCTCAACACGAACAAGAACGACGACACGACCCGCGCCCTGGGGCGGATGATCCTGCAGAACCTGCAGCTGGTCATCGGCGAACGCTATGAGCGCAAGCGGGCCGACATGTACATGCCGTTCGTGTCGGTCATCATGGACGAATTCGCGCCCATCGCCTACTCGAATTTTGCCAACATCCTGCAGACGGCGCGCGGCTCCAATACCGCTTTCCTGTTTGCCATGCAGAGCATTCCGCAGCTGCTGAGTGTGGGTAAGGCCTTCCAGCACGATGTTGCCTCGGCGCCCAATACGACTTTCATGCTGCGCACGCGCGACGAGGACACGGCGCAATATTTTCTTAATGCGTCGGCCAGGGTGCGCCAGCTGCGGCGGAGCATGAGCATACGGAAAAAGGGCATTTTCAATCCCACATACGAAGACCAGGGAGTGGGCAGCCAGACGGAAATAAAGGAAACGCGCTCGGAGGAGGAGCACATCAAGAATCTTCCCGTCGGTCAGATGGAATACCTGATGAGCGATAAACGTTTCGGCAACATTCACGGCCACGCCCACGTGCGCGTTCCCCAGGTCGATCGATTGTCGTCGGTCGTTCCCGAGATCCTGCCGCGTTATGCCACCAAATACAACCCGGAGATCGGAGCCAACCTGCGTTTCCGGGATGTCAGCCTAGAAGCCAGCCGCAAGCGGGGCATGAGGAGCCGTAAGAGACCGGAGGCCGAACGGTGAAAAGAGCATTTTCCATTCTGCCTTTGCTCGGGCTCGGATCCTTGGCAGGAGTCGCGCAGTCGAATTCGCGGCCTTCAGAAACGACGCAGCAGCAAACGAGCGCTGACGCCGCGCGACTGAAGGCACAACGACGTTATGACCCGCCGGGGGGCCGGAAACACATAATAAAGGGCGGACCGCTCGAAGGGTTGCTGGACTCGATTAACCCGCGTGACATCGATTACGGAGCGAAGCTCGCCGATGCGCGCCAGATATTTCTCGGCGGCACAGTCGAGAATTCGTATTTCTGGATCATGGTCGGGGAGGGGGCCACGGTCGTAATTCTGGTCCTTTATGTTTTCTGGCTGTTCCGGGAGAGAGGGAACCGGCTGGAAATCTCCGTCAATATCGTTACTCAGCTCGCCAATTCCTACCTGTACGCCCGGGCACGGGCCGTCGATGCCATCCGCCGGCACAACCAATTGGTCGACGAGTACAACGCGATGGCCGAGAAGCTGGCCAGACAGGATGCCACCGGCAGACGGTGATGACCTCGGTCGTGCGCTCGTCGGACGGGAACCAGGCAATTGAGATTCCTTCGCAGACCGCGACTCCGCTGCCACTTCCAGAACCCGTCCCGAATTCAAAGCCGAATTCCAGCGAGGAAGGGGCGGCGACGTCTGCGGCGCCGGCGGAAGTCTCGATGACCAAAGGACAGCTCAAGAAATTGGTCGAGGATGCAAAGCGTGACGCGACGCTGGGGGCAAAGTACCAGGTTTCCGCCTTGACCCAGCAGGTCCGCAATTTACGCGAACAATTAAACCAGGCATTGACCCAAATTCAGACATTGGAGAAACAGAAGCGGACCTCCGTCGGGGCCTGATTATGGAAATGCTGGTGCGCATATTGGGAGTTGGCGCTGAGTGGTGGGTCCGTCCCGGCCCGGACCGCTCTGACCCGCTGCGCTTCACTAAGCATGCCGCCTACTTCAATACCACCGGATTTCCCCACGGCGGCAAATTCCGCCGCAGCTGGAAGGTGCCCGGTGTTCTCCGATTTAACGGCAACAGCAGAATCAACCCGCACCAGCCCAAGGACGTACTCGGTTGCATTTTCGGTTGCGTCGGGGTGACCAGGCACATGGGCCAAAACCGGCTGCTGGCAATCGGAAAGCGTTACGGCCCTTTGTCGCCCACACATTATTTAGTCGCGGTCGACAGCCGTCTGTACGGCTACATCAATTTCTCGCTGCAATGGAAAAACGAAGGTGTGACCACGGTTGCGCTCAGCGAGCACGACGGTCAGCAACAAGCTTTGTTATTGCTCTCCGCTGCCGGCCAATTCGCGACTGCTGCAGGTGTATGGAGAATTTCCAGGAGTAACGGCGAAGATCGATTGCTGTTAGTGACGGACGGCCAGGAGCACTGGGCATGAGATACCGCAAAGGATCAATCGTCATCAGTGAGGCTTTCGATATTCCTTTGTTGCTGTTGATAAGGAACTCGGGCTACATAACCCACGAGCAGCTCATCGCCCTAAGCGGTTATGACAAGTCGCAGTCAGCGGTGTGTAATTTCCTCTGGAGAATTCGGCGACTGCTGGCAGGCGGATTTGTCGGCCTATTCGACCGGAGAATTGAGGGCCGCAAGGTTTACTCCATAACCCATACGGGATTACTGGAACTCGAATCCTTCGGCCACTCGCTTTCTTCGCTCAATGCCCAGACACAGGTGATCTGCCACCCGTCGAAGATGATGCATTGCCTGGAATTAAATGCCGTGCGCTTTCGATGGTGCGACATGGAATTGCAGAATTATGGCTCACCGACGTCGAGGTTTGCGCGGAGAACCTCATGACCAATGACCGATATGTGAAGGATTACGACGCCGTTGCAGTCCTGAAAGTGGGAGAGCAGAGTTTAACCTGTGCGATCGAATACGAGAGGAGCAACAAAAATGCAGCCCGATATTCGGAAATTCGCCGGGCGTTGTCGCAGGAACAAATGGTGGATGCAATTCTCTATGTCGTGCGTGACGCGAAGGGACTGCTCGCAATTGCCCGTCAACTCAGCGGCGCGCATCCTCGAATTCTTTTTGTTACGGCAGCAGCAATTCGTCGCATGGGGCTTGACGCTTACGCGGTGAGAACGGCGTCAGACGGAGGCCCTTTATCGACGCTGCTGGCCCAAGTAGCCCATGAAGCCGACGCCATTAGGGTTGCAGCGAGTGCGTAAACGGCGGGATCAAAGCACCCTCTTTGCCTTTAAGAATTGACGATTTTCGAAGACTTATAGACCTTTAATGCCTTTAAAAGTGAGTTCCCAATCCCTTTCCGCTCAGCGACTTGTCCCCTGACTATCCCTATATCCGTTAAAGCCGAAGACGCTATAAACGTGCCTGTTAATGATATAGTTATCAGTCGCGAAATCTTGCCCAATTGAAACTTCGAAGTCAAATCATTCTGTGCCTTTGGGGGCCTGTACTTCCGCTGCGGATTGCGAGTGACATGGGGATTTCACGACACGTAATCTGCGGCTCATCTCGCTGCAGAATGACTTCCGAGTTGCTGACGATTCAGGCGGCGAACCCGCCTGTTGCCACACTCCCTTTTTTCCATCACGAGTCCTATTAGAGAAGGCTGTTTCCGCCAGAGAGCGTTACTTCCAAATTGCCGAGCGCTGACCAAGCAACCGGGTAGAGGTGTGACGGCCGTCACAGCCTCATAGAGCCGCTATTGGGTTCAATTGGACTGTCATGGGTCCGCAATCCAGGACTCGAACCTGCCTAAATCATGCAACCAACGAGAGGAAACCCAATAATGAGAACGCGTCAGCGGTTCCAGGTAAGCACAGCTTTGGCCCTGTTCCTGATTCTAGGGGGCGTCGTGCCGGCTACCGCTCAATTCAAGAACTCCACTCCCATACCGCCCAGCGTTCCCGCGCCGGACAAGGTCGAAACGCCTTTCGGCACTGTCCATCTGGACGACGGCTTTCCCGACAAAGAGTCGGCGGACAAGATCTACAACATGCTCGATTTTCAGCGCGCCGTGCAGGGCTACCTGCTTGGCCTGGCCCCGGTGAGCCAGTATGCCAACCGGCAGGGTATGGCAGGACTCGGTGCTGCGAATTCAACGGTGAACATCTACGCGAAATTAATGAACGCCAAGTCGCTGAACCTCACGGCCAACAACAACACACCTTATACGTGGATTTGGCTTGACCTGCACAGCGGTCCGTTGGTTATAGAAGTGCCGCCCAAAGTGCTCGGGCTCATCGATGACATGTGGTACCACTGGGTGGCCGATGTCGGCGTCACCGGTGCGGACAAGGGGGCGGGCGGCAAATATCTGATTCTGCCGCCGGATTACAAGGGCGATGTGCCGCAGCAGGGATATTTCGTGGTGCGGCCCAAGACCTTTTGGGTCTGGGTACCCTGGCGCAGTTTTCTCGTCAACGGCGACCCGACACCCGGCGTTGACCTGATTAAAAAGATGACCAAGATTTATCCGCTGTCGCAGGCCGGGAATCCGCCAGCCCTGACCTTCAACGACGTCACAGGGAAAACGCTGAGCACGCTCGCGCCTGCGGACTACGCGTTCTGGGAGGCCCTCAACCAGGTGGTGCAGGAAGAGCCGACCGACCCGATCGACCCAACAACCCTCGGCCTATGGGCCTCCATCGGCATTCAGAAAGGAAAACCCTTTGCTCCGGACGCGCGGATGAAGAAGATCCTTACGCAAGCTGCTCAAGTGGGCGACGCTTCTGTCCGCACCATGATGTATCGCTGGCGGGGCCAGGATGGCTATTACTATCCGAACAGCGCATGGAGGCTCGGCTTCGTGGGCGGCTACCAGTTCGAAGAGAACGGCGCTCGCAACCTAAACGCCTACAGCGGCTTTTTCTTCTACGCCACCGGCATCACTCCTGCCATGGACTCCAAGATGGTGGGTGTCGGCTCGCAGTACATGCTGGCCTTCGTGGACTCCAAGGGCAACATGCTCGACGGCAGCAAGAATTACCGCCTGCATCTGCCGAAGGACATCCCCGTGAAGGATTTCTGGTCGGTCATTGTCTATGACAACCAGACACGTTCGATGTTGCAGACGGACCAGGACTATCCGGCGGTGAGCAGCCAGACCAAGGGATTGCAAACCAATCCCGACGGTTCGGTGGACGTGTACTTCGGACCCAAAGCGCCTGCGGGCAAGGAATCGAACTGGGTTCAGACAGCTCCTAACAAAGGCTGGAATGCGATCTTGCGCCTTTACGGCCCGCTTGAGCCATGGTTCAACAAGACGTGGCGTCCGGGCGAGATCGAACTTCAGCCGTAAGGGTGAGGGGCGGCCTTTCGTAGGTTGCCCCAATCCTCGCGTCAACTATAGAAATTCGCACAGTACCTCGATTAGTTGTGAGAAATCACCGTGCGCTCGTAATCCGAATCCGTCCCCTGCTGAATGACGAGCAACCCGGAAGTTGGCTGTACCCAGATGGTTGGCGTGAACAGGCCAAGTCGTACCCTATCAGGCTAGGGCAGAAGAATTCCTGGCAGAAGCTGCTCGGCTCGTTCGGTTGCTCCCTGCAGTGCTATCTCCGCCGCACAATCGGGATCGTCGTTTTTTGGCGCATTGACACGCGTGCTGACGGGATACGATTTCATCAGGCCAGCGTTGAACGGCCTTAACATCTCCGACAGTGCTCGACATCCCTGAATCCCGGATCGAGCCACAACTCATAATCCTCACGTTCGAGAATTACCGGCATCCGGTCGTGCACAGCGGCGAGCAACGAATTCGGTGTTGTGGTCAGGATTGAACAGGTTTCAACCGGGTTGCCGCTACCATCCTCCCATCGGTCCCATATTCCAGCAAAGGCAAATAGCGAACCATCCTGCATCCCGAAATCAAAGGGTTGCTTGGCCTTCCCGGTTCGCGCCCACTCGTAAAAGCCGTCTGCCGGTATCAGGCAGCGGCGATTCTTGAACGCTTCGCGGAAAGCCGGTTTGTCGGCTACCGTCTCCGAGCGGGCATTGATCATCTTGTGGCCAATGCTTGCTTCCTTCGCCCAGTAGGGGATCAAACCCCAGCGAACCTGAGAGAACTCACGGCGTGGTCGAGAGGGATCCTGGCGTATGATGCCGACGTTTTGGGAAGGGGCGATGTTGTAGCGCGGTTCCCAACCGACCTCGTTGGCTGTCTCGAAATATTCTTCGATCAGTTGCTTGCGTTTCGACAGGCAGTAGCGACCGCACATACATGCTTCCTATTCGTCATTCTTCCAGAGTTTCCTTCAATTCGCTCTCCAGTTCCTCAACGGTCGGCAAACTGCCGTGGAATCTTTCCGGGAGGGCTACGGCCAACTGATATTCGGAAATGCCTATCGGCTTGGAGTAATCCCGCAGAGCGTACTCGGCGACCACTCGATCCTTGGTCTTGCAGGGGATCAATCCTATGCTTGGCTGATCGTCGGCATGTCGCAGGAGATCGTTGACAGCCGACAAGTAGAAATTCATCTTTCCCGCAAATTCCGGCTGGAACGCGGTCATTTTGAGGTCGATCACAACGCAGCATCTGAGCTTTAAGTGGTAAAACAGAAGATCGACGAAAAAGTCTTCCTGCCCGACCTGCAAGCGGTATTGACTGCCAACCAGGGCAAACCCCACGCCCAACTCCAGTAAGAAATCACGCAGATGGGAGAGAAGCCCCCGTTCCAGGTCTTGCTCGCGCGCATCTTGGCCGATCATCAAGAAGTCGAAATTGTAGGGGTCTTTCGTAATCTGTTGGGCGAGGTCGGATTGCGGCGCCGGCAAGGTGCGATCAAAATTGGTTTGAGCCTGCCCCTGACGGCGACACAGGCCACTCTCGATCTGGTGTACCAGGACATTGCGGCTCCACCCATGCTGGATTGTCGCTCTCAGGTACCACTCCCGTTCCGAGGGATCTTTGACCTTGTCGAGCAACACGCAATTGTGGAACCACGGAATTTGTGCAGCAGCCTGCTGCACAAATTGCTCCGTGGGCCAGACCTCGCCAAAGGAACGCATATACTTCAGGTTGCGGGGCGAGAATCCCTGCGTTCCCGGGAATGCGCGTTTCAGATCGCTCGACAGACGATCAATGACCTTCGCTCCCCACTTTTGCTGTGCCTGGCGCTCGAGAATCTCTCGGCCAATTTGCCAGTACAGCAGGACCAACTCCCGGTTCACCGCCAGGCCAGCCCGCAGCCGTGCCTCTCGAATCCCTGCTGTGTACGGCTGGGATGCTGAATGGAGTGTTCGGCAAAAACGAGGGCCGGCATATCGCGCACTGGCGTTCGGTAAAACATGTTGACGTCTATCACGAAGAGGAAGACGGCTACCAGATTGTGCGCCGGCGGGAACGATTCAGCCACGAGCTGACACTCGCCCACAAAGGCGGCCGGGTTCTCGTGCTTAAGGAAACGGAGGAAAAAGCGACCAGCGATGAAAAATGCGCATGAACGATTTGGAGAACTCGTTTATCTGCGGCGCACGGAGAAGACACGGACGCACATCCGGGTCCATCTGAGCGCCTGGATTGGTGAGGAAAGCAAGGCACACATGGTCTCCGTCGTAGGCGGTGATACAGAAATCGGCGCGCTGGCTGCCGCCTTCGCCAACAACGACCCGTTCACCGCCATCGATCCCGAGGGCGTCGAGAGAATCGTCTCGCTCGGGGTGACGCCCACCTGCTTTCGCGGTCCCATCGGTGTAGCCGGTCGGCGGCGTCCACTGCGGCACCTGATCGGGCTGTCGCAGGAGATGATTGGCAATGCCAAGCAGGACCGGCTTCTGCTCATCAGTGAGGAACCAATGTTCGTCTGGTCGTCGCTGGTCCTGCACTTCGGGCTCCCCGCACTCCCGGAATGGGCGGACTGGTTCCTCTCCGAATTAAGGCGCCGCAAACGAATCCAGGCTCTTGCTGGCTTCGGATATCGAGCTGTGGCCGTGAGGACCCGCCGTCAGGAACTGCTCAAGCTGATCGAGCAGGGACTGCGACAGAGGAAGTTGCCCTTCCCGGCGACGAACGGCCCTGTTCATTGGCCCGCGACCGATTTTCTCGCGCGAACCGCGTAATCGGTCGGGGCCTCAGCGCGTCAACGTGAAGCCACCGTAAGACGAGATGAATCCGGCAGAAAAAACAGCAATGGGGCTTGCCAAAACCTCTTGTAGTACAACATAATACATGTTATTGTTCTGGTATTATGAGAAGCACCGAGAAAACCATCAGCTTCCGCGCCGTCGCGGAAAAGATCGATGCGCTTGATTCGCTGGCTGCTGCGCTGGACCGTTCGCGCAGCTATCTCATCAACGAGGCGATCACCAACTACATCGAGTTGCAAGCCTACCAGGACGCGCTGGTTCGCAAGGGGCTTGAAGAGATGCGGAAAGGCCGCCTTGTAAGCCACGAAGAAGTCGTTAAGCGGGTGAAGAGGGCGGGGCGCTCACGCCCATGATCGAATGGACCGAGCAGGCGACCCGGCAACTGGATCATGCTCACGATTACATTGCTCTCTCCAACAGCGAGGAGGTTGCCGACCGGATCACGATGCAGATCGTCACCGGTGTTCAACAACTCGACGCCTTCCCCATGTCGGGCAGATCAGGCCGGGTGCCGGGTACTCGTGAGCTGGTGATTTCGAATACGCCTTTTATTGCAGCCTATGCCATAGACCATGCCCGCATCGTGATCCTCGCCCTCTACCACGGTGCCCAACGGTGGCCGGAGTCCTTTTAAGAGAAAGAACAACGGTAGTTAGCTCACGCTATGGCTCACGATGTGATCCACATCTCGGAAAAGGAAGCCGCCAGCGACTTTGCGGCGGTGCTGGCTAGCGTCCGCGCAGGCGCGGAAGTCGTGATCGAGAGTGAGAGCGGCAAGCTGCCCGTGGCAGTGGTCCATCTGCCGGTCCCGCCCCGGCGCTCGATCTCCGAGTGCATCGCGCTGTTACCCGAGGACTCGACCGCAGTCATGGATGCAGACTTCGCCAAGGATGTCCAAGCAGCTATCGAGAGCCACCGCGAACCGCCAACCTCCGCTATTTTCAAATGATCCCCGACCTGAAGATCGTTTCCCTGTAAGCAATTCGCCCTTCTTTCGATACCGATTTCGTCCTCACGCGCCTAGCCTCAGCCTTTCACCCGGACGAAATACTTGAAACCGAGTCTTTCCGCACTCCGCCAGTTCTCCCCCAACCTTCACAAATCCCAAGCCCAGAACACATTCCACTTTTTTGAGATGGAGTTCTCATGTCATCCCTTTCAAACCTCAATGATTACTGGCGTCTACATAGCGACGAGTTGGCGGAGCGCATCCTTGCTTCCTACCCTCCCCTGCACAGTCCAGAAGATCCGCCCTCATCTCAGCTTTCACGATTGCTCCGCTCACCCTATCCAGCCCAGACCCTCGCCATCATGGGTGTCGCCAAGCGCTGGCAATTCTCCCGTGGGGCTCATATGGTAGCAGAATGTGGAGCGGGCAAAACCCTGATCGCCCTGGGTACGATGTTCGTCCATGCACAACGCAAACCATTCTCCGGCATCGTCATGGCTCCGCCGCATCTGGTCGAGAAATGGGCGCGCGAAACCTTCCTCACGCTTCCCCGAGTGCGCGTCTTCCTGATCGACGACATGCGTAACGGCGGCGATCCCAGGCAGCCGCATGGGGTCAACGAAGTCCGCCTCCGCCGTGGCGAGATCGCGCGCGAGGGTCTGCGCACCACCCTGGCTGAAATGCGCATGCTTGGACCAAAGGGCTGGCGGAAGGTGTGTCCGGAATCCTCCATCTTCATCTTCGGTCGGGAGCGGGCCAAGCTCGGCTATTTCTGGAGACACGTCTACCTGAAGGCCCGCGCCGGAAAGCACCTCGGCCTGGTGTTAAACCCGGACACATCGAAGCCCATCTCCACCGACGACGAGTTTCTCGACGTCCGTGACTTCGACAAGAAGCGCCTCCACGAGTTCGTGGAGAGAGACAAGGGCGGAACGGGTTACTATTCGGCGCTCTGGCAGGCGGACCGCGACAAGATACAGCGCATGGCGCCGGCTGACTTCATGGGCCGCTACATGCCCGACTGGTTCGACTACGCCATCGCCGATGAGGTCCATCAATTGGCTGGAGACACGGCACAGGGCAACGCTCTGGGCGTGCTGGCAAGAGTGGCGAAAAACGTCGCCGGGCTAACCGGCACTCTTTTGAGCGGCTATGCCGACGATCTCTATAACACCCTCTTCCGCGTCGACGCCAGCCGCATGGTGCGGGACGGGTTCACCTGGGGGTCGGCCGGCAAGGAACGCTTCACCCACGAGTTTGGCGTGATCGAGACCATCGAGCGCACCAAGATCGAAGATAACGCCTGCTCCAAGAAGAACAAGACGGAAGTGACGATCCGGCGAAAGCCGGGAGCTTCACCTCTCCTGTTCGGCAAGTACTTGATGGACACCTGCGCGTTCGTCTCCCTGGAGGACATCTCCGATGCGCTTCCGGCGTACCGGGAAGATGTCATCTCGGTTGCTCTGGAAGGTGCGCTGAAAACAGCTTACGAACAGCTGGAGGACGAGATTACCACGACGCTGCAGGAGCATCGCGGCAATCGCAGTGTACTGAGCACCATGCTCAATGCGCTGCTGGTCTATCCCGACCATCCCTACGGCCTGGGCACGCTCTACGGTACCCGCTACAACCCAGAAACCCAGCAGCGCGAGAGCTTCATCATCGCGGAACCTGAGGACCTGGATGAGAGCAAGGTTTATGCGAAAGAGAGAGCTCTCATCGGAGAAATCCAGGCTCAGCTGGTCCGTGGCCGCAAATGCCAGGTCTTTGCCGTCTACACCAACAAGTACGACGTGACGGCAAGGCTGGAGAAACTGCTGCGAGCCGAGGGGATTCGCGCCAGCGTGCTCCGGGCCAGCGTGGCCACTCATAAACGCGAGGCCTGGTACCGCGAGCAACTCAAGCGCGGGATCGACGTCGTCATCTGCCATCCCAAGCTGGTCGAGACGGGACTCGACCTGCTGGAGTTCCCGACCATCCTCTTTCACGAAACCGGCTATTCGCTGCACACTCTGCGGCAGGCCAGCCGGCGCTCGTGGCGCTTCGGGCAGAAGCATCCGGTGGAAGTGAAGTTCTTCGCCTATAGCGGCACCATGCAGGAGGTCTGTCTTCGCCTCATGGGGAAAAAGCTTCTGGTCGCTTTGGCCATGGAAGGGAAGTTCACCTCCGATGGGCTGCAGGCGATCGACGGCGACGACGACATGCTCACCGCCATGGCGCGTGAACTGGTGCAGAACAAGGGAATCGGAGAATCCGCCGACAACCTCTGGCGCCGGGTCGGCGCATTCCTGCCCGCTTCCGGACAGCAGGAACCGATGAAGGAGCTCCGAGCTGTCAGCGAAGGGAACGATACAAACATTCCAACGTTCCCACCGCCGTCGGGCGCAGAACATACAACAGCTCCCGTGTGTGCCTTCGCCGGAAACCACACTGATCAATCAACCGACTTCGCGGTGCAGCTGCCCCTGTTCTAGGGGCAGCGCGCCGCTCCCGCATCAGCTTCTTCACCTTCCATGAAACTCAAAACCATGACCACTGCCGAAGCCTGCAGAACTGTGCCCAGTCGGCGTATGCGCTGGTGCTCGCATTGCAGACGCAACGAACATCATCGATGCACTGGTTCGCGGCGCTGCAATCACGGTCTCACCGAGCCGTGCCTCTGTCCCCACACCAACCACTCAATCAACCAACGCAGCAGGTGACCGGGCATCAGTCGCCTGCTGCAATCTTGCCCCCACCGTCTGACCAAACTTCATCCCAGGAGAAACCATCTCATGCTCGCAACCATCGAGTCGAAGAACCAAGCTGTCTCGAAACTCGAAGCCCTGATTAAGCGTGGCCGCTCACGTGCCGCCAACGTGATCGACCATGTCATGCGCAACCAGCCGACTGACCGACTGGCGCGCGGCGAAGCGCTTCAGTTCCGCGCTGCCGATAACCTGCCCGAAATCCTAATGACCGTTCCCGATCGGGAGCAAGCCACCATCGAACAATCCCTGCACCGAAACGCCATTTACCAGATGGCCCAGGCCACCGACATGCCGGTGAAGTTCATCGACAGCCTGCAGTCTGTCGCCGATCCGTGGGGCAGGGAACTGCTGGCCCACAATCTCCAGACCGTCTTCAACCGGCGGTTTCAGAAGAAACACTACCTTCTGCGTTCGTTGCAGCAGGAGGTACGAGGATTCCTTTCCGACTCCTACCGTCGCATCGACTCGAGGCCCATCGTGGAGGCCTTCGCCACGGCAGTGCAGGAGAAGGGAGCGTTGCCCTACGAGGGCTATGTCACCGATACCAAGATTGCCATCCAGGCGATCATGCCGGAAGTGTATGAGCCGGTGCCTGGCGAAGTTGTCGCGTTTGGACTCTCGCTGGAGAACTCCGACTTCGGGAACGGCGCACTCTCGCTCCGGGCCTACCTGCTGAGGATCTGGTGCACCAACCTGGCCATCACCCAGGAGCAGATGCGGCAGGTCCATTTGGGCAAGCGTCTGGATGAATCGATGGTCTACTCCCAGCAAACTTACGAGCTGGACGCACAGACCACCGTCAGTGCGTTGCGAGACGTGATTCAAAAGCAGCTCGACGCCGGACAATTGCAACAGCAGATGGACCTGATTCGCCAGGCGAACGGCAAAACCGTCGATTCCACCCAAGCACGCGAGCTCTTGCGCAAGGCGCTGCAGAAAAACGAAGCGGACTCCGTGATTGAGGTCTACAACTCGCTCGACACCGTGAACATGCCATCGGGCAACACCATGTGGCGGCTGTCGAACGCCGTCTCCTGGGTTGCGGGAAAGACCGAAGACGCTGAGCGCAAGCTCGAAATCAGCAAGGCCGCAGCATCTAGGCGAGGACTGGCTGCGAACGCCCGTCAGCTACGTGCTGAAGTTGGCGCTGGCGACTTGGTTGGAGTGCAACCCCACATGCCGTTGGCGATGCGTGATGAAGCTCAGGCTCTGCTTCGCCACTTCTCCAACGACAACACTTCACCAGAGACCACCTCCTTCCATGTCACATTTGCCAAGGGCGCTGAGGCGGTCGGACAACAAGTGGCACGCGAATCAGCAAGGCGCTTCCTCTTCACTTCGTTGCTGATGTCGAGGGCTAACCACCAGTTCGGACTGCTGGAAAGCGGCCAGCGCGCGATGGTATACCACGCCCCGCATCCTCCTGTACGCCAGATGGAGCTCTCGTCCTGCATTTCCGACTCCTTCTATCGAGAGCTGTTCATGAGCCCGTGCCTTTCAGGCTGGGACGATGGAGAGGTTAAATGCGATTACATGCACTTGTGCCACCAGGTTCTAAGCCGGAGTCAGCTTAATGCTGTGGCAAAGCTGCGGGAAGCCGGAATCATCACCAACGATCTAATTGTCCTGCCCAGCTTGTCGAATGTCAGCCTGGCGAACAACGGCATTCATATCACCATGGGCAGTAAAGTCCTTACGCGGGCCTTGGGCGACACTAGGAGCAGGTTCAGCTTACGGGACGAAAAGCGCATGGGTGATTTGGCCATCAAGATCTATGAACACTTCCTGTCTCTGTTTGTGGGTACTTATTCGGCTGCGCCTTATCGCATCGATTTCGCCCAGTTCCATCCTGAAAAGCTCCTGTCGTTTCTTCCCCACGAACTCGACTTCACACACCTGCGCCTGATGTGGCGCGAATGGAAGGAAAAGGCGAACCTTCGAGCCCTCGGTCGAACCGTGACCCCATATGGGCCGCAGCACCTGGACGGCTTCGTGGCCAGGCTCTTTCGACTGCGGGGACTTTGTTCCTGATTACCGGCTACTGAGTTACCCGGTGGCATGGTTGGGCACAGAGCAGAGCTCTGCTTTGAATGGCCGACCTGGAAACGTTTCTCAGCTCACTTCAGAGTTGGACGAACTCGGGGTTCTCGATCGCAGATTGTCGTTCTATATACCCTTACGGCTCCGCGAGTTTGCGCGCATGGGCTTCTCTGGGTTCGAAGGCCGCTATTACAGCCTGTTTCCCAGCTATCGCCATGGCCTGGCGCCGGCGGCCGATCTGCAGCAGTTTCTGCTGATGTTCTGCTTTCAGCTCGCTCTCAGCGCCGCTGTCACGGCAGAACAGATCCCCGACGATCCAACATCCGAGAGTGAACGCCGTCAGCCGTTCTTCTTCGCAGCCGCAGGACTGCCCGCTTTCTACGTCCGCAAGAACTCAGGCAACGAGCTCCTATGGTCGGTACTGAGCCATTGCAAGAAGGTTCGTTCAAGCCGTCGTCATCCAGGATATCTGCGGGTTCCCATCCGCGACTACCGTGAAGCGCTGGTGACCTGGATGCGTCTGAAGGGGAGAAAAGCCACTGAGCTTTTCGACGGTGAGCCTCTGCTCGGCGATTTGTGCCACCGCCTTTCCGAACCGGAACGTCTGGCAAGCGAGCGAGTTACAGCGAGCATCCTGCACGAGTCGCGTTCTCGCGATCCACTGCAATGGAAGGCGCGCGACTTCAATCTCCTAGCCGAGCAGCATTATCGGGATGGTCTACGGCGCGAACACCTTCGCGAAGCGTTTCAAGAGTTTAAGGAAGACGTCGAGGCATTGCAGCGCGCCGACTCCGAGGTTCGGCAAATGCTCCGCCACGGAGTCCGCGTTGAGGACCCGGTCCGCTTCTTGAGGTGCATCGAAGAACGTTTGGTGAGGGATGAACTTTCCGTTCAGGAAATCACATTGGTGCTGAACCTGTTGCTGGTCCTGATTACACAAGATAACCGTCGGAGCCGGGCAATGGTGATATGAACCGGCCGCAACATCAGTATGTCGATCGCGACTCCGGAACGGTCGTGGCAGAGCAGCCTTTCGCAGATCGATGGATTCAGGCATTGTATTCGCCGCTCTTGGAAAATGCGGCGTGGCTCTCCAGGGTGACGTCGAGTCGTTACACCTCGCGACTGCTCGGCTATCTCAACTACGACAACCTGCTTTTGTCACGAATCACGGGCATGAACCGCTTTCTGCGTGGCAACGGAATCAATACTGATGAACTTATTGCCCTGCCCGGGGAGTTGGACACACCGCGCAAGATTTTCGAACGAAAAATCAAGTACTGGGAATGCCGCCCACTTCCACCGGGGAAACGCTGCGTGGTCTGTCCAGCGGATGCGCGGCTTATGGTGGGATCGATGAACCAGCAGTCAGGGTTGTTCATCAAGAGCAAGTTCTTCGAATTTGCCGAACTACTGGGGGATGACAGACACGACTGGCACGGAGTCTTCTTTGGTGGTGAATTCGCTGTACTTCGCTTGACGCCTGAGAAGTATCACTACACCCACCTGCCCGTGACGGGACAGGTTACGGACTTCTATTCAGTTGCCGGCCGCTATCAGTCTTGCAATCCCAATGCAACAGTGCAGTTATTGAATTCATGCTCCAAGAATCGTCGCGTCGTGACGATCCTCGATACCGACTGTGAGGGTGGGACGCGTGTCGGCAGTGTGGCCATGATCGAGGTCGTGGCCTTGATGGTGGGGCAGATCGAACAGCTTTACAGCGAGCGTGCGTACGACGATCCGCAGCCAATTCAGAAGGGCATGGTGCTGCGAGTCAGGGCTCCCAAGGCGTTTTTTGGCCCCGGCAGCAGCACGGTTGTCCTGCTGTTCCGGCCCCGACGGATTCGCTTTGCTGAAGACCTGGTGCGTAATCAGAAGAGAGCCAGTGTCTGCAGCCGATATTTCACAGTGCTGGGATTACCGATTTGCGAGACCGACGTTAAGGTACGGTCGTTGCTAGCTAATGCCCCTTGAGAGGATGCATATGGTCAACCTCGCCTTCGTCACCATTCTTGGAGTGTTCTTGTTATCCACCCTGCTCTGGGGATTCAAGGCTCTTCCCTCAGAGCGTTGGCAGATGATTGCTTCCGTTCCGCGGGCGAAGAGAACCGATGGAGCTTGGCAAGGACTCAACCTGACCTATTACGGTTTCTTCAGCGCGACCGGATCCACAGTCGGTGTTGCAATGATGATGTTGCTCAGCGCGTCCATTGGCGTGCCGTTGGTGGCCGCTGTTGGATTCATCGTCATCATGCTGGTGATTTCCCTCCCGGCATCGCGCATGGTGGCTGCCATTGTGGAGCACAAGCGTAACACCTTCACCATTGCAGGAGCCGCATTCGTTGCGACCATTCTGACACCGCCGCTGATATTGGGCCTCCAACGGGTGCTTCTCACTCGTCAGCTTGAAATTCCAATCCTGCCCGTCGTAGCAGCGTCCGCGATTGCCTATTCGATCGGGGAATCCATTGGGCGCCTGGGGTGCATTAGTTTTGGTTGTTGCTACGGAATACCTCTGCGCGAGGCCAGTCCAACCGTGGCCAAAATATTTCGGCGATACAGTTTGGTTCTGCACGGCCGCACCAAGAAGGCGGCGTATGCGTCGGGCCTGGCCGGCGAACCATTGATTCCGGTGCAGGTTCTAACATCGCTCCTGTTCGCGCTGGCCGGCTTGGCTGGGACTGGTCTGTTCTTGGCGGAGATGTGGCAAGCGGCGGCCCTTATTCCGATCGTCTGCACCTGGGGCTGGAGGGCCGCTTCCGAGTCTCTGGCGCGGATTTTCGAGGTTACGGTCGAATTTCCCCCTATCGGGTCATGAGTTTGATCGTGCTTGTATATCTTGTGCTGGTCAGTTCGCTGGCCCCAAGTGAAGGCGCTGCTCCAAGCCTCGGCCTCGCCTTCTCAAGCATACTCACGCTTCCGGCGGCTGCCGGTCTGCAGGCATTCTGGATCACGCTGTTCCTCTATTACGGACGCAGTAGAGTAACAGCGTCGACAGTGGTTCAGACTTTGTGGCAAAGTCCTGTTAGGTAAAGTCAGGTTGACCAGTGGCCGTCACAACTTGCGCCCATTCCTGGCTGGACAGCCGCTTGCGCCGCTTGCTGGCCATCGTCATGGGCACGTGGATGAAGACCCCATGCATCAGGCCGATGATCATGTCGGTCTTACCGGCCATAGCGGCGTGGACAGCGTGGCGCGCAAAGGAGTCGCACAAAACAGAATCGACCGTTGAGGCCGGCACGCTGCGAATGTAGTAACTGGGATCGAAGTAGCGAAGCACAACCGGCAAGCGCTGGGCGGCAAAGTAGTCACGTATCTTGTCCCGCAGAAAGAGTCCGATGTCCCGATGCAGCAGATTGCCGGAGGCGTCGCGCTCTTCTGCCGGGGCCAGCAAATGCTGGCCCGCTCCTTCGGCTACCACGAGGACCGCATGGCGCCGCTCCAACAGGCGGCGATGCAGCGCTGCCAGCAGTCCGCACTCGCCTTCCAGCTTAAACGGTACCTCCGGCACCAGCGTGAAGTTCACCTCCTGGCTGGCGAGGGTAGCGCCGGCAGCGATGAAGCCGGAATCACGTCCCATGACCTTCACGATACTGATACCGTTGTGCACGCAAATCGCTTCTACGTGCGCCGAGTCGATGACCTCTTTGGCCTTCTGGATGGCAGTGAAATAGCCGAACGAACGGTTTACGTACTGCACGTCGTCGTCGATGGTCTTAGGAATTCCAACGACTGCGATTTTGCGATGGCGGCGCTGTACCTCTTCGACGATAGCGTGTGCGCCGCGCTGCGTACCGTCACCACCGATGGGGAACAGGATGTTGATGCCGCGTTGCTCGAGAAAATCGACAATAATGTCGGGGCTCACTGGTCCGCGCGAGGAACCTAGGAGCGTGCCGCCCCGCTGGTGAATGTTGTCCACCATCTCCGCATTTAGCCACACCGGAGAGCTGCCTTCGGCGGAAAACCCCGAATATCCATAGCGAATGCCCAGTACCGCGGGCACGCCGTAGTGATAGTGCAGTTGAAGATACAGGGAGCGAATGACGTTGTTCATGCCGGGACACAGTCCGCCGCAGGTCACGATGGCGACCTTGGTCTTCGCCGGTTCGAAGTAGAGCTTCTCGCGCGGCCCCGCCTTCTCAAAGAGCAGAACAGACCCTTCGGGCTCCGTACCCGGATGGTGAGGATCGCGATAGTACATTTCGTCGTGCAGAAAAATGCTGTCGATGAAGCCGTGCGAATTGAGCCGCAAAGGGGACGGAGCAGCGCAAGGACCGAGAGTTGTTATGACAATTTTTTCGCTCATAGCAGTATTCACAGCCGCTGACAAGATGAACGGCTGAATATCGCAACACTTTAGAATTGGGCGCTGGAACCGCTTCTACGATAAATCAGCCGGCCGGATAACGCTTCGAGTTTTCAAACCGAGGCGCAGCAGTCTAAGATGATTTCCAGGTGTCCATGACCCCAGAGACTCCAGGCGCGAGCCCCAGTTCAGAGCAGAAGCCCGACGCGGCTGAGCAGGTCGCGGAAGCGCACCGCCTGCTGAACGGCTTGCGTGAACAGCTCGACCGCCATCCCGACCTGGAAGAAGCCATCTCCAAGCTGGAGATGGCGCTCAGTATTCTCACCACCAAAACAGGCGGCATGCTCTAGCTGAAGAGCAATTCTTTGGCACGCTGCGAGGCCTTCACCACGGCTTTGATGAGCGTCACGCGCAGGCCACCCTCTTCCAGTTCAAGGATGCCGTCGACTGTGCAACCCGCAGGAGTTGCGACAGCGTCCTTGAGCAATGCGGGATGATCGCCGGTTTCCAGCACCATTTTGGCAGAACCGAGCACCGTCTGCGCCGCCAGTTGCGTGGCAATGTCGCGCGGCAGTCCCATTTTTACGCCGCCCTCGGCCAGCGACTCCAGAATCATGTAGATGTACGCAGGACCGCTGGCCGACAGTCCGGTCACGGCGTCCATGTGTTTTTCGTCTACGCGCACCACTTCGCCCACAGTACTGAACAATCTCCGCGCCACCTCCAGACCGGCGTGCTTTACCGCCGCGCCGCAGCAGAAGGCGGTCATGCCGGAGCCGACCATCGAGGGCGTGTTAGGCATGGCGCGAATGACCGGAATTCCCTCGGGAAGGCGCTTCTCGATATAGCTGGTGGGAACCGAAGCGGCAATGGAGATGACGAGCTGATGGTCGCGCAGTCCGCCGGCGACCTCCTGTACCACATCGCCCAGCACCTGGGGTTTGATGCAGAGCAGGACGATGTCAGCATCGGCGACGGCAGCGCGATTGTCGGTTGTCACCTGGATGCCGTATTTCGACGCCAAGGTTGCAGCCCGCTCCGCATGCTGAACCGTGGCAAAAATGTTCTCCGCTTCCACTACATTCTGCTTGCGGAATGCTTGCATCAGAATGCTGCCCATCTTGCCCAGGCCAAGAATGGCAATACGCTGCCGCGGATCAGTTTCGGGCATGTTGGCCAATCCTATAGGTTCGTGATTCCGGGGAGTCCCGGTCGTTCCGATTGTAAACGGCGGCAAAAAAAGAGCCCCAAACTTTCATGTTCACACGTCACATTCACTGCCTCATAAGTGGCGTATAATCGGCAATTCTGGGACCAAACCCCATCCCACATGCCGGAACGGGCTATAACGATTTCTCGCAGGGACTAAGGCACTGCCCGCAGTGGCTACTTGCAGGACGAGTAGGTTCGTGCAAAGCAACCTCTATGCACATTTTCGAAACTGTTATCACCGCAGCGTGACGCGGATTGGAGGTAGGTAGTGACAAGCCGTATCGCTGTGGCGACTCTGGTCCTCGGGCTGATTCGGATAGGAAGCGCTGCCAGCAGCCCTGAGTCCATGGATGGTTACTCGCCCGCGCACGCAGCAACAGAGCGCGAATGGGAGGTGAAGTTCCGCAATCTCCCCGATACCGGCATGCTGCGAGATTCGATGCAACACTTAAGCGCGCATCCGCATAACGTCGGCTCGCCATACGACAAAGAAAATGCAGCGTGGATGCTGGCCAAGTTCAAGGAGTACGGCTTCGAGGCGCAGATTGAAACCTTCGAAGTGCTCTTCCCGACCCCCAAGGAGCGCCATCTTGAACTGCTCGAGCCGGCACGCTTCGTTGCCAAGCTGCAAGAGCCTCCTGTGAGTGTGGATCCTACCTCGCAACAAACCGCCGAGCAGTTACCCACGTATAACGCCTACTCCGTCGATGGGGACGTCACCGCTCCGCTGGTTTACGTCAACTACGGCATGCGCGAGGACTACGAGCAATTGGAACGCCTGGGAGTTCCGGTGAAAGGCGCGATCGTGATTGCGCGCTACGGCGGCGGCTGGCGGGGCATCAAGCCCAAGGTCGCGGCCGAGCACGGAGCCGTAGGCTGCATAATTTACTCCGACCCGAAGGATGACGGGTATTTCGAAGGACAGGAATTTCCTTCGGGCCCGTTTCGACCGCAGGAGGGCGTGCAACGGGGCAGTGTAATGGATACGCAATATCCCGGCGATCCCCTGACTCCCGGAGTCGGCGCCACCAAGACCGCCAAGCGCCTTGCCCTGACTGAGGTCCAGACGATCACCAAGATTCCCGTGCTGCCAATTTCCTACGGTGACGCCCAACCGTTGCTGGCAGCTATCGCGGGGCCGATGGCCCCGAACCCCTGGCGGGGTGCACTGCCCATCACCTATCGCATCGGGCCAGGACCGGCCAAGGTGCATCTTGTCGTCAAGTCAAACTGGGACCTAAAGACCATCTATGACGTGATTGCCAGGATTTCAGGCAGCGAAAGTCCGGACCAGTGGGTGCTGCGCGGCAACCATCATGACGCGTGGGTGAATGGGGCCGACGATCCGGTTTCAGGGATGGTCACGGTACTGGAAGAGGCACGGGCCCTTGGCGAGCTGATGAAACAAGGATGGCGGCCGAAGCGCACCATCATTTACTGCGCCTGGGATGGCGAAGAGCCTGGCCTGCTGGGCTCCACAGAGTGGGTGGAAGAACACCAGGATGAGCTTCGCCAGCATGCTGTGCTCTATCTCAATACCGATTCCAGTGCGCGTGGCTACCTGAACGTTTCCGGATCGCATTCGCTGGAGCGGGCTGCCAATCAGGTGGAGCGCGATGTGCAGGACCCGGAGAAGCACACCACGGTCTGGAAGCGCGCCTACTTGCGGCGCGTCGCCCGCGCCAGCAGCCCGGAGGACCGTGAGGAATTGCGTGATCGTGGCGATTTACGCATCGGAGCACTGGGCGACGGCTCAGACTACACCGCTTTCCTCGATTACACCGGGGTTGCTTCCCTGAACATGGGCTTCGGCGGGGAAAGCGAGGGTGGCGTATATCACTCCATCTATGATGATTTCTACTGGTACACGCACTTCGGCGATACCAAGTTTGTGTTCGAACGTGCCCTTGCTCAAATGGCAGGCAGCACTGTCATGCGTTTCGCCGATGCCGACCTGTTGCCATTCGATCCGGCGGGCTCAGCAGACGCCATCAAGCGATACGTCGCGGAGTTGAAGAAGGAGCTGAAGCGGAAGCAGGACGATACTCGTGAGCACAATCGCGAAGTGGAAGAAGGAGTTTTCACCGCAACCTCCGACCCGGAAAAGCAGTATGTCCCTCCCGCGAAACAGCAGGTGCCGCCCTACCTGAACTTCGCGCCGCTGGAGAATGGCGCAGAAGCCTATGCCCGCGCGGCACAAAGGTATCGTCAGGCGGTTGCCCGGCTGAGAGAGAGCAACGGCGACGCGTGGCAGGCTGCCGCGTTGAAGGAGATAAACTCGAAACTTCTGCTGACGGAAAGGACGTTTACCGTTAGTCAGGGGCTCAAGGAACGTCCATGGTTCAAGCACCAGATATACGCTCCCGGTGCTTATACCGGCTACGGCGTCAAGACGATTCCCGCGGTCCGTGAACCGATGGAAGAAAACAGGTGGCAGGACGCTGACCAGGGTGCCGCACTCGTTGGCCAGGTTTTGATGAACGAGGCCAGCCTGGTGGACTCCATCGCGCAGGAAGTGGAGCAGGCGGCAGGGAAGCCGCCGGCAACGCAGACGGCGAAGAATCGGCGAACGCGTGCCTTGGCGCAGAAACAGCAGAGCGGAAAGTAACCCAGCCTAATTGCCAACGTCCACTTTCAGCGCCTTGCGCACCTCTTCTGCCGCGCGCTCCACTAATTCCTCCACCGCCGTTTCGACTTCTGAGGACAGCCCGGTGCCGGCGTCGAAAATCCCGCCTTCAATCCCATAAACGATCAGATTGCGCGGCAATTGGTCCAATGAACGGGCAAGCTCAATGGCTTCGGCCACACTGAAAGCATGCGTGGAGTAATGGAAGAACCCGGCTGGGACCGTTGCCGCGCGCACGTCGAGGCGATGAATGGTTCCGGCCGGCACACCCGAGCGCACTGCGTCAACCAGCAGCACCCATGTCGCACCCTTCCACGAATTGATCAAGGCGGCCCCTTCACCGCTTTCTTCAAGCACTGTGACCTTGGACGGAAATCGCTCGTGAAGCCGACGCGCAACTGCAATCCCCGCTCCATCGTCGCGGCGGTACTCGTTTCCCACCCCGATGACGACGACGTTTGGCGGAGCAAGGGTCATTCACGTTCCAGATGCAGTTTCAGGAAATGCGTCGCACAGGAGATGCAGGGATCGTAGTTCCGGACAGCCTGCTCGCACTGCCACTGCAGTTTTTCCTTTTGGATGACCAGATGGGTCTGGACA